>WBZP01002359.1_pt1 | contig 21766 bp, 14 predicted proteins | sample 5204301 | NCBI WGS metagenome assembly WBZP01 (sample SAMN12412401, study PRJNA552823) | activated sludge metagenome | isolation source: activated sludge from nitrification reactor of wastewater treatment plant... | place: USA: Pennsylvania | collected 2017
GGTGATCCTCCGTGCGTTCGTCTCGATGAGCCTCCTCCCCAGGAACATGGCTGCTGCGGTCACTGCAGCCAGGTCGTACATCTCCGTCGTCAGCTGCTCGACCTCGGCGAGGTCCAGCAGGGCGTTCGCTTCGGCGACTGCATCCGGGCAACGGTCGGCAACGGATGCCAACTCATCTGCCAGGTCCGAACATGAACGATTCCTCCCCCGAGTAGCGCAGCTGCAGTTGTCCGTGACGGCCAGTGCGGTGACCCTGACCCGCGATGCCAGCGCAGATACGTCTGTGGTTCTCATGGGCTCCTTTCGGCCCGACCGGAAGGCGGGCAGCTCCGACGGTCCGCGCGCCCGCACGGTCCACAAGTCCTCGGGCGCGCCCAGCACACGATCCCGGTCTGCGGATGGGTGACACCGTGACAGCGCGGGGTGCGACACTCCCCGCGTGCAGCGCGCATCAATGCTCGATCGACCTCTGCTACCTAGCGAGGGGCGGGTGCCGCCGACGCCCGGAATCGGTCTGCGGCTCTTCGACGACACGACCCTGCAGTTGGACCTCGTCGCGCTGGCGTTCTGTCTCGAGACGCAGTCGCTGCCACGCGTGCGTGCGCCGCGCCAGTCCGGTGTCTACGGGCTGAGGTACCGCGGCCGACATGCCGCCTACGCCGGGCTCGGGGAACACGAGCCGATCTACGTCGGGAAGGCGGTCCACCTGCCCGAACGGCTGTCGAGCCACCACCGGTCACTCAGCGAAGCGGTCGATCTCGACCCGAACGACTTCCTCGTGTGGATCATCGCGACGGCATCGCTCCTGCACGCCGAGGTTGGCGAACGGTTGCTCGTCGGCGCCTTCGATCCGCTGTGGAACCGCGTCGGCTGGCGTGGCTTCGGCAGCCGCCCGCAGGGCGGGGGACGAGCGGGCCAGCGTCCGACAGAGTGGGACCGCCGACACCCGGGGAGGTCGGACCGGACCCAATCGGCGGGCAGCGCTTGAGCCACGATGCGCGCTGAGCCGAGCAGCAACTTGCAGCAGTCGCAGGCGCCGGGACCGTCGAGTCCATGGACCGCAACGCTGCTACCACTCCACCATCTGCTACTCGGACCGATGAGCTCCTTCAGCAGCTCGCCACCGCTTCTGCTGCCGAGCTTCGAGCATCGTCCGCGAGCTGGTCGGCCGAGGAGGTGGAGGCTGTGCTGCGGGCGCTGACCCCAGAGGTCCACTGTCCGACGTTGCGGAAGAACGCTCTCACGAGAGCCAAGCGCCGCTGATTCGCAGGACGAACGGACCCTTCAGCGGCGAACCAGGGCTTCTAGCGCGCGAGCCCATCGAAGCCGACGGGGCCCAGAAGCCGTCCACCACGAGGGGTCGATTGCGCGCCAGCTCCCCGCCGGCACTGTCACTGGCATCTGTCTGACGAAGGAGCTGCTATGAAGCCCAACACCCCCGCATCAGTTCACCCAGCGAACGCCGTCTTCGAGCGTGCGCTGCGGCACTTCGACGCCGAGGCGGCCGCCTTCATCATCCGGGAGCAGGTGCTCACCCGCGTGAGCTCCAACAGCATGGAACTGCTGACCGGTCAGTTTCGCTCAGCGAGGCAAGTGTTCGAGGCGCACCCCGTGGCCGGTGCCTACTTGAACGAACTCCCCGACGACATCTTCACCCGCACGAGCGACGCGTATCGCGAGTCGTTCGGCCTCTACCGACTCGAGGAACGGCATACCTACCCCGCAGCGTCAGGAAGCGCCCGCATGGGGTACGTCGCATGCCCAGTCGTCGACGGTGTGGGCTGCCTGCTGCCGTTTGTGGCGAACTCGTCCAGAACGGATGAGATCCTGGTAGGCGGCGAGTGGCGAAACGGTTGGCTCGGCCTTGTGTCGGCCGCGTGGGCGTGGGCTCCGGCAGCCCGGTGCATGCGGTACATCGCAGATGATCGGCAGTCACGCGACGAGACCGTCTTCGCCACCATCATGAAGATGGTGCGCGAGCGGCCCGGCTCGTTCATCTACTGGGGGCAGACGCAACTCGATCCGCACACCGACGCGTGGAGGGGAACCATCAGCGCCCGGAAGTCGGCGGACGAGGACAACAGCCGCCGAGATCGGACAACAGCTGGTGCATGTAAGAAGCTGAAGCTCGGCATCTGGCCCTACTCGACGTGCCCAGTCGGAACCCGGCGCCCACTCGTCGCCGACGTCCGAGGCCGGCTGCACGGGGACAAGTCCGGCAAGCTCGAAGCCGACCCAGCCCAAGCGGAAGTGATCGAGCGTGTGCTCAACGGCTACGCCCGAGGCGAGCAGAAGACGGCAATCGCGGTTGCAGCATCACGGCTCGGTGCTCGGGACGGCGACGGCCGGCTGATCGCCCTGAGGACAGTGCATCTCGAGGACGAGACCGAACGACGGAAGACGATCGACTGCTTGGAATCGATGCTCGAGACTGAGAAGGTGGGTGCCGAGGAGCTCGACCTCCTGCGCGAGCAAGCCGAGCTGACTCCGTGGCTTGCTCCAAGAGAGCCTGCAGCGAGCAGCGCTGGGCACTTCGTCGACAGGATCCTCGAGGGCATCGGTCACCTCCGCACCGGCAAGCTGGACACACTCCGAATCGCACCGACTCCCGGACAGATGGAGTATCAAGGCTGGTGGCCGACCTACCCGGTCGATGATGCCGCACAGATCCCCGTCGAGTCTGCTTCGCAGTTCGTTCTGAAGGCGGAGCTGGAGCCTGATCACCCGTACTGGTCCTGCAGCGAGGAGGACCTCGCCCGGGCAAACCGTGCAGGATTCTGGCGGTTCACGCTCGAGCCAGGCACTGCGATCAACTTGCCCGACTCGACGTGGGAGAAGGTCGAACGACGAAGGATCGATGACCGGGACTTCCACCGAAGGATCGTGAGGTCAGGTCGGTCCCGTCCGATGGCCGGACTGAAGTGGACAGACGGGCCCCTCGGCCACGCCCTCCGAATCGCCAGCGGTGGCGACGCATCCACCTACGTGATCGAGAGCTCGGACCCGTCGACCTGGAGCCCGCGTGGACCGAAAGCGTGGACAAGGCTCTACACGCTGGGCGCGGCTGATGTCGCCCGCGCCCTCGGCGAACTGCTCCTCGACCTGATCGAACGAGTCGAGAGTCATCAGCTTCAGGCGATCGAGCCCCTATCAGAACACCCGGCCAAGAGCCCCATCGATGACGCTCAGGAGCGGCTGGACTCACTCAAGGCGGAGCTGGCGCTCCTCGAACGCCGCCTCGATGGGTACGCCACCGCCCTGGTCGACATCGCTGCCACAGCAGCCGCCGGCACGATCGAGCGCGCGCTCGCAGAACTCAGAACCCGGACTACCGAACGGGCTCGCGACGAGGCAGAAGCCCAGTACCTGGACCTGACGGCTACCCGTATCCCGGCGGCGGAGGAGGAGCTGGCCACGACGGCCGACGCGGTTCGATCTCCAGCGGAGACCGAACCCCCCGAACTCGAGTCGGTCGATGCGGACTTCTCCACTATCGCAGCCGTGGCAGTCGCGCTCCTTCGTTGCGATCCCTACGGCCCGGCAGCGCTGAGCAACGCCGTCTCCTGGCTGCTGCAGGACGGATTCGGATTCCACAACCTCCGACCCGGATCCCACCCGCGCCAAGTGCTCATCGACGTCAACGTGCGCGTCGTCGCAGAAGACGGCGAGGTCGAGTGGATCGAGGCAGGAACGCTCGACCTGACCGACAGGTCTCTGTCGTCGGCCCGCATGTCCGAGCTGACCGCAGACGCCGCCCGGAGACTTCTGAACGACGGTGAACCGCCGCAACAGGTCGCCGGGCGCTACCACTGGACCGAACCTCAACTCCTCCGGCGGGTTGCAGAATGGCTCTCGTCAACGGTGGACAACCACTATCTGCGGTCAGCCGCCGTGACCGCAGCTGCAACCAGCGGGGACCTACCAACAGGGCGAGTGCTCTACGCCGTCGCGACCCACGACCCCGAAGGTCTGTCACAGCTGCGCGTGCAGTTCGGCGATTGGATCATCGACCAGATCGAGGCCGCGTACTTGGCGCCGGGAGCGAGCTGGGCGCATGGAACCGGCTGGGTTCGGCGCCCGCTCGAGATGAATCGACTCTGCATGCTCGCCGTCGCTCAGGCCGGAGCGCTGCGACGGACCAGCCTCGTATCGATCATTCCAGGGCTCACCAGCGACGAGCGGCTCAAGGACGATGTCGTCCCCGGTCGCACGTCCTACTGGCAACCGCCACTCCTGATGGAAGATGGCTGGCTGTCGCCCCATGTGTGCGAGCGGGCCGAATGCCCTGGAGGTGGCGCTGCTCCGATCACCGGCCTGCTGCCTGTTCCCGAGCTGCTCGTCGCCGGCGCGGCGCTCTACTGCGAGTTCTGCCTCCACCCACTCGGCCACGACCAGCCACTCCCGGAGCCCTACACCCGGCGGTGGGATGTCGGCGCAGCCGTCGTCTCGCTGGATCGCGCCGACGGCATCGCAAGGGTCGTGGAGTCGCCGTCGGTCCCCGCCGTCGTCGCCTCACCGCTGAGGAGCCGCGATGTCGCTCACCAGAACGGCGTGCCGATCGAGCTCGTCCAGAAGCTCGCTGTCGAGGGCGTGATCCCATCCGTGCTCAGCGCCTCCGGCAAGCGAGTCTTCGACGCTCGCCAGATCGCTTCCCCGCAGGTCCAACGCATCTTCGCTCGGGCAGGGTCGAGCTCGATCGAGGGTTCGTGTGACGAGGAGGACGGTCGCCTGCTGGGCAGTGCAGACGCACGCAAGTACTTGGGCACTTCGATGCAGGTCGTTCGCTTCCTGGTGCGGAAGCAGGCGCTCGCGAACCACGGGACGAGGTCGGTTCCGGCCTACCGCCGTGAGGACCTCGACGGCATCCTCGAGACGATCCGACGCGCATCGGGTGACCAGAACGCGACGCTCGCCGACGTATCGCTGCTCTCGGCAGTGGCAGCGCGGTTCGACGTCACGATCTGTGTGGTCCGTCGGATGATCAGCGCCGGTATCGTCTCGGCGGTTGCCCTCGGTGACGTGCAGTTCGTCATCGACTCCTCGATCGACGGGCTCGACCGTCGCGTTCGAGAAGCGCTGGACCCGCGCACGCGTCTTGTCGCTGCGAACGTGGCACGTGAAGCCGGCATCACGGAGGCGACGGTCCAGCACCACTGCTCCACGGGGGACCTGCCGTCGGTGCAGCTGTATCCGCGAGCCCGGCGCTTCTTCCTTCGTGAGGAAGTCGATGCGTGGCTTCGCTCGAGAGAGTCCGCATGCTGATGGGACGGCGACGCTCGGCTCGTCCCGTCAACGGCGCGGCGCCCCGGGGTCACCGAGCCAGGTCGATGTCGAGCAGCTCGAGGGCCTCCGTAGCGATGGTCAGCCAGGGTTCGACCGGCCTCTCGGGTAGCGGTGGCTCCGGGAGGAGCTCAACCCTGGTCGGGTCGACGCTGAGATGTCGAAGCAGCCGCGCTGATGTGGCGATGAGCCCTGGCCTGCTGAGCGAACGCAGGAGCTGCACCGAGCCTCTGCTCGAGTCCACCCAGTCGGTGAGGGCGGCGAACCCGGGCCGGTACTCCTCCTGCCAGCGGTGCGTGATCCTCATCCGCTGCTGGTCGATGGCTCCCTCGCCCTCGTAGAACGGAAGGAAGCCGGCGCGAAACGCCGCGGCTTGGGCCTTCAACGCCGCGTCGTGGACGTACGCGCGCCGGCCGAACGCTGCGCGGTCCATGCCGTCGGGCGAGAGCGTCGCCCACAACATGGTTCGGACTCGTGGCGAGCGGCGGCTTGCAGCGTTCACGAGGTCGAGGTGGTCGCTGTCTTCCACGGGTCGGGTGAAGCGGTCGTCGCTGGGCTCGGTCGTATTCATGCCTCAATCGTCCCGCCATCAGTGGTGACCGCAACCGATTGCATCGAGGGCCTGCGGTATGACGTCGAAGCACTCGATCGACCTCGTTGTTGGCTGCCGTAGGCCTACCCAGAGGTGGCGGGGCAGGACGTCATCCAGATCGGCGTTTGTCGTGGCGCAGCCTGGCCACCACGCAGTGGACGGCGCCGCACGGGCGTTCGGGGTGTCCCAGAGCAGTCCACCGGCGCTGTGGCCATCGAACGCCAGCCGCCTGCCAGTCAGGGACCAGGTCTGCGAGAACGAGCGCCACTTCGGTGGTCCAGAACGGGTCGGGTCCAGCGATGCGCAGCCCGCACGCTGTCGCGACTGGAACCGAGGTGACCTCGATCCGTTGCCCGTCGCCAGGGAGGCGGTCGTCTGTGGAGGATGGAACCCGCATCGTCCAGCCGGCGGCGATGTCGAGGAGTCGCGTGGTGCCGCTGACCGTGACGACGGTCGCTGGCGCCCGGAGCATCTCAGCGAGATCTGCCCACCTGTCGCCCTGCTGCCACAGCGTCACCAGTTCGGCCATGGTCCCATCGTGCCGACAGGGTGGGACACTTCCCGGGTCTTCGTGTCGGCGCGTCAGACGCCGGCCGTGATGACTTTGGCCGAGCACTGCTGGAAGTAGCGGTCGGATCGCATCGCCTCCGAAAGCTCAGGGCCACTCGTTGCGCAGCCGATCACCCTGAGATGAGCACTACCGGCGAGCAGTTTGATCTGCCGTTGCCCGAGCGGGTCGATCTGTGGCGCGATCAGATCGGCGCGCGCAAGGGACTGATTGGGACGGGTGCGCGAGCTGGCGTCGATTTCGACGCCGCAATGCTGGTCCGATCCACATCGACGATGATCCGACTGGTCGGGTCCGATCGGTGCTCCCCGAACGAGCTTCAGCCGGTGGCAACGGCTCTCGCCGCTGTTCGTGACCGGCAGCTGCAGGAACTCGGACCAGGCGTAGCGGTCAACGCTGTGGTGGTCTGCGACACGGCGTCCGTCTCTCGAGAGTCATACCGGGTCTGCGAATCCGTCGGTGTCGAGCTGGTCTGCTTCAACGACACCTACGACCGCCCGAGGTTGGCCCAGATCGTCACAGCACAGTCCGAAGACCTCCCGAGCACACACCCGGCGGTGCACAAGAATCACCAGTCCGACCAGGAGCGAAAGGCCGAGCTCGACGCGGCACTTGGCGACGATGAAGGTGCCTTGGACTCGCTCGCAGCGTGGGAGTTCGATAGCGACCCCGACCTGTTCGAGCCCGACACTGGGCTCGAGCTCGCTCCGGTCGCCGACGAACTCGAACACGAGGGCGGCGTGCCCAGGTCGTGGGCATGGAACGACGAGCACCCGTATGACCTCCGCCTCTTCTGGAGCGAGGAGCCCGACTTCGACATGCCACCGGTCTCCCTTGAGGGGCTGAGCGGCGCCGCGCTGCGTGAGCGGAAGGTCCAGCTCGCCCGTGCATACATGGGGTTCGATCCTGAGTCAGAAGGCATCCAATGCCCGCTCATGCTGAAGGGCTACGAGCGAGTGTTCTTCGTCCTCGGCGGATCCGGCTTGGTGGAGTACCGCAAGCCGCCGCGCCTACCAGCCCGACGAGGGCCCTCGGTTCGAGTCGGAACGGTCTCGAGGGTCACCCGTGGGACCTACCTGTCGATGAGCACCCGCGTCGGGTCGACGGCAGTCGATGCCGCTCCGGCCGAGGAGGTCCTCACTCCGGTCGACGACGGGTACATCGTCGTCACGTCGGACCGCGTGGCGTTCGTCGGTGAACGGATGCAGCGCGAGTGGCGGCACAGGCAAGCGATCGGATCCCGTGTCGAGACGCTCCGAGTCGACGGGTTCCCTCCGGCCAAGGCAGTGATGATCCCGACGTCGAACCGAGTCAGGGTCTCGGGCTTCTACCTGAACGATGGACTGGTCAGCACCCTCCAGTTCATGATCGAGCTTGCGAGATGCCAGAGCGCAGAGGATCGCCAGAAGCTCGTTCGATCACTCAGCTCAGGTGGCGCAGGTCGGGCGTGAGCGATGAAGTCGCGACGTCGAGCGCCCTCACGTGCATCGACAGGCCGAGGCAGCCGTGACTGACCGTTCGGCGGAGATCCCGGTCACCCCAGCACAGGCCGACTACCTCGTGCCGCTGCTGCGGAACGAGATCGCCGAGCTCCGAGCACGCGGCGACGCCTTGATCCTCAACACCACCAGCCGAAGCGCAGGCTTCAACTGTCACCGCGACGCCAACAGTCTGGAAGGGCTCGCGGACCTGCTCGATGTCGAGTTCCCCGAGGGCGAGGAGTAGGTCCTCACGGCCTCTGTCGCGCAGTGGGAGAGAAGCAACCGCCACACGACGAAGTGTCAGTCCCGCCCCGTACCCTGGTTGTGGAGAGAAGGGGAGGTTCCGCAGTGGAGGCTGCGATTCGGGCGTCTGCCATCGAGCAGCTCATTGCTGCAACTCGTCGCGTGTCGCCTCACGGGCCCATTCGGCGGGCGGACTTCGATCGATGCGCCGAGGAGACTCGTCTGCCTGCCAGCCTCTACGCCGAAGCTGAGGCAGCCCTGGTTCACTCCGGTGTGTCGATCCACGATGACGAGGTCGAAGACGAGGACGACGAGTCAGACGGCCCCGACCACGGATGGAACGCCGACGGGTTCAACGTGTTCATGGTCAAGGCGAAGCACCGAATCCTCACAGCCGCAGAGGAGCAGGCACTTGGCGAGGTCATCAGTCGGGGACGACTCGCCGCCGAGGTGCTCGGCGAGAACCACGAGATGACTCATGAACAACGCCGACGGTTCGAGCAGCTCGAACTGGACGGCGTTCGGGCGAGCAACGAGCTCGCGCTCCACAACATCCGACTCGTCGTCAGTGTGGCCAAGACATGGTCGGCGGGCGCCTCCCCGGCCCTCGAGTTTGAAGACCTTGTCGCCGAGGGGTACGTGGGCCTCGCTCATGCGATCGAGAAGTGGGATCACACCCGCGGCCTCAAGCTCTCCACCTATGCGACCTGGTGGATCCGCCAAGCGATCAGCAGGGCCATCGCTGACAAGAGCCGAACTATCCGCCTGCCCGTCCACCTCGGCGACTCGATCAGTCGCCTTCGTCGAGAGCAGCGGCTGTTGCTGCAGGAGTTGGAGCGAGAGCCGACCCTTGAGGAGCTCGCCGAGCGAACCGAGCTGTCCGTTCGACGAGTCCGCAACTTGATTCGCGTGATGCAGCCAGCCCGCTCGCTCGAGAGGTTCGAGCACCAGGGCACGCAGTTCGCGGACAGCACCGGCCAACGGCCAGAGCAGTACGCAATGGCGGTAGCGCTTCATGAGGAACTTCTTGAAGTGCTGATGGAGCTCACGGATCGCGAGCGCATCGTCGTCTGCAAGCGATTCGGGCTCGATGGTTCTCCGCCGCAGACTCTCGAGCAGATCGGCGATCAGTTCGGTGTGACTCGGGAACGAATCCGTCAGATCGAGAGCAAGACCCTTGCCAAGCTCCGTCACCCTGATCGCAGGGACCGACTCGCCGAGTACCTGAAGGACTGAAGCCATGCTCGTGTGTTGGGAATGCCAGAACCTGGATGCCTTCCAGCAGGTGTCGGGTCGCGCCGATCGGCGAGACCTGCGTCAACACAGCGGTGGGCTCACCCTGGAGCCTTGGACCGCGCACGACAGCAGAGCGCAGGGGCTCTACTGCGCGAAGTGCCAGAAGGTGGTCGAAGCTGATCCCGGGGCGCTCGGACTCGCGGACGATCGGATCGACTTCGTCGCCCCCGCCGACTTTCGTGCCGATGAGTTGGCTGAACGCCTGTCGTCCTTGCGTCCTGATGCTGCATGGTCGCGAATGGAGATCCCGCCGAGAGCGCCGGTGTTCGCGGACCTTCCCGCAGGCTTGCACCCGCGATTGTCCGAGGCGCTCGCACGCACCGGCCGATCGCAGCTCTTCGCTCACCAAAGCGATGCGATCTCCCAAGCGTTGGCTGGTGAGCATGTCGTCCAGGCAACGCCTGCCGGCAGTGGCAAGTCTCTCGGTCTGGTGCTTCCCGTGCTCGACCGCCTGATCCGCGAGCCTAGGTCCACGGCGATCCTCCTCTACCCCTTGAAGGCGCTGGCGAACGATCAGCTGGCAGCGCTCGAGAGGCTCGGCGTCGGCCCTGCACCGTGGACCGATTCCAGTTCCTTCGAGCTGCGGCTCGGCGATGACGTAGGTCCGATTCGTGTTGCCCGCTACGACGGTTCCACTCCGGAGCACGAACGTTCATCGATTCGTCGACATGCTCGCCTTCTCATCACGACTCCTGACTCGCTGCATTCGTCGATCCTGCGGATGGCAACTCGGTCTTACAGCGATGGATCGTCGTGGGAGCGGATTCTCCGCGGCCTTCGTTTCGTGGTGCTCGACGAGTTGCACAGCTACCAAGGCGTGTTCGGCAGCGCAGTCGGCAACGTCCTCCGGCGCCTCCGACGGGTCAGCGACCACTACGGAGCTTCGGCACAGTTCCTCACCGCTTCTGCAACGATCGGCAATCCCCGCGAGCTCGCCGAGGTGCTGACGGGCGTGTCGCCGTTCGCCGTGGTCGACAATGACGGCTCACACGGGCGACGTCGCGTGGTGCTCATCTGCAATCCGCCGGAACGGTCCGTCGACTCGCCGAGCCGCAGCGCGGAGGACGACGCCCCCGACACGCTCGAGCAGGTGGAAGGCGGACGACTTGCTCCCCAGACGGTGGCAATCGACCTGCTCGTGAACGGAGCGCTTTCCGCACCCGATCGACTACCGGTGCGTTCAATCACCTTCTGCCGCTCGCGAAACGCTGTGTTCCAGCTGTCCCAACGCACCCGCGGAGCCCTTAAGGAACACCGCCGGTCCGACCTTGCAGGAGCGGTCGCACCGTACGCAGCCACCTTCCTCGCAGACGATCGGGCTGAAGCAGAAGGGAAGCTCCGTGACGGCTCCACCCTGGCGATCGTCTCGACCAACGCACTCGAACTCGGCATCGACATTCCAGACCTGTCCTTGGCCGTCCTGGTCGGCTACCCAGGGCAGGTTTCGTCGTTCCGACAACGCATCGGCCGCGCCGGCCGCGCCGGCGAAGGAGTGGCCGTGCTCATCGTCGGCGACGATCCGCTGCAGCAACACCTCGCGCGACGCCACGATGCGCTCGCCGACCTTCTCGACATGCCAGCCGAGACGGTGGTCGTGAACCCGAACGCAACCGAGATCGCTCGGCGATACGGACTCGCCCCCGCTCAGGACGAACTCGGCGGAATCTCGTTTGAGGATGAGAAGTACTTCGGGACAGTCGTCGACGCTTGGCTGGACGGCGCGACGGGTCGGCCTTCGGTCCGACACGGCGACACCAACTACTGGCACATGCCATCAGATCTCGACGATCCGCACAGCACGGGGCTCCGTAACGCCGTGGGTTCCGAGAGCTACACCGTTGTCCACCAGACCGGCCGCGAGTTCAAGGCCGTCGGCGTTGTCGACTCCGGCAGCGCCCCGAGGGACGCTTTCGTTCCTGCCATCTGGAACGGGCCTGACGGCACCCTCTACCGCATCACAGGGTTCGATCACCAGAAGCGCGAGATCTACTGCGAGGGCCCTGTTGAATCGCCGTTCCTGACAAGGGGCGTCACCGTCGACCGAGTCGAGGTTCGCTCCGCGCACGTCCCCGAGGTTGCCAGAGGACGGTCGATCGCTGGCTACGGCCAACTTGAGATCACTCGGCAGGTGTACTCCTACAAGGAGCAGTACTTCTCGGGGCGAGACAAGAACCAAACGGTTGAGAAGGGCTGGCCGCCGGTCAACTTCGCGACCGACGGGCTCTATCTCCAGGTTGACACGTCAGTCGTCGGGGAACTGCCTCACGACGGGTCGGTACGAGCGCTCGAACACCTGCTACTCGCTGTTGCTCCCGCACTGGTTGCATGCGACCCGTACGACATCGACTCGACGAGCACCCAGAACGAGCTCTTCCTCTACGACAGCTTCGGCGGCGAGCTGGGTCTGACTCGGGCGAGCTTCGACCGACTCGACGAGCTGATCGGACTCGCGCAGCAGGTCGTCGCCAGCTGTACCTGTGACACGGGATGCCCCAGCTGTGTGATGCTCAGCCGCCGACCAGATGGGAACAAGGATCTTTCGAAAGCAGGAGCTGCCCTGCTGCTGGGATCGCTGCGTTCGTCGTGAGTCGCTATTCAGCTCCCCGTGCGCACCCAACGCGTGCGCCGGCGCGGCTATGTCATCCCCGATCTGCCCGTCTCTGCGCGAAGCACCCACGGTGTCATGGCTGCAGAAGTGCCACTTCTTGCCGTCACACCGGTACCGTGCTCGGGATGTCGTCGGGGGAGGCCATCCAGCAGATCGGTATCGACGGTGCCGACCGAGCGAAGCGGTGGCTCGAAGGCACGACTCGGGTTCTTCATACCTGGACCAACCCAGAGGACGAAGCCAAACTCACGTTCAAGTGGGCCACCGAAGGCACATTCTCATTCGACCTGGGCGGCACCATGTACGGCGCCGAGCTGCACAACAAGAACTTCTTCGCCGAGGTCAAGAAGTACAAGGACGCCGGCGACCAAGGGACCGAGTACCCGAAGTTCCTCGCGAAGTGCTATCTCGCGCTGAAGCAGAGTCCGGCGTACTGCGACCACTTCATGTGGATCACGTGGTCACCCTTCTCGATGACGAAGTGGTCGAAGTTGATGACCCAGCCGTACGTCGCCGACGCGCTTCGCACCCATGATGAACGGGCGCTGGGCGAGAAGGGGGCAGAGCCGGACCCCGACCATTGCGCTGCCGTCGCCGACCGTCTCTGGATCATCGTGCTGTCAGACAAGCAGGAGGCGCTCACGCTCAGCGACGCAGAGCGCGCTGAGCTCCTGAAGGCACGAGTGTTGGCAGGCAACGCATGAGTACCGACCGCGGCGCTGCTACAGCTGCCCGTATCCGGTCTGCTCTAGCGCTGGCAGATCGCCAAGCGACGATCCACGACGTGAAGCGTGCAGTGATCGATGAGTTCGAACGAGTCGACAAGCGAGTTCGGATCCACGCAACCGACTTCTTCCGCCACTCAATCGCACCCGACCTCGTTCTGTCTTGGCCAGATCCGGTGGACCGGCCAGAACGGTCGGTCTTCCTTCGGAGCAAGATCGACGCAGCGCACCTTCTCGCCGACCTCGACCTTGTCGCGCGGGATCAACCGATCATCTTCGCTCTGCCCAGCGGAGCTGATTCCACCGACTCGCAGGATGGATCCACTGACGAGGTCTTGGATGCCGGGACTGACCAGTCGCAGAGCGAGTCACTCCAGGCTCGCGCCTCATCCAGCGGCACGCTCGTGACGGATCCGGCGGGGCTCGATGCCTTGGGCGTGGACCAAGGTGTCGATTCTCCAGAGATACCGGAGCTCGTCTCCAGGCTGATCATTCGCGGCGGACGCGGCGTCTACGACGAAGCCGCCAGCGCAGCGACGACATCGTCGATCACGACCGGCTTCGTCGCCGCGTTCGCAGTCGACCCGGCGCCTACGTTCGCGGCCGCAGATTCGATCAGAACCCACTTGGGGCAGAACACCGGCGAGCGGCTGCTGCGACTTCTGCACGCGATCTGGGTGGCATCGGGAGGACGCTCAGACCAGTTCCCCGATGCACCTGACATCGAGGGCCATCTCTCCGACGACGCGCTACAGCTGCTGATCACCGGACCGGAGATCCAGGATCCACAGTTCTGGGCCCGCTTGGGGGAGCTGTCGCTGCATCAACTCGGTCGGATAGAAGTCGCAGATCGTCCGCCGAACCTCACCCGCCTGGTGCTGGCGAACGCAGACTCGATCACCGGTCGATGGTGCCGAGTGCGCCCGGACGAACCTCGGACTGGCGAGAGTCCAGGTCTGAAGTGGGGCATCGAACGGGGAACCCTTGCGTTGCACGGATCGACGTTCACGGCATTCTTCGCCGAAGAGAAGCGGGATCTCGATGGAATCGAGCCTGCTCAGGCGAAGGGCATCGCCGTCGACGAGCTGACTCGCCGAGCGAGCATCGCCGAGGCTGACGTGTCCGACATGACCGCATCAGGTGGAGGGCTGACCATCGGTGTGGCGTCGGAAACCAGGGACAGCGTTCTCGACAACCCGAACGTGTCGGCGAGCGTCGGCGTCGCTGCCGGAAACCTCACCAAAGCCACGGCAACCCTCCGAAACGGCAAGGCAGTCTTGTGCGACTTCCAAGCGGCGACAGCGGCGAGTCGAACACGAGCGAGACTCACGCTGAGAGAGCTCGCTCGGCATGGCTTGCCGTTGGTCTGGCCGCTTGTGGATGACGATGCGGTAGCGCTCCAGGAGATGGTTTCACCAGTCGCTGCCCTCGAAGACGACGAAGACAATGACGGGGTCGACCAGCCATCGCTGTTCGACCTGCTGGATGATTCGCAGGGCGGCGACGACGACGCAGCAGAGAGATAGGTGCACACGGACATCGCTCCTCAAGGGGGGCGAGCTCAGCTACATGGCGGAAGGAGGGCTCAGGTCGATCCGTAGTTCCGCCAGCGTTGCGGGATCGGTCCCCTTGGCGGTGAGCACCCCAAGGAGGTCCTCCTGGCGAGGTTGTCCGAACGCGAGGCGGTAGAGCGCTCGGTCTCGCTGGAGCCGTTCTCGACGTTCGATCTCCTTACTCAGCGGCAGGTACGGGACCCAGCATTCGACTTTCGCTGGACCCGGGTAGACCCACGACGGCCAGAGATCGTTCATGCCCGGCGGCCGCTGGGCGGCGGCAGCGTCGAATGCTGCGGCCCAGGGGTCGGCCTCATCGCTGGTCATCGCCTCGGCGCGGTGGCGAGCTGCGACGTTCTTGCGGACGGCGTGTCCTCGGTACCGGTGGACCCGTCCCTCCCGTTGCTCCAGGTCGACGACGTTCGCTGGTTGGTTCCAGTGGATCAGGGAGTGGCACCACCAGTGGAAGTCGACGCCCTCCTGTCCGACTGAGGTGCTGGCGAGAACGAACGGCCAGAACGGCGAGTTGAACGCTGCCTGGACGTCTCCCGCCCGGGCGACGGCGTCATCGTCCTTCGCAAGGGTGCCGCGTGCCGTCCCGTACCGCAGCGCGAAGCGAGTCGGCATGCGGATCGGGGTCACGGGAGCTGACGGATCGAACGCCTCGACGCGGCCAAGGCCGAAAGCCACGGTGTGCGCGACCCGGCCGGCAAGAGCGAGCAGCGACTCATCATCTGCCGGGCGCTCATTGCCGACGAGATGGTGGAAGTACTCGTCGAGCACGGCTTGGAGGTTGCCTGATGCGCAGTACTCGAGGACGCGTCGCCAGTACGCGCTCTCGGTCGACTCTGCATCGATGAGGCTCATCACCTCGGATCGGTTGAAGAGCGTACGGAATCCCTCGCCGATCATCGTCGCCGCTCGAACGAAGGTGTCGTCATAGAAGCTGGACTCGTCCGCCGTGACTCGGCGTAGCGCTCGCCACGCGCAGTTGGCAGGACCCGCCAAGCCGACCATGGCTACCCAGTGGCTGAGATCGTCTGGCTGCTCTCCGAGCGCCTCGCCACCAGCGACAGCTGCATCAGCTCTCTCGAGGTGAGCGGATAGGCCCTTGAATCGACTGCCACTTGCGACCTGCTCGACGGCACCTCGGGCGCCCGCGTAGTCCGCCATGTGGTCGGACCAAGTGAGCGGTGAATGCCAGTACCAGGTGTCGGGCGACAGGTTTGGCGATGGCGTCCCGGGGTCGGCGATGTGTGGCAGTACCAGGCTCCGGATGTGTTCAACGGTGTCGGCCAGAGTCGCCGTCACCGCGGGACGATGGCGTGCTGCAGCAAGGGGATCGCATGCTTCGGCGAGCCCAGGCTGCGGCATGGTGAGGAGCAGGGTGCTCATCCGGTCGGCGCGGCCGTGTTCGTCAGCGTCGTAGGTGAGTCGGGGCGTGCTGCGCTCGGACGGATTCGGGTCGAGCGATCGCAGCGCTGCATGGCTGAGCAACGCTGCGATCGATGACGGCGCAGCGGCCCAACTGGAGAAGATGAGCCGCTTCGTTGCATCGACGGCAGCGTCGCTGGCGAAGACGCCTGCAGGCTGGTGATACGGCATCGATGGCGGTATCCACAGCAGCCTGTGCATCCCTGTGTCGATCACGTCGCCTTGCAGCGCCCGGAGCCGGGCATTGCCAGCCTCGATCGACTCGTGACCCCGAACCTGCGAAGCACTGAGCGCCGGTCCTGCTTGGACCAGCGACAGCACGACCGGGTCGTGCGTGTTCTCTCGGACTCGTCGCGACAGCTGGTAGCCGTCCATGAAGCTCAAGAAGTACGGCGCCGACTTCCAGTACTCGACCGACATCGCACCGTCGACGCGTGTAGCGAGACGTCGCATCCGCACAAACGAAGCGAGGTCTTCCGCTGTCGGCGCGTCGACCTCGCCGAGACGCTCGTGCAGCAGGTCCAGCTCGCCGAGCGTTGGCCGTTCGGTGCGGCACATGACGGATCGCAGGAGCTCTTGGGCCCGATCTCGGGCGGGTCTGGCGTCGCTGCCTTCGATGAGCCTGGTACGGAACTCAGTCAGCGCGAACTGCAGGTCGTCGACGACACCCTCACCTCCGGGGTTGGCGCCCGCAAGAAACCGGACGGTCGAGAGGAAGTCCCGGTAGTGATCGTCGCCGGAGATCGCCTGTTCCTCTGGAAGCGTGTAGAGCTTGTACGGCGTTGCGGACAGCAGAAGGATCCGGGCGTCTTTCCACTCGAACAGTTCTCTCGCCAGCTCGCTGACATCGGACTCGGCCCCGTCCTCGGGCGACTCGATCAGATGCCGGAATCGCTGGAACTCGTCGAGGATGATCAGGTCAGGTTCGAGCGCAGCAACGCTGGCCTTGGCCAACACGTGGCGCATCTCGCCGATCAGCGGTCGACGCTCGTCCTTCAGCTGAGCAGACAGCTGCCGCTGCGTGACAGCGACGTCCACGATGCGACGTAGCTCACGTTCGAGCGGGGTTCCGCGAAGCTGCTTGAGGTACTCGCGTCCGATGGTCGCGTCGGGCGGTACGGAGCGACGGTCAATGTTCTGAAGTTCCCGCTTCCAGCGTTCCGAGCTGACGCCACCGCGAAGCAGCTTGCGGAGCGCCTTGAGACGCTGCTCGTCACGAAACAGCGGTTCCGTGAAGTGACTCAGGAGTGCCCGTTCTTCAACCCGCCCGCCAGAGTGACCCTTCTGGAACGAGGTGCCCGGAGTGAAGGCGACGAGGTTCACGATCTTCTGGCCGTCGGGACGCTGCTTGTTCAGATCCGACATGTGCAGCGCCAACATGGTGATTCGCGTCGACATGGGTCGGGTGCCTTCGCTCAGCACGTCGAGCTTCGCGATGTTCTGTCGGGCGATGTTGGCGTTCGAACAGATGTAGAGGACATCTATCCGATCGATGCCGCTATCGGGCTTGCGGAGTCGGTCGATGGTCCCGGCGATCACTCCCCGTGCCACGAGGGTCTTTCCCATCCCGACCTCGTCCGCGAGTAGGAACCGTCGGGTCGGCTGATGCCCATGGAATCGGTCAAGGATGTACGCGACCGAGTTGCGCTGGAAGTCGGTTAGACGTGCGACCACGCCCGCGGAGATCGTCACGGCGGATCCTCTGTGACCAGGTCGAGCGCTTCAAGGATCGCTGGCCACAGTTCCATCCAACCGGTCGGGAGTCGCGCCCGTCCGTCGTCTGTCGCGGAAAGTCGGGCGACCAGGCGGTCGATCTCCAGCAGCGTTTCGGGGTGGTCGGCGAGCGTCGACACGAGGGGTTCCAGAAGTCCTCCCGGGTCCATCCCCAGAAACGGCCGTGCGTTGGTGCCACCGGCGCCGAACATCATCGAGAGGTCGGTCGAGTCGTCGTTGCCCAACGCCAGAAGTAGGAGGACGAAGCGCATGAATGCTTCGGGTGATCCCACGTGCTGCGCGATGAGGCGGTCGAGCCGATCTTGGGGAGCGCCGTCGAGAGTCGCCATGACCACGCAGCTGGCCTTGGTCGAGCCGGCAGCCAGCTCCGCCACAAGGAAGGGCGTGATCTCGTCGGAGCGAAGGACGCGCCACGTCGCGTCGGCCGTCGACCCGGCCGGGATCTCTACCCGGTGGTCGGTGGTCAGCAGCCGAAGAGTCAGCGTTGCGTCATCGGGCAGCGGGGATGGAAATGGGGCGATGCTGGCAACGCGTTCGAGCCATTGGTCGTCGCCGTACTCCTCTGCGACGGCTTGGAGTGGCACAGCGGCGATGTCGATGAGGGCCCGTTCGAGCAGCGCCTGCAACGTCGGTTCGTCTGGCTCGTCGGATGGTGCGGAGGTGTAGGGACGCAGCACGGTCCCGAAACCGCCGTCGTTCTCAGAGAGGGCGGCGTTGACGCCCATTACCGATCGTTTGGCGCTCAGCTCCACCATGAACTCGGTGTTGCCCGACCACGCGGCACCAGTCGCATTCGCCGACCCGATGAACACCTGGGCGCGGTGGCCGCGTTCGACGATGTAGGTCTTGGCGTGCAGGCCTCGCAGGGACCAGCGCAGCTCGGTCTCCTCATCGTCTTCGTCGGGAAGCGCAGCGGCATCGTCGAGCTCGCGGAGGTCTGCCTGCCAGGTGTCGCGCAACTTGCTCACGTACTCGTCGCCGAGTGCTGAGAACGACTCCGCTCTCGACACGACCGTTCCGCCCCCCTCTGGCCAGACGACTTCGAGGCCCTGTTCGTTCAGGAACGGTGACACAACCAGGTGTCGTCCCTTGCCGCCGAAGTCAGCGGTGACGCTTCGTCCAGCATCCAACCAGTGGAAGCGGAGCCAATCGTCGACGTCTGCAACACCATCCGGTGGATCCCATTCGGCCTGTCGGACTGCATCGGCGAGTGACTGAATCTCTCTCGACCTCTCCGTGTCGACGCCCAGCGGAACGCGATCGGCGAGCGAGCCGATGAAGTCAGACAGGGGGCCGTTCACCCGCCGTCGTCTGGAAGACTCGATGCCGTCGAGTCCGACCACGGTGTCCCATGCTCGGTCGCTGGTCAGATTGCGGGATCCGCACAGGAACCTGAAACGTCGTTCCTCATCCGGGTGGGTGAAGCTGGCGAGCCAGACCTTCGGATGGAAGAGCCTGTCTCCGCGTGGCCGTCGCACCTGGTGCACGATCGGCTCGAGGAAGGCCAGCATCGCATTGGGAGATGCAGGGACTGCGAGCATCCCTGCCTGGCAGAAAACATCGATGCGGTCTGCCGAGGATCGCACCGCCTCCATGACGCCCAGTGGATCTGCACCGTCTCGCCATTCCGCTCCGACCACGGCCAGGGGAACGCGGAGCAGTGACTCCAGCTGCATAGTGAACGTGGTCCCTACAGCTCGCTCCAGCCTGTACCCCGGAGCCGGCGGCGTCAGGAGATCGACCAACAGCACCCGATCATCGGTTCGAAGCATCGGTCACCGCCCCGGCGTCTTCGAGCTGGAGACCAGCCCGGATGTCGCGCAGGAAGCGCCGCACTTGCCCCCACCGGAAGTCGAGCGGCGCAAGCCCTGAGTCGCCCCGCCAGCTTCGCAACCGAGCTGCATTTCCGAATCTTGCCTGCGCCTTCTTGTGGCGACGCTCCCGATCGATGATCAGCGTGTGAGCTTCGGAGTCGTTGAGCAACCCCGCCAGTGGCTTGCGGTGCAACATCGAACACCAGTCGTCCACGAAGGCGCGTGCACCTCGGGGCAAGCGTCCCGAAGCGGTTGCGGTGGACCAGAACGAACTCAGATCACCCGCCCAAGTCTCGAGATCGATCGATGAGGAGGCGTCGGCCCAATCGCCGAACCGAGCACGAAGTTCGGCCGAGCTGTCGCTGTCGCCCTGGTCGTCATCGTTGCGTTCGTCGTGGAGCAGGACGTTGTAGAGGAGCGAGGCGCCCTCGACCGCAGCGGAGAACCGCTGCGCATGGGCGACGAGCTCGCGAGTGCCAGAAGTAGTCCCCTCTGGCAGAGGCAGATCCCAGAAGTACCCGTCGTCCGATGTCGGGATCGCTCCTACGTCGCTCGCGTAGCTTCCGAGAAGATTGGGCCCTCGGAGTTTCTCCGTCGAGAGCACTCGCTCGAGCAGCCAACGCGCCTCCTCAGCGGTGAGCGCGAAGTCGACGGGTCGTTCTCGGTCGAACTCGAAGAGCTCCTCCGGAGCTGCAGGGATGCTGCGATGCCAGGACGAAGGTGACCGGTCAGCGAGTTCGTCCTCGGTGTCGACGGGCAGAAGTCCGCGCCGAGCAGCACGCCCGTACTGCGCTCGCGTCATTCCGGGGCGAAGGAAGATTCCGTACGCGGTCAGGCCGGTCCAGTAGATCGCTGACGGAAGCGTCCGCACGTCCTTGCCTGCCCGACTCCCGATCAACCCCTCCTTGTCGGCGCCCTGCTGCAGCACCGGAATGAGCTTTCGCTCCATCAACTCGGCCTTCTTGACGAGATCCGCAGGATGACGTTGCTCGGCTCGCTCGAAGATCCACGGGACGAAGAGGAAGTACCTCGCACGCGACTGGATCACGGAGGTTCCGGGGAACAAGCGGTTGCTGATCGAGTCGCGGATCGTGCCGATCCCAAGGTCGTCAACCGTTCCCTTCTCGCTGAACAGCTGGAGCAACTCGCGTACCTGGCGCTGCTCGGCCTCGCTGTGATCCAGCCATCCAACGAAGCTCACGACACGCCCCGGCACGCGATTCGGCTCGCCGACTTCTGTCCCTCAGGTATCACTGTGCCCCGTCCTCAGCCCACGACACGAGCACAGTAGTTGCGACTACTGACAACGAGCTCGGCTTCCCCGGCGAGGCTCACCTCGGACGGCGGCAGAGGTCAGCCTCGTCCTGAGGGCGGTTCGGGCAGCGCCCAGACGTGCTCGAACTCGTCGGCCACCAGCGGCCAGATCAGCCGTAGCCCGTCCGCGACCGAGTCGAGGTCGTCGGGAACAGACTCAAGGAGGACGAAATCGTGCGGGATGACCCGTCCAGCCGCATCCTGTCGCTCCAACGGGTCCGGAAACCGCAGAGCCACTCGCCCCGCTGTACGTCGGCAGACCTCCGACAGCTCCTCGGCCCCCGAGAACGCCTCCTCGTACACGCCGAGGGGATCCTCGAATCCGCCACGACGCAGGAACCGGAATCCCCAGGTGCGGCCGCGAGTCGCCCAGATGAAGTTCATCGCTGGCTGAGGAGAAGCACCTCGTCCGCTTCTCCCTTCTCCAGGTCCATCTGGTAGCCGGTGAGGAGCGCCGCCATGTAGTCCTGCCTGGCCAAGGCCTCGGCGTTTCGTTCCCTGAGCTTGTTGCCGGCAAGCTCGGCTGCAGAGTTGACGAGCGTGCTGACCTGCTCGCTCCCGAGAACCGCCATCAGCGTGCGGATGCGCGCGTCGAACCGTCCGACAAGCGCACCGAGCTTGCCGACCCGGCCGTCCGCCATGCCCAGCACTGCAGCTGCCAGGGCTCCGGCGCCGTCGAGCAGTTCCTCTGCGACCTTCGCTCCGGCCTTCTTCTGCTCGATCCATCGGACGTGTCGCTCGAACGGGACGATCGCCGCGAGCGGCAGGATCAGATCCAGTCCGACTCGCTTCGTCACTTCGATCTTGCCGACTTCGAACCTCGCCGAGGAGAGGAGCAGGAAGTCCTCGCCCACGGCCAAGGCCTCGTTGGACTCGACGAGACCCGCGAGCGTGTGCCGCAGCTCGTCCAGATCGTCTGCGACCCGATCGATGAGCAAATCTCTGAACTTGAAGACGTCGAGTTCCGGCAGCAGGTCTGCTTTCGACAGAGCCAGCATCCAGATGCGTGGGAACTTGACCAGCGGCTTCCCGTCCTCGAGCAGGTCCTCCCTGAGCGACAACAGCCCGTTGCGGTAGTTGGCGAGAAGCGACTTTAGGTAGCGCTCCTCCTCGCCTGCGTTGTC
>WBZP01002362.1_pt1 | contig 21753 bp, 21 predicted proteins | sample 5204301 | NCBI WGS metagenome assembly WBZP01 (sample SAMN12412401, study PRJNA552823) | activated sludge metagenome | isolation source: activated sludge from nitrification reactor of wastewater treatment plant... | place: USA: Pennsylvania | collected 2017
GTTCTCAGATGGCGAGCGGGTCGCATGGATCTGCGACAAGGCGGAGCCCTGCTGCGAGTGGGAAGCCCTCAACAAATACGTGAAATGCGGCTCCACCATCACCGGCTGCCTGTAGGCGTGCCGCTTCATCGGCCACTCGATGATGAGGAGGGTGGACTTTAACGAGTCCACTCGCGCTGCCGCTCTTGGGGAGGGTTGTGGCGCGGCAGCGCGAGCGTTCTCGCCAGCCTTACGAACAGATCCCGGCAAATGCGGGAGTGCGCCGTAAGACCAACACGGGCGGCGGAGGAGCGGGGACCTCCGCCGCCCGTTTCCGATGCCAGCGCCTGACGCGGCAGCTTCGGAGACGTTGAGCGCTGCGTGATGCTCGCTACGAGCAATGGCAGGCTCGAACTCGCTTCTGTGCTCTGCGATGCAAGCGGCACCCGCCTCGAAGAGCTTTATCTGCAACAACCAGCTTGAAACTGGATGTAAAGGCACTGGGAGATCTTGACTGTCGCCCCCCAGCGACTGCGTCGTTGAAAGCGATATGAATTCCAGATCGTGTCCCTCTCATGACCAAAATGGGCAATTCGTGGGACGGGGAAATTTTTTAGATGCCAGGGAATATTGATTTGTCAGACAATATTCGCTCCTTGAGCATTTGAAACGGACGCGCGTAAACACGCCGATGTGGCGTCATTCCGGCGACGGTTTGACGGCGTTGTGGATGAGGGCGCGCGTGTGCGGGCGCGTTGAGCGAATAGCCTCTTAAGGACAGCTTTGGCGGGCAGACCATGTTGGACCAAGCGATCGGTGACCGGGTGCGGCGGGTACAATTGGCCGATCTTTCCGTCACACGTGGACGATGGCTCTGGGCGGATGCCAATGCTGATCTCATCGACCGGCATTGGCAGGATGCGCGTGCGGCCAATGCCAATTACTTCAACGGCACGATCCATCTGATTTCTGAGATGTGCTACGGCGAGGATGACCAATCGGTCCAGGCGCAGTTCGTCAGAACCGATTTCAAAAGCTATCTCTACTGGCGCCACCTCGGGTATCCGCAGACCGGGGTGCGCGACGGGTTCGGCTCCGGCCTCATTCGCGCTTCGGACGGAACCGTCATCCTCGGCCGGCAGCGCCCCGGCAACGTCAATTCTGGGCTCGCCTACCTTCCCGGCGGCTTTATCGATGACCGTGATGTCGATGAAAGGAATCGCATCGACATCGGGGCCAGCGTGGCGCGCGAGGTGGCCGAGGAAACGGGGCTCGTGCCGGGCGAATTTGCCATCGCGCCGGGCCTGCTGGTGACCGAGCACAAGGCTCATGTCTCTTTCGCTGTCGAATGTGTGTCGAAGCGCACCGCGTCGGACCTCATCGATGCCATCGCCCGGCACATCGCATCGGAAGCCGATCCGGAGCTGTCGGAAGCCGTCGCCGTTCGTGGCGCCACCGATCTAGTGGACTTGGGAATGCCCGGATATGCCCGCGTACTGCTCACATGGCTGTTTGCCGGAGAGGGTGGCGGCGCGCCGTTGCACCCGGCCAAGTGAGCACATGATAGCGTCGAGAAAGGGCTTGGCGGGCGCCGCGTCTTGTTCCAATAGTGCCGCCGCTCAGCGCGACTGAGGGCCGGTGCCGGCGGGGCACACGGGCGAGCGCTGCAAGGGAGCATCATGGCACTGACCTATCATATTCTCGACGTCTTCACCGAGCGCGCCTTCGGCGGCAATCCGCTGGCGGTTGTGCTCGATGCCGACGGGTTGACGGTGCCGGAAATGCAGGCCATCGCCCGCGAATTCAATCTGTCGGAGACCGTGTTCGTCCTGGCTGCGACGAGCCCGGGCCACACCGCCAAGATTCGTATTTTTACGCCCGTCAAGGAAATCCCGTTCGCGGGTCATCCGACACTGGGCACAGCCGCGCTGCTGGCTGAACTGAGAACCCCGGTCGTCAACGGCGAGCGGGATGCCATCATCGCGCTTGAAGAGGAAATTGGCTCCGTCCGTGTCGGTGTACGGCTCAGAGCCAATGCGGCGGCCTTTGCCGAATTCGATGCCCCCAAGGTGCCGGGCGAGCCTGAGCCGCTCGGCGACGAGGATGAACTTGCCGCCGCCATCGGCCTCATCGCCAGCGAAGTCACCTTTGAAAACCATAAGCCAATGATCGTGCGCGATGCCAACGTGTTCGCCTACGTGCCGGTCGCCAATCTCGATGCCATGGCGAAGGTGCGGGTGACGCCGGGGCATTGGTCCCGGGTATTCTCAGACCGCGGCGTACTCGGCGTTTATATGTACACCCGGCAGTGCGTCCGTTCGCAGGCCTCGTTCCACGCCCGTCTGTTTGCGCCCGACTTCGGCATTCCCGAAGATCCGGCGACGGGCTCAGCCGCCATCGGCTTTGCCCGCATCATCAAAGACTTCGACGCGCTGCCCGACGGCAGTCATCGCCGCACCGTGGAACAGGGCATGGAAATGGGCCGCCCGAGCCTCATTTCGCTGGTGCTTGGCATCCATCGCGGCAAACTCGACAGCGTGCGTATCGGCGGCCACGCCGTGCGCGTCGCCGAAGGGACGCTGCGGTTCTAAGCTTGCGATCTCGACAATCGAAAGCCGCCGTCACATCGCGTGGCGGCGGCTTTGATTTTAAGGGCGGACGTTGACACGTGCGTCAGGCGGCGGTGGTGCCGCGTGACGGTTTCATCAGCGCCAGCGTGTTGTCCTTGAACACGTAGTGGTGGACGAGGGCTGCGACCGCGTGCAGGCCAATCAGGAAGTAGCCGAACTTGCCGACCAACTCGTGCACTTCCTTGATATTGCCTGCCAGATCCTTGTCCGGGCCGATCAGTGCGGGCAGTTCCAGACCGAAGAACGGGATCGGCTTGCCGGCAGCGCTCAGCATCAGCCAGCCCGCGATCGGCATGCCGATCATCAACAGGTAGAGTGCGGCATGTCCGAGCTTGGCGCCCAGATGCAGCAGGGCATGGGGAGCCGGAACGATTTCGGGCGCGGTCTGGCGGCTGCGGATGAAGATGCGGGCGGCGACGAGGGCGAGGATGCTCAACCCCAGCATGAAGTGAAGTGACTTCAAGCCTTCGCGCGGGGCGCTGCCCTTTTCAAAAAATTCGCGGAATTCAATGGTGGCATACACAGCCACCATCAGCAGGGCCATGATCCAGTGAAGGCGGATGAGACCGTTCGAATAGGTCTCGCGGGGTGCGGTCGTGCTCATGGTCGGTCCCTTGTCGCTGGTCAGAAAAACGGGCGGTTTTGGAAGGTCTAGCATCCTCAACGTGACGGGACGCCGACGTCCGTCGCTGTTGCGGTCAAGTGCGGCACCCTGCGGCGGTTGGGGGGCTGGAGCTGGGGGCCTGGATCGGGGTTGCCCTGAGGGAAGAGGGTCTGGGTTGAGGGAGCGGGGTTGAAGGCCTGGGCCTAGGCCTGATTTTAAGCTTGTGGCCCTCGTGCCCGACCCCTACCGGCCCAGGCACGGATCGGGGCGGCGTGGCGAGGGCGCACTTGCAATTTGTCCACGTTTTCGGCTTATTGAAAGGGATATGACGCGCTGCACCCGGTTTTCTGCCCGGGCGGCGTTTCCGATGGCGTCAGCGAGCGACCAGGGCCCCGATGAGGTCTGACACATACAACGTCCGCGCTTCCGTCGCCCGGCATGGCCAGGGCGGGTTGGCGTTTGCCTTGATGAACGGCTCGGCAGCTGGGCTAGACCAGTCGCTTATCGACCCCTGGGCCATCTGATCCCGGTTTCATGCCGGACGGCGCTCAGGGGATGACGGTAGATCGAAGTGCTCCCGTACTTACAGTTTTTGCAAGCGAGTGGCTGGAGTGAATACCCCCCTCGCCAAAGGATCGAACGCCATGACGGCCAAACCAGAGACGAAGACTGCCGGCACAGCGTCTGCCCCGGCGGACCATATCGTGATTTTTGATACCACCCTGCGCGACGGCGAGCAGTGCCCCGGCGCGACCATGACGTTTGAAGAAAAGCTGCAGGTCGCCGAACTTCTCGACGACATGGGCGTCGATGTGATCGAAGCGGGTTTTCCGATCGCTTCTGAAGGCGACTTCGAGTCGGTCCAGGAAATCGCCAAGCTTGCCAAGAACTCGATCATCTGCGGGCTGGCACGCGCCAACACCGCCGATATCGACCGGGCGGGCGAGGCGATCAAAGTGGCCAAGCGTGGCCGCATCCACACCTTCATCGGCACCTCACCCCTGCACCGCAAGTTCCAGCTCCAGCTCGACCAGGATCAGGTGTTCGAGCGCGTCGTCTCCTCCGTGACGCGGGCCCGCGGCTACACGGACGATGTCGAATGGAGCGCCATGGACGCGACGCGCACCGAGCACGATTATCTGTGCCGCGTCATCGAAGCCGCCATCAAGGCGGGCGCCACGACGATCAACATTCCCGATACCGTCGGCTATGCGACGCCGGAGGAATACTTCGACCTCATCACCATGCTGAAAACCCGCGTGCCCGGCATGGATAAGGTGGTGATCTCGACCCACTGCCACGACGATTTGGGCCTGGCGGTTGCCAATTCGCTGGCCGGTATCCGCGCCGGCGCCCGGCAGATCGAATGCACCATCAACGGCCTTGGCGAACGGGCAGGCAACGCCGCGCTCGAAGAGGTCGTCATGGCGATCCGCACTCGTCACGACCTGCTGCCCTTCAAGACCGGCATCAAGACCGAGATGCTGTCGCGCGCCTCCAAGCTTGTTTCGGCGGTGACCAACTTCCCGGTTCAGTACAACAAGGCCGTGGTCGGCCGCAACGCGTTTGCCCATGAAAGCGGCATCCACCAGGACGGTGTGATGAAGAACACCCAGACCTACGAGATCATGACGCCGGAATCGGTGGGCGTGGGCAAGTCTTCGCTTGTCATGGGCAAGCACTCGGGCCGCGCCGCGTTCCGTTCCAAGTTGAAGGAACTTGGCTACGACCTGGGTGAAAACGCTTTCGAAGACGCGTTCAACCGCTTCAAGGCGCTCGCCGACAAGAAGAAGCACGTCTACGATGAAGACATCGAGGCTCTCGTCGATGAGGGCGTCGCGCACATGCATTCGAGCATGAAGGTGACGGCGCTGACCGTCATCGCCGGCACCATGGGGCCGCAGACGGCAACGCTCACCCTCGACATCGATGGACAATCCAAGACCGTGCAATCGACCGGCAATGGCCCGGTCGATGCGACGTTTAACGCCATCAAGATGCTGGTGCCGCACGACGCCCGGCTTGACCTCTATCAGGTTCATGCCGTGACCGAAGGGACGGACGCCCAGGCCGAGGTTTCGGTGCGTCTGGAGGAGGACGGGCGCATGGTGACCGGCCGGTCAGCCGATCCCGATACCCTGGTGGCGTCCGCCCGTGCCTACGTGGCGGCCCTCGCCAAGCTCGTGGTTAAGCGGCAGAAATTGGCACAGGCGCAACAGGCGGTGTGAACCATAATCGTCTCAACCCATCCGTAGACGGCGGCAATCGACCCTTTGCCGCCGTCTTTTGTTTTGCACCGCAGATACTTGCCGCTATCTTGCCCCTGGCCGGATCAACTTTTGCCGCGGCACGCGCCGCCGCGACATGGTCCGGCATACGCCTTGCTTCTGACACCGGCACGGCGTGATTAACGTCGTGTCAACCACGGCCGTAGCGTTTGCGTAAAAGGGGCCCTGAAGAACGTGAAGTTTGGTTTCGGCGTCTCGCGCGTGCTGGCGGACGATATCGCCATCGATCTGGGCACGGCCAACACGCTTGTGCATGTGGCGGGGCGCGGCGTCATCATCGATGAGCCATCAGTTGTGGCCATCCGCTCGCGCGGCGGCGTGCGCGATGTGCTCGCTGTCGGGGCGAAGGCGAAAATGATGCTCGGGCGGACGCCCGAAAGCATCGAGACGATCCGCCCGCTCAAGGATGGCGTGATCGCCGATTTCGTCGCAACCGAAGAGATGCTGCGCCAGTTCATCCGTCAGACCAAGTCGGTGCTGGAGTTCGTGCGCCCGCGCATCCTGATTTGTGTCCCGGCTGGAGCGACGCCGGTGGAGCGTCGCGCCGTCTATGAGACCGCCGTGTCGGCAGGTGCCCGCAAGGTCTATCTGGTCGAGGAACCGGTTGCCGCCGCGATTGGCGCCGGGCTGCCGATCGACGAACCCAAGGGCTCGATGGTGGTCGATATCGGCGGCGGCACGACCGACGTCGCCGTGCTCTCGCTGGGCGGCGTCGTGCAGGCGCGCTCGCTGCGCTGCGCGGGCAACGCCATGGACGAGGCCATCGTCCGCCACGTGCGCCGCAAGCACCAATTGCTGATCGGGGAACAGAACGCCGAGCGCATCAAGATCGAAGCTGGATCGGCGACCCGCGCCATCAATGGCGAAGTGGCGGAAATCTTCATCCGCGGCCGCGATCTGCGCCAAGGCAAACCCAAGACCGTCGTGTTGGGCCCGGAAGATATCGCGGAATCTCTGGAAGCGCCGATCGAGGAAATCGCCGAGTTCATTCAGCGGGCCATCGAGGACCTGCCGCCGGAAGTTTCAACCGATATCTGCGAACGCGGTATCTCGCTGTCGGGCGGCGGGGCGCGGCTCGCCAATCTGCCGCTGGAACTGGAGCGCCGGGTGGGCGTCAAATGCCATTTGCCGGAGAAGCCAGAAAATTGCGTGATCGAAGGATCAGCAGCCATTCTCGCCAATCTCAAACAGCGCGAGCATCTGCTGATCAAACCATGAGGCTTGCGGCCAACGATGGGACTTGCCGGCAATGCACGCACCGATAGAGGCCAGCCGGCCTGACTGGTAGAAGTGATGAACTGCCGATGACACGGCTGAAGGACGACAGTTTGAACCTCGTGCGTGGCGGCTCGAAAGCGCCGCGCCGGGTGGAGGTGCGCGCGCTGTTCGCGATCCTCGTCGCCGTGTCGATGGGTCTGCTGCTGCTGAGCCGCCTCAATCATTCGGCACTCGCCCACGCCCGTTGGCGGATCGCCGAGAGCCTCAGCCCGGTTCTTGAAGCGGCCATGGTGCCGCTTCAGCCGGTTCGCACCATCGGCCGGCAGATCGCCGCGCAAGTCGATATGACGAGCGAACTGGAACGTCTCAAGACCGAAAATCAAAAGCTCAGCAACTGGGAGTGGCGCGCCCGCGAGCTTGAACGCAAACTTGCCGATCTGGAGAGCCTGTCGCGAACCGTCAGCGCGCCGATCCTGAATTTCGTAACAAGCCGTGTGATCGCGGATTCGAGCGGTGCATTCGTGCGCAGCGTTATGATCGATGCGGGCCGGACAGAAAGCGTGCGCACAGGGTTTCCGGTGATCAACGGCGATGGCCTTGTCGGCCGCGTCGTTGAAACGGGTGCCCATACCGCACGCGTGCTGCTGGCCACCGATTTGAACAGCCGCATCCCTGTCGTCATCGGTTCAAATAACGTGCGCGCCATCATGGCGGGAGACAATGGACCCGAGCCGCGCCTGATCTATCAGCCGCAGGACAGCAAAATCGCCATTGGCGATGAAGTGGCGACGTCGGGCACCGGTGGGCTGTTCCCACGGGGGCTTCGCATCGGCGTTGTGACGGGTGATGCCAAGGCGCCGCGTGTCACGCTGCGCGCCAAGCTCGATGGTCTTGAGTACGTCAGCATTCTGCTTTTTGAAGATCCTTCGCTCGGCCTACTTGGCGAAGGCGAGGCGGCGAAAGTGCAGTCGCGGTTGATGGTGCCGCCCGACGGCGCACGGGAGCCCAAGCGATGATGGGCGCCGCAATGAACCCGAGCGGCGGTGTCTCTCGCCATGGAGGCCAGCGATGCCTTGGGTAAAGTATGTCACCGCCTTTGGGTCAATTGCCATTCTGACGGTGCTTGCGGCGCTTCCCTGGGGCTTGCCTTCCGAGGACCGGTTTTTCCTGCCGCTGCTGCCCGTCGTGGCGATTCACTACTGGACGCTGCGCCATCCGCGCCTCATCCCCGAATGGTTCGTATTCATCGCCGGGCTCGGTCTCGACGTGTTGACCCACGGTCCGCTCGGCTACTGGTCGCTCGTCTATCTTTCCGGCTACTTCATCGCCGCGGTGCTTGAACCCTATGCTCATGCCGGGCAAGTCGTGCGCCTCGCCTTCTGGATCGTGGCGATGATGATCACCACGTTCGCGGCCTGGGGCGTCGCCTCCGTCTACTTCTTGGAACTCGCCGACTGGAAGCCGTTTGTGCACGGAATGGCGTTCGCGCTCGTTGCCGGCGCGGTACTGGTGCCGATGCTGCACGCGCTCGATCCGGATAAGGAATCCCACGACAACCCACAGCTCACCCGCGGGAGTTGAGGGAGAATGTTTGAGCACGACAACGAGGAAGGATCGGCCAAGCGCACGTTCACCCGGCGCACGATGCTGGTGGGTGGCGTGCAGGCCGCCGCCTTCTCGTTGCTTGGCTGGCGGCTCTTTAAGCTGCAAGTGGTGGATCAGGGCAAATATGTGCCGCTGGCGGAAGAGAACCGCATCAACCTGCAGATCCTGGCTCCAAAACGCGGCCGGATCCTTGACCGGCGCGGTATCGTGCTTGCCGAAAACGAAGAAATTTTCCGTGCCTCGTTGACACCTGCGCTGGCCGGCGACGTACCAACCGTCTTGGCACTGTTCCGGCGCATCGTGCCGATCACGGCGGACGAAGCTGAAAAGTTTGCAAGGCGCGCCAAGAAGCAGAGCCGCAATACTGCGATCATCATTGCGACCGATCTGACGTTTGAGCAGGTGGCGCAGATCAACCTCTACGCGCCCCATCTGCCAGGGGTGAGAACCGAAATCTCCTGGCGGCGGCGCTACCGCCAGGGCCCGGCCGCCGGCCACGTCGTCGGCTACGTCGGCAGCATCGAGCGTCCCGGCATCAACGATGATCCGGTGAAACGGCTGCCGGGCGTGCGCGTCGGCAAGACCGGGGTCGAGATCGGCATGGAGACGGTGCTGTGCGGCGAGGGCGGCGCGCAGAAAATCGAAGTCGATGCCCGAGGCCGCATCGTCCGCAATCTGGAGCTTGTCGAGCCTGTCGCCGGCCGCGATGTGGGTTTGACCATCGAGATGGGCTTGCAGCGCCGCATAGCCGACCGCCTGCTGCGTGAACGGCGCGCCTCGTGCGTCGTGATCGACGTGGCGGGCGGCGAAATTGTCGCCATGGCCTCCTCGCCCGGATACGACCCCTCCGACATCGTCGATGCGGCGAGCGACGAAATCCGCCAGCGCATCTTCAATTCGGAAGAAAAGCCGATGCTGAACCGGGCCACCGGCGGGCTTTATCCACCCGGTTCGACGTTCAAGATCATCACCGCCATTGCCGCGTTGCAGGCCGGACGGACAGAACCCAAGGAGCAGGTCACCTGCGACGGGCATTACGAAATGGCCGACCGAAAATTCCGGTGCTGGAACAGGACCGGTCATGGACCGGTCGATCTGCGCAGGGCCATCAAAGAATCCTGCGACGTCTACTTTTTCGAAATGGCGCGGCGGCTCGGTATTGAAACGCTGTCGGATACGGCGAGGCTTCTGGGCCTCGGTGTCACCTACGATCTTGGATTGCCGCACAAGACGGGCGTGGTGCCCGATCCCGACTGGAAGCGCGGTCAATGGGAGACGCGCTAGCTCGGCGGCGAGACACTGCTGACCGGGATTGGACAGGGCTACGTGCTGTCAACTCCGCTGCAGCTTGCGGTCATGATGGCGCGGGTTGCGAGCGGCAAGACAGTGGAACCGACGCTCGTGAAGCGCGAAGGCGGCGCGCTGGAATTTGCTTCGCTCGGCATCGAGCAACGCCATCTGGATGCGGTCCGCGATGGCCTCGCCGCCGTTGTCAACGAAGAGGGTGGCACAGGTTCAGCGGCGCGATTGGACGAAGGTCAGCCGCTCGTGGCCGGCAAGACCGGCACGTCGCAGGTCAACCGTGCCTCGACCGATGCGGCCCACGACAGCCTTGAATGGCACGAGCGCGATCATGCGTTGTTCGTGGCCTATGTACCCGCCGATGCACCGCGCTTTGCCGTGGCAGCAGTGGTCGAACACGGCGGCAGCGGCGGGACGGCCGCAGCACCCCTCGTTCGCGACGTGATCGAAGCCGTGCTCGACGCCGATCCGTTGAAGGGCGTGCCCGAGACGGGCGAAGCGGTGCCTGTGCCGTCGCCGCCGCCCCCTCCCGTCAAGGAGGGTTGAGGCGCCATGGTCTATACCTTCGGCAATGTCGGGCCTGAGACGATTTCGGAAAAGCTGTGGCGCATCCATTGGCCGGTGCTGATTGTGGCCTCGGCGATTGCAGCCATCGGGGCTGCAGCCCTCTATTCGGTCGCGGGCGGGTCGTTTCAGCCGTGGGCCGAACGCCATGCGCTGCGGTTTTTGATCGGCATTGCCATCGTCATTGCCATGGCGATGGTGCGCATCGAAATCTGGCTCAAGGCAGCCTATCCGGTTTATGCCATCGCGCTCATCATGCTGGCGCTGGTGCCGGTGATGGGCATTGAAGCATTGGGGGCGCGGCGCTGGATCGCCATCGGCGGCTTGACGTTTCAGCCCTCCGAATTGATGAAGCTCGCGCTCGTTGCCGCAATCGCCCGGTATTATCAGTGGCTGCCGGTCGAGCGGCTATCGCATCCGCGTTGGGTCGCCATTCCGCTGGCGATGATCGCTGTGCCGGTGATGCTGACCATGAAGCAGCCGGACCTGGGGTCGGCGGTGCTGTTTGCCGCGCTGGGGCTCGGCCTCATGTTCTTGGCCGGAGTGTCGGTGTTCTACTTCATCGGCGGAATCGCCGGGACGCTTGCCGCCTTGCCGTTCGTCTGGGATCACCTGCACGATTATCAGCGCCGCCGGGTCGAGATCTTTCTCGATCCCGATAAGGACCCGCTGGGGGCCGGTTATCACATCGCCCAATCCAAGATCGCCCTGGGGTCAGGCGGTGTGGGTGGCAAGGGCTTCATGCAAGGCACGCAAAGTCAGCTCGATTTCGTGCCGGAGAAGCATACCGACTTCATCGTCACGATGCTGGGCGAGGAGTGGGGCTTTGCCGGTCTGCTGCTTCTGCTATCGCTCTACGTGCTGATGCTGGCCTTGATGTTTTCGATGGCTTGGCGGTGCGACAACCGCTTCGGCCGGTTGCTGATCGCCGGGACGGCGCTGACGCTCTTTGTGTACGTCTTCATCAACGTCGCCATGGTCACCGGCCTCGTGCCGGTGGTGGGCATTCCCTTGCCGCTCGTCTCCTATGGCGGCACCTCGATGATGACGCTGATGGTCTCGATGGGTCTGGCCATGGCAGCCTACGTGCATGGCAAGTTCGTGATCCGCAACACCGAGATGGGGCGGTTCTGGTAGCCGGGAGTGACCGGTTTTTCGGCTTTCCACGGCTGCCTGGGATACCCTGTCGCAGAAGGCTGGACAGACCTGCCGGGGTTTGCTAGACGGTCCTCATCGGGGTCCGGTTTCGGGCCCCTTTGCTGTCCATGGCCAATTGAGGTCATGGGTTATGGCACGGGTGATTAGCTCAGTTGGTAGAGCAGCTGACTCTTAAGAAGGTCATCAATCGCCCATGGCGCACTACGGAATCGCTGAGACCGTATCTCGGCACAAGGCTACTAAGTCCTTGAAAAGATGGGTGATTAGCTCAGTTGGTAGAGCAGCTGACTCTTAATCAGCGGGTCGTAGGTTCGAATCCTACATCACCCACCAAGGGCCGTCTAAGGGCCGTCTAAGGGCGGTCTAACCGGCACCCAGGCATTCGCTCCGTGCGACGAAGCGGCTGTGGCCAGTCGGTACTCTCCCCTCTCCTTGTCAGACCGCGAATCGCTTAAGTTCGCGATTGCAAGCGCCATTGACAGGCGCGTGATTTGGTCTCATTGTTCCTCATTCGTTCTTGGAGACGCCGCCGTGGGATTGACCAGCATCGACCTGTTCTGTGGGGCCGGTGGGTTAAGCCTCGGGCTTGAGCGTGCGGGCTTCGAGCCTGTTCTTGGGCTCGACATCAACGGCGATGCCTGCGCCACCTATCAACGGGCTTTCCCAAAGGCGAAGGTGCTGCACGGATCGGTCACCGAGGTCAACTTCAAGAAGTGGCGTGGAATTGACCTCATTGCTGGCGGGCCTCCCTGCCAACCGTTCTCGAATGGCGGCAAGCGCCTAGCTGCCGCTGACGCCCGCGACATGCTTCCCGAGTTTGTACGCGCCGTGAACGAGGCGTTGCCCCGAGCCTTCATCATGGAGAACGTGGCCGGGCTGCTCGCACCGCGCAACCGTACTTACTTCGACAAAGTTCTGGGCATGTTCAATCGGCGGTACACCGTGTTGCCGCCTCGTCTCGTAAACGCCGCTGAGTACGGCGTGCCACAGAAGCGTCAGCGCGTCATGGTCATCGGCTTCCTGCGTGGCGCGGTGGACTTCCCAACCCCTACGCACAAGCAGGGTCGTTACGTCAGCGCGGGTTCGGTGCTTTGTCGTGGCACGGTGATGGGCACGGCCAATCCGTCCAAGGTCGTTTATGCGAAGTCGCCGGACCTGCGGCAGAGCCCCTATGCTGGCCAACTATTCAACGGCGGCGGGCGAGCGATCAATCTGACTCAGCCCGCTCCGACAATTCTCGCATCGGCTGGCGGCAACAAGACCCACTTCATTGACGAGATGGATCTTGTCCCGAGCTATCACCGGCACCTGATGAATGGCGGGCGTCCGAAGGTCGGCACGCTCAAGGGCGGCAGACGGCTGACGGTACTTGAGTCGGCGCTGTTGCAGACCTTCCCGCTTGAGATGGTCTTTGAGGGCTCGCGTAGCTCGCAGTACACGCAGATTGGGAATGCGGTCCCGCCGCACTTGGCGGAGATCGTCGGCGCATCAATTGCCCGCGCTCTCCACTAGGCCCGCCGCTCCAAGCCGATCAACCAAGAGGTTCGTCCGGTCGGTATCCGGCTGGTAGCGATCCAGGTACTCATACAGCCGCGAGATTGCGTCAGCGCGCTGCGGGCGAGTCAGGACAGCGGTCAACACCTCAATCGTCTGCCGCGCATCGAGCACCGAGACATCTTCGGCAAGCGCTTGCAGCGCTGTGGAGACTGCCGGACGGTCTGTCTCGGGGCGATTGGCGACGATATGCAGCCGGGACAAATCGTTGTCGCGAACCACCTTGGGCGCTGCGGCGATCTTGGTGCGCCAGTCGTTCGCCGTAACTTCAAACGCTTCGATCACGCGACTGCCAGTGACAACCTGGACATCTCCCGCTGCGAAGGAGCTGCGGTCAGATGCGTTGAGGTTCTTCGTCTCGACACGGGCTCTGCCTTCGCCGTGATTGGCAACCAGCGTGTTCAAGAGAGCGGCCACCGTAAACTGATCGAATGCTCCGCCAGATGGCGTGTCCAGCAGGCCGTGCAGGAGGCCCGCGACACGGGAGAAGGTGAGGGCGCTTCGGTTCAGCGTCGGCATCGGCTTCACGGGCCGCGCCGTGGCCGCTACGGCTGCACAAGCGTACTTGAGAGCGGCTTCCCGTTCGCCGGTCGTCGCCTGCGTCGCCCAGGTCAGGAGGCGATCAAATGACGCCACGTTGCCACGGACAAGCACGTCCGTGTTCTTGGCGATGTTCTGATAGGCATCCTTGACGCTGCGGATGTGCCGTTCGGCGAGGAACGCGCCAAGCTCTTGCGCAACGGTGCGAGCGCCCACCTGTCGTCTCGTGAGGTCAGCGCTTGCCTCAGCAAGTCCATAGGCAAGCTGAATCATCACGCCGTCACGATAACTGACGCGGCTGTCGGACAGAACCGCATCAAGATCGGTGACGACCTCGGGCGCCAACGATGTTCGAGCCGATGCAGCTTCGGCCGCGCCGTGATCCGGCTTCGCAATGTAGGTGTCGATAAGACCGAAAATGCTATCGCTGACGCTCACAACTGTAGCCCCCGATGACGAATCATTCGGGCTACTGTCGCAGTTGCGGGCCGCACTTTGAAGGGCCGCGAACCTGCTTCAAAGCAGTGAACTGGACATTTACCATGTGCTGCTACAACGGTCCTTCCAGTGATGGAGGGGCCGTTTGCTTGATACCGTTGACCTCGTGCGTGAACTCATCGCGCGCCGCGACTACCGGACGCCGATTGAGCGGCAGGTTGTCGATCTGCTCAAGGCCATGATCGCGTCGGGCCTGACGGAGCACCATGCTTTCGATGCGCTCTATGAGCTGCACGGCTACCTCACGATGCCGGGCGAAATTGAAAGCGAACTCCACCTGCACCGCATCTGGGAAGGCGAACTGGTCGAAGGCGCGCCGGGCCGTTGGGTCGATATGGTGGAGGCGCAGAGGCTATATCGCCACTGGTGCAAGCTGCACGGCGTCAAGCGAGCCTCGATGGCGCGCAACTCGAAAGTGGTGGACGGCAAGAAGCAGGACTGTCCTTGCCTCGTATATGTCTCGCGCCGTCTGAAACAGCCTAGTTACGTCGTGGCCGAGGCTTGGCGGGGCCGCAAGAAGTTAACGAAGTAGGCCGCGAAGCGTGCGGCTGATGGCGGGCATCGTGTTGATGCGGACGGCGATGGGCCGTCGCGCTCAACCGAAAGAATCCCGCCATGGAAACCCCCGCCGAAGACGAAGGCATCGTCCAAATAACGGAAATGCCGAAGCTGCAATGCGATCTGTTCGACTTCCTTATGGAAGGCGAGCCGACCGAACGCCAGAAGGAACTTGGCTGGCTCTTATTCACCGCGTTGTGGCCGGAGCCCGAGCCCGACGCTGTGATGGAGGTGTCCGATGCGAACTAAGCAATTGTTCGCGGCTCTGGACCGCGTTGACCGGGAATTTGAGAGCGGCCCCGCGCGGGCGCTCACGAAATTGCTGCGTTTCGCCGTCTCGCGACCCTCCGATTGCAATTGGGTGGAGGATGCCGAGTGGTCGGAGGAAGATGACTATCAACTTGCTGAGGTCATCTTTTGGCGGGAAGGTGCTGCTGTGTGCGGTGGCGCGGGTCGTGATGACCTGATCCTCCGGCTGGCCTTCTGTCTCGAAATGGTGCTGAAAGGCGATCAGGACGAAGCCGTGCGCGAGCATCTTGAGGACGCGCCCAAGTGGGTGCGAATGCTGGCGACGTAGCAAACGGGCCGGGGATCAATTCCCCGGCCCTTTCTCATTCAGCCTAGGCCGTAGCCCAAGCCGATCTCAAGTTGCCAGCCCTGCGCCAAATCTGCGCGGCGGGTCGGGGGTAGGGAGACTCAGGACATACGCGACGTGTGAATTGAAATTCGGAAACGATGCCGGGAGTGTCCCAGCGTTGCGGGCGGGAGCCATGACCGCGTGCAGGAAGTCCAACCCATCGACCTGACCGAACGGGTGAGCGGCGATCCACTGAGCGCGACGGCTCCGAAAGATCGTGTCCGCGTTGCAGGCGTGAAGCAGACGCCGGTTGAAGGCTTCCACGTCACGGAGCGGCGGCAAGGGGATGTCGTTGACGGTTCTCATGCCACCGGCTCCTTGGGGGCGACAAGCGCTTGTGCGATTGCCTCGTCACTTGTTGTGATGAGCTTGCCGAGCCGGTTTGCCTCAGTGCTGAAACGGTCGATGGCCCGGCTCAGTAGGTCGATGCCGTGGTCAGCATCCTTTTCCTTCTGATGAAGCTCAGGCGTGAATGTCGCCTTCGCGAACTGGTACAACACGCCATACTGCTGATCGTCCAGCCCGCTGAGATAACTCGGAGCCCGGAAGATAGGGCCAACGTCCTCACCTGCTGAAATCATTCTCCGAATGGTTTCCGCTGGTGACTTCGACCCTCTGACATGGTCCCTTATTTCCCTCTCAAATTCAACATTGCGTTTCTTCAGCACCGCGCCGATTTCCTCGGCATGTTTCGCGCTCTGCATCTGGGCCTGCTCAAGGCGCTTCTTGGCCTTGGCAAGTGCTGCGGCCGATCGCTGTGCAACTGCTTTGCTCAGCGCTCTGGGGTCGCTCACGGTCGCCATCGCGTTGTTGATCTCAGCAGTCGTTTCGTAAAGGGCTTGCAACCCTTCGGCTGCCGTGGCGTTCCGAGCAGCACGCGGGTCGTAGTCGGCCGCAAGGTGAATCCGCTTGGGGTTTCTAGGCGTCATAGTGGTGTCCTTTGCAATAATGCGTATGCAGAAATATACCTTGGAATGGCGTGTTGGGCGACCATGCTGAGATGGCTAGTAGCCGCCGATGGTGCGGCCCGAGCTGGCACCGACGCCCAACACCATGATGTCTCGGCAGAGATAGCCGAGCGCGTCCACCCAATGGTCGCGGTTCCACTTGGCGCTGATGTCTTCGGGCCGGTTTTCGTCGCGCGGTGCTTCTTCGATTGTCTCAAGGAGATGCTTGCACCGGCTGCTGATGTAGAGCCCAGGCCCGTTGCCTGTCTTCGCGTCCGATAGCATCTGATTGATGAGCGACCACGTGCCGGGCCGGTCCTTCGACTTGGGCTTGTAGATGTCGAAGCCTTCCTCAGCGATCATGCCCACGACCGTATCGGAAGACGTCATTGATCTGGCGTCGTCCATTACCCACGGCACGCGCTTGTAGTCATGGCCGTACCGCTCAAGCATCGCCCGGACGCGATCCGCAAAGATGATAGGCGGATATTCGAGGCCAACGTGAAGTTCTTCGGCGGATCGGGCTGTGTCGCATTCGTCCACGATGACGACCGATCCGGCTTTGACGCGGTTGCCGATGTCGTGCGTGAGGATATACGCCAACAAGCATGTCGCCGGTGCCGATAGGCCCCAATCGCCGCCCGCTCGCGGGATAGGCCGCACACAGCGATCCGTGATGGCCTGCGGGTCGATGATGTGCACGGTCGGGTCAAGTTGACCGAACATCTGACCGCCGCTCGGAGCCCATAGGCCCGTTTTCCACGCCAAAAGGCGCGATGAGTCGCCGGATGCCGAGGCCGTGAGGTCGCGCTCATAACGGTCTGCATCGAGATGCGGGTTCATCGAAAAGTCGGACGTGAACCAGATCCACCACACGCCTTGCGCGTCTTGAAAGGGAACGCCGGGCGGTGACTTTGTCACGAACCTCCGCATGGCAATCGAATGAGCCTTGCCCATCGGGTTGCCGGTGAGATGGATGTGGGGCCGGATGCCGATTGGCGGGCGCATATTCGAGCGCAGACGGTCGCAATACAGAATGCCCTGGCTGCCGTAGTTCGCCCATTCGTCGTGATAGAGGGAGCAATACGTCTTGCCCTGGTGCTTCGTGTAGCTGGACTCCTGATCCAACTGGCTGAACGCGATGACGCTGTTCGTCGCCGGGATCGCGATAACGCCTTCGCTCTTGTTGACCGTGCAGCGTGTGCCGAACGCAGCGATGCTGAGTTCAAGGATTTGCTGACGTAGTTGGTCGAGTGCTGACCATTGCTCGCGGGTGATTAGCGGACGCGCGTTCTGTTGAAGGACGCGGCAGCGGTCCACGACATCGAGGCAAAGGCTGACGGACTTACCGGAGCCGCGCCCACCGAGGTTAGCGACGTTCGCTGTCTGGCGGAATTGTAGCACCGCTTGCTGGAATGGTGTCGGCTGCAATGGCTTGCGCTCCTTGGGTGATCTGACGGAACTGTTCAGGGGTCAAGGGTTCGACAAGCTGGATATTGATCTGCGTGTTGTTGACGACCTTCTGCGTTGGCATGCCCTCGATGGCACCAGCGTCGTTGTTCCAACCGGCGCGGCTGCGTGCGAGGAAGATCGCGGCCACCGTATTTCCGTCTCTAGCGGAATCCATGAGGATGTCGTGGAGTTCGTCCGACATGAGCGCGCGTCCGACTTCGATGCATTCCTGGGCGTGGGGATCGCGCTTGCGCAGGGCCTCATAAGCCTTCGGACTGATGTTCAAGACCTGCCGGGCTATGGATGCTAGGTCCTTGCCGTTGGCGGATGCCTCCCGTGTCGCGGCGTAGCCTTCGGGCTTCATGACGTATGTCTGGGAGCCGTCCGGTGCCATTTCCACGCGGATATAGGCCCGGTTCGGGTTCTTCGGAGACTGTTTGCGGATGGCCTGCGAGCGCTCCGGTGCGGTCAAGACGGCCCCTTCTGCGGCCCTTGGCGGACTGCCGATTGCGGGAACCAGTTGAGTCGATGGAGCTTCTGTGCCTGACATGCGCTAATCCCAGATAAGTCGATTGGGATTATAGCGTGTACTGATAGTTTTACCTAATGGCCGTTGGCGGTGTTGGCGGCGATACCGTGGGGATACTCAATCCTGCAAGGGCGGCGCGAGTTAAAAACCAAGTATCAAGAAAACCAAAGAATTAGGCCCTACACTCCTTTAGGCGATTTTATTTCGTTATTGATCCTGGGGAACAATACCAAAATAAAATCTCCTAAAGGGACACCTACCCAGAAGCCATGCTCAACTTGGAACTTGGTTTTCCACCCGCTTCTCCCACTCCTTGAACTTCTCTTCATTCCAGGTTCCCGCGCAAAGCTCCTGGATCAGTTCCGTCATCGCCGCGTCAGGCGCGCCTTCGACCTTCCACCGCTTGGGCAAGGCACCCTTCACAGGCTTCAGCGTCAAGCCGCCCTCGGGCCTATGCATCATGTCGCTCATCATGTAGCCCGCGATCCGGTTGTCCCATCGTCCGCCTTTCAGCTTCGCGCCCAGGACCTTCGTGCACGTCTCATCGAGGCCGATCATGTTCATGGAGAAGTCCGCCACGCCAAACCGACCATAGAGCACCGCAAGCGCCTCCTTCAGGTCGCCACGCGCGTCGTCTTCCGCCCGCAGCTTCTTTAGCGTCCCCATAGGGTCGTCCAGGCCAAGCCAAATAACTGCGCCTCGCACCAAATTTGACCACTCCTCAAAGCCGCCGAAGCCTGACCGCAGTACCGGCTTGTCGCCCGCCGCCTGATACGCCTTCAGGATCGTAAGCACATCGACAACCAACGATGCCCTCGCAGCCATCACTTCGTCTTCCGGCTTGAAGTCGAATTTCAGTTCGCCGGGCTGGGCCGTCATTGGCATCAACTCGCATCGCAGCGTCCGTTCGATCATGTCGCGAAGGATGCGCAGGTTGTTGCCGGTGATCGTGACGGTGATGCGCGTTGGCAGTCGGAGCTTCTTATCATTGAAGCCGTAGCGGCGCACTTCGACCTCGGGCGCGGTCAGCGACATGCAGATCAGGTCATTGTAGACGCCGCTGCTTGCGTTATCGAGGCAGACCAGAGGCGAGCCGGTGGACAGCAGCGTCTCCCATGACGCGTCGTCCTTTTCCTTCTTGCCATAGTACGGCGTGACGGGCACTTCGGCTCCCGTCGCCAGGATGCCGCCGCACTGCACGAGCATCGACTTGCCGGAGCGCGGGAACGGCGCTGAGAAGCCGAATGCTGGCGCGGATCGGAGCATGGGGCGAATGACGGACGTCAGCAGGTATGAGAAGTACACCGCCTTGTCGAGTTCGGTCGCAAAGCACACGAGGCGGGCGTGGTGCATGACGCGACCACCGGCAGCGATTGCATCGTCCTTCGTCGGCTTCTCCGGCACCTTCGGAAAATCGCCCTTGTTGTACGCGTGATATAGTTTCGACACCGGGTCATAGCCCGGTTCGTCACGGTCCAATGTCGGCACGTGCGATAGTCCGCGAAGCTCCGGGAAGCCCAGGTCAGCGATCCGGTCTTCAAGCGTTCGCACGCTGTCGATGGTCGCGTGTACACGACGGTAGCCGCTGTTCGTTTCGACGTAATACTTGATGAGACTATCGACCTCCGTCCGTATCCAGCGCCAATCGTTCGGACGCAACACGGTGCTGTTGGCGGCGAACGTGATCTCACCTTCCTTGATCGTTTCGGGGAACCGATGGATGCGGACAACTTCTGTGTCGCGCCGAAACAGCGGGATTTTGGCTTCACGGAATTTGTCCGCGATGAGCTTGGCCTGATCCTTCAGTTGGTCCACACCAATGATAATCGAACATTCTTTGTCCGGCTCTTCAGCCGCAGCTTTGCCCGCCTTCGCTTCCTTCGTCTTGGCCGTCATCCCGAGCCAAACACGGACCTTCTTTTCACACGCGGCAAGTCCGCAGTATTCGAGGAAGGTGCTGAGGTTCGTGACGGGCTCGCCTTCGGCCTTCTTGTCGGCGGTGCGCTGTGCCTTCTCGCCGCGTTCACCGCTATCGTCATCGGCGTGTCGGGCAAGGATGTTGATGAGCTTCGCGGCCTTCTCCGGTTCGATGTTGGCGTGGATCAGTGCGCCGGAAAGCTGAAGGCAGAAGTCGTCACGGGTGCCTTGCTCACGCGGATAAACCGCCAGCACGAGCGAGGCGAACGCAAGCAGGCCCGCCATCCGCTTGACATCGGCAAACGGCATGACCGGGATTTCTGGAACAAGCGCGGTCGCACCGCGATGACGCCACGTCAGCTTGTCATCGGTCGCCACGGAACCTTTCGGTTTGCCAACGGCAGGATACCACGACGGCGGAAAGCCGGTGTAACCCTTGCCAGCACGCACTTCCAACAGCTTCATCTTTGTGAAGCCCAGGGCCTTGATGGTGGCCTGTTCTTCGGCGGTCGTAAATCCGAAGTCATGCACCGCAGCCTCGGCACTCGGGATGTCCGGGCATGTCACCAGCCGGTGCCCGAGAGTGTGCGAGCCATCCGGGGAGAGCCGCCCGAACGCGGCCATCTTCAAGGTCGGGAAGAACTCATCAACCAACTCAATCGCCTCCTGGCAATCGAGGTCGATGTCAACGAGGCCACCGGACTTCGGCCCGAGCTTGACGCCGATGTTGTGCGGGCCTTTCTTGAAGACTTCCGGGGAGGGATTACTTGCCGGCCAACCCTTGCCCTTCGCCTCCTTGGTGCCGAATGGGACAACGACTTTCTCCCAGCCGCGAGTTTCGAAATCACTCGCAGCATTCTCGACTTCAAACGCAAAATCGCGTATGTTCATGACACTGATTACTCCACGGTAGTCGGTTGGGTGTGAGAAGTGCAGGGCCTCGGGGATCGCGCCTCCGAGGCCCTTTCTGTTTTCAAGATCGCTCTGCGCGCGGGCCGGTCCAGACCTTGGTTCCCGGCAACGGCAACAGAATTTCGTAGCCAAGCCCCTCATAGAGCTTCGCCCATCGGTCCATGCTCTTGCGGTTCCACTTGACCCAGATGCCTTCATGGCAGTCGCCGGTCTTCGGGTGCTTGGCGAGCATCGCCCACGGCCCGGTGGGGCGCATGTCTTTCATCTCAAGCGCGATGCTGTTTGTCGGCACCGCCATGATCGAACCGCCGAGCACTTGCAGCAGCTTCGTTTGCGTCACGTCGCTGCCGTGGAAGCCGAGACGAAGGCCGTCACGCTCCCAGCTTTCCAAGACGGCCAGAATGCGCGGATCGTTCGCCATGAACGTCTGCTCGCGAACGATCTCACGCGTTGCCTTGTCGATGGCGACAAAGTCCCACTCCGGTGCCTTTTCGTATTTGGCGACAATGTCGAGGTACTGCTTAGCTTTGCCCATGGGCATCTTCCTTCTGCGGCTCGGGAAGATGCACGACGCCCTTGAGCCGGATCAGGGAGCCGTCAAGCAGACGCACTTCCGTCTCGCCATCGACGTGGCGAACGGATGCGATGCTGGAGACAGGGATTTCAGTTGGCGCGCTGTCCCACGTGTCGAAGCCACGCAGGATCACAGCCGCACGCCCTGCTTTTCGAGCCAGGACGCGACATCGCGAACGTCATAGATGGGGAAGCCGCCTTCCAGGCGGTACGAACGCGGACCTTTGCCGCGCTGCGCCCAGTTGTTGAGCGTCTTGACCTTCTTGCCGAGCTTTTCGGCAAGCTGCT
>WBZP01002364.1_pt1 | contig 21748 bp, 16 predicted proteins | sample 5204301 | NCBI WGS metagenome assembly WBZP01 (sample SAMN12412401, study PRJNA552823) | activated sludge metagenome | isolation source: activated sludge from nitrification reactor of wastewater treatment plant... | place: USA: Pennsylvania | collected 2017
ACCACCGATCTGATCCAGAGGGACGGCCGGGACTCCCTCCGCCCCGCGCGCCCGATGACGCCGGACGAGTTCGAGCTGCGCTGCAACTGGTACGGGGCGACGGTGAACTACTTGGCGCGGTGGGAGGAGGCCTTCGCGCACGCCGCGATGTTCGGGCTGATCCTCGAGACGGTGCTGCCCACGAAGAAGCGGAAGTAGCCATCTCGCGATCGTCTCACCCGCAGCGGGCCGGCCGAGGTGTCAGGGCCTTTCTCGTTCCCGCGAAATGTCGGCACGCACTTGTGGCTGCCGCGCATGTCCGACGGCGCCGCGACGATTGCCCTCCCTGACGGCCAGCCCAGCCGCCGCTTCATGCGCTACGTGCGACCACCCATCAAGGACGACGCCAAGCACCCGCCGCTCTACCCGCTGCGGCCGGCCGCCCGCCCGCTGCGCCTGGGGATCGACGTGGTCACTATCCCCGCGCCGCCGGAGGGAACCTTCTCTACTTTCCTCGACCGGGACGAGCTCGACCTCCAGTTGCTGGTGCCGAAGGGCACCGAGGTTCCGGAAGCGTGGGCGCAGGTCCTCCCTGGTGCGCCCGTCCGGCAGATCGGGTTCACGACCGTCGCAGAGGCGTCTCGCCATCTGGACACAGTGGAGTTCCGGGTGACGACCGAGAGCGAGCAGGAGTGGGGTTGGACCGTCGCGCACTTCTTTCCCGTGTACCAACAGCTCGATGAGCAGCTCGCCACACCCGGCGAGGAGCCCCTCACCCTTGAGCAGCGCAACCGGGCAGCGGCCTACGCAGCTGCCGCGGCCGCAGTCGGCATCGACGCGATCGTCACCACGGCGCCGACCGTCGCCCGCTGCGATGTCGCGGACAACGACATCGTCGTGAGCGTGACGCCCGATGACGCGGTAGCGCTGATCGGGCATCACCTGCGGATGACCAGCAACCCCGTCGTGCAGATCCTCCGCGGCGGGCTCGTCGGCGGCGGCTCTTGGGAGCAGACGGAGTCCACGGCGACGATCGAGAACTTCTACGACTGGGGTGTCGGGGCCCGGATGCCGTATTTCGACTGTCTGCACCTGTTCATCGCGGCCCGGACGGGTGGCCCCGAGGTCGTTGCCGCGGTCAACTCGATCCGCGTCCGCCTGTGCCGCGCCACCCGCGCCCTCGATCAACTACTCGCTGTCTTGTCGAACCCAATCAGCGGCAAGCGGAGCGCCGACGTTGTGGAAGCCGCCGCGGAGGCTTTCGACCGGCAGCTGCTCTACCTCGCCGCCGCCTTCGACATCTACGGCCGCCGCTTCCTGCTGCTGATCGATCCCACCCGAGATCCGAAGAAGCATCGGCTCTCCCTCGACGCCGGCGGTTATGTCACCGAACACTTGGTGCGGGAGTACCCCACCGCTGCGCTCGCCGAGGTCGAGCGGCTGCACGCCTACGCCGGGGTATGCAAGGTGCTGCGCAATCACATCCACGAAGGGATCCTGCCCGTCGATCAGCATCCGGGACGCGGCTACGGCAGCGCGAAGAACATCGCCCTCAACCTCGACGCGATGCCGGAGCTGCTCCCCGGATCGAACCCGAAACTGACGCAGGACCACTACGACAGTCTCGGCGTCTGGCGCGCGGACCCCGCTACGGTGTTCGGCGCCCGGCACACAGTCGCTGACCTGGCGACGGCGGCCGTCACGCTGATGAGTGCCGGTACGCGGTTGATTGAGGCGTTCACCGAGCTGATCCTGCGGAACAGGCCACTGGCAGCGTCGGCCCCACATGCGATCCTCGGCTGCGTGCACACGAAGCCTGGCGAGCCCGAGCCTCAGCCCGACGTGCGTGAGCTGTTCTACCGATCGCTGTTCGCGTGGCCGGAGGTGTGACCGCTTCGCTAGCCGCTGTCTGGGTGCCGCCATCTCATGTCTCATGTCTGGCCGAGCTTGGCGTCGAGGAACGCGAACACCGTGCGCGCCGCGTTGATCGCCAACTGCGCCTCGGGTTCGTCGAGCAACTCCTCGTTCGGGTGGGCGACGCTCGCGTTGTTGCGGAGCGGGTTGAGGGAATCCAGGACGGTCGCCATCGCGCCGAACACTCTGGTGACGTCGTCGGCGCGCGGGCCGCTGGCCGCCAGTGCGGGATAGCTCTGCCGAAGAAGCTTGAGGGCCTTCGGCATGGTGGTGTCGCGATCGACCTCGATGCCGGCCTCCTCGCACAGGGCAAGAACGTGACCATGCAGGGCGGTGTGGATTCGGTCGACGGCACTCGTCGCGCCGTTGGTGCGGATCAGCTCTTCGGCGTCGGCGAGCGCCCGGACGACGACGGCCCGAGTCTGTTTGGGGGCTTCAACCCCTACCGCCGGCACGCCCTCCAGGCGAGCGATCCAGCCCTCCAGTTCCGGTCGGAGCTGCGAGCGGTTCGGGTGCTCGGCATCGTCGTCGAACCGTTCGAGTACGCCTCGCAGGATCTTCGCCTGTTCGTGAGGCGGCCGCGTCGACAGGATCTCGATGAACCGTTCCCGCGTGGTGCCCTTGAAGGTGTATGGGTCGATGTCGAGGTCGCAGTACTCCGGGTAGAAGTCCGCGTGCGTCCGGTAGCTGAAGTCTCCGAGGTAGCCGCCATCCACACCGATGTAGCGGTTGACGACCTTCACCACTTCTTGTCGTGAAAGGCTCACGCCACGCTCACCGCTGGTCGCCATGCCGGGAGCGTATCGCCGCACCCGGACAGTGATCGGCGCTTCGAATCGCGGACCTGGGCGACCGACCTCAGCACGGAGACGAGCATCATCTGGTCATGCCGGATCGAGAATCGCGGACCAACTTCGACCACAGCCCGTGTTACCGGGAGGGACTGCACGCACCCACGAAGTCCGGCCGCCAGTGGTGCCGCACCAACGGTCCGGCAAGCCGGGTCGGCGGGAGCCCGCAATCGGTCGCAGCACCGTCGGCTCCGTCGGTTCTGCCGCCAGACGACACTGTCGCCGCTCAGATCCGCGAGCGTCGCACCGCGGCCGCCCGCCGGTACCAGCCCAGCAGGATCCGGCTGCTCCTGGTAGCGCAAGCGCCGCCTGAGGCCGACGACCGCTACTTCTACTTCCCCGACGTGGCGCAGCACGACTGGTTGTTCCGCGCGGTCGTGCAGGCACTCCTGCCGGGCGTCGAACTCACCAGGGACAACAAGTCGGCCCTGCTGGAGCAGCTGCGCGACGGCGGCGTGTTCCTGATCGATCTGAAGCCCGATCCCATCGTGAACAGCCGGGACAGTCTTGCCGAGTTGCGGCCGCACGTCCCGGCTCTACTGCAGCGCATCGCCGAGCTGGGACCCGAACGCATCATCCTGATCAAGACCGACGTCTACGACGCGGTGTACACCGCGCTGGCAGTTGCGGGCCTGCCGGTCAGCAAGGTGCGCATCCCGTTCCCGTCGCACGGGCAGCAGGAGAAGTTCAGGGTGGCGTTCGGCCGAGCACTCGCCGGAGAGTAACCGCCATGCGCCACGCCGCCGAGCGGCTTTCGGGCCGTCAGCCGGTGCCCGCGGCTCGGTTAAAACTCCTCGCTCCGTCGCTGCGGCCCCGTTATCGTTCCAGCGGTGAGGATCTACGTGCCGTCGGAAGTCCAGCTGGACGCCGCCACCCGGCAGTTGCTGGATGACGTGGACAAGGAAGCTGCGACCTTCGCTGGCCTCGGTGAGTTCTCCACCGAGGTACAGGAGGAGCTGAACCGGTCGTTCCTCCCTGACCGGATCAGCGACACCTTGAACATTGAGGGCGTCCGTGTGAACCCTCGGCTCACCCGCGCCGTGCTCGACGGCCTCGCCATCAGCGATTCGGATCGCTACACCACGCAGGAGATCCTCAACGTCAGCGATGCCAACGACCTCATCGAGTCGGAGGCCCGCGCCGGCAATTTGTTGTCGCTGCCGCTGGTACGTGAGTTGCACCGGCGGATAGAGAACAACCTCATCCCCACCGCCGGGTCGTTCCGCGAGGAGGACGTAGAAATCACAGGGGCGTCGCACCGCCCTCCCGCTTGGAGTGATGTTCCGGATCTCGTGCGAGAGGTGTGCCGCGAGTACACCGAAGCCGACATCAACCCGCTGGTGCTGGCGGTGTGGCTTCACGCCAACATCGCCAAGATCCACCCGTTCGTCGACGGGAACGGCCGCACGTCGCGAATGCTGCAGGATTTCGCTTTGCTGTCGGCCCGCCTGCTCCCCGTGGGCGTTCCCATCGCCAGGCGCAGCGAGTACTACGACGCTCTTGAGGCTTCGGACTCCGGGGACTTCAACCAGGCCGTGTCGTTGATCGCAAACGCTGAGCTGGCCGCGCTGGATAAGGCGCGACGCGTGGCAGAAGCGCCCAAGCAACGCCGCAGCCGGATAGAGCAGCTGGTCAAAGCCGCAAACGCGACCACCAAACGCACGGAGTACAACCAGTACGAGGTGTGGCGCCGCAAGGTCGAAGGCTTCGTCTCAGAGCTTGGTCGATGGATCGAGGACCTCAACGACGCGTCGGACTCCTTCAGATTCCGCTTCCAGACTTACACCGTCCCGTCCTTCGAGAAGTGGCTGGAGATCCGGCAGAAGGGCTGGGCAACATCCACCTGGTTGTGCAAACTCGACGCGATCGTCCACGGCCGCATGCTGGCCAGGTTCCTGTTCTACGCCAAGCGCCACGACCTCAGGCTGGTGACCGACCCGAACACCGACCTGCGCAAGAGCGTCGGCATCTACATCGACTCCGTCGACGATCCCAGTGATCCCTTCGCATTGGGGCGGTACGAGGACCGCTACATCAACCTGCGGGAACTGGTGGTCGACGCACCAACGCTTCTCGCCTATCACGATCCGGCGGTACACCCGTGCGATATGCCCAGCGGTGTCGAAGTGGTGGTCGAGCACATGCGGTGGGAGCCCACGTCGATCAACGACTTCGCGGACGCCATCGAGAAGCTGATCGCGGACATCCTGGTAAAGCTCGGTCTGATCGACTGCTGACCGCCCGACAGTTGAGTCACCGCTGGTGGCCTAGGAATCGGCTGCTCGCGCTCCGGATCCTCTCGCCGCGCTCAACCCCGCATGCGAGACGCGGGTAGCGCAGCCTGCTCGCCTGCCACAATCACGCCGTGGACTTCACCGAGATCGCCGGGTACCCCGTCATCCGTCAGCTGGGTGCCGGCGGCATGGGGCAGGTGTTCCTGGTGCAGCACCCTCGACTTCCCCGGCATGACGCGCTCAAGCTGCTCGATGCCGGAGTCTCCCGCAACGACGACTTCAAGGCGCGGTTCCAGGGCGAGGCTGACCTGCTCGCGCAGCTGAGCCATTCGAACATCGTCACGCTGTACGACCGCGGTGAGTTCGAGGACCGGCTGTGGATCACCATGGAGTACGTCGACGGCACGGACGCCGCAGAGCTGCTCAAGGCCGACGGACCCCTCGACCCCCACCTCGCGCTTGAACTGGTCGCCGGTGCCGGCACGGCCCTGGACTACGCGTGGAGAAAGCAGCGGATCACCCACCGCGACGTGAAGCCGGCGAACATCCTCGTCGGGATCGACGAGACCGACGGTGCCCCGCAGATCGAGTCGGTCAAGCTCGCCGACTTCGGCATCGCCAAGGCAGCAGGTGAGTCCACCTCTCTCACCTCGACCGGGATGACCATCGGGACCATGCAGTACATCAGCCCCGAGGCGATCGAGGGCGAAGTGGTCGACAACCGCTCGGACATCTATTCCCTGGGCTGTACCGCGTTCCACCTGCTCGCCGGGCAGCCGCCGTTCATGGGAACCTCGATCGCCTCGACGATGTCGGCGCACCTGACCAAGCCCGTGCCGTCCATCAGCACGGTGAATCCGCATCTGCCCGAGGCGATGGACGCGGTCTTCGAGCGGGTGCTGGCGAAGAGCCCCGACGACCGGTACCAGTCCTGCGCCGAGTTCGTCACCGCGCTGCAGGAAGCAACCGGCGGCGAGGTGCGTTACCCGGCGTCCGCTCAGACGCTGGCGGCGGTGACGTTGCAGCCGTCGAACGCACCGACGCAGGTGCGGAAGGCCTCGAAGAAGGCATCGCCGCAACGGAAGTCCCGCGCGATTCCGATCCTCGCGGCGGCCGTAGCAGTACTCGCAGCCGCCGCGGTGATGCTCGGCGTGTACGCGACCGGTGGGAACGAAGACACGTCGACCGCGAGCGCCCCGACGACCACGGCTTCGACTCCTCCGTCGCCGGCAGCCACCTCGAGCGTCGCACCGGCGCCCCCGCCGCCGGTCGTGACGACAACAGCCGCGATCACTACGCCTGTTCCGACAGTGCCGCCGGAGACTCCGACCGCACCTTCGACGGGCAAGTTCGGTGGCTCCGGTGCGAATGTTTCGTACACCGTCGAAGCCGACACCCCCGCGGTCCAAATTGCTTACGCCCCAGACCAGTGGCAGAACTACACCTTGGAGTACTCGAATTTGGCTGGCCGCTATTCGCTATCCATCCAGACGTATCCCGAGAAGGCCGAGAACATGTTCATCGCGGTGAGGGGTTCAACATCGCAGCACTGCCGCATCCGTGTGTCGGGTCAGGTCGTGTCCGCGGACAACGGCGTCTCGCAAGCCGTGTGCCAGGCGTGACGCCTCCGGGATTCTGACCGACGGCACGAGAATGGCTGTGCCCCTGTCTGATTCCAACCTGAATCTCTGCCGACGTCCGCACGGGGAGATCCGGATACTGGGCAGCTTCGCGGCCCAGCTGCGGGCGGGGGAGTACTGGCGACTACCCGGTCGTACTGATCGCGGGTGTGTCTAGGGCAGGCTCGCCGGATCGATATCGGCCGCCGCGCACATGCGCTCGAAGTGCGTCGGATCTGAGTCTCGCAAGAACTGCATACACCGGCGGATCTGTCCGTGCACCGCTCGTGCGTCGAGTACGTCAACGCTTTCGCTGCCCTCGCCGTGGGAGTGCTTGTTGCAGAAGGTGAATACGTCGCGGTAGGGCTCACCTGGCTGCGCCTGTACCAGAACTTCGAGCTGCGCCGCGAAGTCTGTGCGGTGCGGCGCCTTGTAACTGGCGAAGATCTCAAGGACGCGTCGGGCTGCGTTCGGTAGCAGGAACAGGCGGTCGTGGTCCTCGGAATCAAGGACCCCGGCCATGACCATCGAGAAGAGGTAGGTGTACTCCGAGGTGTTCTTCACCAGCACCTGGGGCAGCGCTCCCACCTTCGATGTCCGCGAGCCCTCCACGGCGGAGGCGTAGACCTCCAGGAACGCAACGCGTGGAAACAGGAGTTCGGCGGGGTCTTGGTTCCGGATCACCTTCATCGATTTCCCCCACATTCCCTTGTGGGACAGAAGGAACAGCCGGAGCAGGCCGAAGTCGTGGGTCAGCACGATGTACTGGCCAAACGTCTCCAACGTGTCGAACAGCCACTGATGCGTGGCGAAGAGGGCCTCGCGGTCCAGCGAACTCGACGGATCGTCGATGACGACGATGCGCTGGGCCTTGTCGACGCCCGGCGTCTGCTGGTCCTCCAAGTTTCGGAGGAAATAGAGCAGCGACAGCGTTGTCCGCTCGCCATCGCTGAGGTCGGTGCCCGGCTGATCGCCTCGCCGACACGCGTACGACTTGCCGTCTTCGGTGACGGCCACGCTGATGTGGTCTTTGCCGTAAACACGGGCGAGGTCACGGGTGAGTGTGTCGGCCATGTCCTTGGTGGTGAACTTGGCCTGACGCACGTCGTCGAGCTTGTTCTCGGCAAGCTGGGCAGCCTTGGCGTTCGCAGACGCCTTCTCAGCATGCGTGGTCACCTGCCGGTCGAGGTCGCGGAACACGTCGGCCTGTGAACCCACGATGTGGTCGAGAACGGTCTTCTTGCGATCCGCACTGAGTTCAGCGTGGTCGCGCACCTGCTGGTTGTGCTCGGAGATCGCCTGCCTCAGAACGGTGGTCGCAGGAGGCGAACCGAGCACGGACCATTCGGGTGGTTCAGGCGTGCTGCTCGGATCCGCGATCTTCAGTTCGAGGGACGCTTCGACACGCTCGCAGGCGGTCACACGTTCGGTGACTTCGACTGACAGTCGTTCAACTGCCAACGCGTACGCCGCCTGGAGGTCGCTCGCCAACTTCGTTGAGTCGGGGATCGAGGTAACCCACGTGGTGAGCGCTGTCTTCTCCCGCGTGACGGCCTCCTTGAGCTGCTTGGTCCTCGCGCGGATGTCGAGCCAGCTCTCATCGAAGTGGCGTGCCAGTTGCGTGCGGCGTTCCGGGGTGATCGCCCCGGCGCAGAACAGGCACTCATCGCGCTCGGCGTGCAGCTGCAGTCCCCGCTCGACCCAGGCCTGCGAGGCAGAGCTGTTCTCCAGCGCCTCGATCGCTACCCGAGTGGGGGTTTCGGACAGAAGATCGGCCAGAACCGCCAGGTCTGATGCAACCGCCGAGGGCGGCGCGGACATCTCGGCGACCGTGGACGGCGCGCCTTCTCCGAGACGCTGCAGGGCCTCGGTGTGGCTGCTCGCGTCAGGGAAGCCGCCCTTGTAGGCGCGGAGGTTCTCCTCGATCTTCGGGATCGAGTAGCGGCTTCGGGTGAAGTGCTGGTAGTCGAAGGTCTGCAGTTCGGAGATGATCCGCTCCTGCACGTCCTTCGCGAGCGCCTTGAGCTTCTTCTCGGCGGCGTCCTGACTCTTCTTCGCCTCGCGCGCCTCGGTCTTGAGGCGGTCGACCTCCTCGACGAGCCTCTCCTCCTCGCCCTTGGCGTCGATCGCCTCCTTGCCGAGGGTGACGATCGCAGCGGCGCTGGCTCCGTCGAGGAACGCCGACAGATTCTCATCGACCCATCTGCGGGTGTAGACGGCCATGTGAGGCGACGGGCTGGTGCCGCCCGCGCGAACTGTTGTCTTATGCCCCTTCTCGTCCTCCCACACGACACCGGCGGCTGAGCTTGATTCAGCCAGGCTCAGAAGGAGTTCGGATACCGTCGATTTGCCGCTTCCGTTGTGCCCGTAGACGATCGTTCGCTTACCGAGCGGGAACTCGCTTTCCCAGAATCCGGTGTTGAGGGAGCGCCACGGGGCCTTGACGTCGAGTCGACGGAGCATTGTCGGATTCTAGGTCGCGGGTGCGACAGTCGACCGCGGCGCCAGGCGTCCCCCGCCGAGCGGAATCCACCGGAACGTCACCCCCGACGAGTAGCCTCCCCAACTATGCGAGCAACCTCGGCCGGCGGTCTTCGGAACCCGTCGTAGCCCCATCCCCGCGGCGATCCGCGGACTTGGGTGGGGCTGCCCCGTTCCGAGGATCTGCCGTGTCCCGTACCGATGCTCACGCACCCTTCGCCGTTCGCATGCTGCGTGGCGAAGTCGCCCACCGCGCCATTCATCACTGCGCAGGTGATCCAGCGCTCTGCGCCCTTCCCGATCTCGAAGCCGGCTGGACCCACGGACCCGGTCGGTGCCGGTGGGAGTGGACCTTCACCGGCCACAACTGGTGCTCGTGCCGGGTGTGTCACTGGCCCCGGCGTCCGGAGGTGCGCCGCGCGGCCGTGCATGCCGAGTTGCGCGACGTGGTGCGTGGCTGGAACGCGGGGGAGTGGGAGACCGTCTGGGAGGTGTGACCGCAACGGAGCCGGGTGCCCGCTTGGACAACCAGTAGCTCCCCACACCCCGACGACACGCTCGCAGACCAGCAACTGCCGTGTCGTACCGGCCGCCGCATAGGCTCATCTGACGCACGCGTCGACGGACAGGGGATACGCAGCATGGGGTCGATCCACGAGGTGATGGAGGCCTTCCGTCAGGCCCCCTCGAACTCGGAGCGGGGCACCAAGTTCGAGAAGCTGATGGTGCGGTATTTCGAGCTCGACCCCCTGCTGAGCCAGCAGTACGACGAAGTGTGGCGGTGGATCGAATGGCCCGATCGCCCGAAGGGCAAGATCGACACAGGGATCGACCTCGTGGCGCGGGAGCGGGACACCGGCGAGTACACCGCGATCCAGTGCAAGTTCTACGAGCCCACGACGACGCTCGCCAAGAGCGACATCGACTCGTTCTTCACCGCTTCGGGGAAGAACCCGTTCACCAACCGGATCATCATCTCGACGACGGACCGGTGGGGCCACAACGCCGAGGACGCGCTCGAGGATCAGACGATCCCCGTCCAGCGGATCGGGCTGGCTGAGATCGCCGATTCACCGATCAGCTGGGACATCGCCTGGGTCGAGGGCGACATGCGGATCAACGTGTCGGAGGCCGTCCGCCACGAGCCGCGACCGCACCAGGCCACTGCTATCGACAAGGTGTTCGCGGGGTTCGCGGCCGGCAACGACCGCGGCAAGCTGATCATGGCGTGCGGCACCGGCAAGACCTTCACCGCGCTGAAGATCGCCGAGCGCACCGCGGCTGAGAACGGCGGCAGCGCGCGGATCCTGTTCGCGGTCCCGTCGATCTCCTTGCTGAGCCAGACGTTGCGGGAGTGGACCGCGCAGACCCAGCTGGACCTGCGGGCGTTCGCGGTGTGCTCGGATACGAAGGTCTCCCGCGCAGCGGAGGACATCAACACCTACGACGTGGCGATCCCGGTGACCACCAACGCGGCGAAGCTGGCCACCGAGATGGAGCACCGCAAGCGCGCCAAGGGACTGACGGTGGTGTTCACCACCTACCAGTCGCTGCCGGTGGTCGCAGACGCGCAGAAGCTGGGCGTCGCCCCCTTCGACTTGGTGATCTGCGACTTTTCCTCTCGCGGTAACTCTGTGCGACACGTACGCCAACCCGCGCAAATGCGGCTGTGCCGCACACCTGGTCGGTACTGTTCACGACACACCGCAAGGGTGACTGAACAACGACCTGGCGAGGGGGGCGGGTGGCCTCGGGAACACTTGAGTACTTCGTCCAGGCAGCGAACCACAAGGACCATTCGCAGAGCTTCTCGATATTCGAAGTCAAGACCGCCAAGATCCACGCACGCAGTGACCGCTGGTTGAGAACCTTCTCCGAAGGCACCCAGCGCACCTACGCTTACCACCTTGTGGACCACCTGCGGTGGCTGAAGACGGTCAACGCGTCTGAGGAGACGGTGCGCCTCGACGATCTCCGTCGATACATGGCGTTGTGCGGTGTCGACCAGGCTGGACCCTTGGGCTCGCCGTGGCTCGACGGGCCACTCAGCGCGTCGGCACTGCAAATCCGCGCAGCGGTCCTGAAGGGCTACTACCTCGATGTCACGTCGCGAGAGGCGATCAACGAGGAGTTGCAGAAGCAACTCTCCGCGACCCGGCTGCCAACCCGTGCACTGAAAGACAAGCAGTTTCTTGCCCACGTCTCCGGTGGGGATATGCCAGCCAATCCGCTTGCGCCGTCAGCACCTTCGCGACGCCACCCACGGCTCATGCCCGACGGGGCGACGGCTGCACTGCTGGACTGCGTCAACACGGCCCGCGATCGGATGATCGTGACATGGTTGAACGACTCCGGCATACGAGTCGGTGAACTGTGCGGGCTCCACCATGCAGACCTGCACCTGCGGTCCGACCATGAGTGCGGTGAAGAACGGCTCGCTCATTTCCACGTCGTCAAGCGGTCGAATCCGAACCGGGCGCGTGCCAAGCGTGGTCAGCCAGCCCGGCTAGAACATGGAGTCATCCGTGGCGGCAGCGTCCGCTACGCCAGCCCTGCCATGGTCGAGACCTACTTGGAATATCTGACCGAAGAATACTTTCAGGTACGTGGATTAGCGGTGACCAACCTCGTACTTGTCCAGTTACAGAACGACATTGGCATGCCGCTTTCAACCCACGGGGTCAGGCAGATGTTGGCGAGGGCCGGAAAACGGGCGGGCGCCGGAAAGGTGCGCCCACACTCGTTCCGTCACACGTGGGCGACTTCATTGACCGAGGCGAGCGGCATGCCAGCGCTCACCGCGAAGGCTGGTGGTTGGGCGAGCGCAAAGACCGTTGAGGAAACTTACCTCCACCTCGCCTCCAGTGATCTCGTCAGCGACTCCTTGGAGCGTGTGTGGAGCAGGAACGGCACGTGAGTGTGATCGACAACCTAGCATTCGACGACACGGTACTGGTTGCGCCCGCTACCGCGCGCCTGCCGCTCGTCTCGAGCGTCGACGCGTTTATGAAGCTGTCCCCACTGCAGCGGTTCGAAGAGCTCACTGCGACGACCGATTTCCCCAGTCACCTTCGCGCAGAACCAATCACGTTTGATGGACGCGATCAGAACTACGGATATCTATGCGACATCCCGGACTGTGAACTCATAGCAGCAAGCAAGGTGTACTGCGACAGACACCGGAGCGAGCAGAACGCAGCGGAAAAGAACGGGATACCTGAACCGCAATGGCGTCAACACGCCCGTGCGCTCAACTCCCCTGACCACGTAGACACTTCGGGTACCGGCATTGTTTCTCTTACAGGCCTGCCACCACTGGCTGCCGCCGAAATCCGGTACGCACTCTTCGCCAACGCCACGTCACCGCGACCAACGAAGTGGCCCCCGAGAGTACTTCGAGCGCTGATTGAAGACCTTGAAGAAAAATGCGTCGCGTCGATCATGGAAATCGACACCACAAAGCGCCCCCGTGGCCAGGGCAAGAAGAAGGATCAGAAACGCTGGTCGAAATACGGCCAAGTCTGCGATGCGATGGTCGCCGTGATGCAGAGTCACTGCGCACCAGTGCATGTCACCCGTGCGCAGAGCCGCGAGCTTGGCTATATCGATCCCATGCATTGGGGCTTCCGCCTGAAGGACCGCCGGTCGCCGTTCGACCTCAGGGTGATTACCCAGGATTGGCTGCGCACACTGACCTGGGATCTGATTGCCTCGATTTTCGACTCCCCGAGTCGCCCTCGAACTCAGTCTTCGTTGGAGCAACTCAGGCGCTGCTCGGTGGCCCTCAGCGCCTACTTGGAATGGGCGGTCCCACGGGGTGGCGCGGATGCCACGGAGCTCACTGAAGACACGGCTAGGGCTTTTGTCGCTGATCAAACTCGCCGGGCACAGAACAACGAGCCGCAACTCGGTCTGTACCTGGTAGATGGTCAGCAGAGTATCGCCACAGAACTCAGCAAGTCATTGATCTTCAACGGGCTCAGGCGGCTCATGCGCTTCGCCCTGGACACCGGAGTGGCCGACTCTATCGGATTGCGTCGGGAGTTCATGCTTGCCTTTCCGGAAGGAAAGCTGCGGCACTCCAAACGCCCCCGGCCGCTGAGTGACGATGTGTTCGAACACCTCATCTCGCCCACCAACATGAAGCTGCTCTCCGCTCGAGATCCCAATGACATGGGTATTGAGGACATCTGGTTCATTCAGATCCGGGTGGGGCGGCGGATCGGTGAAGTCGTCAATCTCCGATTCGACTGCGTGAGTGAGCACCTGGGTCGCAAATACGCGTGGTTCGATATGACAAAGGTGAACCAGCTTGACTACGGCGTTCTGATACCCGATGACGTGTTCTGGGTTATCCGTGAACGCCAGAAGAAGACCGCCGAGAGATATCGCCTCAAGCATGGTGCCGCTCCCGCGGGGAAGACATTGCAGAAGATCGCGCTGTTCCCAACTGCCTTACAGAACCCAAACTTCGTGAACGCGATAGCAATTGCGACTTTCCAGGACCGTTTCAAGAAGTGGCTTGGCGATATCGAGCTACCAGGGCATGTTAGTCATCAGGCTCGGCACACCCTTGCAACACGGCTCGTCGATGCCGGTGCACCCATGGTCGTTGTCAAGCAGATACTCGGCCATGTATCCGAGCGGATGTCAGAGCACTACACGCTCATCTCGTCGTCGAAGATCGAATCTTACCTGCAGCAAGTGTGGGTGAGAGGACCGGGCAGTAGCACGCCAGGCGAACTCGTCCGGACCCCGGACCCCATGACCGAATCCACCATCCACCGCAAGCTCATTGACATCGCCGCCCTCCCGACCGAAGGCGGACTCTGCACGTTCAAACCTGTCGTCGGCGGTGCGGAATGCCCAAAAAGAAGGCGTTGCAACGATTGCGAAGACTTCGTCCTGACCGGCGCTGACTACGCCTACTGGAAACGCCAAGAGGAACGGTGGGCTACCTATGCAGAAAACGCACCGGACGAATCCTCACGGACCTACATCTACAAGCTCTTCCAAAACTCGTCGCTCGCGATCGCTGGACTGGAGAAGGCGCTCTCGACTCTAGGGCTCCTGGAACAGGCGAAGAACGTTGATCTGCGCAACCCATATCAGGATTTCTTCGACCCGATCTGGAACCGCGGCTGGCGCGCCTCGGACCTCATGGACTTAACCGACCGGTCAACACCCAACGACCACGATGCCGATCCACTGACGAAACCAGCAGATGGCGAGGGGGCTGCATGACGCAGAAATCGGGCACGCCCCACGCGGCGATAGAAGCTCGCAAAAAGGACACTCGGACAAAACTGGCGCGCGTCGATCAAGCGCTGAAGCGGCTCCTCAAACAGAAGGTGACGGAGATCGACAAGTCTCATCTCGCGGTGTTGGCAGGCTGCTCACGAACCTTCCTCTACCAGAACAACGATGCCCGGAAGTTGATCACGCAGGCAGAGACTCGCATGAAAGCGTCACCCCTGAAAGGGGCTGTTGTCTCTGGCTCGGTCGACGAGGCCAACTGGCGCGAGCGGGCCCTCTTCGCCGAACAGCAACTGCGCACCTACCGGGAGAAGAACAGCTCATTATCGCGGATAGTAGCCGATCTGCTGGGTCAGCTGCGTGACCCCGATGGGACATGGGTCGAAGATGACAGGGAACACTTGCGGCAGCAAAACGAGGGGCTACGAGCCGCTCTGGCCGAAGAACGCCTCGTTCGTTCTGAAGCTGAGCGCCGGCTCGAAGCGTCTCGATCGAACGTGCGTCACCTGCGCCAGAAGGAAGCCGACAAGCTCTTCAATGGAATCAACTAGAACTATCGGACTGGATTTGACCTGCTTGTTTGTAAGCTCAACGAGTACGGAGGTGAGGTAGCGGTGACGGAAACCAGCGGGGGTGTTGTCCCGGCGCTGTTTCAAGCCAGCCCGGAGCAGATTAAGAACCGCAACCGCGTGCGGGACCTCGCCGAGGTCTACACCCACTACCGCGAGGTCACCGCGATGCTCGACCTCGTCCCGGATATGTTCCCCAGCGAGGACGCCCCCGACAACCTCGACAAAACCTTCCTTGAGCCGGCCGCAGGCCACGGCAACTTCCTGGTCGAAATTTTGCGCCGCAAACTGGCAGCGGTGGCTCCTGCCCGGTACCGCGGCGAGGAGTACGAGCACCGGATGCTGCGCTGTCTGGCCTCGATCTACGGCATCGACATCGACCCCGAAAACGTGACCGACTCCCGCCGGCGAATGCACGCCGTCATCGCCACCCATGTCGGCGATACGGCATCCCGAACCGACGGCTTCTGGTCGGCCGTCGACGCCATCCTCACCACCAACATCGTGCGCGCCGACACCCTCGCCGACGCCCAGGTGATCGAACTGGTCTCTTACCAGCCGGGCGCAGACGGCACCTTCGTGCGGGAGTGGTCGACCCTGGAGGAGGCGGCGACGGACTCCCAACTCGATCTGTTCGATGTGCTGCCCGACGAGCCGCAACGTGACGAGATTCCTGTGCACTACGCGCAACTGGCTGCCAACCCGAAGCCGTTGGCGGCCAAGGGGAAGAGGCGATGACAGAGGTTCTGAACCGGCGATTCGGCCACCATGTCCCCGACATTCTCGACTGCCTGGCACAACTTTCCAACGACCAGGTCCCCACCCCACCCAAAGTGGCGCGGGCGATGCTCGACATCCTTCCGCTCCACGTGTGGAGCGAGCCCAATTACCGCTGGCTTGACCCGTGCTGTAAGTCCGGGGTGTTCCTCCGGGAGATCGCCTCCCGCCTGCTCGCAGGGCTCGAGGAGTGGGAGCCCGACTTCGACAAGCGCCGCGAGCACATCTACCGCAACATGCTGTTCGGCGCCTCGATCACACAGATAACCGGGATGATTTCGCGGCGGAGCCTTTACTGCGCGCGCGACGCCTCCAGCGAGCTGTCGGTGGTCCGTTTCGACGACCCAGACGGAAATCTGCCTTTCGTCCCAGCCCCGCACAGGTTTCTCCGAGGCCGCTGCGCCGTGTGTGGTGCGCCGGAAAGCCTTGAGCGCGAAGGTCGCGAGAACTACGCCTACTCGTTTATCCACGACGCGTACCCGACGAAAGAAATGAAGGACATGAAGTTCGACATCATCGTCACCAACCCGCCCTACCAGCTTTCCACCGAAGGCTACGGCGCGACCGCCTCGACGATTTACCACCGATTCGTCGAGAAGGCGATCTCGATGGACCCCCGCTACCTGCTGATGATCACACCGTCGCGCTGGTTCGCCAGCGGCAAGGGGCTCGATGAGTTCCGCGACAAGATGATCGCCGATCGTCACCTCGCCAAGTTGGTCGACAACCCCAAGTTGTTTGACTGCTTTCCCGGCGTAGAGATCAAAGGCGGTGTTTCCTATTTCCTCTGGGACCGCGAGCACGACGGCGACTGCGAATTCTCCACGCGGATAGATGGCGTGATCCTCTCCACACTGGTGCGTGATCTCCGTGCAGGTGATGGCGTTCTCGTCCGGGACAACCGCGCCATGTCCATCGTCGACAAGGTTCGGGCGAAGACAACCAAAACCGTCGCTGAGGTGTGCTCGGTCCGAAAGCCTTTCGGGTTGAACATGTTCTCGAACTACGCGGGTAGCGTTCCCGAGCCCTTCCCCGGCGGTATCCCACTGATCTACGGCAACCGGGTCGGATACAGCAGGCCCGATCAGATTGAACGGAACCACCAGTGGATCGACCGCTGGAAAGTGCTGATCCCCAAAGCCGGCGACGGCCACGGCCGTGATGTCTCCTACGTTCTGGGTGAGCCGATTGCCGTCGCTCCCGGCTCGGCGTGCACCCAGACATATCTGATCGCCGGGATGTTCGACACAGCCGAAGAGACGGAGAATTTCGCCTACTACCTGGCAGGCAAACTCGCGCGTTTCCTCGTGCTGCAGCGGAAAGTCACCCAGGACGTCACACCGGACAGATTCAAGTTCGTCCCCATGCTTGATATGAAGCGGCGGTGGACCGACGAGGAACTCTACGACAAGTTCGGCCTCACCGACGACGAGCGCGGCTACATCGACCGGACCATCCACCCGCGGGAGCCGATTCTTTCGCTGGACTCCGCGATCCCGGCCTCCCACCTCCCCGGCGGCGTGAAGTATCGAGTAGCTGACGAAGGTACTCCCGAGGACGAGGAGTGACCACCGCCGAGGACACGGCGGTGCCGCCTGAAGAGGTCGAGACCGTCGGCTCGGCTGGCGTGGCCCGGCGCATCTACGCCTACACGCTGCCGGGCAAGGACACCCAGCCATGGGAACGCGCCTTCGGCGGAACCCACAGCAGCGGTACTGGTCTGATCAAAGTCGGCGAAACGACCAAAGCCGATGTGACGCACCGCATCAAGCAGCAGCTCGGCACCGCCTACCCCCACCTCGAAGGCGTGAAGCTGCTGCTCGACACCGAGGCCCAGCGCAACGACGGCACAGCCTTCCGTGACCACGACGTCCACCGAGCCCTCGTCGCGAAGGGTATCCGCAAGGACGCGGAATGGTTCGAAGCCACCGCCGACGAGGTGCAGGCCGCCATTGTCGCGGTACGCAACGGACAGGCCTACGACGGGACCCGCACGGCGGACTTCGGGATGCGTCCCGAGCAAGAGGAGGCGGTTGCCCAGACCGCCGGCTACTACCGCACCCACACCGAGGACAGCCATGCGCCGCGCTTCCTGTGGAACGCCAAGATGCGGTTCGGCAAGACCTTCACCACCTACCAGCTCGCCCGCGAGATGGGGTGGATCCGAGTCCTGGTGCTCACTTACAAGCCGGTGGTGCAGACCGCCTGGAAAGAGGACCTGCTCACCCACGTCGACTTCGAAGGGTGGCGGTTCGTGGACCGTGAGACCTCGGTCGAGGACCGCGACGCGGCTGCCGACTCTGCGGACCCGGTGGTGTGGTTCGCGTCCTTCCAGGACATGCGGGGCAAGACCGCCGACGGAAACATCAAAAAGCACAACGAAGTCATCCACCTCATCGACTGGGACGCGATTGTCCTCGATGAGTACCACTTCGGAGCATGGCGCGACTCCGCGCGGGAACTGTATGACCCCACCGAATTCGAGATCGCCGAAGCCGAGGAGCCCGACGACTCGGTCACCGAGGACGACCTGGGCCTGACCAGCAGGCACTACCTGTACTTGTCCGGGACCCCGTTCCGGGCGATCACCAACGGTGAGTTCACTGAGGACCAGATATTCAACTGGACCTACGTCGACGAGCAGCGGGAGAAGGAGCACTGGGACGCCGTGGCCGGTCCCAACCCCTACATCGACCTGCCTGGGATGCAGATTTTCTCCTACGACATCGGTGGGGACGCCGAAAAGTGGGCCGCCGAGGGAGAATTTGACGGCTTCTCGCTGAACGAATACTTCAAGGCGAAGAAGCTAAACCCGAAGAGCACCTCCACCGCGGTCGGTGCCTACGAGTTCGAGGATCCGGCGAGGGTCCACGAGTTCCTGGAGATGCTGCGCGGCACGCTGCCGGAGCAGATGAAGCTGCAGATTGTCGGCGGGCAGAAGCCGCCGTTCCCCTACCAGGCGCCGGTGTTCGCACATGCCATCACGCACTCGGTCTGGTATCTCAACGACGTGGCCGCCTGTTTCGCCATGCGCGACGCCCTGCAGAAGCACCCGTATTTCTCTACTTTCGAGATCGTGGTGGCCGCCGGCAGCGGCGTCGGGATGGGCAAGGAAGCCAAGCCCCCGGTGATGGATGCCATCAACCGGGCGGCGAAGGCCGGCACCGGGTCGATCACCCTCACCTGCGGGAAGCTGATGACCGGGGTGACCGTCCGCGATTGGGGCGCGATCCTCATGCTGCGGTCGTTGAAGTCCCCGGAAACCTATTTCCAGGCCGCGTTCCGGGTGCAGTCGCCCTGGTCCAAGCGGCTCCCGGTTGGCACCGTAGAGGTGCTCAAAGACCCGGTGTACGTCTTCGAGTTCGACCCCAACCGGGCACTCACCCTGGTCGGGGAGTACGGCATGCGCCTGGGCGCACTCGGTGACACCACGCCGCAGGAGGCCATCGGCGACCTACTGAACTACCTGCCGATCTTCGCCTTCGCCGGGGGCATGATGACTGAGCTCGACGCCGCCGACGTGCTCAACTGGGCCACCACCGGCATCGGGGCCACCGCCCTGGCGCAGCGGTGGAACTCCCCGCTGCTCGTCAACATCAACGAGCAGACTCTCACCAAGCTCCTCGACCAGCCCGAGCTGCTGGCGGCCTTGGGCAAGATCGAGGACTTCCGCAACCTCGCCAACACCGCCGAGCAGATCGTCACGTCCTCGAAGCTGCTCAAGAAGGCCAAGCGGGAGAACGACGACGGAAAGCTGAATCGGGAGCAGAAGAAGGAGCAGTCCGAGACCGCCAAGCGGCGTAAAGAGATCCGGGAGAAGCTGCAGAAGCTGCTGGCGAAGATCCCGGTGTTCATGTACGTCACCCAGATCCGCGAACAGGCACTCAAGGACATCATCATCGGCGTCGACGGCCAACTGTTTGAACGGGTGACCGGCCTGAGCGTCGAGGACTTCAAGATGCTCAACCAGATCGGGGTGTTCAACCCGATTCACATGAACGCCGCCATCTACCAGTTCAAGGCGTTCGAGGACTCCAGCCTCGAATACGCAGAAGATCCGAAGGTGCCGCACAAGGATCGTCCGATCGGCTTGTGGGACCGCGTAATTCAGCCAGGCGAGGACATCGACGAGGTGTTGGCCGAGGTGGAGGCGGAGCAGAAAGTCGAGGCCGCTTCAAGCGCGCCGCGAATCGCGACGGCCAAGACCAAGAAGAAGCACAAGCGGAAGAAGTAGCCGGCAGGCCTCAGTGCGTCGACCTACATCGCATGGCGCTCGTGCATGCGACGTATGTGTTCGTTGATCCAGTCGGCGTCCACGATTGCGAGAATCTCGCAATTACGCTTCCCGCAGATGCAGCCATGTCCCGTCTCGCGGTGGTAGCGCTCCAGCTTCTCGAACTGACGCAGGATGTTGTCCCGTGATCGGAACGCGGCGAGCATCTTCTCCTTGTAGTCGTCGGCACGGTCCAAGGCGGTGTTCAGCTCGTCTGCGGTCTCACCCCATCGCACACGAACTTCCTCCTCATGCTCCTGAGCTTTTCGAAGTGGGTCAGCGCGGTGTTCGTTGCATTGGCGGCATATCCAGCCACGCACGAGCCCGTAGGCGTTGCAGTCGGGCGATGCCAGGCGGCGGGGGACACTCAGCTCGCAGCATTCACAGATAACCTTGGTCTGTGGCTCCATATACCAACGATGCCACGCCGCAACGACAACCATGCGGAGCCTGGATCGCTGCCGTACGAGGCGCCGTGGCATCTGAGAGCAATTAGCCACGCCCAGACTCAGGGTTCCTCGGCGGCGCAGTGGGCGCGATTGCTACATTGCGGCGATCAGGATGGTATCGGAGTCAACGCCGCCGGCCTTGGGTTGGTAGACGGAAGTAGCCTTACTGTTCCAAAAGCACGACGCGTTGCGTGATCGACTGGGGGTTTCGAGATGACCGAGCATCAATTGCCTTCCGGTGACGGGCCGTACGCCGATCACCCAGTGCTGGCCCCGCTGGCACGCACGGTCCGGCAGAGCATCGCCGATCAGATCGCCCACGACAGAAAAATCGGGGCGATAAAAACACTGCGGGATGCGCTCGGCGGCAGCAACATCGGCCTGAAAGAGGCCAAGGATGTCATCGACGGTCTCGTAGAACTGGGCGATCCGACTCGGCCCGGTAGCTCGTCGGCTCCGGTGAAAGTTGTCAGTGGGAAAATCGACAAGGCGGGGACGACTCTCACCCTCTACCGCGACGGGACGTTCACGACGACGGGAATGATTTTCACCAGCAATCCCGACCGCCTTGTCGGCTTCTCCGCTGATACGGATTCAATGCGCCGGAAGTCCGTCACAGGGCGCGGCGCGGCGTTCATCGCCACCGGCGGCCTTTCCGTGCTCGCGAGCAACAATCGCGGCGTGCTCTATGTGACGGTCACCGGCGAGCTGTCTGGGAGTAAGACCTACACGTCGAAAAACCCTGAAAACAAACTCTTGTCGTCCGTCAGGTCGTTACAAGCCACAGCAGATCAATTGTTGGCCTCGCCGCACCCGCCCACCGCAGCCGATGGCAACACCGGTGGCGCCGCTGCCGCGCCACCGGCTGTCGACGTTGCGTCCCAGCTGAAGACGCTCGCTGAGTTACACGCGTCGGGCGCGCTTTCCGACGAGGAGTTCGCGGCCGCCAAGGCGCGACTGTTGTCCTGACGCGCAAGGAACGTTGCTGCTGTGCCATCCACTGCGTAACACGCGCGGGAGCGACGTGGACACATCATCGACCGGTCCACAACCCAACCGCACGCACCTCGGTCGGGCGCCGACAAGTGCGCCCGACGGGGACGGCCCACGAAGTAGTACGCGAGCCGCCGGCCTCAAAGGGCTGTTGTCCCGTACGTGTGCGTGACACAAATCCGCAGGCCTAGCCCGCTCTAGGTTCATTCTCGTTCAGAAAATTCGACGAGGCGCACCGCAGCATCTACGGCGTGTGGCGCGGGGTGCTGGAGTATTTCGACGCGCACATCGTGGGGTTGACGGCCACGCCGGGCAAGCAGACGTTCGGCTTCTTCAAGCAGAACCTGGTGTCG
>WBZP01002365.1_pt1 | contig 21735 bp, 18 predicted proteins | sample 5204301 | NCBI WGS metagenome assembly WBZP01 (sample SAMN12412401, study PRJNA552823) | activated sludge metagenome | isolation source: activated sludge from nitrification reactor of wastewater treatment plant... | place: USA: Pennsylvania | collected 2017
CGGCCCGTCGTCCCAGCGCAGCGTCGTGAACGCCCAGTGCCACGCGACCACGACCACCAGGGCTCCGGCGCGGACCAGGTCGATCACCGGGTCCCGTCCGGGCAGCGGGGGCAGGTGCCCCGGTCGCTGGTCGCCGGCTCGGCCTGGGGCGACATCCGGGGCGACGGCCGGGGCTCGGCCCGGTGCGACGGCCGGGGCGACGGTCGGGGCTGCCCTCACCGTCCACCCTCCGAGCGGTCCAGCTCCTTCAGGCCCGACAGCACGACGTCGGATCGGCGCCACTCGTGGAACGACCACACGAACAGCGGCACCACGATGGCCAACGAGATCAGCACCTGGAACTGGTCGTCGGGGGTCAACGGCGTGGCGCGGGCCCCGGTCATCGCCGCGATCACCAGGTAGACGTAGGTGATCAGTCGGATCAGCCCGATGATCGCGGTGCAGGCGGCCAGGGTGGCGAACCACATGCGTCGGGTCGGGGACCACACGGCGTGTGCTGAGCTGGCCTCGACCTGCTGCGCCGACCACAGGCACCATCCGGCCAGCGGCAGCAGCACCACCGCCAGGGTGAAGGCGAGCGCGGCCCACTCGGGGTCCGGGGTGTCGGCCAGGAGCTGGTGCAGTCCGGTGGCCAGGCCGAGGGCGCCGAGTCCGACCGACCAGCACAACGTTCCGTACAGCACCCGGTGGTGGTCGGAGCGGCGCAGGGATCGTCGGGCGGCGTCGGCCGCCGCGTCGGCGTCCCATCCCCGGGCGACCAGCTCGGTGGCGATGACGGCGGGGGTGGCGCCGGCGTTGCGCCGGGCGACGAGCCACTCGGTCACGTCGGGTCGGCCCCAACGGGTCGGCGGCCCGGTCGGTCGGGGCCGGGGTCCGCCGTCGAACGACGGATCGGTGGGTGCGCCGGGAGCCGGGCCCGCCGTCGGCGCTGCGGTGCCGGCCGCAGTCGGGTTCTGGGGTGCGGTGAAGTCGGTCATGGACCCCACGGTGGGGCCCGGGGGTTCCGCCGCCCATCGGGGTCAGCCCCCATCCTTGGCTGGGGGACCACCAGACAGCCTGCCTGAGGTGCATGGAAAGTATCTCAGGTGATCTGTGACGTCACCCGATCCGATGTCGGTTCGACACCTGTTTGTAACAGACCACGGAACGTGGTTGACTTGGTCCCCGTCATGAAGACCTCACTCCCGCGTTCCTCCCGACCCGTCCGGACCGCCCGCGCCGCGCGGTCCGTGGCCGTCGTCGCGTCGGTGGCCCTGATCGTCGGCGCCGGTCTGACCGGCACCGCGTCGGCCCAGGACGTCGAGGGCACCCGGGCCAAGGTCCAGCGCCTGGCCGCCGAGATGGACCGCCTCGAGGCCCGGGCGTCCGAGCTCGACGAGCAGTACCTGCAGACCGGCCTCGAGCTGAGCAAGGCCGAGACCGAGCTGAAGAAGAACCGTGACGCGGTGGCCGACGCCCAGGCCCGCATGGACCAGGCCCGGTCCGAGGCCAACAGCTACATCGTGAGCGCCTACATGAGCGCCGGGTCCGATGTCGCCGGCCTCGGTGTGGGCGACCCCAACGTCGCGGTCAACGAGAAGGTCCTGATGGAGACCCTCCACGGCGACCGCCAGCAGGTCGCCGACGACCTCCGCGCCGCGCAGATGGACCTCGACGACCGGTCCGCCGACCTGGAGCAGGCGTCGAAGGCCCTCGAGGACAAGAAGGCCCGTCAGAGCTCGATCAGGGCCGACCTCGAATCGAGCGTGTCGGCTCAGCAGGCCCTGCTCGACGGAGCCAACAGCGAGCTGCGCTCCGCCATCGCTGCCGAGCAGGAGCGTCAGGCGCAGGCCGCTGCCGCCAAGGCCGCGGCCGACGCCGCCGCTCGGGCCAGGGCCCAGGAGCAGGCCGCTGCTCAGGCCCGCACCGCCACCACCGTCGGCGCTCCCACTGCCGGTGCCCCCGGGGCCGGCGCCCCGGCCCGGCCCGGTCGGGCCCCCGCTCCGGCCAAGCCGGCTGCCCCGGCTCCGGCCAAGCCGGCTGCCCCGGCTCCGGCCCCGGCGCCCTCGCTGCCGGTCGCTCCGGTGGGTAGCGGTGCCGGCGCCGCCATCGCCGCCGCTCAGTCGGTCATGGGGACTCCCTACCGCTGGGCCGGTGCCAGCCCGTCGACCGGTTTCGACTGCTCGGGTCTGACCATGTGGGCGTGGGCCCGCGGGGGTCGGAGCCTGCCGCACTCGTCCTCGGCGCAGTTCGCCGCCACTCAGCGCATCTCGCTCGACCAGCTGCAGCCCGGCGACCTGGTGTTCTTCAACAACCCGATCTCGCACGTCGGGCTGTACATCGGTGGTGGCCAGATGATCCACTCGCCCCACACCGGCGACGTGGTGAAGATCTCGCCGATCACCCGGATGGGCAAGCTCGTCCGCGCCGGCCGCGTCGCCTGATCCACCCGACCTGATCCACCCGGCCTGGGCCGTCCGATCTGAGCCGTCGGGCGAGCGCCCCGGCGCCACCCGGCGCCACCCGGCTCCGTCAGCCCGAGGGCGCCAGGAGCCGGTCGCGCAGGAACTGCAGCACCTGCTCGAGCGCCTCGTGGGTCGGTTGTCCGGGTTCGTCGACCAGGTCCTCGGTGAGCACCGAGTGCGCCAGGCGGCGGTGACCCCACGGGTTGCCCGGCGACGAGTCGATCTCGACGCCGATGAAGTTCTCGCCGAGCTCGCGGCGCAACGACTCGAACCGGGCCGGCGGGACCAGCTTGTCGCCGGTGAAGCGCAGGCCGAGCACGCAGATGTCGTCGGAGTCGACCCGGTCGCGCACCGCCATCAGGTCAGCATCCGACAGCCCCAGGTCCGCGCTGCGCTTGGCGCCGACGGTGATCGGCAGCGACGGCTGGCTGAGCACGGGGGCCAGCATCTCGGGCTCGGTGGCCATCGCCAGGGCGAACCCGCCGGTGAAGCACATGCCGACCGCCCCCACCCCGGGGCCGCCGTGGCGCTCGTGGCACTGGCGGGCCAGCGCCCGCAACCAGTCGATGGCCGGGGGAGTGGTCCGCAGAGCGAAGGCCCGGAACTCCTTCGACACGCACGCCGGCGCGAGCGACGTCGCCATGTACGGCAGCGAGATGTCGCGGCCCGGTTCACCGAACAGCACCGGCATGACCACGGTGAACCCGGCGTCGATCACCCGGCGGGCGAAGGTGATGACCGCCGGGGTGATGCCGGGCATCTCGGCCATGACGATCACCGCGGGGCCGTCGCCGCCGGTGTAGATCGTGCGGGCGCGGGACGCGAACGTGAACGTCTCGGCGCGGAACCCGTCGATGGCGGGCGTGTTGTCGGCCGGAGCGTCGCCGGCTGGGGAATCGGTCACGGCGCGCACCGTACCGGAGGTCGGCCGTGCGGATTCTGTGGTCGGGATTCTGACAAGGGTTGTCGATCGCGACCCCTATATTCCGAGGGTGGCTCGTCCGTTTCGCTTCACCCTCCAGGCCTCGCACATGGCCCGGCCCGAGGACCTGGTCCCGCTCGCCCGCCGCGCCGAGGACGTCGGCGTCAGCGTCCTGACCGTCGCCGATCACCTCGACGACCAGCTCGCCCCGATCGCGGCGCTCATGGCCGCGGCCGACGCCACCACCACGCTGCGGGTCGGCACGCTCGTCTTCGCCAACGACTACCGGCACCCGGCGCTGCTGGCCAAGGAGGCCGCCACCGTCGACCGGCTCAGCGGCGGCCGTCTGGAGTTCGGCCTCGGCGCCGGCTGGATGACCACCGACTACACCGCCACCGGCATCCCGCTCGACCCGCCGTCGGTGCGCATCGCCCGCCTCGAGGAGGCCCTCGAGGTCATCCGGGCGCTCTGGTCCGGCGAACCGGTCGAGCACCACGGCCGCTTCTACGACATCTCCGGTCTGGTCGGGACGCCGAGCCCGGCCCAGCAGCCGCACCCGCCGATCGTCATCGGCGGCGGCGGCCGCAAGGTGCTCGAGGTGGCCGGCCGACACGCGGACGTCATCAACCTCAACCCGTCGCTGCCCGCCGGGGTGATCGACGACCGGGCCGGGCCGTCGGCCACCCCCGAGGCCACCGAGCAGAAGATCGGCTGGATCCGCGACGCGGCCGGTGACCGCTTCGACGGCATCGAGCTCGGCGCCCGCATCCACCTGGCCATCGTCACGAACGACCGCCAGGAGATGTTCGACGCCCTCGCCGGCGGGTTCGGCATGACCGCCGAGCAGGCAGCCGGATCGCCGCACGCGCTGTGCGGGACCCTCGATCAGATCGCCGATGACCTGGAGGAGCGTCGCGAGCGGTTCGGCATCTCGGCGGTCGGCCTGTCGGCGTCGTCGCTCGACGACCTGGCACCGCTCATCAGCCGCCTCGCCGGTACCGGATGCCGTCGCGCTGCCGGAGCGGTCGACACCCGGGAAGGGCGTGTCGGGGCCCGCAGGTAGGGTGGCCGCGATGGACGCGGACGACCTCCTCGAGGGCCTGAACCCGGCCCAGTACGAGGCGGTCACCCACGGCGACGGGCCCCTGCTCGTCGTCGCGGGCGCCGGGTCGGGCAAGACCCGCGTCCTCACGCACCGCATCGCGCACCTCATCAAGGTCCACGGCGTCTCGCCGTTCGAGATCCTCGCCATCACCTTCACCAACAAGGCGGCGGGAGAGATGAAGGAGCGCATCGGCCGGCTGGTCGGACCGGTCGCGGAGAAGATGTGGGTCTCCACGTTCCACTCGGCGTGCGTGCGGATCCTGCGCCGCGACGCCACCCTGCTCGGCTACCCCTCCGCGTTCACCATCTACGACCAGGCCGACGCCGTGCGCCTCACCGGCTACGTGCTGCGCGACCTCAACATCGACCCCAAGCGGTTCCCGCCCCGGTCGGTGCACGCCACCATCTCGGCGGCCAAGAACGACGGCCTGTCCGCCGAGGACTACCTGGAGCGTGCCTCGGTCATCCACGAGCGGCGCATCGGCGAGGTGTTCGAGGAGTACCAGGCCCGTCTGCGCAAGGCCGGCGCCATGGACTTCGACGACCTCCTCGGCGTCACCGTCGAGCTGCTGCGCACCGAACCGCAGGTGCTCGATCACTACCGCAACCGGTTCGGCAACGTGCTCGTCGACGAGTACCAGGACACCAACCCGGTGCAGAACGACCTGGTCATGCTGCTCGGCGAAGAGCACCGCAACGTGTGCGTCGTCGGTGACCTCGATCAGTGCCTGGTCCCGGGGACCCTGGTGCGCACACCCGACGGCGAGCGCCCGATCGAGGACATCCGGGTCGGTGACCGGGTGCTCGGCACGATCGGGCACCGCTCGCTGGTGCCGGCGACGGTGACGGCCACCAAGGTCGGTCGCTACGACGGCCTGATCGCCGAGGTCCGCGCCGGGGACACGTTCCTGCGGGGGACTCCGCACCACATCGTGCCGTCACGCGTGACCGCGGTCGACGGCACCCACCCGGTGTGGCTGGCTCAGACCCGGGCTGGCTCGGTCGAAGTCGGTGTTGATCGTCCCGCGGGTGCCCGCCGCTGCTGGGTGTTGGACGTGTTCGGTGACGGCGAAGATGCGCGTGCGGCCGTCGACCACCTCCGCGGTTCCATCGATGGGCTCGACGACCGGGTCGCACTCAAGCAGCTGCTGGCCGACCGGGTCCTGCTCGCGGAGTTCCCCCACGTCGTGGATGATCGGGTTGATCACGTCGCGCTCACGATGTTCGGATCCGGCAGTGCCTCGCTCGTCGCGTCCGGAGGCTGCGAGACCGCCCGCCGCGACTACACCCAGGCGCTCGGACTGGCGACCGGCCTTGCCGACGCGGGCGGCATGGACATCCGTCGTCGCATGATGGTCGGCGACGCTGTGTACGACTACACGCCGTTGTCGCACCTGCGCCGGGGCATGACCATCCTGGTCGAGGAGGACGGCGGGCTGGTCGAGCGGACCGTCGACTCCGTCGAGCTCGTCGAGTACCGGGGGCCGGTCCACGACCTCCAGGTCGACGAGGCCCACACATACGTGGCGGCCGCACCGGGTCACGGGCGCGACGCCGGTGCCGGCCTGTTGGTGCACAACTCGATCTATGCCTTTCGAGGAGCGGACATGCGCAACCTCCTCGAGTTCGAGAACACCTTCCCCGACGCCACCACCGTCGTGTTGGAGCAGAACTACCGCTCCACCCAGACCATCCTCGACGCCGCCAACGCCGTCATCGCCCACAACACCGCCCGCAAGCCCAAGGACCTGTGGACCGACGAGGGGCCGGGCAGCAAGATCGTCCGCTTCCAGGGCGACGACGAGGCCGAGGAGTCGCAGTGGATCGCGCACCAGATCAGCTCGCTGCACGACCGCGGCGACGTGCTGTGGTCCGACTTCGCCGTCTTCTACCGGACCAACGCCCAGAGCCGCGTGCTCGAGGAGCAGTTCCTGCGCTCCGGCATCCCGTACCGGGTGGTCGGCGGCCTGCGCTTCTACGACCGGCGTGAGATCAAGGACGCCATGGCCTACCTCAAGGCGGTGGTGAACCCCACCGACGAGGTCAGCGTCAAGCGGGTGCTCAATACGCCCAAGCGCGGGGTCGGCGACCAGACCGTCGGCCGCCTCGACGCCTACGCCCGGGCGCATGAGATCCCGTTCCTGGACGCGCTGCGCCGCTGGGACGACGCCGGCGCCAGCGCCCGCGCCGCCCGGGGCATCGAGGCGTTCACCACCCTTCTCGACGAGCTCTCCCTCGAGCTCGACAAGGGGCCCGGGCACGTCCTCGAGCAGATCCTGGAGCGTTCGGGCTACGCCGCGGAGCTCGAGGCCGAGAACACGCTCGAGGCCGAGGGTCGTCAGGAGAACCTGGCCGAGCTCGTCGGCATGGCCCGCGAGTACGCCACGGTCGACGAGTTCCTCGAGCAGGTCTCGCTGGTGGCCGACACCGACCAGCTGCCCGACTCGACCGACCCGACCGACACCGGCGTCGTGTTGATGACCCTGCACGCCGCCAAGGGCCTCGAGTTCCCCAACGTGTTCCTCATCGGCCTCGAAGAGGGCGTGTTCCCGCACATGCGGTCGCTCACCGAGCCGGCCGAGCTGGAAGAGGAGCGCCGCCTGGCCTACGTCGGCATCACCCGGGCCCGGGAGCGGCTGTTCCTGTCGCACGCCTGGTGCCGCACCCTGCACGGCTCCACGCAGTACAACCCGCCGAGCCGTTTCCTCGACGAGATCCCCGCCGAGCTGGTGGTCGAGGCCGAGGCCAGCCGGGCGGGCAAGTCGGGGCGTTCCTCGCAGCGATCGGGCGGCTGGGAGTCGACGTCGTGGACGCCGTCGGGTCGGGACCGCCAGATCGAGCGCGCCACGCGCCCCGCACCTCCGTCGCCGACCGGCGCCCACGAGCTCGGCTTCCGGGTCGGCGACGACGTCGAGCACACCAAGTGGGGCGAGGGCGTGATCCTGCACATGGAGGGCCAGGGCGACAAGACCGAGGCCATCGTGCGCTTCCCCGACGTGGGTGAGAAGCGACTGCTCCTGTCGTGGGCGCCGATCACCAAGATCCAGCGCTGACGCCCGCCCCGTCTCCGTTTTCATGACCGTTCGCGCCACCAGTGGCGCGAACGGTCATGAGAATGCCGGGGGAGGGTGGATCGCGGGGTCCGAGCCGGCCCGTGACATGCTCGGGGGATGATGTTGCGGATGCTGCGACGGGCCGACGTCGCCCTGCGTCACCAGGTGACGCTCGCGGATCTGGCCGACCGGTGGGTCGGACTGCACGGCGACCGGCTCATGGTGACCGAGGAGGGTCCGGCCCCGGTCGCCTCAGGTTCGCGGCGTGACGGCGGGCGTGCCATCGGTCGTGCGGGCGACGCGGGCGAGGTCCGTGAGCTGACCTACCCGGCCGCTGCGGCCCAGGTGGCCCGGTGGTCCGCGGCGATCGCGGCGCGCACCGGCCCGGGCGACACGGTCGTGCTGTTCACCCCGAACGGGATCGACCAGTTCCTGCTGTGCCTGGCGGTGAGCCGCGCCGGTCGGATCCCGGTGCCGGTCAACCCGCAGATGCGGCCGCGGGAGATCGACCACGTGATCGTCGACAGCGGCGCCACCCTGGTCGTTCGTGGTGCCGCCGAGTTGAGCTCTGGGCCCGGGTCGCGCTCCGCTCCCGAGCCGCCGGATCACCCCGAGCTCGACGATGTCGCCGCGCTCTTCTACACGTCGGGCACGACGGGCACCCCCAAGGGCGTCGAGCTCACCCATCGGGCGTTGGTCGGCGGTCTGACGCCGATGGCCGCGCTGCCCACGTGGTTGCGCCACGACGAGCTGGTGCTGAGCCTGCCGATCGCGCACATCATGGGCTTCATCTCTGTGCTCGGCCCGACGTTGGCCGGCATTCCGATGTACTTCCTGCGGCACTTCCGTGCCGACCGGGTGCTCGACGTCATCGAGCAGCGTCGATCCTCGGCGTTCATGGGGGTGCCGGCCACGTACCGCCTGCTCGACGAGGCGGGCGCGGCCACCCGCGACCTCACCTGCGTGCGGGCCTGGATGACCGGCGCGGACGTGATGCCCGGCCCGCTGGCCCGGAAGTTCAAGTCCTACGGCGCATCGGCCACGCTGCCGGTGATCGGAGCGGTGGGCGAGGCCGCGTTCTTCGAGGGCTACGGCATGGTCGAGACCGGCGGCGGAGTGGTGGCCAAGCTGTCGCCGCCGATGCTGCCGGTCGGACTCGGCGACTCGCTCGGCTTCACCCTCCCGGGCTGGAAGGTTCGGGTTGCGGATCTGGACGACCAGCCGGTCGCGGCGGGCACGGTGGGCGAGCTGCAGATCAAGGGTCCGGGTGTGCTCAAGGGCTACCACGGCGACGCGGCCGCCTCCGCCGGGGTGCTCACCGACGACGGCTGGCTGCGCACCGGCGACCTGGTGCGCGGCGGGCCGTTCGGGCTGCTGTCGTTCCAGGGGCGTTCCAAGAACGTGATCAAGGCCGGCGGCTACTCGGTGTACGCGGTAGAGGTCGAGGCCGACCTGGAGGAGCACCCCGACGTGGTCGAGGCGGGGGTGGTCGGGATCGACGACGCCAAGCTGGGCCAGGTGCCGGTCGCCGCGGTGCGCCTGCGTGACGGAGCGACGGTCACGCCGGACGAGCTGGTGAGCTGGTCGAAGGGTCGGATGGCCCGCTACAAGGCGCCGCGCCGGATCGTGGTGGTCGACGAGCTGCCCCGCACCGGCACCCGCAAGATCCGCCGCGACCACCTCGTCCCCCTCTTCGACCCCGACCCGCAGAAATTCGGGTCCTGAGCGACACACCTTGTCGCTTTCCGCGCCTCAGAAATCGGAAGTCGGGCGTCAGTTGCCGCTGGTGGCGATGGTGGTGGTCGTCGTGCGCGACTGATCGGGTCGCAGGTCGATGATCAGGCGCTCGTCCTTGTCGATCTCCCACGGGAACGCCTCGAGCTCGGACCCGTCGGACCCGTCGGTTCCGTTGGCGCTCCAGGTGACGTCGCGGCAGCGCTCACCGAGCGCGTCGCGCCCCTCGGCTGGGTCCGCCGCCCGACGCTCCTCGAAGAGATCCGGCTCGGGGTTCCAGGTCACGAAGCAGCCCTCGGCGGCCCCGGGCGCGATGGCGGACAGCGCGAACCAGCCGTCCTTCTCGTCGGATCCGATGTGCACCACGTAGATCGGCTGGCGCTGACCCCGACCCGACACGTCGGAGAACAGCAGCGGCCCGTCCTTGTCGATCTGGTCGGCCATGCGGGTGGCGTAACCGGCGTCGAAGGTGTCGTCGCCCAACTGGACCTTGACCGGGCCCTGACCGCCGGAGGCCAGGCGGATCATCCCCCACGCTCCGAGCACGGCGATGACCAGGGCGACGACGGCGATGATCACGGACCGGGTCTGCTGGGAGCCGCTGCGGCGTTCGACGGGCATGGGCGACCAGTATCGCCCGGGGTGCGGTCCGTCAGGAACTCGACTCGGTGGGCGGTACGGTCTGGTCGACCCCGGCCATCTCCGACCCGAGAGGACCATCATGACCGCAGCCCTGTCCGACCTCCGAGTGGTGGAGATGGGCCAGCTGCTCGCCGGGCCGTTCTGCGGGCAGCTCCTGGCTGACTTCGGCGCAGAGGTCATCAAGCTCGAGCCGCCGGGCCAGGGCGACCCCATGCGGGAGTGGGGTCGGGAGAAGGCCGACGGGCGGTCGCTGTGGTGGCCGGTGGTGGCCCGGGGCAAGCGGTCGGTCACCATCAACCTGCGGGAGAAGGACGGCCAGGACCTGGCCCGACGGCTGATCGCCACCGCGGACGTCGTCATCGAGAACTTCCGGCCGGGCACCCTCGAGAAGTGGGGGATGGCGCCCGAGGTGCTGATGGCCGACAACCCGCGCCTGATCGTGGTGCGGGTGTCGGGCTACGGCCAGGACGGGCCGTACGCGTCCCGGCCCGGCTACGGCGCCATCGGCGAGGCGATGGGCGGGCTGCGGGCGGTGATCGGCGAGCCGGACCGGCCGCCGGCGCGCGCCGGCATCTCGATCGGCGACACCCTGGCGGCCACCTTCGCCTGCGTCGGCACGCTGGTCGCCCTGCACGCCCGGGAGAACACCGGTCGGGGTCAGGTGGTCGACGCGGCGCTCTACGAGGCGGTGCTCGGCGTGATGGAGTCGCTGATCCCCGAGTACACGGTCAGCGGGTACGTCCGGCCCCGCACCGGGTCGATCCTGCCCAACGTGGCGCCGGCCAACGCCTATCCGACCGCGGACGGCGAGCACCTGATCAGCGGCAACCAGGACACGGTGTTCAAGCGGCTGGCCGAGGCGATGGGCCGTCCGGAGTTGGCCGACGACGAGCGCTACGCCACCCACAACGCCCGGGGCGCGAACCAGGCCGAGCTCGACGACCTGATCGCCGAGTGGTCCAAGGGCCTGACCTCGGCCGAGCTCGAGGACCTGCTCAACCGCCACAGCGTGCCCAACGGCAAGATCTACACCGCGCCCGACATGCTGGCCGACGCCCACTTCGCCGCCCGCAAGGCGATCGTGACCGTGGCGCACCCGCAGCTCGGCGACTTCCCCATGCAGAACGTGGTGCCCAAGCTGTCCGACACGCCCGGCGAGGTGCGCTGGGTCGGCCCCGAGCTCGGCGAGCACACCGACGAGGTCCTGGCCGAGGCGCTCGACCTGGACGAGGCCGCCCGCTCCGCTCTCCGGGACGCCGGGGTGATCTGAGCGCCGGTCCGCAGGACCGCCGGTCCGCAGGACCGCCGGGGCGGCCAGGACCGCCGGGGCGGCCAGGAGCGCCGGGCCGCAGGACCGCCGGGCCGGAATGGGGGCGGTTCGGTCCGTCGGTCTACGCTCGCCCGTCGGACCCGGCGTGACCTGACGATCCGTCAGCTCGGCTCCGGGACCGCAGAGCCCGCGACAGGAAGGTGCAGAGGGTGGACCTCTTCGAGTACCAGGGGAAGCAGTTCTTCGCCACGTTCGACATCCCGGTCTCGGCCGGCGAGGCGGTCAGCACCGTCGACGACGCCGTGGCGGTGGCCGAGCGGCTGAACAGCTACCCGGTCGTCATCAAGGCGCAGGTCCACGTGGGCGGCCGCGGCAAGGCCGGCGGCGTCAAGCTCGCCACCAACGCGGACGAGGTCCGTGAGCACGCCTCGAACATCTTGGGCCTCGACATCAAGGGCCACGTCGTCAAGATCATCTGGGTCGAGGTCGCCTCCGACATCGACGAGGAGTACTACGCCAGCTTCACCCTGGACCGCTCGGCCAAGAAGCACCTGGGCATGCTGTCCGCTCAGGGCGGCGTCGAGATCGAGGCGGTCGCCGAGTCGGACCCCGACGCCATCGCCAAGATCTGGATCGACCCGGTGCTCGGTCTGACCGACGAGGTCGCCCGGGACTGGGTCGCCGCGGCCGAGCTCAACCCGGCCGCCACCGAGGGCGCGGTCGACATCCTGAAGAAGCTCTACACCGCCTACACCGAGGGCGACGCGGATCTCACCGAGATCAACCCGCTGATCCTCAAGCCGACCGGCGAGGTCCACGCGCTCGACGCCAAGGTCACCCTCGACGACAACGCCGGGTTCCGCCACGAGTGGGCCGAGTACGAGGCCACCCAGGTGCGCGACGTCCGCGAGGCCGCGGCGCACGACAAGGGCCTGCAGTACGTCGGTCTCGACGGCACCGTCGGCATCATCGCCAACGGCGCCGGGCTCGCCATGTCGACCCTCGACGTCGTCAACCAGGCCGGCGGCAAGCCTGCCAACTTCCTCGACATCGGCGGCGGCGCCAACGCGGACGTCATGGCCGGCGCCCTCGAGGTCATCAACAACGATCCGTCGGTGAAGGCGATCTTCATCAACATCTTCGGCGGCATCACCCGCGGCGAAGAGGTCGCCAACGGCATCGTCGAGGCGCTGAGCCGGGTCACCATCGACTCGCCGATCGTCATCCGCCTCGACGGCACCAACGCCGAGGAGGGTCGGGCGATCCTCCAGCCGCACCTGTCCGACAAGCTGCAGATGCAGCCCACCATGCTCGAGGCGGCCGCCAAGGTCGTCGAGCTGGCCGGGGCCTGAGGGCGATCAGCGGACTGACGAGAGGGACTGAGGAGACACCACCATGAGCATCTTCGTCGACGAGAACACCAAGGTCGTCTACCAGGGCCTGACCGGCAGCCAGGGCCGCTACTACGGCTTGCTGAACCGGGACTACGGCACGCAGGTCGTGGCCGGCACCAACCCCAAGAAGGCCGGCACCGACGTGGACGGCATCCCGATCTTCGCCTCGGTGGCCGACGCCGTGGCCGAGACCGGCGCCAACGCCAGCTGCATCTTCATCCCCGCTCCGGGCGTGCGCTCCGCGGTGATGGAGGCGGCCGAGGGCGGCGTCGAGTTCATCGTGTGCATCACCGAGGGCGTCCCGATGCAGGACGAGGCCTGGTTCTTCAACAAGCTGCAGCGGGACTTCCCGTCGGTGCAGCTGCTCGGCCCGAACTGCCCCGGCATCATCAGCCCCGGCAAGTGCAACATCGGCATCACCGCCGGTCACATCGCCAAGGCGCCGGTTGCGGGTGAGCGCAACGTCGGCATCGTGAGCCGCTCGGGCACGCTGACCTACCAGGCGCTCTACGAGCTGAAGCTGCAGGACATCGGCGTGACCACCTGCGTCGGCATCGGCGGCGACCCGGTCCCGGGCACGTCGTTCATCGACTGCCTCGAGCGTTTCGAGGCCGACCCCGACACGTCCGCCGTCATGATGATCGGCGAGATCGGCGGGTCGGCCGAGGAGGAGGCCGCCGACTTCATCGCCTCCAAGATGACCAAGCCGGTCGTCGCCTACATCGCCGGGCAGACCGCTCCCGCTGGCAAGAAGATGGGCCACGCCGGGGCGATCGTGTCGGGTGGCAAGGGCACTGCTGCGGCCAAGATGGAGGCGCTGGGCTCCGCCGGCGTGCAGGTGGGTGCGAACCCGACCGAGGCGGGCAGCCTCATGGTCGACGTCGTCCGCTCCCTCGCCTGACGCACCCCTCTGAAAACTGGGCGCGGAATCGACACATCCTGTCGATTCCGCGCCCCAGATCCGGTCGCTGGGGTCATTTCCGGTCGTTCTCGACGCCGGCGAGCTTGCGGCCGACCACGCCCGCGCACCATTCCGGTCGTTCGCGGGCCTGACGCCACGTGAACCGGATCGGCCACCATCCCTGTAGGACGAGCAGGTCCTGGCGCCATCGGTCGTCCTCGAACGGAGTGCGGCCGCCGTGGACCCCGAACCCGTCACCCTCCAGGAACACCCTGTGGGTCGGATACGCCAGGTCCAACCGGAAGTCGTGACCGTCGGCGGTGACGGGATGCTGGCGCACCGGTGGAGGGACTCCGTGTTCCCGAAGGATCCGCAGGATGAGCACCTCCAACTTGCTCTCGGCGGGTGACCCAGAGCCGTAGGCGTCGAGCAGGTCGCGTATCGGACCCGCGCCGTTGCGGCCTCGGCGAGAGATGCGCCGGTAGGTGTCGGCGACCTCCTCCAGGGTGGTGAGCCGACGGTGGATGGCCTGGTGGAGCATGTGCTCGAGGTCCAGGTCCGTGATCGTGAGGCCGATGTCGACCAGGGTCCGCGCCGGCGTGGTCACCGGGATCCGACGGATGCTGGTCACCTCGCCGGCCAGCAGGTCCTGGGTGCGGTGGACGATGGCGTCGTCGTGGACGTGGCCGTTGGTCCGGACGACCAGCACGTGCGGGCGTCCTCCCCGCGAGTCGATCAGCCCTGACATCTCGGCAGCGGTGCGGAACGATGCGACGCCCCGGGCACGCCAGGCGGCGGCGAGCACCCGCTGGTCCCGGGTGGGGGCCGAACCCACGACCCGGTACACGCTCGTGCCGACCCGCTCGGCCCGTCCCTGCTGCACCCGGTACGCGATCTGGCGGCGGCTCAGTCCCAGTCGGAGGGCGTCGTCGGTGCGGTAGAGCCCGTGGTGTGCCGCCGCCCAGGCGTAGAGGTGATCGTCGCTGCCCGTTCCCATCCGAACGAGCAGACACTGCGACCCGGGTGCTTGTCAGCGGGTCGCGCGACCCGTTGACACCCCGAGCGGGATGCGTACTCGGTCGCCCTTCGAATCTGGGGCGCGGAATCGACAGGACGTGTCGATTGCGACCCCTATGTTCTGGGTGGGGGTGGGCGCTGGTAATTTCGGCCCGTCATGCGACTCGCCGTCCTCGCCTCCGGTTCGGGCACCCTCCTCGACGCCATGGCCAGCGGCGGTCTCCCGATCGAGCTGGTCATGGTCGACCGCCACTGCCCGGTCGAGGACGTCGCCGCCCGCCACGCCATCCCGTGCGTGGTCGTCGAGCGCACCGACTTCGGCGACGGGTTCGACCGGGACGCGTTCACCGACCGCGTCGTCGCCACCCTTGCGGATCACGGCATCGACCTGGTCGCCATGGCCGGCTGGGGCACGATCCTGGGCCGAGCAGCGTTCGAAGCTCTGCCCGGGCGGATCGTCAACACCCACCCGGCGCTGCTGCCGGCGTTCCCCGGGTGGCACGCGGTCCGCGACGCCCTCGCCTACGGCGTCAAGGTCACCGGCTGCACCGTCCACGTCGCCACCGAAACCGTCGACGACGGACCGATCCTGGCCCAGGAGGCCGTCCCGGTCCTGCCCGACGACGACGAGGCGACGCTGCACGAGCGCATCAAGGCCGTCGAACGCCGCCTGTACACCGACACGATCCGATCCCTCCTGGACGAGGGGTCCATCCTCCTGAAGGACGCGCCATGAGCGACACCCCCGACAACGACACCGCCCCGGTTCGCCGAGCCCTGCTGTCGGCCTACGACAAGACCGGCATGGTCGACCTCGGCCGCGCGCTGGTCGAGCTGGGCTGGGAGCTCGTCAGCTCGGGCGGGACCGCCAAGGTGCTCGCCGATGCCGGCCTTCCGGTCATCCCCACCGAGCAGGTCACGGGCTTCGCCGACATGCTCGGGCACCGGGTGGTCACGCTGCACCCGGCCATCCACGGCGGGATCCTGGCCGACCGTGACGACCCGTCCCACGTCGCCGACATGGACACCCACGGCATCGTCGGCATCGACCTGGTGGCGGTCAACCTCTACCCGTTCAGCTCCGAGCCGTCGGTCGAGCTCATCGACATCGGCGGGCCGACCATGGTGCGCGGCGCGGCCAAGAACCACGCGCACGTCACCGTGCTGGTCGACCCCGCCGACTACGAGCCCGTGCTCGACGAGCTGCGGGCAACCGGCGAGGTGTCGGCCATCACCCGCCGCCGCCTGGCCCGGGACGCGTTCGCCCACACCGCCGCGTACGACAGCGCGATCGTCGAGTGGTTCGACGACGGCGGGCCCGGCGAGCAGCCGCCCCTGCCCGAGCACCACGCCCCGCTGCCTCGCACCCTGCACCTGTCGGCGTCGCTGGCCCAGCCGTTGCGCTACGGCGAGAACCCGCACCAGGTCGGCGCCCGCTACTCGTTCTCGGGCGACAGCTGCTGGGACCGGGCCACCCTCCACGGCGGCAAGGAGATGTCGTACCTCAACGTGTACGACGCCGATGCGGCCTGGCGAGTGGTGCACTCCCTCGGCGACGAACCCGCCGCGGTCATCATCAAGCACGCCAACCCGTGCGGCGCGGCGGTGGCCGACGACATCACCACCGCCTACGTCCGGGCGCATGAGTGCGACCCCACCTCGGCCTTCGGGGGCATCGTGGCGGTCAACCGGCCGGTCACCCTCGCCATGGCCAAGGCGCTGGCGCCGGTGTTCACCGAGGTGGTCATCGCCCCCGGCTACGAGGACGAGGCGCTGCTGGTGCTGCTCGAGAAGCGGAACCTGCGGGTGCTGACCGCTCCGGCGCCGACGGTGCCCGCGCTCGACGTCCGCAGCGTCGACGGCGGCCTGCTGGTGCAGACCCGTGACCTGGTCACCGTCGACCGCTCGGCGTGGCAGGTCGTCACCGAACGTCACCCGAGCGAGCAGGAGTGGGCGGACCTCGAGTTGGCGTGGCGGCTGGTGGCCCGGGTCACGTCGAACACGATCGTGCTGGTCAAGGACGGTCAGGCCGTCGGGGTCGGCGCCGGGCAGCAGAGCCGGGTCGACGCGGCGCGCATCGCCGGCACCAAGGCCGACGGTCGTGCGAACGGGGGAGCGGGGGCGAGCGACGCCTTCTTCCCGTTCCGCGACGGGCTCGACGCGGTCGCCGACCAGGGTGTGACCGCGGTGATCCAGCCCGGCGGGTCGATCCGTGACGAGGAGGTCGTCGCCGCGGCCGACGAGCGGGGCCTGGCGATGGTCCTCACCGGCGAACGCCACTTCAAGCACTGACCTGCGTCGGTCCCGAGGCCGGCGGGCAGCGCCACTGCCGGATTTCTCGGATTTCTGAGGTCGGGATTGCGACAAGGTGTGTCGTTGAGGACCCCTATATCACTGGGACTGCTGTTGGGCGATGAGGGCGGCGCGGGAGCGCAGGGTGGACTGCGTGGCACCGTTGTCGGTCGGCCACGTCGCCCCCGCCAGCTGGTACCCGGTGTACAGCGTCTCGCCGTCGGTCTCGCCCGAGGACCGCACGGTGCGCACGGTCAGATCGCCGTCCTCGCCGTCGCGGGTCGTCAGGTAGATCGTGCCCTCGTGGATCAGGTTCAGCCCGGTCGCCCCGGCGGTGGCCCGCTCCTCGAACCCGTCCCCGTTCGGTGCGACCACCCCGATCGACTCCGAGGTCGACTCGACGGTCCTACGGCCGCTGACGAGCACGGTGCCGTCGCCATCGACGCCCTCGAGCAGCAGCTGCGCCCACCCCTGCACCGGCACGTCGCTGTGGTCACCGTGGAGGTCGACGCGCACCAGCGACGTCTCGGCCCCGACGCTCAGGTCCAGGTACGAGGTGGACCCCAGCGTGAGGACCCGCCCCACCGAGCTGCCGCCGGTCGCCGATCCGGGCACCTCGGCCACCTGTTCGAGCTCGCCCAGGGAGTTGGATCGGAAGACCTCGACGGCGGTGTCGGTGTCGCGGGTGGCGATGAGCTCGTCGGGGCCGACGGCGGCCAGGCCGACCGCTCCCGACAGCAGCGTCGTGCGCGCCCCGGTGCCCGAGTCCCACCGGCGGATCGAGTCCGAGCCGGCCTCCTGGGTGCCGAAGCGCAGGTAGGTCACCGTCGAGGTCGACTGCACCGGCAGCACCAGCAGGCCCCGGTCGATGACCTGGGTCCGGGCGTCGGTGCCGACCCACAGGAGCTGGCGATCCGCAACCACCGCCGCCTGCTCGCCCGAGGACGCCAGCGCCACGAATCCGGTCGAGTCGGGCTCCACCGGCATGACCTGCAGGTCGTCGTAGCGGTCGGTGCGACCGGTGACCTTGCCGGTGGTGGCGTCGATGACCACGCCCCGCGAGCCGTCGCCGTCGGTCTGCACCGCCAGCACCGAGGTCCCGTGGCCGAGGACGACCGCGCCGGTGGTGGTGCCCTCGACGCGCTGCACGTCGCCGGACCGCAGGTCTCGGATGGTGAGCTCGCCGCCCTCCGCGGGCCACGACACGACCCACCGCTCGTTCTCGCTCATCTGGCAGAGGCCGGACCCGACGTCGGTGATGTCGTCGGCGGAGCGGGCCAGGCGGCAACCGTCAGCGGTGGCGACGTACACGCCCCGGCGCACCACGCTGGCCTGGACCTGTCGCTCGGCGCTGGCGATGGTGGTCGGGTCGGCTCCGGGGTCGCCGACGGTGGCGTGGCCGGTGGTGCCGCCGGTGACGAACGCCGAGAGGACCTGCCCGCCCCACTGCGTTCCCAGCAGGTCCCGGGCCACGGTGCCGTCGTCGGCGACGCTGTTGATGTACAGCGGTGAGGACACCGACTCGGCCAGCCGGTTCGACCTCGACGGCTGCTCGCCGGGGGTGACGGCCCAGATGTCGGTGGCGACGGTCTGGGGTCCGCCGCTGCCGGCGCTCTCGCTGGTCGAGGTGTCACGGGCCAGCAGGAGCTCGCCGCCGTGGCCGCTGCCGGAGCAGGCCGAGGCCGCCAGCCCGAGTCCGAGGGCGAGCGCCAGCCCGACGACGACCCGGGCCGGGCGGCGGGAGGTGCAGCCGGTCGGGCGGTGGGGGGAGCGGCCGGTCGGGCGGTGGGGGGAGCGGCGGATGGATCGGCGCAGAGGAGCAGACATCGGTGCGAACGCTAGGCGCCAACCCGCCCCTCAGCGCACTCCCCCCGTCTCACAGCGCACCCACACCGCTTTGTAGTGCGAGATCCAGGCGTTCGCCTGGATCTCGCACTACAGAACGGGCAAGGGGGTGGAGTTCGTGGCGCCGTGGTCAGACGCGGATGGCGGCGATGACCAGTCCGGCGAAGACGAGCATGGTGGCGATGTTCCAGCGGATGATCTCCGCCTTCATCGACGCCATCTCGGTCCGGACACCAGCCACCTCGGTCCGGACTCCGGCGATCTCGGCTCGGACGAAGTCCTTGGTGGCGATGTCGTCGATGTCGTGGGTGGGGAAGTTGGTCAGCATCTCTTCCACCGCCTCCTCGTCGAACAGCAGGGTGCCGTCAGGGTACGTCGATCCACGACGCCGTCGTCGCTGGAGCTGCTTTGTAGTGCGAGATCCAGGCGTTCGCCTGGATCTCGCACTACAGAACGGGCAAACGGGAGGAGAGGAGGGGAGGGGCGCAGTTCAGGGTGGGGGGCGGGCGCCCCTACCATCGGAGCCATGACGGCGACGGTGATGGACGGCGAGGCCCTGGCGACCCGCATCAAGGCGGACCTGGCGACCCGCATCGTGGCACTGGCCGAGCGGGGCATCACACCGGGCCTCGGCACCGTGCTGGTCGGCGACGACGGACCCAGCCACAAGTACGTCTCCATGAAGCACGCAGACTGCGCGGCGCTCGGCATCTCGTCCCGTGACGTCCGTCTGCCCGCCACCGCCACCCAGGCCGAGGTCGAAGCCGCGGTGGCCGAGCTCAACGCCGACCCGTCCATCGACGCCTTCATCCTCCAGTACCCGTTCCCTGCCGGTCTCGACTACGACGCCGCGGTCCTGGCGGTCGACCCGGCCAAGGACGCCGACGGCCTGCACCCGGTCAACCTCGGCAAGCTCGTCATGGGCGCCCCCGCACCGCTGGCGTGCACCCCCCACGGCATCGTGAAGCTCCTCGAGGCCCACGACGTCGCCCTGGCCGGAGCGCACGTGGTCATCGTCGGTCGGGGCCTGACCATCGGCCGCCCGCTCGCCAACCTGATGACGCTCAAGCACGGCCCCAACGCGGCGGTGACGGTGGTGCACACCGGCGTGGCCGACATCGGGCGCTTCACCCGCGCTGCGGACGTGATCGTCGCGGCGGCCGGCGCGCCCGGCATGATCACCGCCGACATGGTCAAGGAAGGCGCGGCGGTGGTCGCTGCGGGTGTCAGCTTCGTCGACGGCAAGGTGGTCTCCGACGTCGCTGACGAGGTGGCGGAGGTGGCCGCTCTGCTGTCGCCGCGCATCGGTGGTGTCGGGCCGATGACCCGGGCGATGCTGCTGGCCAACACCGTCGACGCGGCCGAGGCCTCGGCCGGCCCGGCGGTGAGCTGATGCCCGCCATCGACGACCGGGACGGCCGGGAGGACCGGGACGACTCCGAGCCCGATTCCAGCGCCATCGACCGGCCGGATCCCACCGCCAGCTCCGCCACCATCAAGGACCTGCTCGCCGTCGGGCCGACCCTCAGCGTCGAGTTCTTCCCGCCCAAGACCGACGACGGCATGGCCACGTTGATGCGCACCGTCGACGAGCTCGGCCCGCTCGAGCTGTCCTACGTCTCGGTCACCTACGGCGCGGCGGGCAACCAGGAGACCCGCGGCCGCACCCGCAACCTGGTCGTGGACCTCAACCGGGACCAGCCCTACCCGGCCATGGCGCATCTGACCTGCATGAGCCACAGCCGCGCCGAGCTCGACGCGCTGGTCGAGGACTACCGGGCCCACGGCGTGCGCGACCTGCTCGCCCTCGCGGGTGACCCGCCGGCGGACGGCTCACCCGCCGGCGGCGACTTCACCCACGCCGAGGAGCTGGTCGAGCTGATCCGCAGCCACGGCGACGACTTCTCGATCGGCGTCGCCGCGCACCCCGAGCTGCATCCCCGGTCCACCAACCGGGCCGAGGACCGCCGCCACCTGGCGCGCAAGATCGAGCTGGCGGACTTCGCTGTCACCCAGTTCTTCTTCGACGTCGACGACTACCGCCGCCTGGTCGACGAGCTGGCCGACCTCGGCGTCACCAAGCCGGTGGTCCCGGGCGTCATGCCGTTGAGCAACCCGCAGGGTGTGCACCGCATGGCGAAGATGGCGGGGGCGCGGTTCCCGGTGGAGTTGGCTGACGCGGTCGAGTCGGCCGAGAGCCCCGAAGAACGCCAACGCGTGATCGTGGATGCTGCCGTCGAGATGAGCCACGAGCTGATCGACGCCGGAGCACCGGGCCTGCACCTCTACTGCATGAACCGCTCCGAGACCGTTCGACAGATCGTCGACGAGCTCGGCCTGCGGCCCTGAGGCGCCCGGGCCCTGAGGCTGGCCGGCATCGCACCGGTCGGTGTTCAGGTGGCGGGCGGCCCGGGCCGCAGACCGTCGGGCCGAAGACCGTCGGGCCGCAGACCGTCGGGTCGTCGACTGCCGAGGCTCAGATCCGGATGGCGGCCACGACCACCGCGGCGAGGGCGATCATCGTCACGATGTTCCATCGCTGCATGCGGTTCATCCGGTCGATGAGCCGCTGCTCCAACGCTGCCATGTCGCCCTTGAACTCGGCGCGGAGGTCGGTGATGTCGCCCTTGAGCTCGGCGCGCAGCGCGGCCATCTCGGCTCGGATCTGGGCCATCTCGGCGCGGATCTCGGCCATCTCGCCCTTGAGCTCGGCGCGGATCTCGGCCATCTCGCCCTTGAGCTCGGCGCGGAGGTCGGCCATCGAGGTGCGGAGGCCGTCGTTGGTGACGGGTTCATCGAGGTCCCGAGCGGGGAAGTGCGACAGCATCTCCTGCAGGGCCTCCTCGTCGACGATGTTGCGCAGCCCCAGGTAGAGGGCGGATCGGCTCTTCTCGGACAGTGACACGGGGCATCCCCTTCATCAGCACCCGGCCGCCGCCGGCAGAAGCGCACGGCATGACGATCGGGATCATCGAGGGGGAAGCTCTCCCTCCACGGTAGGACCCACCCCTGACACCCGCCACCCCTGACACCCGCCACCCCTGACACCCGCCACCCCTGACACCCGCCACCCCTGACACCCGCCACCCCTGACACCCGCCACCCCTGACACCCGCC
>WBZP01002366.1_pt1 | contig 21734 bp, 10 predicted proteins | sample 5204301 | NCBI WGS metagenome assembly WBZP01 (sample SAMN12412401, study PRJNA552823) | activated sludge metagenome | isolation source: activated sludge from nitrification reactor of wastewater treatment plant... | place: USA: Pennsylvania | collected 2017
CTAATTACCAATCACCACCCCCAACAACCCGAAACGCGAAACGCGAAACTAAAAACCGACAGCTATGTTCATCCAACAACTCTACACCTCCTGCCTCGCTGAGGCGGCCTATTACATCGAATCGAACGGTGAAGCGGCGATCATTGATCCGCTGCGGGAGACCGAACCGTACCTGCAATTGGCCAAAGAACGCGGCGCGAAGATCAAGTATGTGCTGGAGACCCACTTCCACGCCGATTTCGTGAGCGGTCACATCGACCTGGCTCGCCTGACCGGCGCGAAGATCGTGTACGGCCCGACCGCGAAGGCGGAATACGATATCTACGTCGCCCAGGACGGCGAAGACCTGCCGCTCGGCAACGTGAAGATCCGCGTGCTCCACACGCCGGGTCATACGCTGGAATCCTCTTCCTTCCTCCTGCTCGACGAGCACGGCCTGCCCAACTCCGTCTTCACCGGCGATACGGTGTTCGTCAACGACGTGGGTCGCCCCGACCTGGCCGTGAAGAGCGACCTCAGCCGCGAAGACCTGGCCGGATTGCTCTACGAGTCCATCAAGAACAAGATCCTGCCGTTGCCCGACGATGTGATCCTCTATCCCGGCCACGGCGCGGGCTCGGCCTGCGGTAAGAACCTCGGCGAAGAGACGATCACCACCCTCGGTCACCAGAAGAAGGTCAACTACGCCCTGCAGCCGATGAGCAAGGAAGCGTTCGTGAAAGCCGTCACCGACGGACTCACCGCTCCGCCCAAGTATTTCTTCATGGACGCGGGCATCAACAAGAAAGGCTATACGCCGATCGACGAGGTGATGCAGCATAACGCGAAAGCGCTCCCGCTCGAGGCGTTCGACCTGGAGACGAGCAACGGCGCGATCGTGCTCGACGCGCGCGACGCGGCGGAATTCGAAAAAGGCTTCGTGCCGGGCGCGATCAACATCGGCCTCAACGGACAGTATGCCGTATGGGTCGGTTCACTACTCGACGCCAAACACCCGATGGTGCTGGTAGCCGACGAAGGCAAAGAAGCCGAAGCGGTGCTTCGTCTTGCACGGGTCGGTTATGAGAACGTGAAGGGTTACCTGAAGGGTGGCATCAACGCCTGGAAATCGGCAGGACGTTCCGTGGATACGGTGCGCTCGCTGGCGCCGGAGGAGTTCGACCGCCTCTATACCGAAGACAAACGCATCCTCGATGTACGCAATGAACCGGAATGGACGGGTGGCGTGATCGAAGGTGCCCACCTGGTGCCGCTGATGGAGTTGCCCGACGCGCTGCCGGACCTCCGCAAGGATCTCACGTACTACGTACATTGCGCGGGCGGCTATCGTTCCATGATCGCCTGCTCGCTGATGAAGCGCAACGGTTTCCAAAACGTGATCAACATCACGGGCGGCATGAACCAGGTGAAGCAGTCGCATTTCCATCTGGTCGTGCCTCCGACGGTCAATGCATAAAATAAACCACGGAGGACACGGAGGCATGCACAGAGAACACAGTTGTGTCCTCTGTGTCTACCTCTGCGTCCTCCGTGGTTAAAAAAATCCAAAGCCCCAAAAACACATCCATGAAACTCCTCCGCTCCCTCCTCCTCCTGAGCGTGTTCACCACCCTGCTGGCGGTGAATAGCTCCTGCCAACAGGCCGGCACGAAATCCGGCGGCACGCAGACCGTCGCCACGGCCGACTTCAAACAGCTCGTCGACAAACACGAAGCGGTGTTGCTGGACGTCCGCACACCCGGCGAATACGCCGAAGGACACCTGGCCGGCTCGACAAACGTCGACTATGAAAACCCAAGCTTCTCCGACGAGATCAAGAAACTCGACAAGACCAAACCTTACCTCGTCTACTGCCGCTCCGGTCGTCGCTCCGCCGCCGCCATGCAACAAATGAAAGACGCCGGCTTCACGAACGTCACCAACCTCGACGGAGGAATCATGGGGTGGCAGAATGCGGGGCTGCCGGTGGAGAAGTGATGGCGCTAGTGAAGAGTGAACAGTGAATAGCGAATAGTGAATAGCGAATAGCGAATAGCGAAAAAAAAATTAAAGTTGATAATCACTAATTACCAGTTACTAATTACCAGTTACTAATTACCAGTTACTAATTACTAATCACTAATTACAAATTCCCCCCCCCATGTCAACCTTCTCGCAACTTATCCAATCCGACAAACCCGTCCTGGTCGATTTTTCGGCTGAGTGGTGCGGGCCTTGTAAAATGATGGCACCGATCCTGAAAGAAGTAGCCGGGCAGTTGGGCGACCGGGCTACGATCCTGAAAGTGGACGTGGACCGCAACCCGCAGGCTGCCGCGCACTACGGCATCCAGGGCGTCCCGACGCTCATCCTCTTCCGGAAGGGAGAGATCAAATGGAGGCAGTCGGGCGTGGTGCCCGCGCCGCAATTGAAACAGGTGATCGAACAGTACGTCTAATCAGCGTGTGTGATATCATTCAACTATGTATAAACCACGGAGGACGCAGAGGAATGCACAGAGGTCACAGTTGTGTCCTCTGTGAGCACCTCTGCGTCCTCTGTGGTTATTTTTTACCCCAAAAACCTCATTAAATGGACCAGCCCATTCAAACCACGATGCCGCGGATCGGCGATGTGGCGCCTGATTTCAAGGCGCTGACCTCCGTCGGCGAATTGCAGTTCTCGGAATACAACAAAGGCAGTTGGGTGATCTTCTTCTCCCACCCTGCCGACTTCACGCCCGTCTGCACCACCGAGCTCACCGAGTTCGCGCGCCGCGAGGAGGAGTTCAGGAAGATGAACACCAAGCTGCTCGGGCTCAGCATCGACAGCATCCACTCGCACATCGCCTGGATCAACAACGTGAAGAAGAACCTCGGCGTGACGATGCGTTTCCCGCTCATCGCCGACATCGACATGAGCGTCTCCAAGCGCTACGGCATGCTGCAACCCGGCGAGAGTGAAACGGCAGCCGTCCGCGCCGTATTCTTCATCGACCCGAACGGCAAGATCCGGCTGATCATGTACTATCCGCTCAACGTGGGCCGGAACATGGAGGAAGTCGTGCGCGTGCTCCAAGCCCTGCAGGCTGCCGACGAGCACAAGATCGCCTGTCCGCTCAACTGGAAGCCGGGGGAGAAAGTGATCGTGCCTCCGCCGAAAACGGTGGCCGCCATGGAAGAACGCGAGAAGAGCGACTACGAGATGGTCGATTTCTATCTGGCGAGGAAGAGTCTTTGATCCCGGTGGGGGTTTTTAGTGTGAGCAGTGGGCAGTAGGCAGTGGGCAGAATTCAGTAGGCAGTAGGCAGTAGGCAGTGTGCAGTAGGCAGAATTCAGCAGGCAATGGGTTTAGGGTATGCTCGCATCTCGCCCCTCGTCCCTGCCTTCGCCAAAGTTTGGGCAGGCTAGCCTCGCCTCAACCTTCCTCGTTCCTCGGTCACGGTCTCGTACCTCCTTATCCCTTCAATCAACTTGCCATGAAACAGACGTTTGTCATCCTATCGCTCTTGTTCAGCAGCCTTTGGTCGGTTGCGCAAACCACGAACTTCAGCATCCGGGTCGAAGAAGATTCCATCACCGGCATGCCGGGCTTGCAATCCTTTGTGCGCGGAACCTATCTGGGGAAATGGATCCTGATCGGCGGCCGCACGGACGGCCTGCATCGTCGGCAGCCCTGGGCTTCGTTCGATCCGGTCGATAACAACACGACCATTTACCAGGTCGATCCGGTCGGCAAACAGGTCTGGTCGGCCTCCATCAGTTCGCTTCCGGTCGCCTTGCAGGAGCAACTGCAATCGACCAACATGGCTTTCACGCAACGGAACAACACCCTGTACGTGCTGGGTGGTTACGGTTACAGTACGACAGCCGCGGATCACATCACCTATGATCAATTGGTGGCGATCGACCTGGCCGGACTATCGTTCGCGCTCGAACAGGGGCTCGCGATCGCGCCGCATTTCCGTTACCTGACCGACAGCCGGTTGGGTGTAACGGGCGGGCAACTCGGACGGCTTGATTCGGTTTTCTACCTCGCCGGCGGACAACGGTTCACCGGACGTTATAATCCGATGAACCATGCCACCTTCGTGCAGGAATATTCCAACGAAGTCCGGCGCTTCACAATCAGCGATGACGGCACCAACCTGTCGATTGGCAACTACTCGGCTTGGCGGGACACGACGGAACTACACCGGCGCGATTACAACATGTTGCCGCAGGTCTTTCCGAACGGCGAACGCGGCTTTACCATGTTCAGCGGAGTGTTTCAGCATCTCGTCGATCTTCCCTGGTTGAACACGGTCGATCTGACGCCCTCCGGTTATACGCCGGTGGCGGGATTTTCCCAGTACCTGAGTCAATACCACAGCGCGAAGGCAGCGCTTTGGGATTCGTCCACCAACACCATGCACTCCCTGTTCTTCGGAGGCATCAGCCGTTACACCCTGGACACCGCGACCGGCACCTTGCTGGACGACCCGAATGTTCCGTTCGTTCGGACCATCAGCCGGGTCACGCGTTATCCCGATGGAGCGATGACCGAGTACGCGTTTCCGGAAACGATGCCGGTGCTCACCGGCAGTGGCGCGGAATTCTTCCCCGTCGAAAGTCTTCCGATGGATGAACAGGAGATCCTGCGGCTGGATCTGTTACCGGTCGGAGAAACCGTGATCGGTCACATCGTGGGCGGTATTGAAAGTTCACAGCCGAACATCTTCTTCATCAACACCGGGGTGGAAAGCGTCGCGTCTGCCCGTTTGTACCGGGTCGTGCTCGACAAGGAGATCGTCTCTTCCGTCAACGATCGCTCGACACCGGCCGAAGCCATGGCGATCCGCGTCGGGCCGAATCCCGCGGAGAGCGAGTTCCAGGTGGAGCTTGACACGAAAGTGCAAGGCGACACGAAAGTCGAGCTGCTCGACCTGAACGGAAAAGTGGTCCGAAAGATCGCGCAGCAGCCTGTTCGTCCGGGCCGTCACCGCTTCAACTGCGACACACGCGGTCTCGCACCCGGTCGCTACCAATGCCGCGCCCGTTGCGGAGCGATTGAGAAGCAGACCGGGGTGATTGTGAAGTAAGGAGGATATGCTTAGCGTCAGGCTAAGAATGTAAAACCCGAAGTGGCTGCGAAAAAGGTAGCGTTACCAAAACACGGAACACGGAACCTCCTCGTACCTGCCTTTGCTAAAGCTTCAGCAGGCTAGCCTCGCCTCAACCTTCCTCGGTCACGGTCTCGTTCCTCCTTTTCCCTTCTACCGAACCAGCGTCACATGTCCGATAAACTTATGTCGCCGGTCCTTGATGTCTCGTAGCTGGATGACGTATTCGTAGACGTCGGCCTGACAGGTGGGGTTGCCGCCTTTGTAGGAGCCGTCCCAGGGCTGGTCGAACGAGGTCGAGTGATAGATCTCGCGGCCCCAGCGGTCGATGATCCACATCTCGTATTCCAACACACCGATCCCCACCGCGATGAAGCCGTCGTTCTTCCCGTCGCCGTTCGGCGTGAAGGCGTTCGGGATGTACAGTGTCAGTTCCTGGTCGATGCGTACGGTGCCGTAAGCGGTATCCGGACAACCACCCGGACTTTGCACGATCAATCGTATTTGGTAGGTACCGGTATCGGCATACTGGTGTTGCGGATTCACGACGCCGGTATCCACGGTTCCGTCGCCGTAGTCCCACTGCCAGGAAGCCGACAGATCGCTGCGGTCGAACAACTCCAGCAAGGGCGTAAAGACGGAGAGCGTCGCGGCCGACTGGTCAAAGTCCGCCACCGGCCATGCATAAACGACCACCGCGCTATCGACCGTGAGGCGATTCTCACAACCGAAATCGCTCGTTATGGCGAGCGATACATCGTACACACCCGGCTCGGTGTACACGTGCGCGGGGTCCGGATCGGTGGAGGTGCTGTCGTCGCCGAAGTCCCAAGCGTAGGTACTGCCCAAGGGCGGCTCGATGAGGTTGTCGAAGTTGACAGCCACCGGCGCACATCCGGAAGAACTGATCGGCGTGAACTCGACCACCGGCAGCGGATAGACGGTGACCGGTACCGAGTCGAGGACGTCGGGACTGCATCCATCCGAAACCGTCACGACGAAGGAAGAATCCGTTACGGGATAGGCCGTGGCTTCGTCCGTGAGGATCGCGCCGTTGTTCCAGCTATAGGAATACGGGCCGCCATTGCCTCCGCCGGCCACCGCATGCAACAAGACGGAATCACCGGCACAAATGGCGGGTAAGGCGTCGAGCGACAAGTCGAGCGGCGGATACACATTCACCGTGATCTCCACCGGTTCGCCGCGACAGCCGGCGCTGTCGGTCACATAGACTTCATAGCGCGCCGTGTCCGTAGGTTGCACGACCAGACTGTCGAGCGTGGAACCGTCGCTCCAGGTGAAACTGTACGGAGGACGCGTGCCGATCGCCGTGGCGAGCAGGGTGGCGCTTTGTCCGGTGCAGATCACCGGCGGGCCGGCTACGATCAAACTGACCGGGTTGGCATCGTTGACGAAAACATCAACCGAATCCCGACAACCGTTCGCGTCGGTGACTAAGACAATGTAGGAACCGGTATCAAGGTTGGTCACGACCGAATCCGTCGCGTTACCGGGCATCCATTGGAACTGATAGCCGGGCGTGCCACCCGTCGGATGAACCTCAACGGAACCATCACGGGAACCGGTGCAGGTGATCGGCGTGGCAAGCGGCTGAAGCGCGATCGAATCCGGTTGCCCGATAACGAAGGTGTCAAGACGGGTACAGTCGTTCGCGTCGGTGAGCAGGAGTACATACGTGCCGGCCGGAACATCAAGCAAGGAATCGCGATCGACCGTTCCGGGCGACCATGCATAGGTGATCGTTCCCGTACCGCCGCCTGCGAGCGCGATCAGCGAACCGTCCGGGCTTCCGTAGCAACGCGCATCGGTTGCGATGACTTGCAGGGTGATTGAATCAGGTTCTGCGATCGTGGCGCTGGTCGTTATCGTACAACCGTTGGCATCCGTCAATGTCGCGGAATAATTGCCGGAGGTCATGCTGTCGAGGACCAGTCCGGATTGACCGGGCACGTTCCAGGTAACAGCATATACAGGCGTTCCGCCACCGGCTGTCAGCGTCACGCTGCCATTGGCACCACCGTAACACGACACCGGCAAAGCGTCAGCAGCCAGGCTCAAAGCGGCCGGTTCCAGGATCGTAACCGAGTCGCGGCTGATACAGCCGTTGGAGTCGGTCACCGCGACCTGGAAAGTTCCCGCGCGTATTCCGGAAAGCGTATCGTTCGTTCCGCCGCCGCTCCAGAAATAGCGGAACGGAGGAGTTCCGGCATTTACTGCAACCATGGCTTGTCCGTCGGCGCCACCGAAACAGGAAACATCGCCGAGCACTTGCGCAGCGATGACCGGAGGATCGTTCACATTGACCCGAATGGTATCCCAGGCCCGACAACCGGCGAAGTTGGTGACCCTGATCGTGTAATCGGTGGTAACCAGCGGACTTACACTCACGGAAGAAGTCGTTTGACCGCCCGGATTCCACAGCCAGGCGACGCCATTGCCGACACCGAGCGACACGGAACTTCCGGCACAGATCGTCCGGTCAGGGCCAAGGTTCGCGGTAGCCGGCGCGGAGACGGTGACCAGAATATCTTCGGTGTCTTCACAGCCGTTGGCATCCGCCACGGTGACGGTATAGGCGGTGGTGGTAGCCGGCGTTACGTAAACCGAATCGTTGTTCCCGCCTCCGCTCCAGGAGTAACTGAGGCCGCCAGAGGCGATCAACAAGGCGGAATCGCCCGGGCAGATCAATTGGTTCGGATTGGTAGCGGCGGTCGGCAGCGGATTGACAATCACCTGCACCGTATCGTATCCCGGACAGCCGTAGCTGTCGCGCACGGTGAGGTAGTAGTTGGTCGTGGTATTCGGATGTACCTGTATCTGCTGCGTAGCCAGGTTGCCCGGAGTCCAGAGATAGGTAAGCGGTTGCGAGCCGTTGGCCTGCGCGCTCAGGGTGGTGGTATCGCCCAGACAAATCCGTCGCGTGTTACCTGCACTGACATTCGGACTTCTGCGCAGGATCACACGGGCGCTGTCGCGGTCGGTACATCCGCGCGCGTCGGTTACGACCACATAAAAGTCCTGGGTGCTGGTCGGTGAAACCGTGAAGGTTGCCGTCGTTCCTCCGCCCGGATACCAGGCATACGAAACCCCGCCGCTCGCGGTAAGCGTCGCCAGGGAGCCCCGGCAAATGGTATCATTGGGACCGGCATTTGCCGTGGGCAATGTGTAGATGGTGATCGGACGTGTGGTGGTGGAGGTGCAACCGTCCGCATTGGTAACCGAAAGTGTCACGACATAATTGCCGGAGGCGTTATAGGTGTGCGCGGGAGATGGCACATTGGAACCGTTGCCATCGCCGAAATCCCAATCCCACACCGTGATGTTGGACGCGCTGCCGTCGTCGAAGTTCGCCTGTTCGCCAAAACAAACATTGGTCGTGGTGAAAGCAGCCGTCGGGCGGTTGTTTGACAACAGCAGCGACTGCCGCACGGTATCGATACAACCGGTGGCCGTTTGCACGATGAGCATCACCGTGTAGGTCCCGGTCGCGGCATACGTATGCGTCGGGCTTTGCGCAGCGGATGTTCCGCCGTCGCCGAAGATCCACGACCAGGAGGCGATGGTTCCGCCCACGATCGTCGACTGGTCCGTAAAACCGACAGCCAGACTGGTACACGTCTGTGCGATGCTGAAGCCGGCCTGCGGGGCACCGTTGGCGGGTGTCACATGCACGGTATCGCTGTTCGAACAGGTTCCATCGCTGGCGGTGACGGTGTACACACCGGCACCGGCGGTGATGGCCGTGGTCGTCTGGCCGGTGTTCCATTGATAGGTATAAGCTCCGCTGCCTCCTGTTGCGGAAGCGGTCAGTGTGGTAAAGCTGTTACAGACTACGTTGGCATCGGGGCCCGCGTCCACGTCCAGTCCGCGCACGGTGATGCAGAAGGAATAGATCTGGGAACCGGTGTACGGACAATTGTCGTCGCGTACCGTGACAGTGAAGCAATACGGGATCACGTTCACATCCGCCTGGGTCGGCGTCCAGCAGAACGTCCCGGTCTCGCGCGGCGCGGGGTGAGCAGTGAAATCTGCGCCGGGGATGGCATAGTCCCAGGTCACGAAGGTGTTCTGACCGGCGTCCACGTCGGAGGAGAACACATCGAAGCAGGTTTGTTCGCCCGCGCAGATCGTGAGCGCGAAGCTGTTGGTACCGTTGATGCCGGTCAGCGTCGGGATGATGTTGCTACAGGTAATGACCGTCACCTGGATGTCGCGCTCCACGCTACCGATCAGCACGCCGTTGCGGTACTCTTTCACCAGCACAGCCATGACCGTCACCTCGAGGTTGGTCGGGGTCATGCAGATATCGCCGGTCTGCGGATTGAACGACATGGCCGGACTCGAGGAGAGCGGCTGGTTCGAAGTAAACGGCGCGAGGTAAGTCACCGGCGTACCGGCCCGGTCGTAGGGGGTGATCAGTTGATAGACGAGCGAGTCGCCTTCCGAATCGTACGCGCCGTGGTTGAAGCAGAACTGCTGTCCGAGACAGACGAACGGCACCGGCTTGTTGGAAAACACCGGTGAGTTGTTGCACAGGCCGTTGGTGTTGTCGAGCGTCGCGTAGATGTACATCTGCGTGTTCGACGGATCCTGGATGTTGGTGATGGCGGCATTGCGGCAACAGAGGTTGTAGCTGATGTTCCAGTCGGTACACGGACCGGGCAGGGTGATGATGCCACGGTAGATGTATTCCTGGATGCCGGTGAACGTACCGCCGTTGCAGGTCGTTGCCTGTGCCGCGCAGGCCGGACTGATCTCCTGCCCCGTTCCGGGGATCTGAAAGATCTCGACCGAGTCGGCGGGAAAACAGGAGGACTGAAATACGATGAAGGCACCGGTGTCGGCATCGATGCCGGCACAGTCGCGGTAGAAAGAAAGGGTGATCTCGTAGCTGTTCCCGCCAAGACATTGATACGTCAGGTCGGAGCCCATGGAATGACTTCCGAAAGCCGTCTTGCTCAAAAGCAATGTCAGCAGCAAGGAAAACAGCCTGGCCGGGAAGCGCATGATCGAACTGGGTGCAGTAGCCGGTAAAAGCGGAAACTTTCGGCTAGAGCGGTAATGATTTGGCCATGCAACTTAGCCCTTTTCTCCCGGATTTGTCTGGAATTGAGGTGAATAAGTGAGGTTTAAAGGTCAATTTTCAACAAAAAAAGAAGGTTTTTGATAATCAAAATCTGTTTTTAATCGTATTTCATCAAATCCACGGGATCCAACGCAACCATGATACCGTGACCCCTACGGGGTCGAAACAGAAAAATGAAATCATGGTGCTAGAATAACGTGACCCCTACGGGGTCATCGTTATTTGATCGACAGGCGTTACGTAAATCCGCCTGGGCAGGCTACAGCCAAGAGCAAACTGTTTACTGTTCACTGTTTACTGTTCACTGCCTGCTGCATACTGCCTACTGCTCTCAGGAGCGGAACGACAGTACGTTACTCCCCATCCGTCCCGTGTTCGCTCGTCGCATCAACTCTCTTTCATTGTTGAACGCAAGGGGCGACTCACTCACCCGGGGCTAGCCTGCAACGTTCCGGCTTCGACTCAGCGGGGACCGTCTTGCTATAATTCCAAGCCGCCTGCCCGTTGAACCTTTTATTCGACCCCTACGGGGTCGGAATAAAAAATGAAATCACGGCGCTAGGATTATGAGACCCCTACGGGGTCATCGAAATGCAAATCACTTGCGAAATATCCCGCCGGATAGGATTAGGAGACCCCTACGGGGTCATCGTTATGTGATCGACTTGCGTTACGTTAATGCGCCTGGGCAGGCTACAGCTAAGGGCAAACTGTTTACTGTTTACAATTCACCTATCAACTATTCGCTATTGGCTATTCGCTATTCGCTCCCAACTGTTCACTGTTCACTATTCACTGTTCACTCCTGCCTCACCTCACCAACGTCACATGCCCGATGAACCGGTGCTTGCGTTGCCGGATATCGAGGACATCGATGACATATTCGTAGACGTCGTTCTGGCAGGTGGGATCACCTCCGTACACGGAGCCGTCCCAGGGTTTGTCGAATCGGTTGGAATAAAAGATCTCGCGGCCCCAGCGGTCGATGATCCACATGTTGTATTCCAATACGCCTTCCCCGATCGCGATGAAGCCGTCGTTCTTTCCGTCTCCGTTCGGCGTGAACGCGTTGGGAATGTAGAGCGTGAACTCGGGTTCGATCCGTACGATGCCATAGATGGTATCCGGACAACCGCCTTCGCTGGTCACGATGAGCTGTACGACGTAATTACCGCTATCCGCATAATGATGAACAGGAAACTGTTCGCCGGAAGCTGTGCTGCCATCGCCGAAATTCCATTCCCAGCTCACAGCGTCGGTACTGATGTCGCTGAACTCAACGACCGGCGTGAAGATGGAGATCGTATCCGCCGATTGCTGGAAGCCTGCTTGCGGGTAACCCCACACCTGCACCGCCTGTTCGATCGTCTGAGTTGCCACGCAGCCCTGGTCGGAGGTGATGGTAAGCGTTACATCGTATGTCCCGGGTGTAACGTAGGTATGAGCAGGCGCAGGGTCGGTGGAGGTGACATTATCATCCAGGTCCCAGTAATAGGTTGAACCCGCCGGCGGGTCGACCAGGTTTGAAAAGTCGACCGATACGGGCGTGCATCCTTCGATGTTCTCCGGCGTGAACTGGACGACCGGCAAGGGATGCACGTCGATGTAAACCGAATCGGTTACCGGCGGACTACAACCATCAGTAGCGATCACCACGAAGAGCGAATCGTTCAAGGGTTGGATGACCGAGGATGCGCCGTTGATGGCACCATCGTTCCAACTATAAGCATATGGCCCGCCGTTACCACCGGTCACCTCCGCGCTCAGGAGCGCGGAATCGCCTCCGCAGATGATCGGAAGATCGGCTACGCTCAGTTGCAACGGAGGATACACCACGACTTCCAGTTCCTGCGGTGCTGTTGAACAGCCATTCGCATCGGTCACCACGACGGAAAAGGTCGTGGTCGTATCAAGTGTAACAGCCAGCGAGTCGTTAACTGTCCCTTCGTTCCAGGTGAAGCTGAAGGGACTCGTGCCGCCGCTTGCCGATGCGGTGAGGATGGCTTCCTGTCCGATGCAGATCGGTGCCGGGCCTTCGACGAACAATTCCACCGGAAACGGATCATCCACGATCGCCGATGCGGTCGCGGTGCAGCCGAGCTGGTCGGTCACGGTAACGGTGTACCATCCCGCCGGCACATTGTTCAGGCTTGCGCTCGTCTCGTTGTTCGACCACAAATATTGATAGCCGCCATTACCGCCTGCTGCCGTGACGGCCGCCACGCCATCGGCCGCGCCGCTGCACGAGACACCCGCGGAAACGACATTCAGTGTAACGGGATCCGGTTGGGTAACTGTCAATGTATCGCTGGTGATGCAACCCAGACTGTCGGTGATGGTGACAATGTGCTGACCCGCCGCTAACCCGCTGGCGGTATCGTTGGCAATTCCGGATGGCAGCCAGTCAAATTCGTATGGTCCTGTTCCTCCGGCGGCGCTCATGAAGGCTTGTCCGTCGCTACCGCCATTACACGATACGGGCGCAGTCGAACCAGACATGCTTACCGGTTGAGGTTGCGTGACGGTCGCGCTGCCGAGTATCGTACAACCGTGCGCATCCGTGATGGTAACCGAATAAACTCCTGCAGGAATTCCCGAGTTGATGTTACCGGTATGCCCGCCAGGCGACCAGATGGCCTGGTAGCCTGGTGTCCCGCCGGAAACGGAAAAACTCACGGAACCATCCGAATATCCTGCGCAACTGGCAGGACGTGCACCGGTGATAATAGACAATGCCGTTGGCTGGATTACATGGACGGTATCCAGCGCGCTGCAGCCATTGACATCAGTGACCGTCACGGGATACGTTCCTGCCGAAAGGCCGGTCACCGTGTCGTTGGCCACACCGCCCGGCCAGGAATATGTGAAGGGGCCGTTACCCGAAACGATGTTGGCGACAGCGCTACCGTCCGCTCCGCCGAAGCATGAGACGTTTTGGACAACCGAAGCGGTGATGACCGGCGCACCGGTATTCGAGATCGTAGCGACCTGCGTCGAGGTACAACCGTTCGCGTCGGTCGCGGTTACGGTGTAACCGCCCGCATACAAACCGTTGACCGTCGCGCCGACTCCGCCGCCGGGCGACCAACCGTAGGTATATCCGCCTACACCGCCGGATGCCAGTGCATTCACACTACCGTTGGCCACGCCGCAGGTCGCTGCCGTTGAACCGGTGCTGACGGATACAGGTGTCGGTTCGGTCACGTTCACCGAAGCAGTAGTCAGACAACCGTTCGCGTCAAGGACCGTGACATTGTATAAGCCGGCAGCCAACCCGCTGACATTCGCCGTCGTGGCATTTCCCGGAAGCCAGTTGTAGGTATAGCCTGCTGTACCGCCATTCACACTCGCAGAAACCGATCCGGTCGCGCTGCCATTGCACAATGCCGGCACCGCGCTGGCGTTGGCTTGCAATACCGTTGGTTGCCGGATGACCGCAGTGGTTGTAATGGTACAACCGTTATAGTCCGTTGCGGTTACCGTATAGGTTCCGGCCGGAAGGGAAGAAATACTTGCACCCGAATGATTCCCCGGACTCCAGGTGTAGGTATATCCGGGAATTCCTCCGCCTGCATTCGCGTTAAGGGTTCCATTGGAAAAGCCGTAGCAGGCCACATCGGTGGCGGACGCGGCGATCGTCAAAGCAGTTGGCTCATTTACCTGTGCATAGGCGGTATCCGAACAACCGTTGATATCCGCAACGATGACCGAATAGGCACCGGCCGTCAGACCACCAGCCACTGCAGCACTTCCGCCGGCGGGAGACCAGGCATACGAGTACGGTCCTGTTCCGCCTACTACCTGACTCGTCGCAACACCATCAGCGGCACCGTTGCAGCGGGCGGAATCGGCGGTTGCCGTTAGAACAGGCAATTCGTTCACAACCACCGTGACAACATCCGTATCGGTGCATCCGTTTACGTCAGTCACGAGAACCGTATAATCCGATGTGGTATCGGGGGTGATGGTGGTGGCCGCAGTGCCGACCCCAATTGGTTGCCAATCGTAAAGAACGCCTCCGCTGGCGGTGAGTGAGGCGGAGGTGCCGAAGCAGACTGCCTGATTCGTGCCGGCATCCGCGATCGGCAGCGGATAAACGGTAACAAGTATGGAATCACTGGCCGTGCAACCCTGCGCATTCGTAACGATAACCGTATAAGCGGTGGTGGCGGATGGATTGACGGTGATCACCGAATCCGTCATGCCGCCCGGAGTCCAATCGTAACTGACACCGCCGCTGGTTCCAAACGTCGCGCTTCCGCCATCGCAATATGCGGGATCCGGACCCAGATCGGGGGTCGGCACCGGATAGATGATCACGGGTTGCGCGACCGAACTGGTACAACCATCGGCCGTGGTGACCGTTAGTACTGCGTTATAGGTTCCCGTATCTGCATAAGTATACGAGGGCGAACTCAGTGTACTGCCGGTTCCGTCACCGAACGTCCAATCCCAATTGGAAATAGTTTGAGTCGAGACCGACTGATCGGAGAAAACGCTCGGAGCACCTAAACAAACAGGAGGAGCCGTGAAGTCGGCAACCGGCAAAGGGTAAACGATCACATCCACCTGGCTGGTGCCTGTGCAACCCTGTACATTCGTTACGGTAACGGTGTAGGAGGTTGTCGTAGTTGGATTAACCGTGATCACCGAATCACTCATGCCACCGGGCGTCCAGGCATACGTGCCGCCACCGGTTGCGGTGAAGGTGGCGCTTCCGCCGTCGCAGTACGTAACATCCGGTCCGAGATTCGGTGTTGGAAGCGGATGTACGATAACGGTTTGCGTGACGGTACTGGTACAACCAGCTGCGTTCGTGATGGTGAGGTTGGCCGTGTATGATCCCGTATCAGCGTAGGTATGTGTGGGTGAGGCTGCGCCGGAAGTGGCGCCGTCTCCGAATATCCACTGCCAGGTAGTGATCGCGGGATTGGAAACGGATTGATCGCTAAACGAAGTACTGGAACCGAAGCAAACGGGTGGAGCAGTGAACGCGGCCGTTGGTAATTCCGGAGTAAGCGTTACTGCTTGCGTGATCGTATCACTACAACCGCCGGGAGTCTGCACGATCAGGGTGACGTTGTAGGTACCGGGTACGCTGTAAGTGTGTGTCGGGTTCTGTATCGCTGCGGTTGTGCCATCGCCGAAGTTCCATTGGTAACCGCTGAAACCGCCTACCGAAACGGACGATTGATCGGTGAACATCGCGATCGTACCGGTGCAGTCATCAGTGAAACTGAACGCGGCGACCGGGTTAGGGCTACCGCCGGCTATCACGACCGTATCCCGTCCCGTACAACCTCCGCCGGTTGCGGTAACAATGTAGGTGCCCGCACCGACTGTGATCGAAGAAGTTGTTTGTCCGGAACTCCAGGAATAGGTGTAAGGCCCGTTTACACCGGTAATGGTCGCGTTGAGTGTCGCTTGCGTACCACCGGATGTACAACCGAGGGCCACATCCGGCCCTGCATTTACCGCAAGCCCGTTGACACTGATACAATAAGCGAACGTCTGGCTTCCGGCATACGGACAGTTGTCATCCTGCACCGTTACGGTGAAACAATAGGGCACAGTGGAGATATTCGCCACCGTCGGCGTCCAACAGAATGTACCGGATTCCCGTGTACCGGGAGTGGTTACGAAGGTCGCGCCGGGGATGGAAAAGTCCCAGCTCAGGGTTGTGTTCTGGGCCGCATCGGCATCGGAAGAGAAGACGTTGAAGCAAAGCTGCGAACCGGCACAGACGGAAGTCGCGAAACTATTGGTTCCGTTAATCCCGGAGACCGCCGGAATGATGTTGCTGCAGTTGATGACTGTAACCTGTATGTCGCGTTCGACACTACCGATCAGCACGCCGTTCCGGTATTCGTTCACCAGCACGGCCATGACCGTTACCTCGAGGTTGGTGGGCGTCATGCAGATGTCGCCAGTAGCCGGGTTAAAAGTCATCGCCGGACTGGAACTTAGCGGGTTCAGCGCGTTGAACGGCGCAAGGTACGTAACCCCGAGTCCAGCCTGATCCTGCGGCGTGATCATCTGGTATACGAGTGAATCACCATCCGGGTCGTAGGCTCCGTGGTTGAAACAGAATTGCTGACCGAGACAGACAAAAGGTACCGGTTTATTCGAAAAGACCGGCGAGTTATTGCAAATGCCCGAAGTATTATCCAAGGTGGCGAAGATGTACATCAGCGAATTCGCCGGCAGGTTAATGTTGGTGATCGCCGCATTACGACAACAGAGATTGTAGCTGAACGTCCAGTCGGCACAAGGTCCCGGCAGCGTAACCGTACCGGTATAGACGTATTCCTGAATGCCGGTATACGTACCGCCGCTACAGGTCGTGACTTCAGTAGAGCAAATCGGCGTGATCTCCTGTCCTGTACCGGGGATGGGATCCAGGGTGATGTAAAAAGCCGGATAACACGAAGACTGAATGAGAATGTCAGCCCATCCGTCGGCTGGAACACCGACACAGTCGCGATAAAACGACAAGGTTATCTGATAGGTATTGCCACCCAGACATTGATAGGTGAGATCGGAACCCATCGAATGACTGGCAGCAGATCGCTGAACCGAAAAGAGTAACAGCGAAAGTGAAAAACAAAACGCCAGGCGTTTTAGAAACATAGAAATTACTTAGGTCCTGTTTGCAGAGGATTAAGTAAGTCGTCTTGAAAAATCGTTGATGCGCATAGGTAAAGAAACTATGAATTGGAAGCAAGGTGCCGAAAATGAACAAAAGAGTTAATGGCAAGTTTTAATAATCAATTCTTGCTTATCGTGACTTTATCTCATTCAACCTTAAGAATGATAAAAAAAACTGTTCGGCGAATCGAACGAAATTGGCGGTATAGTTGTACGATGAACAGGAATGATTGGAATAATACGGTATCAATTCCAATGGTTCGACCTGCACCAATTTTCTTCCTTGAGCCTATCGCACTATCATCATATTTCGCACCTGTTGCAAAGATTCGTTCTGGAGTCGCAGGTGATAGATACCTGCTGCGAGGCCGGGGTTTTCGAAATCGGTTTCATAGGTACCGGCCGGAAGTTCTGTATTGACCAGAGTATTGACCAATTGACCTTCCGGATTAAAGACCTGAACCAAGGTGTGTCCGCCCATTGAAGAATACTTCACGCGCGTACGTTCCACAAAGGGATTCGGATAATTTGACACGAGCGACTCGCCGGCTTTCTGGTTGAGTTCGTTGATTCCGACGGTACATGCATTTCCATTTACCAACGGTAGCAACTGGAAATTCTGCAACATGATCTGGTTCAGGTCCGCCGCCGGTACGCATAACCACTGGTTGAGGACCGTCGCATAAACCGATCGGAAGTCGTATTGCATCGCGACATTATCGTTCGAGGTCACGGTAGCCGGAATGATCGGGTTGCTGCCCAGCATACCGGGTTGCACGTTGGGGCCAAACAAGAACATAGGTGCAGCGGCGCCGTGATCGGTTCCGGTACTGCCGTTCGACTTGATCCTTCTGCCGAATTCGGAGAATGTAAAGCCCAGGACACGATCACCGATGTTGAGAAAATCGAGGTCAGCGCAAAAGGCGGAGATCGCTTCCGACACCCGTCCAAGGAGGGTCGCATGCGTACCCGTCGTGGGATCGGCTGCATCGACTTGCAGGCTATGCGTGTCGAAACCACCCATGCTGACCAGGTAGATCTTGGTCTTGAGTCCCCCGGCGATCAGTCGAGCAACGATCTTGAGCTGGTCGGCGAGTGAATTGGTGCCATCCGGCGGATAAGCCGGCGACTGCTGCGTAATGTTGTCGGCTGCATCGGTGATGACACTGGCGTAAGCCATCGACTGCTGCGCGATCGTCCGGATATACGTGAGCTCCCGACCGTACAGGTTCGCGGGAGCCGGGTCCTGGATTCCGTTGATCAGGTTGTAAAAGTTGGTCGGGTCGGTGATCGTCATGCCCATTCCGACCGTTGGTCCCTGCAAAGCCAGGGAAACACTGGTTCCGATCTGCAAGGCCAGTGGATCCGGCATGGTCGGATTCGGGTAGCCGGTGGGGAAGTTGGGATACTCGTAATTGAGGTAGCGACCCAGCCAACCGGTATTGAGCACCTGGCTGCTGTCGGATGCGGTCAACCAGATATCCGTCGCACGAAAGTGCGAGAAGTTGGGAGACGGATAACTCACGCCTTGCACGATGGCCAGCTTTCCGTCATTGAACAGATTCTGCATCCCGCCCATGGCCGGATGAAGTCCGGTGCCTGTGATCCCGTTGAGTGAGAGGACCGCCGTATCCGGGATGAGGATGTTCGGTCGTGCCAGCGAAAGGTTGGCATACTGATCGAGCGGAATGACCGTGTTCAAACCGTCGTTGCCGCCGGTGAGTTGAACCAGCACGAGGACGTGGTCGTCGATCGTCGATGCCGCCAGCGACTGCAACAAAGGCGATGCTGCGAAGGAACGGAACGAGAATCCGTTGATCAGCGAAGGAATGGTGGCCGATGCAGCCAGCGATTGGAGAAACTGTTTTCTTTTCATGGCCGGCGCTGTCAGGAAAGTTGGTATTCGGCAAGGTTCATCAGGTACTGGTACATCCCCTGTAAACGGGATTCGACAATCCCGTAATACATCGTATTGGTCGGATCCGCCAGGTAGTCGTCCCAGGCATCGGTCCAGTAATGGTCCTGAGCCTGTCCTGATAAAAGGAAGCTTTTGAGATAGTCTTTCAACGTCTGGGACGGATCAAAGCAGTAATGCCGATCGAGTACTTCCTGAATGAGCAGGTTGGGGTCGGTTGCATCCGCGAGTGTTTCGGTATAGGCTACGACATCGAAGGAAATATTGCTGCTGCCCGACGTATAACCGGTGGACACCATGCGGTCGGTGAATGCATTGCGCGCCGGGAGTGTGGTCGCGTTGATCCACAATTCATGATACGCCGGAGCGGAATAGTAAGCCGGCCAACCGGCCACATCGGGCGGGTCTCCGATCGACTGCCCCATGGCGCTGGCCTGCGAGAAAATCCGGTACCAGAGTGCATACTGGTCTTCCAATGCGGAAGCATCCGGAAAGGCGACTGCAAAATCGCGCGCGTGGGATACCGCGAAATCGATGGGCGTTTTGATGAGCGCACCGCGATTGGCTACATCGAAAAAATGTTCACTGCCGAGCAGCGCCTGCAAAGCCGGGATGATCTCGTAATTGTTATTCCGAAAGATATCGGCCAGCGGCTGTATGACATCCGTCTCGGTCGCGGCGTCAATCTCGTAGTAGACGAAATAGCGGTACAGTTTCCGCGCGATCAGCAAGGCAACCTCCTGCCGTGAGAAGATCATGTCGAGCAGATCGTCGAGTTCATCCTGACCGGCGGTACCACTGCGACCGGCGATGACCGCATTACCGTAATAGGCGGAAAAGACCTTGTCGCTGGTATCGTGGCGATTCGGGTCGAAATAAGCTGTTCCATTCGAGAACGTGATGCGGTATCCAGTGAGCACCTTCGCGGCGTTCTTCACATCATCCTCCGTATAATAAGGCTGACCGGTCGCATCTTTGCCTACCGTAAACAACTCCTGAAGTTCGCGTCCATAATTTTCATCCGGCGCGCTGGCGGTATTCAGGTAGCCGTTCAGGTAGCGCAACATTCCCGGATCGATGGTAACGGCCCGGGTCATGGTCTTGAAATTCCCCAAGGCATGGAGTCGCAAAAGTGCGTTGTTCTGGTAGCCCATTACAGCGTTCCCCAGCGTGGCCGCTTCGGTCACAAAGTGATTGTGCCAGAATAAGACCATTCGTTCCGTGATGCCCGGATCCGGTTGCAGCATCAAGCCGATCCACCAGGAACGGAACGAGCGCAGGCGTTGTCCGTTCGCCAAGGCATCGTAAGCGGCGTTTACCCACGTTTGCCCGAAGGGCACATTCGGGTCGTTGTAAACCGCGGTAGCAGTATATAAAGGTGGTGAGGGTTGCGTTGCCAGGGGTGTGAGCAGTTCGTTCAAAGCGCCACTCAAGCCAATGGACAGATAATGATCACACTCGGCCTTCGTTGCTCCGAAACGGGTGCGGCGAAGCAGGTGCTTCACTTCGCTCAGGCTCCAGGCACCGGAGTAAGGCGCAAGCCCGGTTTGTGTGCGGGCTAGCGGTTCGACAAGTGTTGTTTCGTCGGTTTGCGGCCGACCGGAAAGGAAATCACGACGGTTCATGCGAGTGGGCGAATGTTCCCTAAGACCCGGACAAATGGGCAAGGTTTAAGGCTTGAATGAAAGGACGACAGGGATGTTAGCGGAAGGATGAAGATAATGCACAGCGGACAGATTGGATCCAATGATCGATTCGGGTTTGAACAGATTTATCGTAAAAGAGGCTGTTGTTACGCTCCTCCGGAGCTTGAAATTTCTGTGAATCCATTGTTCTAACGTGTTGGGCCCCTCCGGGGCTGGGTGGGGTGATGATGAAACGCTTTTGCCCATTTGTTGGAAGACATCATGTAGGCAATATCAAACGGACTGCCGTATTCGGTTCATGATGATCCTTCACTGGATACAATCAGCCCCGGAGGGGCCAAATACGTTTGTCGATGGCAAACCCACTACTCCAAAGCTCCGGAGGAGCGTAACAACAGGCCCTTCAGGGTAACAACAATTCTTGAGTTCCGTGATTGGATTTTCATCGATGCAGAAATTTCACCCGATCTCAATCGGCACCTTTTATTTCGCTCCTCCGGAGCTTGAAATTTCTGTGGATCATTATTCCAACGTGTTGGGCCCCTCCGGGGCTGGGTGGGGTGATGACGAAACGCTTTTGCCCATTTGATGGAAGACATCATGTAGGCAATATCAAACGGACTGCCGCATTCGGTTCATGATGATCCTTCACTGGATACAATCAGCCCCGGAGGGGCCAAATACGTTTGTCGATGGCAAACCCACTACTCCAAAGCTCCGGAGGAGCGTAACAACAGGCCCTTCAGGGCAACAACAATTCTTGAGTTCCGTGATTGGATTTTCATCGATGCAGAAATTTCACCCGATCTCAATCGGCACCTTTTATTTCGCTCCTCCGGAGATAGAAATTTCTGTGGATCATTATTCCAACATGTTGGGACCCTCCGGGGCTGGGTGGGGTGATGATGAAACGCTTTTGCCCATTTGTTGGAAGACATCATGTAGGCAATATCAAACGGACTGCTGTATTCGGTTCATGATGATCCTTCACTGGATACAATCAGCCCCGGAGGGGCCAAATACGTTTGTCGATGGCAAACCCACTATTCCAAAGCTCCGGAGGAGCGTAACAACAGGCTCTTCAGGGCAACAACAATTCTTGAGTTCCGTGATTGGATTTTCATCGATGCAGAAATTTCACCCGATCTCAATCGGCACCTTTTGTTTCGCTCCTCCGGAGCTTGCAATTTCTGTGAATCCATTATTCTAACGTGTTGGGCCCCTCCGGGGCTGGGTGGGGTGATGACGAAACGCTTTTGCCTATTTGATAGTAGACATCACCTAGGCAATGCCAAACTGGCTGCCGTATTCGGTTCATGTTGGCTCTTCCCCGGATAC
>WBZP01002367.1_pt1 | contig 21734 bp, 16 predicted proteins | sample 5204301 | NCBI WGS metagenome assembly WBZP01 (sample SAMN12412401, study PRJNA552823) | activated sludge metagenome | isolation source: activated sludge from nitrification reactor of wastewater treatment plant... | place: USA: Pennsylvania | collected 2017
GGTAGTCGAAGGCCAATCGCCAAGACACCCACCAGGCGCTGAACCGCCCCATAGCCGATCTGTCTTCCTGGTAGCTCTCAATCGTCTCCATGCGGGCCGTCCATTCGTCGGGCATGAAAGCCAAGAGACTCAAGGCCACAAACACCATCAGCACGCCGCCCATCAGCTTGTTGCGACCGCGCCACCACATCACGAAGGTCATCGCAGTGAGCGCGAGCAACCCGCCGCGCGAATGACTACCCAGTGCAGCAGCGGCCAGCAGGATCATGGCGACTGTCAAAGTCCAGCGTCCAAGTCGGCTGGCCAACTGCATCTGGAGAAAGCGAATCAGTGGAATCGTCATCACCAGCGCCAAAGCGAAGTGGTTGTTGTCCGCGATGAAGGAACCCGCCGGCCCCCAGACCTTGTATCCACCGCCGCTCATGATCGTGAAAATTCCACCCTTGGCTCCCAACAAGGCCAACGACGCCGTGCACACCACGGCCAAGACCATGATGTGCTGCTTGGTTCGCAACAGCGCCAGTGTCACCAGGATCATCACGTCGATCTTCATGACCTTGGACCACTGCTCGTAGTCGTCGCCTCGGTCAAGCCCGAAAAGCCACGACAAGGTTATCCACAGCATGAAGACAGCCAGCAGGACCGGCCCGGGTCCCTTGAACGGTGACTCCTTCTCGCGGGTCAGCAGCAACCCGACCAGGGTGACTGCGGCTGCCAGCGCCGCGATGGGGGCGTCGTAGGCGAATCCGAAGGTATAGCGGTGCGGGTTCATGAGGCTGACCCATGCCCAGAGCATGCAGCCGATCCACGGCCGCCTTAGCGCCATCACAGCCAGAACGGCCACGATGCTCATCAGGAGAATGTCGCGCATGGTCGTCTCTCGGGGACGTCAGGGATGGGCAGCGGTCGGGCTCTCGCGCACCGCGGCGGACCCGGACTGCGGTGCCGCATGGCTTACCACGTAGCGGAACTTGCCCGACTTCTCGGGCGCAATCGTCTGAACCCGTTCAATGGCTACCCGCACGGACTCACCCAGCCTTCTCCGAATCCCGGTCCGGATTGCCTGCTCCTGCACTGGTCCGAACTCGCTGCCCGGAACCACTTGAACGGTGGTATGCATCAGGTCGTGCTGAATGATCTTGAACGATTGAACACCGGGCAAGTCCCGCAGGATGTAGATGACTGCCAAGCCATGCATTACTGTCCCATCGGCGGCCAGCACGAAGTCGGTAGTGCGGCCCTGGATCTCCCGGATCAGCGGCAAGCCACGGCCACAGGCACAGCCACTGTCATCCAGCACGGCCACATCACCCGTGCGATAGCGGATGAACGGGAAGTGCCGTGTCGCCAGGTGCGTCACGACGATTTCACCGCCAGCGCCCGGGGGCACGGGCTGTCCCGTCGGGTCGAGGGTTTCGACGATGATGTCCTCGGCCGTGATGTGCATGCCGCCGCTGGGGCACTGATGGGCGATGAAGCCAGCATCTCGACCTCCATAACCATTGGCTACGGGACAGCCGAAGACCCGCGTGATGGTTTCGCGCTGGTCGTCGTAGAGCCGCTCCGAGGTCACGAACGCCACCCGGATGCCCAGGTCGTCCATGCGCAGGGCACACTTCTCGGCATGCCGTGCGATGTGGCTCAGCGCAGACGGGTAACCGAACAGCATCCTGGGGCGGCGTCGACGGATGGCCGCCACAAAGCCATCCAGCTTGGCCAGGCTCATCTCGAAGGCGGGCAGAAGTTCAGTGCGCAAGAGGCCATCGCGCACGCGGCGCACTCGATCCTGCGCACCCAGTTCGATGGGTGAGCCCCAGACCACTATTTCGGGGTCGCCGATGTCCACACCCCACCACCGCGTCGCGCGCCACTTGGCTGCCACATCGTGGCTGACACGCTCCTTGCCGATGAAGAAGATCAGCGGTTCGCCCGACGAACCGCCAGTGTTGAAGCGTGCCAGGTCCGTGGCCTGGGCGTGGCGGAGTTCGTTGGTGTGGGCGCGGATGGCGGCCTTGGTGAGGAGCGGCAGGCGCTGCAGGTCCGCCAGCGAAGTGACCGCCGCTGGATCAAAACCAAGGCCCTCGAACACGCGCTGGTAGTAAGGCACGTGATTGCCGACATCCACGAGCATGGCGCGCAGGCGCTGGATCTGGAGCGACTGGATCTGCTCGGCCGGCAGCCACTGCGTTCGTTCCATGCCCTGGCGCACAGCCACGGTGTCGTGGCGCTTCAGGCGCTCGTGCAAGGGGAAGAGCAATCCGGAAACCAGGCGCGTGTACAGGCCGCTCATGGGATGCTCTCGAGGATGATCCAGAAGCCCAGCCACGACAAGTCGTCGTCGTGCGCGTCGCGGAAGGGCTTGGCCAGGTGCGGGCGGATACGTGCGATGTCTTCCGCCGGCAACTTGCCCGTCGGCTCCATCGCGCGCAGCCGCAGCTTGTGCGTAGCAAGGATGTCGCGGTATCGCCCAGGCCGCCAGCGGTTGGGAAAGCCCTTGTGGCTGTACATCAGCCGATAGGCCCACGAAGGCCAGGTAAGGAAGTCGTAGGGTCGATCTCGGTCGAGGTTGTGGCTGCGCAGGTCGACGTTGTGCACAGATACGCCACCTGCGGCCAGGCACAACTCGACATCGGCCAGCGTTCCTTCGAGCGAGTTCACGTGCTCCAGCACGGCGCGCGAGATGATGAAGTCATAGGCGCCTGCCCGAGCGGCGAGCCCATCTTCGGTGACGCGGTAGTCGACGCACTCGCTGCGAAAGCCGCTCGCAGGCTGTCCGGCCTGGACGAAGGCAGAACCGGCCCGCAGCCGGGCCGCGCCGCTCATCCGTTCGAGCAGGCGCTGATAGACACGAGCGTTCTTGGCCGAGACCTTCTCCAATGGAAAGCGATCGACGCAATGCACATGATCAGCGCCGGCACCGTACATCAGAAGGGCCACACCCAGGATGTCTCCGGGTCCGTACTCCAGTACCCGGCGGCCCTGAAGAAATGCGGCGAAGCCTGCATCGTCCAGATGCAGGCGGTCCCGATAGTCGTTGAAGCTGCGATCGAAGTAGTCGGCGATTTCTTCAACGTCTTCCTCATTCGATCCGCGACCGGTCTGCCCGGTCAGAAGGACATAGCTTGCCGGCGCGAAGCGTGCAATCAGGTTGGAGGCGCAGGCCCTCGCAAAGACCCTGGCATCGCGGATGCGGCTCTCGGAGTACATGCGTCAGCTCTGCGCGACAACCCGCCGTGGTACCAAGGGTTGCGGCCCGACCAAGGCCCTGAATTCCTGTTCCAGATCGTCGATGCGCCTGTCCCAGACGTTTGCCTCTGCGTAACGCCGGATCGCTGCCCGATCCCAGCGCTGCTGCAAAGTCGCCTTGAGCGCAGCAGCCAGCGCGGGCGCATCGTCAAACGGCAGCACGGTACCCAGTTCGGGTCGACAAACCACTTCGGCGTTGCCGCCCACATTGGTGGTGACGACTGGCAGCCCGCAGGCCATCGCTTCCAGGAACACGTTGGCCCAGCCTTCGTTGCGCGTGGACAGTACGAACACGTCGGCCGCTGAAAGCACCTGGCGCAAGGCGTCGGGCGGTAGCGGGCCGGTGAAGCGAACGGAATCCTGGAGTCGCAGTTCCTGGGCCATCTGCTTGAGCTGCTCGGTCCAGTCACCTTCCGGGCTGGGGCCACCCACCACCAGATACTTGAGCGTCGGAAAGTCGCGCAGCAGTCCGGGCAGCACGGCCATCACACGATGGAAGCCCTTGCGCTCGACCAGGCCGCCCACGGTAATGAGCACGGGCCCCTGGGCCAGCAGCCCCAGCGCCGCGCGGCATTCGGCCTGGGGCAACGGGTAGAAGCGCGCTATGTCCACACCATTGCCTACCACGCGCGTGCGTGCGGGGTCCACGCCAAGTTGTAGCGCCACCTGACGCAGACTCTCGGAGACAGAGAACACACGGTCGGCCCGCTTCAGGCCACGCGCCAGAAGTGGCCTCAGGACAGGGTCTTGCGCATGCCGGCTCTCGCTGCCGCGCAGGGTGATCGTGACGGGTACACCCAACCAGCGGCCCAACAGGCCGGCGGCGTAACCATCGGGGTAACCGAAGTGGGCGTCGATGACATCCAACCGGCCGTCACGTCGCAGCCGGCGCAAGAGCGGCCAAGCGCCCAGCGCCATCGCCAGGCCGTCCAGACGCCGCAGCACCAGCGGCATCGACAGAAAGCGCGGAAACCGCACCTCGAAGCCACGCTGCGTTTCCTGCTGCGGCGCATCCGGGCGGCTGCCCGGGCGCAGCTTGCGCAGCATGCGCTGCAAGGGAAACCAAGGCACCGGTGAGACGACCGAAAGCGGCATGCGCGCGCCGAGCCGGAAGGCACGCTCGCGCACGAAGAGCCCCGCACCGGGCTGATTCTCGTGGGGGAACAGGCTGCTCAGCACCACGATGTGCGGCGCACCCGGTTGGGCCTCAGGCAACGGCATGCTGGCCCTGCCCCACAAGCTGCCGGTACGGCGCCTGGTACCGCGCCACGCTGTTGCGCCAGTTGCGTTCGGTTTCCACGAAGGTCCGGCCGGCCTGTCGCACCTGGGGCCAGCGTGCGCGCTGGCCGATCAGGCCATCCAGCGCACCCACCAGACTGTCCACGCTGCCGGCCCTGAACAACATGCCCGTCTCGCCGTCGCGAATCAACTCCTTGTGGCCGCCGACGTCGGAAGCGATCAGCACCCTGCCCTGCGCCATTGCTTCCAGCGGCTTCAGTGGCGTGACCAGATCGGTCAGCCGCATGCTGTGGCGCGGGTAAGCCAGTACATCGATCAGGTCATAGTAGCGCTGCACTTCTGCGTGCGGCACCCGGCCGGTGAAGACCACCTGGTCGGCGATGTCCAGCGCTTGCGCTTGGGCTTTCAAGGCTGCTTCCTGCGGGCCCCCACCGACCAGCAACACGCGCACATCGGGCCGCAGCCTCAGCAGGGGCGGAACGGCCTGCAACAACAGATCCAGGCCTTCGTAGGCATAGAAGCTGCCGATGAAGCCGACGACGGTCTTGCCACCCAGGCCAAGCTGGCCCTGCAGTGCAAGATCCGGCTCGCCACCGACGTCAAACGCCTCGATGTCCACCGCGTTGGGAATGACCGTGACCTTGGTGGCCGATATGCCGCGCGCCACGATGTCGCTGCGCAGGCCTTCGCAGATGGTGAACACGTGGTCGGAGTTGCGCAGCGCGCGGGTTTCCAGCCGGCGCGTCAGCCGGTAGCGCATGCTACCTTCGGTAGTGGTGCCATGGTCCACCGCGGCGTCTTCCCAGAACGCCCGCACTTCGTAGACCACGGGAATGCCCAGCTGCTTGCCCACGCGCAACGCGGGGATGGCATTGAGCACAGGCGAGTGGGCGTGCAGCAGGTCAGGCTTGACCTGCTGCGCCACCTCCAGCAAGCGACTGCTGGTCTGCTTCATCTGCGTCACTTCACCCAGGCCGGGCAATCGAAGCCCGGCGCGGGCCTGTGGCGTGCGGTAAAAATGCCAGCCGTCCACGGATTCTTCCACGCCAGAGGGTGCGCTGTGCTTGGGGCTGGTCAGGTGAAAGGTTTGCCAGCCCAGCTTGCGCTGCTCGCGCAGCAGCGAGAGCGTGCGAAACGTGTAGCCGCTGTGCAGCGGTATCGAATGGTCCAGGACGTGAAGCACGCGCAGGCTCATCAGGCCTCCGCCAGGACCGCAGCCGGCATGTGGATCGATGAAGGCGCGTCCACCACCGTGCGCAGGAAGGCTTCGAACATCAGCAAGGTCCATAGCGGTGCGCTGTAGTCACTGACGCCGGACTGGTGGGCGTCGACCAGATGTTCCAGGTAACGGCGGTTGAACCACCCAGTGGCGGCCAGCCGCTCACCCAGCACGGCATCGCGCACGCGCTGCTTCAGCGGGCCTCTGAACCAGCGCGCCAGGGGCACCGAGAAACCCATCTTGGGCCGGTACAGGATGTCGTCCGACAGGTGCGGCTCCATCGCCTTCTTGAACAGGACCTTGCCTTCCTGCCCGCGCACCTTGAGGTCCGCCGGCAGCGTGGCCAGCCATTCCACGAGCGGGTGATCCATCAGCGGCTCGCGTACTTCCAGGCTGTGCGCCATGCTGGCACGGTCGACCTTGGTGTTGATGTCGCCGACCAGGTAGGTCTTCAGGTCCAGATACTGCACAAGCGACAGCGGGTCGTCGGTCTCGGCACGTGCGGCGTGGTAGTCGAAGACCTCGCTGGCGCTGTAGCCTGCCAGTTCGCGCTTGAGTGATTCGCTGAAGAGCTGCTCACGCATCGGGCCGCGCAGGATGGACACCGAATGGAAGTAGGCTTGCACGGACGTCCGGGCCATGCCTTCGAAGGTGGTCTTGGCGCGGAACATCCGTGGCGCCCAATCGGCCTTCGGGTACACGCGCCCCAGCAGGCCGAAGATCGGGCGGCGTACTCCTTCGGGCAGGGCACTGCGCAGGCGCTCTTCCATCAGGTGCATGCGGTAGCGGCGGTAGCCGCCGAAGTTCTCATCACCCCCGTCGCCCGAGAGCGCCACCGTCACGTGCTTGCGTGCCAGCTGGCAAACGCGGTAGGTGGGGATGGCCGAGCTGTCGGCATAAGGCTCGTCGTACAGGCGGGCCAACGTGTCGACGAGGTCGAAGTCATCGCTCTTGACGACTTCCAGCCGGTGGCGTGTCTGGTAGCGGTCGGCCACCGTCTGGGCAAAAGCCGACTCGTTGAAGGTTGGATCGTCGAAACCGATGGAGCAGGTGTTGACCGGCCCCTCAGACTGCCCAGCCATCATCGCCACCACCGCGCTGGAGTCGACACCGCCGGACAGGAAGGCACCCAGGGGCACCTCGGCAATCATGCGCAAGCGCACCGACTCTTGCAGCCGGTGCACCAGTTCCTGGCAGGCGTCGGCAGCGCTCGTGGGGTTGCCCCCCGTGAAGCGCACGTCCCAGTATTCCTTGACCGGTGGCAGCGGCTGGCCGCGGCGGATACAGAGCGAGTGGGCCGGCGGCAGCTTCCTGGCCTGGCGGAAGATGGTGCGCGGCTCGGCGACGTAGCCCAGTGCGAAGTATTCTTCCACCGCCAGCGGGTCCAGCTCGCGCCGCAGGCCGCCGTGGGCCAACAGTGACTTCAGCTCGGACCCAAACAGCAGCGTGCCGTCATCCAATAGAGCGTAGTAGAGGGGTTTGACGCCCATCCGGTCGCGCGCCATGAACAGCGTCTGCTTCCTGCGGTCCCACAACACGAAGGCGAACATGCCGCGAAAGCGCTGCACACAGGCTTCGCCCCAGGACTCCCAGGCATGCACGATGCACTCGGTGTCGCTCTTGGTGTGGAAGACGTGGCCCAGCGCCTGCAGTTCGGGGATCAGCTCCTGGTAGTTGTAGATCTCGCCATTGAAGACCACGACCACCGAACCGTCTTCATTGAACAGCGGCTGCTGGCCAGTTGCGATGTCGATGATCGACAGGCGGCGGTGCCCGAAGCCCAGACCAGGTTCGATATGCAGGCTGCCTTCGTCCGGCCCGCGGTGCGACTGCGCGTTGTTCATGCGGTGCAGCACCGGATGCGAAACCGCTCTTTCGCCGCGGGTGTCGAATTGACCTGTTATTCCGCACATGGGTTGGAGCGTCCACTTCCAGTTTCAGGGCCGGCACAGGCGCACGGACCGTTCAAGAGCGTCATGGTAGGCCAGGCCAAGCCTGGAACGGCCAGTCGGGCTGTGCAGGGGCCAAGGTGACATGACATCTGCCACGCGAAAGCTGGCCGCGCCGAACAAGCTCAGGCCAGGAAGGGATTGACGATGGTCAGTTGTTCGAGCTTCTGCCCGTGCTGAAGATCTTCGCTGAGCAGCCGCGTGCAACCTGCGGTGAGCGCCGCCGCGACGATCATGGCATCGTAGAAGCTGAGCTGCCAACGTGCGCGAAGGTCCAGCGCCCGCCGATAGAGCTCGACGCTGGCACCCACTTGCAGCATGGGCGTGAGCACCGCATCCAGATAGGCCAGCGCATCCTGGCTGCTCAGTGGCACACGCGCCTTCGTGGTGATGACGTTGAGGCATTCCTGGACCACCTGAAAGCTGATGCAGGCGTCCTGGGTGCGCAGGGCATCCCTCACCAGTTCGTTTGCGATCGCCTGTTTGCGCGGGTCGCTGTTGTCCAGCTGGTAGACAAAAACATTCGTGTCGATGAAGCTGCTCGCCGCCATCGCAGCAGCCGCTAGCGGGTGTTCATTTCATCACGGCCAATGTGGCGACCGACCTGCATTCGCCCCTGAAGCCTTGACACGACATCGTCGCAACGCTGCAGGCGCTGCTGTGCTTGAGCGTAGTCGGCCAACCATCGCCTGAACGCATCGTTCAACGTGGTGTGCTCGGACCGGGCACGCTGCCGAGCGGCTTCGATCAATCGCTCGTCTGCGCTGAGAGTGATGTTCTTCATTCGAGCAGTGTACACCACAGAAGTGCACACTATTGCAGTGTTCACTTCTGACGTAACCCGCCAGCATGGCCCAGCGACTGGTCGTAGAGCTGCTGATAAGCCGCGACCATGGCCTGCAGGCTGAAATGCTGCTCGATGATCGCGCGGCCTGCGACACCCATGCGCCGGGCCTCTTGCGGTTGATTGGCCAGAATGCACAGAGCCTGTGCCATGGCCTGCACGTCGTCGGGCGGGATCACGAGGCCGGTCTGGCCGTGCCGCACCAGTTCTGCATTGCCCCCAACGTCCGTGGCAATGACCGGCAGTCCGCAGGCCATAGCTTCCAGAATGGTGTTGGAGATGCCCTCGGCCAAAGAAGGAAGAACGAAGGCGTCCAGGCCACGCATGACCGTTGGCACGTCCGCCCGCTCGCCGGGAAGCCAGGCCAGATCGACCACTCCGCCTTCGGTCAGGGCCGCCTGCGCCAGCGCACGCAACGGACCCTCACCGACCAGCACCAGGCGCATTCGGTTTTGCAGCGCAGGCTGTTGCTGCAGGGCCAGCACAAATGCGCGTGCCAACAGCGTCTGGTGCTTCACCACCTGCATACGGCCTACGGTGCCCACCACCCACAGGCCCGGGTCAGCGAAGGGGCTGCCCGCTGGCGACGCACGCTCGTCGCCGCAGGGGCTGAAGCGCACCGCATCCACACCGTTATAGACCTGCGTCAGACGCGCAGGCGAGATGCCGACCTGGTGCTCCAGGTAGCTGGCCAAGTCCCGCGAAAGCGCCACGTAGTGGTGCACAAAAGGACTGTAGGCGCGACGCACCCACTGCAGGCGGCGGTTGGTGCCGGCGAGGTCTTCGACATCGCGGCCATGCTCGCCGTGCACGCGGGCCGGCACCCGAGCCCAGGCGGCGGGCAGCTGCATCTCGAGCGCCGCCAGGTTGCGGGTGTGCACGATGGCCGGGCGGCACTGGTGGATCAGCCGGGCCATCGCCGGCCATAGCTTGGCACCATGGCCCGCCGGCTTGTGCAACGAGCGGTATTGGACGTCCGGACGGACGATCCGACGCGCGAAGTCGGGGTTGACCTCGGTCAACGCCACCACGGCATGCCGATAGGCATCCACCGGCATGTGGTTGATCAGGTTGACGATGCCGTTTTCCAGGCCACCGGTGTCGAAGCGGTAGACGACGTGCAGGACCAGCGGCCGTGTGTCGCCGGACATCTCAGCGCCCGGTTTGCCGGGAACCGCGCGGTTCGATCCGGACTACAGGCGCCACACCCTGTAGCCGGCCTGGGTCAACGCGTGCTGATCGAACGCCGCCTTCACGTCGATGAAGGCCCCGTTCCTGACCATCTTCTTGCCCAGGTCCTCGACCGAGAGTTCGGCGAATTCCCGGTGTGCCACCGCAGCCACGATGGCGTCGGCGCGGGGCAGTGCGTCCCACGCGAGCAGACGCACGCCGTACTCGTGCATGGCCTCTTCACTCTCGGCCTGTGGGTCGGTGACGCAGACGTCCACACCGTAGCTTTTTAGCTCGTGGATGATGTCGATCACCTTGCTGTTGCGCAGGTCACCACAGTTCTCCTTGAAGGTCAGCCCCAGCACGTTGACCTTGGCGCCCTTGACGTAGCTGCCAGCGGCGATCATGTGCTTGATGGTCTGCTCGGCAATGAATTTGCCCATGCTGTCGTTGATGCGGCGGCCGGCCAGGATGACCTGCGGGTGGTAACCCAGCATGTCGGCCTTGTGCGTCAGGTAGTAAGGGTCCACGCCGATGCAGTGGCCACCCACCAGGCCGGGCTTGAACTTCAAGAAGTTCCACTTGGTGCCGGCGGCTTCCAGCACTTCGCTGGTGTCGATGCCGATCTTGTCGAAGATGATGGCCAGTTCGTTCATCAGCGCGATGTTGAGGTCGCGCTGGGTGTTTTCGATGACCTTGGCGGCTTCCGCTGCTTTGATGGACGATGCGCGGTGCACGCCTGGCACGATGATCTTTTCGTAGAGCTTGGCCACACGGTCCAGCGTCTCGGGGCTGTCGCCGGAGACGATCTTCAGGATCTTGGTAAGCGTGTGCTCCTTGTCGCCGGGGTTGATGCGTTCGGGGCTGTAGCCGACGAAGAAGTCCTGCTTCCACTTCATGCCGGATTCCCTTTCCAGCACGGGTATGCAGACCTCTTCGGTGGCGCCGGGGTAGACGGTGGACTCGTAGACCACGGTCACGCCCTTCTTCATGTGCCGGCCGGCGCTGGTGGAAGAGCCGATCAGCGGCTTGAAGTCCGGAATGTGCGCTTCATCCACCGGCGTGGGCACGGCGATGATGATCATGTCGGCCTCGCCCAGCATGGCCGGGTCGTCGGTGTAGATGGCGTGCCTGGCTGCAGCCATCTGTTCGTCTTCCAGCTCGCGTGAAGGATCGGTGCCGCGCTGGCAAGCTTCGACCTTGTGCTTGGCGATGTCGAAACCAATGGTGCGCACATGCTTGCCGAATTCGACAACCAGCGGCAGGCCTACGTAGCCGAGGCCAATGACGGCGATGGTGTTCATGTTGAGTAGGGTCGGTACGGAGTGACTTGAAGGACGGCGGTTGTTCAAGGCGCGGCACGGCTGGCCTGCAGCGTGGCCTCGATAGTCGCCAGGTTGTCCCTGACAAAGGCCTCCAGCAGCCTGTGCCCCGCCTCCGGGCTTTCGCTGCGGGTGTACAGAACCAGGGCCGCGCCGTCGTCGCCATGGCCCTGCAGCCGCTCCTGGGCGCTGGCCAGCTGCGCACCAACGTCGCTGGCGATCCAGCGGCCGCCCACCCAGTAGGCACGCCAGGCCACCACCTGCGGCGTTGACCATCCGCTGGTCCTTCCCAGGATGACTGCAGTGCGCCAGGGCAGCGAGCGGTCTCCAAGTTGCAGCTCCCGCGTGCCGCTGCTGAGCTGGTTCCAGTTGTGGTCGTTGGAAGCCACCAGCATGTTCACCGAACTCACCAGCTTGCGCTGTGATGTCTGGCCCCGGTAGTAGGCCAGGTAGACACCCACTTCACCCTGCTGGCCAGCGAAGCGCTGATTGAGCTCGGCAGACGGGTTGACGAAGACCGGCTTGAAGTCCGAAGCGCCGGCTTCGGTCTGGCGCCAGCCCGGTGAGGGTTGTGCCTGCAGTGTCAGGCGCGGAGCGCCGGCATGGTCGTGACGGGCATCGAGGGCGTTCATCACCAGCATTGGGGAAGCCAGGATGGCGACAGCCGCCAGGCCCGTCAGCGCAATGGCCTGCGGCCGGGCGGCGGAGGGCAGCATCACGGACTGGCCCGCAGCATCGACTTGCTGTGCATCGGGCTCGGACCAGCGCCCGCCCACGTAGAACATCAGCATCACCACCACGCCGAAGAACACCCAGCCGTACAGCAGGTGGTCGACGCCCACGGCGATGGTGTTGTTGGACAGGTGACCCAGCATCACGATCATGTAGGCTCTCAGCCAGTTGGCAACGATGGGAATCAGCAGCGATGCCAGCATGAAGACAACGCGGCGCCTGGTCGAGCGGTAGTTCAGGTATGCGAACAGCGTACCGACCATGAAGGAGGCAATCAGATAGCGAACACCGCTGCACGCCTCCACGACCGACCAGTTGCCCGAAGGTATGACGAACTGCAGACCCTCGCGGTACACCGGGATGCCCGTCAGCCGCAGCGCAAAGACCGTGAAGTCGGCCGTCCACTCCATCATGTGCGGCAGCATGAACTCGCCAACCGGCACTGCGAAGAACAGGAACAGCAGCGGGAACAGGATGGTCGACGCCACCGCTAGGCCCAGCACCGCCGGAACCGAGATGACCAGCATGGCCATCCAGGCCAGTTGTGAAACCGAGTTGACCTTAACCAGATCCGCCAGCAGCCAGCCGGCAGCAGCCACGAACAGACCCAGAAGCAGCCACGGCTGCGGCCGCGGGTGGATGGGTGCAAGTTGTCCACGCTGGCGCCAGATCAGCCAGGCCGAGATGGGCGGCACCAGGAACGCATGGGCAAAGGTCTCGGACCGATACCAGATGCCGACCATCGTGGCCACGGTGTCGGCGTAGAGCAGGCCCAGCGCCAGCCAGACAACAGCCAGGACGAGGACCGCCAGACGCCAGGGCATGCCCGGCCTGGCCACTGGAGCAGGGGCAAGAACGGCGCTCATTCTTCAGGCCGCCGAAGCCGGCAAGGCGGACGCTGCCGGCGCCACGCGTTCGGTGGATCCGCCAACGACCTGAAGTTCGGCCAACTGGCGTTCCAGCACCGCCATGTGGGATGACCAGCTGTAGCTGGACAGCACCCGCTGCCGGCCGGCAGCCCCCATGCCAGCCGCTCGTTGCGGGTTGGCAAGCAGGTGCTCGATGGCGCGTTGGTAGGTGTCGGCGTCCGTAGCGCTTTCGATCTCGGCGCCAGGCGTGGCCAGGAGGGCCTCGACACAAGGCGCCGCTGCAACCACTGGGCGGCCCATGGCCATCGCCTCCAGGATCTTGTTCTGGATGCCACGCGCCAACCGCAGGGGCGCCACCACCACGGCGGCGTGCTGCAGGTAGGGCCGCACATCGGGCACCGTCCCCGTCACCAGCACGCCTGCGTCGGCGTTGGCCAGTGCAAGAACGGCCTGGGTCGGCGAACGCCCGACGATGTGCAGGCGCAGCTTGGGGCGACTCCGTCGCAGCTGGGGCAACACTTCCTGGGCAAACCAGACCACGGCATCAACGTTGGGCCAGTAGTCCATCGCACCGGTGAAGACGAGCGCCGTCTCGTCAGGATCGAACGGTGAAGAACGATCGAGCGCCGGACAGAAGTACCCTGCATCGACACCGTTGTTCATGGCCTCGACACGGCCAACGCACTCGGGGGCCAGCTGCTGGAACAGGGCCGTCTCCTTGTCCGTGGCAAAGAAGCTGCAGTGGGCCGCGGCTGCCACGTCGCGTTCCAGCGCCAGCAATCGCCGCCCTTCCCGCTTGTAGATCCACGACAGCGGCCAGCCATGATGGGTGCCGTATTCAGCCCACTTGGCCGAGTCGACATCCACGAAGTCCACCAGCAGGGGCAAGCCGGGTTGGCCCTGGGCGTATTGGGCCATCGACGACGAGAAGACCACTGCCGCATCGATGCGCTGGCTGGCCAGCGTCTGGGCAACCCACTGCCGCAGCCCCTGGTCGCGGTAGTACACCGCCGTGAGCGACTCACCGGTGAGCAGGCCCTGCAGGCTGGCCAAGCGCGCCCGTCGCGGCTGCAGGCGTGCCACGTGCAGGGCCGAGCACATCCCGCGCAGGGTGGCGACGTGAGGTTCGTCGTCGGGATCGTCGATGAAGGTGCCCAGAAAGACCCGGTGCCGCTGCAGCAGGTGCTGCAGCAGGTGGAACGAGCGCACCTTATCGCCCTTGTTGGGCGGGTAGGGCAGACGGTGCACCAGGTACAGAAGGTTGGCCATCGCCCGTCAGCCGAGGTTGCGCACCACGAAGGGCCCGAGCCAGTTGGCAAGGCCCAGTGGCAGCCGGCGCCAGGTCTCGATCATCAGCTTGTACTTGGCGTTGGCGGGGTTGTTCTGCGGCACGGTGTCGCGCTTGTAGAGCTTGTATTCGTAGTGCAGCGGCTTGGGCTCGAAGCCCCAGTTCTTCTTGAAGGCGTAGGGGCCAGTGCCCTGCTTGCTGCGCCCGTAGTCGAACACCTTCAGTCCACGCGCGCAGCTGCGCCGCATCAGTTCCCAGTATTTGAAGTCATTCGCCGCCAGATCGCGCGCCGCGGTGTCGTCCCCCGCGTAGTAGGGCAGCACTTCGTCACGGAAGTAGAAGCTCAGCACGCTGGACAGCGGCTCGCCGCCGGGGCCGGTCACTGTCAGCACCTCGCAGTCAGGGCCGAACTCGCGCAGCAGCTCGGCGAAATAGCGCTTGGGCAGTGCTGGCGTGCCGTGACGGTGCACGTTGTCGGCGTACAGCGCAAAGAAGCGGTCGACGTTGGTGTCGATCTCGCCCTTGAGCCCGTTTTTGATACCCTTGCGCACCATCGCGCGCTGCTTGCGCGGGATCGCCAGCATGTTGGCCTCTTCTTCCGGCAGGATGGCCTTGCGGAAGGTGACGTACAGATCCTGCTGCGGCCAGTCGGCGTGGCGGCGCTCGGTGTGACGCAGTTCAAGGTGCTGCACGCCCAGATACTGCGCCAGGCGCTGGGCCTCTTCTTCCAGCGCCAGCGCGGCCTGCGCATCAGCTGCGGCCACACCGCCGTACACTGCAAATGGCAGGCTCGTGAGGGCATGGCCGAAGAGCAGGCTCCTGACGCGTGCCAGGGGCAGGACACCGGTGATGCGCCCCTGCTCCTTTGCAAGCAGGTACTGGGTTTCGTGCCGGAAGACATCGCGCATGATGCGCTGCCAGCCACTGCGGTGGAAGAACGTGGCAGTGGGGCAGGCCATCACGAAGGCGTCCCAGGCGGCCGCCTGAGCTGCATCACCCGGGCGCAAGCGCTCGATGGTAGGCATCGGGCGCTCCTCAGGCCGGCATCAGCGCGCGGCCGAGGAAGATCTCATCCATGCGGCCCCAGCGGAAGTCCGCCAGCAGGCTTTGCAGGCGACCGTCCATGCGCGGGATGTTCACGTAGTGCCGAAACCGGGTCTTGGCATCGATGCCGGCTACGCGGGGCTGGTCCACATCCAGCTCCCAGGGGTGGAAGTAGAAGACCGCGGCTTCGCCGTCATCGCGGTTGACGCGGCTGATCATCCAGCGCGACAGTGAATAGGGCAGCAGCCGGAAGTAGCCACCCCCACTGGAGGGCAGGTTTCGGTTCATCACGCGCAGCGTGGTCACCGGGACCTCCAGCATGGCACCGCTGCCGACGCGATAGGCAAAGCGCGGCGAGTCGGGCATGCCGTAGTGGTCGTGCCTGAGCGGGTAGATGCTGCTGCTGTAGCGGTAGCCGGCTTGCGCCAGCACGTCAAAAGCCCAGAGGTTGCCGGTGCCGATCGAAAAGCTAGGTGCCCGGTAGCCCGACACGGGCATGCCCGACAAGTCCTCCAGCAGCTTCTTGGCATGCGTCACGTCGCGCGTGAACGCGCTGAGGTCCAGATCGCTGGCACGTTCGTGCCCGTAGCCGTGGCTGGCCAGTTCATGGCCTTGGTCGACGATGTGCCTGATCAGCTGCGGGTAGCGTTCGGCGATCCAGCCCAGCGTGAAGAAGGTGGCCTTGACGTCACGCTCGGCCAGCAGCTGCAGGATGCGGCCCACGTTGCGCTCGATGCGGCATTCGCGCCGGTCCCATTCGTCGCGGCGGATGTAGGGCGCAAATGCCGAGACCTGGAAATAGTCTTCCACGTCGATGGTCAGGGCATTGGTGATGGCGGGGGCGAGCATGGCGTCCTCGTCGGATCTCAGGCGTTCAGGGCGTGCCGGCACGCAGCCATTGGTTCAGGTCGGCGGCGATGCGTTCGGCGGCGTGGCCATCCCAGTATTCGGGCACCAAGCCCCGTTTGCCCCGCCCTGCCAGGATGGCGGCCACACCGTCGCGGATGGCCTGCAGGTCGCGGCCCACCATCGTGTTGGTGCCCTGCTCCACGGTGATCGGGCGTTCGGTGTTCTCGCGCAGGGTCAGGCACGGCACACCCAGCGCGGTGGTTTCCTCCTGCAGACCGCCGGAATCGGTCAGCACCAGGGTGGCGGACTTCATCAGGCCCACCATTTCAAGGTAGCCTTGTGGCGGCAGTGTGACCACGCGGTGCGGGTCCAGCAGATCGGTCAAGCCAAAGCGCTCGAGGTTGCTGCGTGTGCGCGGGTGCATAGCGAACACCAGGGGCAGCCGTTGGGACACCTCGGCGATCACCTGCAGCAGCGGCTTGAGCACCTGGGCATCGTCGACGTTGGAAGGCCGGTGCAGCGTGACCACGCCGTAACCCGCCGGGCCCCCGACCAGCGACGGGTCCAGGCCGTGTTCACGCAGGGTCGTCGCGGCCGGGCGCGCGGATTCGCGACAGTCGAGCAGCGAGTCGATCATCACGTTGCCGGTGAACACGATGCGATCCGGTGCCACGCCTTCACGGTGCAGGTTCTGCGCCGCGCTGCGTTCGGTGATGTACAGGCGATCCGCCACTTGATCAGTCAGTACGCGGTTGATCTCTTCAGGCATCTTCCGGTCGTAGCTGCGCAGGCCCGCTTCCACATGCACCACGGGAATGCCCTTCTTCACCGCCACCAGGGTGCAGGCCAACGTGGAGTTGACGTCACCGACCACCAGCACACACGAAGGCCGGTGCTGGTCCAGCGCCGGCTCGAAACGCTTCATCACCTCGGCAGTCTGCACCGCATGCGATCCGGAGCCCACTTCCAGGTTGATGTCCGGGCGCGGCAGGCGCAAGTCGGCAAAGAGCTGGTCGCTCATGCTGGCGTCGTAGTGCTGCCCGGTATGCACCAGCAGCGCAGGCAGCGCGGGCACATGCGAAGCCAGGGCGCGCAGGATAGGCGCCATCTTCATGAAGTTGGGGCGGGCGCCCACGACGCACATCACGGGTTGCAGCAGGCCGGTGTTCATCGAATTCATCACGAGGACTTGCCGGCTGAAGGGTTGATGGCCGCCACGAGCCTTTGCAGCAAGGACAGGGTCTGGACATTGATGCGTTCCAGCCGAAGCATGCTGCGTTCCAACCGCTGCAGCTGGTCACCGCGTTGATCGGCGGTCAGGCTGTCCAATTGGCTGGACATGCTGTCGGCCTCTTCCGGGCTGACCTTCAGTCGTGTAAGGTCGACGTCCAGCACCGCCCCGGCCACGCCGCCGGGCATGACGGGCTCGCCGGAACGCATCACCGGTGAAACGGCCGGGCTGCTGGGGACCGCGTTTTCCTGCTGCAGCTCGGAAACCACCTCTTCGACATCGGCCACGGTGAGGTGCGAACGGCCCGAGAGAAAACCCGCCAGCAGCAAGCGGTCGCAGACCGCATTGATGCGGCGTGGAATGCCGCCGCTGGCCTTGTAGAGGCTCTCGAAGGCGGCTGCATCGAAGGTGGGCTTGCCGGTGGAGCCGGCGCACTTGAGCCGGTGCTCGATGTAGCCCTTGGTCTCGTCGGAGTCCAACGGTCCGATGTGGCAGGTAGCCGCCACGCGCTGACGGAACTGCTCCATCTCGGGCTGCTGGAGGATCTGCCGGAACTCGGGCTGGCCGACCAGAAAGCTCTGCAGCAGGGCCTGGTTGCCAAACTGGAAGTTGGACAGCATGCGCAATTCCTCGACCGCACGTGGCGTGAGGTTCTGCGCTTCGTCCACGATCAGCAGGCAGCGCTTGCCCTTGCTGGTCTGGCTGATCAGGAAGGCTTCCAGCGTGATCAGCAACTCGGACTTGGGCACGTCCTTGACGCGGAAACCGAAGGCCGCGCCGACCATGCGCAAGGTATCCTCGGCGCCCAGCTGCGTGGTGACCAGGTGCCCGATGATCACGTTGCTGCCATTGAGGCTGCCGATCAACGAACGCAGCACCATCGTCTTGCCGGCGCCGATTTCACCGGTGATGACGATGAAGCCCTCGTTGCGCGACACACCGTATTCCAGATAGGCCTTGGCCCGCCGGTGCTGCTTGCTGGCGAAGTAGAAATCCGGATCAGGGTTGAGCTGGAAGGGCTTGCTGCTCAGCCCGTAGAAGGCTTCGTACATGGGTCAGAACCGCACGTTCAGCGAGGCTGTTGCGGCGGCCTCACGGTAGGGGTTGGAGAGACTGTCGAACTCGGTATGGCGCAGGGCAAAGGTCGCGCTGATATGCGGCCCGAAGATGGTGGACCAGGAAAGACTGGCTGACTGCGTGTCGGCCTCCGGCTCGACTCCATTGGACGAGGTGCGCTGGCGCGATCCCGACAAGGACAAAGCGCTGGCAGCGCTCAGGCGGTAAGAGATGGACGCCACGAAACCGGACTGCGCAATGGGTGCCGTGCCGAGCGCACCACCGGTAGTCTGCAACTGGCGCGTGTTTCCTCTGAATGCCTGCAGACTGATGCTGGTGCGAACACCTTGCACCGCGACGGCAAGATCCTGGCGACGCTGCAAGGTCACGGCCGATGTCAGGAAGCCTCCGGCCACCAGGGCGGACGGATCCTGCCCGATCGACAGCAGGAAATTCCGCACCAGCTGGTCGCGCAAGCTGGGGTCGGGTTCCTGTGCTGCAAACAGGTTGAAGTAAAGGCTGTAGAGGCTGACCGGCTGGCCGGCGCCGATCGCGCCGGAACCCGTGCTCGTGCCCCGGCTATCGGTGTAGACCCAGCTGCTGCGCCGCATTCGGTGCGACAGGCTGATGTTGTGCGAGTTGCCGAAATAGCGGCGTTCGCTGAGGACCGAGAGGTCCGTGCGCGGCGAAGGCGTCCAGCGCAGCGTCCAACCCCAGTTGTCGTAGGAGCGCCGCGTACCACCCACCACGTCCGTCGACTCACGGCCGCCCGTCAGGCCGACTCGCAGTTCGGGGTCGACAGCCACGCTCACCTGGGCGTTGATCCTGTCGTTGGCGCTGTTGGCGCCGGAGCCGAAGTCCACTTCCTGATGAGTGGCCAGAAGACTCCAGCCGACCCTGGCTGCTCCAGCGGATGCCAGTGAAAGCAGGCTGGTCTCGCTGCCGGAATTCGCTTCGACCGAACGTGAGCCGCGCGTTCGGGTCGATGTCCAACGTGCCTCATAGACGGCCGAGTCGAAGGCCCTGCCCCGCACGTAGGGAGACAGCAGATAATTCCTCACTTCGGTGGCGTTGTCGTTGAAGGCAAGACTGCCGGTCACGGGCTGGCCGAACGGGGAAATGGCCTCTTGCGCCACCGATGCCTGCCCATCAATGAAGAACCAGTCTTCGATGGCTTCAGCCTTCAGCGAAGCAGCCAGCGCGTTCTGGCGGTTGTCCGCTTCGTCCTGCTTGGAGTAGAACCTCGCGTTGAGGGTGTAGTCCACCGAGCCCTGGACGCGCCCATGTCGGCTGGCCCAGGAGAAGCCCGGGGAGATCTGGGTGACGAACTGGCGGTCCGCCTCGGCCGTAGTCTGACCTCGGGTGTCACTGTAGGTCGTGGACAGGGCGAGCGTCGGTCTGAAGCTGCTGCCTTGGGCAGAAGCCAGGCCTGACGCCAGCAGGCCCAGGCCGATGCCCAGGCATCCAGCCAAGCCGCGAGAGAGATCAGACATGCTCAGGCCGAACTCACTTGTCGGCCTTCTGGTCGGCAGCATCGTCCTGCCCATAGCTGTAGCCTGAATAGCCATAGCCGTAGCCATAGCCGTAGCCCCCGTAGCCGTAGCCTCCGGCACCTTCGCCACGCGCTTTGTTGAGGACCATTAGCTTGACCGGGCAGGCTTCGATAGTCGACAACGCTTCCTGCACACTGGCCTGCAAAGTCCGACCAGCGTGGACCACCATCACGATCTGGCCCATATGCGTTGCCAGCACCCGCGACTCCGTCGTCAGCAGCAGGGGCGGAGAGTCAAACAGGATGATGCGATCCGGGTAGCGCGTGGCCATGTCGTCCAGCAACTTGGTCATCGCGTCGCTGGCCAGCATCTCGGTGGCTTTGGGGTGCGGTGTGCCGCTGGGCAGCAGCGTGAGCTTGTCCACGTTGGTGCGCAGCAGCACATCGGCAACCTCGGCTTTGCGCTCCAGCAGATCCAGCAGGCCGGGAGCAGGCTGCAGGCCCAGCATGCGCAGCACGGAAGGCCGGGCCACGTCCGCATCCACCAGCATCACCGTGTGGTCCAGCTCGGCGGCCATGCTCATGGCCAGGTTGATGGCCGTGAAGCTCTTGCCTTCACCCGGAAGCGCGCTGGTCACCATGATGAGGTTGGAGTGCTTGAGCTGGGCCGCTCCCTTGCCCATTGCATTGGCGATCAGCGGCCGCTTCAGAACCCGGTACTGATCAGCCAGGTGCGAGCGAGGCGCATCGGGCGTGACCAGCCCCGCGGCGGCAAGCGTGGCCAGATCCATCTGTATCTGCTTGGACACCGGCTGGGGCTCGGAATTCGGCCGCATGGGCGGAACACCCATCGACGCTGAGCCCGACAGGGGCAGACCACCACCCGACGCAGCAGAAGCAGGCCGCGCTGGATCAGGCTCGGAACCGGCATCCAGCTCCGGTACGGTCACGCCGGCCTGGCGCAATTGTTCCAGCCGCAACGCGGCCTGTTCGATCAAGCTGCTCATGATGTGTTCAGGTTGGAATTCGCGACACCAGGGTCATCGCGACCATGCCGGCTACAAAGAGCGCCACCAAACCGCCAGCACCGGCGCCGAAGCGAACAAGGCCTTGTCGTTCGCGCCTGCGATCCAGGTCGGAAAGTGCAAGACTGACGACACCCAGCAGCGGCAAGCCGGTCTTTCGACGCAACTCGTCCGCGGTTTCGAACGTGGGCCGCAGCTGGCTCATGACGAACGCCACGGCCAGACCGGCAGCCATGGCTGCCAGCAAGGCCAGCGGGAAGAGCAGGAAACGATTGGGTGCCACGGGCTTGGGCGAGACGCGCGGCGGATCGATCAGGCGAAAGTCGGCAACACCGGAAGCCACCTCCAGCTCGCCAGACATCACGGCCGACTGCCGCCGCGTCACGAGGTTCTCGTAGTTCTTCTTCATGATGTCGTAGTCGCGGTTCAGCTGTGCCGCCTCGGCCTCCAGCTGCGGTGCGGTCTTCAAGGAGTCACGCGCCTGCGCCAGACGGCTGCCAAACTCGGCCACCCGTGCCTTGAGCGCGGCAACCTGCACTTCGGCGGTGGCGTACATGCGGTTCAGCTCCTGGACAGCCAGGCTCGCCTGGCCGGTGCCGGCCGCGGCAGGCGCAGCCAGGGCCGCCTGCCTCAGCGCCGCCACTTCCTTGCGCTTGGACTCTTCCAGATCCTTGATCAGCTTCTTGGTGGCCACCACGTCCGGGTGGTTGTCGGTGTAACGCTGTTGCAGCGAGTCCAGACTGCGCTTCTGGGCTTCGATGCGGGCATCGATCTCCGGCGTGGCAACCGAGATGGACGACTCCTGAAGCAGGCTTTGCGTCGTGGTGTTGGCGCCTTGGCCCTTTTCGGCGTCGAGCTGGGCCTTGGCCGACGTACGGGCGTTCTCGGCCTCACGCAACTGCAGCTGGGCCTGCGCCAGCTGCTCGGCCATCTCGCGCACGCGCGAAGCAGAGTCCTTGCCATCACCCGATTGCAGGTTCAGATTGCGCAGCCGGAATTCCTTGACGCGTGCTTCTGCCTCTTCCAGCCTGGTTTCGTACTGCTTGATCTGTTCGTTCAGGAATGTCTTTGCCGAGTCAGTGTCCTTGCGGGAGGCACCCAGGCTCGACTCGACGAAGATCGAGACCAGCGACTGGATGACGCGCTTGGCCTTGTCCTG
>WBZP01002368.1_pt1 | contig 21720 bp, 16 predicted proteins | sample 5204301 | NCBI WGS metagenome assembly WBZP01 (sample SAMN12412401, study PRJNA552823) | activated sludge metagenome | isolation source: activated sludge from nitrification reactor of wastewater treatment plant... | place: USA: Pennsylvania | collected 2017
TCGCGACCTCGTCATAGAAGGGCTAAAAAAAATACCGGGGCTGCGGCTGAATCAGCCGAAAGGCGCGTTCTACGTATTTCCCGACATCAGCAGTTATTTCGGCAAATCGGATGGCACCACCACCATTCACAACGCGACCGACCTCTGCATGTACCTGCTGAACACGGGACATGTCAGCGTCGTGACCGGCGAAGCATTCGGCGCTCCGAATTGTTTCCGCCTTTCGTATGCAGCATCCGACGAAAAGCTGAAGGAAGCAGTGCGGCGTATCGGAGACGCGCTGGCGAAGCTTCGCTAATCTCCGGGAGGCAGTTTAACCTGCCTCCGGTAACGACTCATCAGTCATGGCTACCCGAAAAACCACCGCCATCGATACGCTTTTCCGGTCCATGGAAAAGCTCAACGTACTTGTGATCGGCGACGTGATGTTGGACGCGTACCTCTGGGGCAACGTGGACCGCATCTCGCCGGAAGCACCGGTTCCGATCGTTTCCATCCGCAAGAAGGAAAACCGGCTTGGCGGCGCCGCCAACGTGGCCATCAACGTGCGCGCCCTCGGCGCAACGCCCCTGCTCTGCTCGGTCATCGGCAGCGATACGAACGGCCGGGATTTTATCGAACTCATGCAACAACTCGGTCTCAGTACCGAAGGCATCGTGCAGTCGCCGGATCGTCCGACCACCGTCAAAACGCGCGTGATCGGCAACAACCATCAGATGCTGCGGGTCGACGAAGAATCGGATTCGGATATCCCCGTCGCGGAACGCAAACAATTACTCGGTCGTATCGAGAGTTTTCTCGATGTCCGTAAAGTCGATGTCATCGTTTTCGAAGATTACGACAAAGGGATCATCAACAAAGCGCTGATCGAAGCGGTGGTCCGCATGGCCCGATCCCGTCACATCCCGGTTGCGGTGGACCCTAAAAAACGAAACTTCAACCACTACCGGAATGTTACCCTTTTGAAACCCAATCTGAAGGAACTCCGGGAAGGAATGAAGCTGGATCTTGATAAGAACGATCTGAACGCGATCAGTTCGGCGGTTCATAAATTATGCAAGGACCTCCAGCTCGGCTCGGTCCTGCTTACACTTTCAGAAAAGGGAATTCTTCATTCCGACGGAACAGAGGAATTCCTCGTTCCCGCGCACATTCGGAATATCGCGGATGTTTCCGGCGCAGGTGACACGGTCATCAGCGTCGCGGCTTGTTGCCTGGCGCTGGGTGTTTCACCGGTGCTGTTGTCCAGCCTTTCCAATCTTGCCGGAGGACTGGTTTGTGAATCCGTAGGTGTTGTACCGGTCGATAAAGAGCAATTGGCCCGCGAAGCGAAACGACTCAAACTCGGCACCTGATGGGAACAACGGTCAGACCGTACAAAGAATCCGATGCCGCTAAGAAGGACCAGGTCGCGCGCATGTTCAACAACATCGCGTGGCGGTACGACTTTCTCAATCGCTTTTTATCACTCGGTATCGATCGGGTATGGCGTAAAAGCGCTATCCGGTCCCTTCGCCCCCATCACCCGCGTCGGATCCTCGACATCGCCACCGGCACGGGGGATCTCGCGATCGAGGCCTTGAAGCTGGATCCGGACCAGGTCACCGGAGTCGACATTTCGGTCGACATGCTACGCATCGGCCGCGAGAAGCTGAAGCGAAAAGGCCTTAGCACTAAGATTCAACTGCTGGAAGGAGATTCAGAAAAGCTGATTTTCGACGACAATAAGTTCGATGCGGTGACCGTTGCTTTCGGGGTCCGGAATTTCGAGCACCTGCAGGACGGCCTTCGGGAAATATTCAGGGTCTTACGCCCGGGCGGAGTTGTCATGATCCTCGAATTTTCCCAGCCGCGAAACGCAGTGATGAACCGCCTCTACCAGTTCTACTCGACTCGGATCACTCCCTGGTTCGGTCGAAAGATCTCCAAAGATCCGCAGGCGTATACGTACCTTCACGAATCCATTGCCGCTTTCCCGTCCGGTCAGGATTTTCTTCGTATCATGGAATCCTGCGGATTTCAAAAGACCGTCGTGAAACCCATGACCTTCGGCGTCGTTTCCATCTATACCGGTTTCAAGCCCTGATCGTTTTGCGCGGATTCAAGAACATAACATCGTTGGCCGCCTTGCTGCTCGTATTGCAGTGGACCGATTCCCGTGCCCAGTTGCACACACAGCCGTTGAATCTGGGTCGTTACGACAAACAAACGATTCACTTCGGTTTCAGCCTGGGCATCAACTCGGCCAACTTCCGGGTGAATCTGGCCGACGATCTGATGAACCGGGACAGCATCTATCGCGTCGATCCGGACCCGGTGACCGGCTTGAATCTCGGCATCATCTCGAACCTGAGGATCGGCGATCATTTTGACCTGCGCTTCATCCCCGCCCTTTCCTTTTGCCAGCGCGGATTGGTATATGACTTCGTATACCCGACCGGCGGAACCGCCACGGTCGTGAAGCAGGTAGAGTCTACCTACCTGGAGTTCCCCGTCATGTTGAAATTCAAGAGCCGACGCGTAAACAATTACCGTGTCTATGTGCTCGGCGGCGGGCGCTACTCGATCGACATGGTTTCACAAGCCAAAGTGAAACAGAAGGATAAGGACATTGTCAAACTCAGCCGCAACGACTATGGCTACGAGATCGGGATAGGATTCGACTTTTATCTCGAGTATTTCAAATTCTCACCGGAGATCAAAATGTTCCAGGGACTTCCGAATTTGCTTGTCCGGGAGAATACTCCCTACAGTTCACCCATCGATGCCTTGAACTCCAAGATCTTTTTCCTGACCTTCAACTTCGAATAATCTCCAGGCCTTTCGGGCCATTCCACCATGATCCATTCGCTCGAGCTGGTCCTTCTTCCCGAAGAGGCGGCAGACCAATCGGCACAAATGCGGCAGGCTGCATCGCTGCTCAGGGTACCACCCTCCCGCATTCGGCTGGTACTGCGCAAGCGTTCCATCGATGCCCGTGGCAGACAGGTTCGCATACGGTTATTCGTGGATGCCTATGTTGACGAACTGCCGGCGCCACCCGTCGATCTTTCCGCCCTGTATCAGTTCAGGAAGGACGTATCCCAGGCACCAACCGTCGTTGTTATCGGCCTGGGACCGGCTGGAATGTTCGCAGCCTTGAGGCTGATCGAACTGGGCTATCGCCCGCTGGTGATTGAACGCGGCAAAGATGTTCGCAGCCGGCGTCGCGATCTCGCCCTGTTGAACCGTGAAGGCGAGGTGGATCCGGATTCCAATTATTGCTTCGGCGAAGGGGGTGCGGGCACCTACTCCGATGGAAAACTCTACACACGTTCCGGAAAGCGTGGCGACATTCAGCGCATCTTGTCGATCCTGGTTCTCCACGGCGCCGACCCTTCGATCCTCATCGATGCACACCCGCACATCGGCACCAACCGGTTGCCGCAGGTTGTGCAGGCAATTCGTCAAACCATCCTCGATGCAGGAGGGGAAATTCGCTTCTCCTCGCGACTGACCGACCTCCAGATAACAGAGCAGCGACTTCGGTCCGTTATGGTGACCAGTGTGGAAACCGGTAAGGAGACCGAACTACCGGCAGAGGACCTGATCCTCGCAACGGGGCATTCAGCGCGTGATGTGTACGAATTGCTTTTTCGGAAAGGCATACTCCTGGAAGCAAAACCGTTCGCCCTGGGTGTCCGGGTGGAACATCCGCAAGGCATCATCGATGCGGCCCAGTATCATAGTCCGGTTCGTAGTAACTGGCTTCCACCAGCCAGCTATTCGCTCACTTGTCAGGTGGATGACCGCGGTGTCTACTCCTTTTGCATGTGCCCGGGCGGGATCATCGCACCGGCAGCCACCGCACCGGGCGAAGTGGTGGTTAACGGTTGGTCGCCTTCCAAACGCAATAATCCCTATGCCAATTCCGGCATGGTGGTAAGCGTTGGCTTAGCGGATTATCTCCCCCACCATGCGGCTGGCCCATTGTCCGGTTTGCGATTTCAAGCGGAAGTTGAACAGCAGGCATTCCGGGCCGGAGGTGGAAAATTGGTGGCGCCCGCCCAACGACTGATCGATTTCTGTGAGCGCAAGGTGAGTCGTGACCTTCCCGATTGTTCATACCTGCCCGGGATACGTCCGGTAAAGCTCGATGAAGTGCTTCCCGATACGGTGACCCGCGCTTTGCGTGAAGGGCTGAAGCAATTCGGCAAGAAGATGAAAGGCTACCTGACGAATGAAGCCGTGCTGGTCGCTACCGAATCCCGGACCTCGTCACCGGTGCGGATTCCGAGAGACCGGGAAACGCTCATGCATCCGCAAATCGCGGGACTATTCCCTTGCGCCGAGGGAGCAGGGTATGCCGGCGGCATCGTGTCAGCGGCCATGGACGGTGAGCGCTGTGCCGAGCAACTGGTCAAACACAGAAGTTGATCACTGATCCGGATGTACGCGCCGGTATTCAGCCAGCAGCACAGCGGAACTTACGGCAACATTGAGCGATTCGGGCCCCTGACCGCTCTTGAAAAATCCCGGTATGGAGATTCGTTTTGTACAACAGCTTAAAACTTCCGGACGAATTCCCTCCGATTCATTTCCCAATACGAGGCAGGCACATTCCGGAAATTGACTTTTGAATAAGTCCGGACCGTCCATCGTCGCACCGAGTACCGGACGAGCGGTCGCGGTCGCGTATTCCGAGAGGAAGGCATCCAGCTTCGTACGACGGATCTTTACTCTGAAAAGCGAACCCATCGCCGCTTGCACGACCTTCGGATTGAACTCTTCGACGGTATCTTCTGAAACAACGATCGCGCGTAAGCCGAACCAATCCGCGATTCGCAAGATGGTTCCCAGGTTTCCCGGATCGCGAATACCGTCCAAAACCAGAACCAGGCCGGATGGAAGAACCGCTTGATCATCGGTTGCAGGCTTCCGGATAACCGCCAAGCCGTCCGGTGCGGTAGTCAGGTTCGTCATGCGGTCCAGTTGCTGGCGGGTACATTCCACAAATTCAATTTCAGCCGTAGCAGCCGGGTGCGATTTCATCCGGTGCAGGAACTCCGGCGTTCCGGCTATGAGGCTGATCGGCATCCCGGTCTGCAATGCTTCCTCCACGACCTTATAACCTTCCGCCAGGAAGCATCCCTCCTCCTCCCGGAATTTCTTCTGGTGCAGGGACCGGACCCACTTCAACTGATTGTTGGAGAGCATGCTCATGCGCGGCTGAACTCAAAAACGGTAATCTCCGGCAAGATACCGACACGTCCCGGATATCCGAGAAATCCGAGTCCGCGGTTCACATACAAATGCTGGCGGCCCGCATCATACAAATCGGCCCACTCCTTATAGACATATTGAACAGGACTCCACCGGAAGCCAGGGATCTCAACACCGAACTGAAAACCGTGCGTATGTCCGGAAAGGGTCAGATCGATAAACGGATGATTCACCACCTCAGCTCTCCAATGGGAAGGATCGTGCGACAACAAAATGTTTACCGGCGCTGGCGTAAAACCGTTCAATGCTTTTCCGAGGTCGCCGTATCGTGAGAAGTTCGCGCGCGCGCTCCAATTCTCTACGCCCAACAGTCCGATGCGATCGCCGTTTCGTTCGATGAACGTATGCTCATTGAGCAACAGGTTCCAGCCGAAGTCGGCGTGGAGACGCTTGAGTTTTTCAAGGTTATCCGCCTTCTCCGCCTGGGTTTTCCACCTGAAATAATCGCCGTAATCGTGATTACCCAGGATCGAATGAACGCCCAGGGGAGCTTTCAGTCGGGAAAGCGCATCACGGTGTTCAACCGCTTCTTCGTGCCGGTCGTTCACCAGGTCGCCGGTGAAGAAGATGATATCCGGAGCTTCGTTCTTGATCAGTTCAACGGCGCGCTCCAGGGGTTTGCGGTCCAGGAAACTTCCGGTGTGTATGTCGGAAATCTGAACAGCCCGCAATCCTTCGAAACCGGGCGGGAGATTCGGCAATTTCAGTCGCACCCGCTTCACCTGGTAACGATAGGCGCCTCCGGTCATGCCGTACAGCATCGACAGTAGCGGAATACTCCCGACGACAAAACCCAGACGAACCAGAAACTGATAACGGGTGATCCCTCCCGCGACGGTGTCATTGCCGGAACTGAAGAGCTTTGACGCTCCCCAACGGAAGACCCGGAGCATGTCGTCAGTAGCCAGGAACAGACTAAAAATGATCTTCGATAAATAGAAGATGACGACAATCGCAAATGCATAAGTGCGAAACACCCGTGGCCAGGTGTGCCAGTCGATCCACTGGCTGGTCAGCATGACGCCGTAGCCGAACAGGGCGATTGCCCAGTAGATCAGGACAGTGATCCGTTGAGTGGAAGGGGCACGCTGGGCTACCAGAAAACGAATACCCTGGAAGACATAAAGGTCGACCAGAAAGAGGATGAATAGCAGAATGAAGAAGCGGGTCAGCATGGGAGGATCAGCTCGCAGCGGTTGCGAAGGGGTATCTCGTCAGACGTTTGCGGCGCCGTTTTATTGTCAGGGGAACAAACGGAAAATGCGCCACTTACCTGAATTCCGGGAACGTTCATAGATGATCCTGTCGTGCAGCCGGCTGGGACGGCCTTGCCAGAATTCGATGTGATGCGGTTTCAGTCGGTAACCACCCCAGTGCGGTGGGCGAGTTACCGCCTTCCCCTCGAATTTCTTTTCCAACAACTCCAGCCGTTCGACGAGCGCATGCCGGTCATTCAATTCACGGCTTTGGTCGGAAGCCCAGGCACCCAACTGGCTTTCGCGGGGCCGGGACTTGAAGTAGGCATCGGAGGCTTTTGCACTCAGTTTCTCGATGGTTCCCAGGATCCGGACCTGCCGTTGCAATTCCGGCCAGAAGAAATTGAGGCATGCCTGTTTATTGTCGGCCATCTGTGTTCCTTTACGGCTCTGATAGTTCGTAAAGAACGTGAACCCGGTCTTGTCAACATCGCGAAGCAGGACGATGCGCGCATCCGGCTGTTTCTTCTTGTTGACCGTTGCGAGCGTCATGGCGTTCGGTTCGTTCACTTCCGCTTCGAGTGCCTGCTCCATCCACTTCGCGAATTGCCGGAGCGGGTTCTTTTCAACATCCGATTCGTTCAACTCGAAAGCAGAAAAGTCGGTCCGCAAATGCCGGATGATATCGCTGATCTGACGCATGGGTTATGCTTGTTCGGTTAGGATTTGTTCTGCATGGCGGGCGGAATCTACCGCTTCGATGATCCGTTCAATCCGACCCTCTTCATCGATCAGAAAGGTAGTCCGGATGATGCCCCTATACTTGCGGCCAAAGAGCACCTTCTGACCGTACACCTTGAAGGCACTAACCAGTTCCTTTTGATCGTCTACCAGCAGGTCGAAGGGAAGGTCATACTTGTCAATAAAGCGACGGTGCGACTTTTCCGAGTCCATACTCACTCCTACTACTTCATATCCGTTCTTCTTCAATTTCTTGTAATGATCCCGAAGATTACAGGCTTCCTTCGTACAGGTTTCCGTATTATCCTTTGGATAAAAGAAGAGCACCAGTTTGCGTCCGCGGAAATCGGTATTCTTTACCGTTTTACCATCCTGGTTTTTCAAGCTAAAAGCAGGGATCTTATCACCAATTTGCAACTCTCCGGATCGCTTTTTAGCCATTTTTTAAAGAATTTCGCAGCATGATCAGGATGTAAGTTTTACGCACGGAATGGATGAACTCCTCCTGAAAACAGGGGTAAAACTACAAGAAAAACAAATGAGAGCCTTTGGGGTTTCAACTCTTCCGGGAGTCAGGATCCGGGCTTGACTGACCTGATCAACGATTATGCGTAAGAAGCTGATACATCTCGAACCTAAAGTCGGCCGGATACTGGTTTCCGAACCCTTTCTGATGGATTCCTACTTCAAGCGTTCCGTCATTCTGCTTGGAGAACATGGCGAAGAAGGGACCGTGGGCTTTATCCTGAACAAACCGACCGATCTGAGTCTCAACGATGCGTTGGAGGATTTTCCTCCCTTTGAAGTTCCCCTCTATTTCGGTGGCCCTGTTCAAACGGATACGATTCATTTCCTTCATACCATCGGTTCCAGACTCGAAGGAAGCAAGGAGATCCTTCCGGGCATCTGGTGGGGCGGTAGTTTGGAGATGCTTAAACTGATGATCGATACGCATCAGGTTGGCAAGGACGATATCCGATTCTTCGCCGGCTATTCCGGCTGGGAACCCAACCAGTTGAACGATGAACTGCGCAGTAAAACCTGGCTGGTATCCAATTGCCAAAAGGTATTTGCCTTCTCCGATCATCCGGAAGACCTCTGGGGAGAAGTCCTGCGTTCCATGGGAAGTTCCTATGCCGTGCTGGCAAATTTCCCGGAAGACCCCTCGTTGAATTGACGCAAGGAAGTCGAGTTGAGACTGCTGGACGAGGGATAAGGAGCGAATTGGATTCGTGCCTGATTACGCCTCATGTTGTTGCAGCTTACCAACTTAGATGGTTTACGTCGTTGATTACCAACCGACTATTTAGTATTTCAAAAAGCACCTGATCACATTCCAAGTCAGTCATTCTTGCTATTTTATTCGATTTTCCTACCTTTGCCGTCCCCAAAATAACGGGGAATTCGGGGTGTAGCGTAGCCCGGTTAGCGCGCCACGTTCGGGACGTGGAGGTCGGAGGTTCGAATCCTCTCACCCCGACAGCATAGTGAAAGCCTTCCAGTGATGGGGGGCTTTTTTTGTTAGGGACGTGGGACGAGGTGCGGGGTGCGAAAAACGAGGGACGTGGGACGAGGTGCGAGGTGCGGGGTGCGGGGTGCGAAAAACGAGGGACCGAAAGCTATTTCCAGAGTAGAATAATGAGCCTTCGTTTCACGGCTCACCGAATCGTTCGTACTAAATCGTTTTACTAATACCTTACCGACACGACCAGTAACTTTTCCACCCAAAGCTGCCAACTGCCTACCGCATACTGCCTCTATCGCTAACCGCCTCATCCACTTTTCGTATCTTTACAATCACCTATGGGGCTGACCGGTTTTGACAGCCGGATGAATCGTTCCGTAAGCATGCCGAGCGTCGTTAGTCAGGCTCGTTAATCACGGCTTTCAAAGATTAGTTGGCAACACCAACTACGCGTTGGCTGCTTAATCAGACCGATTAACCAGATCCGACTGTTTCCTGGAGACCTGCTCACCCGTCTCCTGTACGGAAGCATCGCATGGTGAGTGGGCAGACGCAAGGTTCCGTAGCGGCTGCCGAGATCAACGGGACTAAGCCTGCAGGTCGCCATCGTCCGGCAGCCGGCGGGTCGAAAATCAAAGGCCGATAAGCATGTAGAAAGCGGGGCTATTCCCGGTTTGGACGCGGGTTCGACTCCCGCCAGCTCCACAAATCGAAACCGTTTAATTGCAAGGGGAACTGCTCATGGTGAACAGTTCCCCCTTGCAATTAAACGCTACGCTCTTGTAGATTCTATAGGCGGTGCACGTTCGTCAGTTGATGACGATCAGCTTAATACTTTCTCCGGAAGTATTGCGCAGATAATATACACCCGATTCCAACCGGTTGGTCGGGAAGTATCCGGTAGCCCCATCGACTTCCATCACCAACCGACCTTCGCCGGAATAGACTGTAACCGGGCCATCGGCATTGAAATAGACATCCCTGCCTCTTACAACCGGATTGGGGAGGAGGCTGAAGTCCGTTAACAACTGCGCATAATCACGTTCAAAGATGGCGGTGCGTGTTAGGTCCGCGTCGGCATGAATGACGATGGTGGGGGTAACTTCATCCGTTTCCTGCCAGCGCACGAATTTGTAACCGGGTAATGCATGAGCCGTGATGGTGAGCGGGAGTTCCTGGTAATAAATGCCGGTCCACGGATAAACCGAATTGCTTACCCCCGGCAATTGGTCGTTGATCTGCAGGCTGTTCACCTCAAGCTGGCCATGATGCGGTGAGGATACATCGACTGTGAGGACATGACGGTCGGTGAAGCCCAGTCGCGTGGCAAGATCATCCATCAGATAGTCGCGGCGCTGGTTCACGAAATCGCGCATCTTATCGAATCCGCTTTGCCAGGATGCTACATCGCGCGGAGTATTCCAGCGGTCAATGTGCCGTTGGATAACCGGGGATAGAAGATTTTCCGCCTTATCCATCTCTTCCAGGATATGGCTTTCCCGGAAATTGGAATTGAGCACATCGCAGAAGCGGTTACCGAAACGGATCTTATACTTGTCGTTCTCCCAGAAGCGCCGGATGAATCCGTCGTGTACATGCGTTGGCAGATAGGTCACGATATCAAAGTTGGCATTGAAAAACGCGTTGTCGAAGTCTTCCGCGATCCAGCGCCACCGTCCGTCGTGCCCCATGTTCGGACTGTTCTCCCCTTCTCCGCTTCGCACCCGCCAGTAAAATTGGTTATGGTCCGCGGTGGTCTTGTTCATGAATAGCGTCGAGATCCAATAGTCGGTGAAGTTGTCCACGTCTATCATGGTCTCGAGCTTGGCATAAATCGAATCGGTCCGGATATCCTGGCCGTGCACCGTACTCATGAGTGATTGGAATAAAGTCACATCGCCGTCGTGACCTTCAATCAACTGGAATGGTCCGTCGAGGTTATCCTCCATCATGACCAGGGAATCTTCGGGTATGTTGTAGATCCGGGATAGATGTTTGACATCGTTCAACTCGCGCAGGTCATGAACACCCCAGTATTCACCATTCAAGAATAGCTCTGTCAATTCATACGCCTGATATTTCAGGTTGAGTTTGTTGAACAACGACTGCGCCAGCGCGTCCCGGCACATGACATTTTCGGGACCACCCCATTCGTTTCCATTCTGGCGCAGGATGAAACGCTTGAATTCATCGATCGGTATGGAAGTACCCGGCACGCGCAAACCCGGGAAGAACGCATACTCGAACTCATTTTCGGTATCGTACTCCGTACGTCCATAGACCGTCAGGGGCTTCTGGCCCAAACTTCTGATCCACTGACCACGAACGCGGAGACCCGCATCCTGACTGAACGCGCGCTCTCCGCCCCCTGCCTCGAAATATTCGATATGGATGGGTCGTTCGGAAATTCGCCCGGTCATTTCATAATTTCCTGTAAAGGAGTATCCGGTGAAAGCTGCGCCGGGAATATAGATGCCGTTGTAGAAATCAAACAGGCCGGACGGATTGGTCGCAATCGAAATGACCGGTAATGGAAATGTTCCGCGGGTAGCGGCCGAATCAATGAAGTAGCTGCGCGTCTTGACCGGACCAAGTCCTCCACCGGGCGTATAAACCCGTGCGCGAACGACCTGTTGCCGCATGACACTACCACTCGGTTTTGCCCAAAACACCGGGTTGGGGCCGATCTGACTTGTCGGCGCGGTTCTGACATAACAATATGGCGCCTGAGCCTCCGTCGTGGACGTCACATTCTGCTCTTGCAAACCGGGCGGAATACTGTCGCCGGCCAGGGACAAGGGTCCCGAATACAAAAAGGATCGGTCGGTCGGTTCGCTACCGTCGAGGGAATAATAAATAAGCGATCCCGCGGGCGCGGAGAGCGATAACGTAACGGGCTGAAGATAAAATCCGGCTTCAGCGGAAAAGTCAGCTTTGATCGTGGTGTCGCCTACTGGCAGGATGGTAAAGGGCAGTTCATTTTTCGCCATCCTGGTTGGAACATCATGATCGAGTACCTGGAATACACAACGGGTGGAATAAGTATTCGGTACATGCCATAACCACTTTTCCTCTTGTGCAGGTATGTCCTGTGCCAGTACTTGCCAGGTCAAACCACCGTCCGGGGAGAATTTCAGGTCCACCGACCGGATCGAATCACCCGCCGCCCAATAGGTCATCAACAGGGAGTCGCCATTAAGACTGGTGACGGAATTCGGCAAGCCGAGACGAAGCGTAAATGGATCCTCCCGTAAGCCGCCCAGCGGGAACACGGCTCCGAGCGGCTGACCGTGACTTCCGGCAGTTTGACAGGACGAACCGAAACGTAAGCGATAATCATCCGATGCGGCATCCAGGAAGGAAGGATCACGGGAAAAGATGTGCCGGGAATTGTCGGTCATGCCTTCAATATCGCTGTAGCGCATTTCAAGGCTACCAGTGGAATTTAGGTAATAGGGACCCTCTAACGGCGACCAGATGATGTTATCATAGGCCTCCGCCTTACCACCACCCAGTCCTGCATTTTTCTCCACGCACTCGATCGCGTATTCACAACCGTAAAAGGTATTCTGATGGATCAGCGCACGGGAATTGTCTTTTACAGCGACACCAGCGCCCGTTCGATAGATCAAGGTACCCGTGATCTCCACGAATTGCGCGCCTTCCCCTACTGACACACCTTTATCACTGATGTCGTGAATCAGGCATTGCTCCACCTTCCCGATGGAACCCGGTGGTTGAAAATCGACCTTCCCAAAATCAATGGCGTCGATGTTGGTGCCTCGTCCATAGCGAATGGTGGTACGACGAATGACCGTACCTGCCGGGGAATTGTCGAAGTCGATCGCGTCAGCCGTGGTAAACTCAAAGAGACAATCTTCTACGGTGGAAAGGCTTCGAACAAGGTTGATCTCGTAGTAATTCGAAACATGACAGCGACCCATATAGACAAACTGCGCATCGAGTGAAAAGACGATCGGCGCATCTCCCTGGTGATAATCGTGGAAATAACTGTCTTGCAAATCAGCCGTCGCTCCGTTCCAGATCTTGGTCTGGCCTCCGTATAATTCTGCAAAATGATATTCGACTGCACTGCCGGTATCGCGTACTTCAATCTTTCCCCATTGCTCACCGGCAATCACCGGAAGCACTTGCACCGGCGAAACGTTCGTTCCCATGAGCCGCACTCCACCACCACCGGAAGCATGGATGGAGGCGCCTTTCGACATCTTCAGAACAGAACCCGCGGCTACCGTCAGTACTTTACCCGGCTTAATGGTGACCTCCCGGTCGACCAGAATCGTACCTGACCAGGTTGTATCGCTCAAAATCATCCATTGAGCAAAGGTGAGGTTCGGAAAAAGAACCAGAATAAGCGGCAAGATGAGCCGCAATAAAATTCGCTTCATTTCACAGTGTTCAGAGCGGAATCAATTCCTTACACTGCGAAAGTTAAGTCAGATTAAAATACGAGTAAAGTGTTGGTTAAATTTTTGACTTTTCAAGTAAAAATCGCCGTAATTCGGAAAATTCCGCCTTCATCCGGACAGCTTGTTTCTCTTTTCGGATTACTTCCGCCAAAGCAGCCGGGACCTCCGGAGAACGACCGGATATCGCCTCTACCGCCTCAATAAATTTCGAAGGGTGCGCAGTGCCCAGCACGATGCCGGGATGCAGAGAGCCATTTTGCTTAACGTACTGCTCCCAACCATACAAGCCGACAGCGGCATGCGGCTCTGTGAGGTAATGACATTCATCCCAGCACAGGCGCATAAGGCGCGCGGTCGTAGCCTCGTCGGCAGTAGCGGCAAAGATCATTTTCCGCATCGCCTCAAGGTCATTACCGAACAAGGCTGTCATCCGCCAGAAGTTGCTTGGGTTGCCGACGTCCATCGCGTTGGACATGGTCGCAACGGAGGCTCGTGGCGTGAACTCCCCGGTGTGGAGGTACTCCGGGACGACATCGTTGCTGTTCGTCGCTGCAACAAAACGATGCACGCCCAAGCCCATCATCCAGGCAAGGATTCCTGCGGTCAGGTTGCCGAAATTCCCGGATGGCACGACAAATACAGGATCAGCCGACCCGGTCGGCAGCTGCGCCACTGCCCGGAAATAATAAAAAATCTGGGGAACCAGGCGAGCAATGCTGATGCTGTTCGCCGAAGAGAGTCGCAAGGATCCACGCAATTCAGGATCGAGGAAGGCCTCTTTCACCAATCGTTGACAATCATCAAAAGCCCCGTCCACTTCAAGGGCCGTGATATTATTGCCCCAGGTCGTCAACTGCTTCTCCTGCCATTCACTTACTTTTCCCGAGGGATAAAGAATCACGACATCGATTCCCGGAACATTCCAAAAGCCGCTGGCTACCGCGCTTCCGGTATCACCGGATGTGGCGACGAGAATCGTTAGTTTCCTGGATTCACCTTTGTTGAGATAAGCCATCAAGCGGGCCATGAAGCGCGCGCCGACATCCTTGAAGGCCAGCGTTGGGCCATGAAAGAGCTCCAACATATAAGTTTGGTCGCGCAACCGTACCAGCGGAGTATCGAACGGATATGCGTCCTGGCACATGGTCTCGAGATCCGACGCAGGAATTTCGTCACCGAACCAGGCTTTGGATATTATCGAAGCGATCTCCGGCAACGACATGGAACGCATCGCTTCGATCATCGGCTGAGGCAAGACAGGGATCCGTTCGGGCATGAAGAGGCCATTGTCAGGGGGCAATCCCAACAATACCGCATCCCGGAGACTGAAAGGATGATTCGGATCCTTCGTAGAAAAATAGCGCATACTCGTTCAACGCTTGGCTATGACCGTTCCCTTGCGGTTAACGGCCGAGACATACAGACTGCAGGATAAGTTCTTTTCCAGATAGACCTCACGCATTGCGGCGCCGACCCGATCGGCTTGTGGCCGACTGCTGCACAGTGCAACGATGGAAGGGCCCGCCCCACTGATGGTGCAGGCAAGCGCGCCGGCATCCAACGCGGCCGACTTGACCTTGGCGAAATCGGGAATGAGTGGACCGCGAGCAGGTTCCGCCACACGATCCTCCATCGCCCGCCCGATGAGCGACAAGTCTTTCGCATACAAGCCGGCTACCAGGGAAGCCGTATTTGCCCATTGACGAACGGCATCCGACAGGGGTATCTGCCTGGGTAACGCTTTCCTGGATTCGGATGTGGGCAACTCCAGATGAGGATGAAGGATGGCAACGTGCAGGCGGGACGGCACAGGCAAGCGAAGCACTTCCAACGGATCCGTAGTGCGAACGAGTGTTATTCCTCCCAGAATGGAAGGCGCAACATTGTCGGCATGCGCAGCACCGCTGGCGATCCGTTCTCCCTGCATGGCCCAGTATACCAGTTCTTCCTTGCTACAAGGAGAGCCCAGCAAGTGATTTGCAGCCACCACGGCAGCCGCAGCGCTCGCCGCACTCGATCCCATCCCACTGCCCATCGGCATTTTCTTTGTCAACCACAGGTCAAAGCCCCGGTTTACGCCAAGATGCTCGAGCAATGCCATCAAGGCTACGCCCGCCGTATTTTGTTCCGGGTCGGTGCTGAGTTTTCCGTCATCGCCCTTTATGCTTCGGATCCGGATCCCCCCATAGGTGTTGGGTTCCATGCGCAGCGAATCGCCCAAACCCGAGATCGCAAGTCCGAACACATCAAATCCCGAACCCAGGTTGGCAACAGTAGCAGGAGCGAAAACGGTAACGGAAGTTTTGGGCATAGGCGGAGTAGCTGGGCGATGGAAAGCGGGAATTAGTAATTAGTAATTAGTAATTAGTAATTAAAAATTGAGGTTCCAGAATAAACATACGATTCGCTAAACTATTTACTGTTTACTATTCACTATTCACTATTCACTATTCGCTATTCGCTATTCGCTATTCAACGCCAAAATAGTTCCCAATACTGATAATCTCAGCAAACACACCGGCTGCGGTGACTTCGGCGCCGGCGCCTGGGCCTTTTACGACCAAGGGTCGTTGATTGTAGCGATCGGTCCGGAATGAGATGATGTTATCGCTTCCCGATAAATTGTAGAACGGGTGTTTGGTATCCACCTCGGTCAATTGTATGCTGGCTCTTCCGTTTTCGAGTCGGGCGATGAAACGAAGTACACAGCCTTTCTTCGCCGCTCGTGCGCGAAGCGATTCCATTTCGGCATCGATATCCGGCAAGGCAGACAGGAACGCTCCAACGGTTTTGGCCTTCATCAGGCGAGCGGGTAAGAGGGGTTTGATTTGAATGTCACCGGATTCGAGCGGTAACCCGGTTTCGCGCGCCAGGATGAGGAGTTTTCGGGCTACATCGGTACCGGACAAATCGATTCGCGGGTCCGGTTCGGTATACCCCAGTTCCTTGGCTTGCTTGACAACTTCGCTGAACGGGATGCCTTCCCGGAAGGTATTGAAGATATAGGAAAGGGTACCCGACAATACCGCCTCGATCGAACGGATACGATCACCACTCGTGAGCAGGTTTTGTAGGGTGTTGATGACCGGCAGGCCGGCTCCTACGTTGGTTTCGTACAAGAACTTCGCGTGATGCTTCCGTACCAGTTCGTGCAGTTTCCGGTATTGACGGTACGGACCGGCATTCGCCAGTTTATTCGGCGTAACCACCGAGATGTTTGACGCGATCAAGTCTCCATAAACCGAGGCCACCGATTCGTTCGACGTACAATCGACGAAGACCGTTTGCGGGAGGTTCATGGATTTCATCCGGTCGACAAACAACCGGATGTCCATCGGTTCGCCCGAACGGTCAAGCATTTCACTCAGGCGTTTAAGTGAAATGCCATCCGGAGCGAAGTACATTTTCCGGCTGTTGGCTACGCCCGCGATCACGATCTCCAGGGAACGGGCTTCCTTCAGGTGGTCGCGGTGTTCGGCTACCTGCTTCAGGAGTGTTTTACCGATGAGTCCGGTGCCGACCAGAAAGACGGAGAGCGTCTTGACTTCCGACAGGAAGAATGCCTGGTGCAAGGCGTTCATCGCCTTACCCAGATCCTGTTTCCGGATGACCGTTGAAATGTTCAGTTCCGAAGAACCCTGGGCGGTAGCTACAACGCTGATACCGTTTTTCCCGAGCGCGCCGAAAAGCCGGGCAGAGACGCCGGGTGTATTTTTCATGTTCTCACCGATCACAGCTATCACGCTCAGGCCCTCCTCCACTTTCACCTGCTCAATGAGGTGGTCGCGGATCTCAAATCGAAATGCTTCCTCGATAGCGGCCTTTGCCTGCGCGGCATCACCGGGACGGACCGCGAAGGTGATCGTATGCTCGGAACTCCCCTGGGTGATCAGAATGACATTCACCTTCGACTGACTCAAGGCGCTGAATAAGCGTGCCGATATGCCGGCCACCCCGACCATGCCACTGCCTTCGAGCGTGAGCAGGCTGATATCGTCGATGGAAGAGATTCCTTTGATCAGAAAATCCGCACCGTTCGATTTACGGGAAACGAATGTGCCGTCCGACTGCGGACGAAAGGTATTCTTGATCCGCAACGGTATCCCCTTCTCCAGCGCCGGCTGAATGGTCGGCGGATGGATGACCTTGGCACCGAAGTGCGACATCTCCATGGCTTCGCGATACGACATGGTCGGTACCGTAAACGCCTTGCGTACTTTTCGCGGATCGGCCGTCAGGACACCATCCACATCGGTCCAGATCTGGATCTCCCGTGCCTTGGTGGCTGCGCCGGCAATCGCGGCCGTATAATCGGAGCCGCCTCGGCCGAGCGTGGTAGTTTCATTACGCGCCGTCGATGCAATAAAGCCGGTCATGACGACCACCTGCTCACGGTGCTTCTTCAACCATTGACCGATCTGTCGGTTCGTCGTAGTAAAGTTCACACGTGCGTTACCGAACTGTTCGTCCGTTCGGATAACTTCCCGTGCGTCGAGAAAACCAGCGGATCGCCCTTTCGAACGCAGGTACGCTGCGATGATACGGGCAGACAAGAGTTCTCCGTGAGCGCTGACGAAATCGAGCGTGCGATCCGACAGTTCTCCAACCAGGAAGACCCCGTGCAGTGTATCGTACAATCCGGAAAAGTCAGCCTTCAACTGATCAGCCAGATTTCTATCCTTTCCCAGACGAAGTAACTTGACCGTTTCTTCGTGCCGGTGACGCACGCGCTCCAATACTTCCACATATCCCCGGTCGCGGCGTGCAGCCATCCTGCTCATCCGGATCAGATCGTCGGTAACACCTGACTGCGCAGAAACAACAACGATGGTCCGCTCGGATGCCGGTTTCCGGGCATCGCGAATGATCGAATCCAAAGCTTTAATACGGTCAGCACCTGCGACAGAAGTGCCGCCAAATTTCATTACTAACATATTGATTCTTAAAGAGTTCTAATTAATACGGCATTCCCCGAAAAATGTTCAGGAAAGATGCCGGACCCAATTACACAAAATCGCGTAACCGTCGGGGGTCAACACCGACTCCGGATGGAACTGTAAACCACGCACATTCAATTCGTTGTGAGCGAATGCCTGGATCACCTGTGCCCCATCCTGCGCTGTGATTCGCAGACAACCTGGCCAAGTTGCTTCGTCGGCAACCCAGGAGTGATAATGACCGGTTTGAACGCGATCCGGTAACCCTGAAAAAAGTTGATCCGGCGGTTGGAGGATCGAACAGGTGTTGGCAACACCGTGCATGACCTGTTGCAACTGACGCAAGCGTCCGCCAAAGTGCTCCACGATCGCCTGATGACCCAGGCAGATTCCCAACAAGGGTAATCGTCCGATCACCTTTTCGATGAATGGCATCAATTGACCGGACTCCGTGGGTAAACCGGGGCCCGGCGACAAGACAACAGCATCGTAACGCGAAAGGTCGATGGCATCCAGCGCGTCGTTTCGTACAACATCCGGCAGACTGCCGCTGGCCATTTCGAGGAAATGAACCAGGTTGAAGGTGAACGAATCGTAGTTGTCGATCAGCAGGATACGCATGAGACGTTGTCGGAATGGAGCGGAATGCGTTGCTTTGAAGTGGCAAAGTAAAGCGACGCGCGATGAAAACCATCATTCAAAGTGAAAAGGCTCCTGCCCCTATCGGGCCCTATAGTCAGGCTGTCAAGGCTGGTCCTTTCCTCTATGTATCCGGGCAGATCGCCCTTGATCCCGCTACGGGGCAATTGGTGACGATCAACATCATCCGGGAAGCCAACCAGGTCATGGAGAACATCGGAGCGATCCTGCGTGCTGCCGGACTCGGTTACGAGCATATTGTCAAGACCTGCATCTTCCTGAAGGATATGAACGATTTCGGTACGGTCAATGAGGTATACGGAGAGTACTTTAAGGGAGATTTTCCGGCCCGTGAAACCGTTCAGGTCGCAAAGTTGCCGAAGGATGTCAACGTGGAGATCTCGGTTATCGCCTATCAATCCTGATCAGGCATCCCGAAAACTGCGCTGCGTCCAAGCCCGGAACAACAACTCGGAATCGAGTGACGTGTCTTCCTTCCGGCGAATGTTGTAGCGGTGATAGTACTGCTCATTTCCCTTCTGGAGCGTTATTTCCCGCTGGCGACGCATCGGGCTGAAGAGTGTAAGCTCCGTCTTGTTTCCCGCTTCCGCCAGGAGACTTTCCAGATTAACTTCGATCTTTTGACCGTTTACGGCAATGAGTTCATCTTCTTTAGCGATACCGGAGCGGTCCGCGATCGACAAGGGCGCAACAGCACTAACCCGGGTAACCGTCGTGTCCGCGTAAATCCTGAAACCAAAGTCACGCTCTGCGACCGTCAACGCCGGCGAACGATGCAGTTCACAACCATGCGCATCCAGCAGCTCGCGTAGCAGCGGCTCGTAATTCTCGGTGCCGTAAACATAGTCCATGAAGAAGTCGGTCATGGGAGCATCGGCTGTCAGCTCGAGCAACGACATATAATCACGTTCGGAGTAACCGATCCCGCGCTTTCCGAAATCCACATACAAGGCACGCATCACATCGTCGAGTGACCGCTTCCCGCCCGTACTCCGGCGAATAAACAAGTCCGCCATCAACGACAGGATGGAACCTTCGTCATAAATGGATGTCTTTCGATGCGGAATCCCGGGGCCGTAGCCGTCCAGCCAGGTATCGAAGGAGGCGTCAGCGACCGGTGTATGAAAGCGGCCATAGTTATCGAAGTGCCGCTGCAGGCGCAGATCGATCTCTTTGAAATACTGCCCTACATCATAACTCCCACATCGCACCAGGAAGAGGTCGCCATAATAGGTGGTCACCCCTTCGTAGACAAAACCGAGACGCGAATAATTTTCCGTGGTATAATCATAAGGCATCAGTTCAACCGGACGGATCGTCTTGACGTTCCATGCATGAAATAATTCGTGCGATGCCACCCCAATGAAGTCCGTATAGACCGAAGGCTGCATCAACTCAGCGCCCGGTCCGATGGCCAGAACGGTTGAACGGAGGTGCTCGACTCCGTGATAGAACTTATAAGGCAAGGCCAGGACGAGGAAATGATACTCCGTAAACGGGAAGTCAACCATGGTCTTTACCTGTACCTCCGTGAACTTTCGAAAATCAGCAAGCAGGCGCTTCCAATCCGGGTGACATTCTCCCTGGATCCATACATGGAAGCGACAACCGTTCACATCGTAATGCTGGTGCTGCAAACTGGCGGAAGCCAGAACCGGAGAATCAACCAATTCATCAAAATCATCGGCAACAAAGCCGGCCTTCCCCGTACTCTTCAGGCTGGTGGCATACCGGTAATTTTCCGGAAGCCGGAACTCCAACGAACAGGACTCGTGCAAACGTCCGGGTACATAAAGACAACAATGAACCGGATTGATGTAAAAGAACTCTTCGTCCACCCAACAAGCGCCTGCATCGGGCTGCGCCGCGTAATAGTTATAACGCACCGTCAGGGATTCCGCGCCGTTGGCGTGTACCAGCCACGAATCTTTCGTTAGTTTTTTAAAAGGAAGCGATTCTCCAGCCGCATCGAAGACATGAAATCGCTGAATATTACGGGCAAAATTACCCAGCTCATAGCGACCGGGCCGCCAGGAAGGTAGTTGCAGCAACACCTCTCCTCCATCCGGATTACTGGTCGTGAACTCAATATCAATGTACCGGGAATTCGGGCGCTCTGCGGAAAAGGTATAGTGCATTGATGGATGTTTCGGCTTGGGATTGGACCGGCTAAGATCGCAGGAAAACCTCCAAACCGGACGAGGGTGTTCTTGCTTTTTTTCAACCCTCTGGATGACAAGCGCTTCCCATCAAATGCCGGACAATTGGTATCTTCGGCCCGCTTTGAAAATCAACTGAAATGAACTACGACCTGATCGTCATCGGCAGCGGACCCGGAGGCTATGTTGCCGCCATCCGCGCCGCCCAACTGGGAATGAAAACAGCCGTCATTGAACGTTCCGAACTCGGCGGCATCTGCTTGAACTGGGGGTGCATACCAACCAAAGCCCTGTTGAAGAGTGCACAGGTATATGAGTACCTGCTTCATGCACAAGACTATGGAGTAAAAGCCTCGGGCATCGAAGCGGATTTTGGCGCCATGGTCAAGCGTAGTCGTGGCGTTGCCGATGCGATGAGTAAAGGTGTCCAGTTCCTGATGAAGAAGAATAAGATCGAGGTGATCGCCGGGACTGCAAAGATCAAAGCGGGGCGCAAAGTCGAAGTCTTGGCTGCCGACGGCAAGTCCTCTTCCTACGAAGCGAAACACATCATCATAGCCACCGGCGCCCGCTCACGCGAGTTGCCCGGCCTCAAGCAGGATGGCAAAAAGGTGATCGGCTACCGGGAGGCCATGTCCCTGCCGCAACAACCGAAATCCATGGTTGTCGTCGGTTCCGGAGCAATTGGCGTCGAGTTCGCCTATTTCTATAATTCGATCGGCACGAAGGTCACCATCGTGGAATATCTCCCGAACATCGTTCCGCTCGAAGACGAAGACGTTTCAAAACAACTGGCCCGCAGCTTCAAGAAATCCGGCATCGAGATCATGACGGAGGCAAGTGTCGAATCGGTCGACACCTCGGGCAAAG
>WBZP01002369.1_pt1 | contig 21718 bp, 19 predicted proteins | sample 5204301 | NCBI WGS metagenome assembly WBZP01 (sample SAMN12412401, study PRJNA552823) | activated sludge metagenome | isolation source: activated sludge from nitrification reactor of wastewater treatment plant... | place: USA: Pennsylvania | collected 2017
CAGTACGCCCGACGAGATCACGCTGTTCGAGTCGCAGGGCATGGCCATACAGGATATTGCCCTGGCCGTTCGGCTTGAGGCCTTGGCGCGTGAGCGTGGGCTGGGCGTCGAATTGCCCTACGGAGGCTAATCTTCCCTAGATGCCGATTGACTCGACTCTGGCAGAACTGTAACAATGCGCGAAGGACTGCTGTTTCTCCTTCGCAAATCGTCCGGATAAAGACGATAGTCGGATGACATTGGTGTTAACGGTGTTCAAGAGACCGTCCTTATCGATGCGTCACGAGAGGGTTGAGAATGGGCAAGGCGGGATTCTGGAAGACTGACTGGTTTCTCGGTCTGGCGGTGAGTTGCGTCATGCTGGTTGTGGGCAACGGCGAGCTGATGGGCAGTCTGGAACGCAAGGCCTATGACCTCGGCGTGCAGGCGTCGAGCAGATCGCCGCTCGATCGTGTGGCGGTTATCGCCATCGACGATGCCTCGATTGCCAACCTCGGGCGCTGGCCGTGGCCGCGCGACCGTCTGGCCAAAATGACCGATCTATTGGCGGCTGGCAAGGCCAAGGTGGTGGCCAACACGATTTTCTTCTTCGAGCCGCAGATCGATCCCGGCTATGTCTATGTCTCGCGAATGCTGGACATTTATTCGCAGGCTCCGGAAAACAGCGAGCCATCGCCCGCAATGCAGAAGATCGGCGGCGTGCTTAAAGAGGCCGAATTGGCATTGAATACCGATCGCATATTGGCGGAGAGCATCGGCAAGGCCGGGAATGTCCTGTTGCCGATGTTGTTTGTGCTGGGCGAGCCGAGAGGAAGGCCGGACCAGGGCTTGCCGGAGTTTGTCGCGAAGAACCGCTTGTCGCAGGTCGCTGGCGGAAGCGACGAAGTCTGGCCAACCCTGGCATTGCAAATTCCGATTGAGGCGCTGGGCAGCAAGGCGGCGGCCATCGGGCACCTCAATACCATTGTCGATGTCGATGGCGCCATCCGAACCGAGCCGCTGGTGTTGCGCCATTACGACGATTATTTTCCTTCGTTATCCCTGATGATCGCCGCGAAAAGCCTGAACCTGGGTCCGGCCGATGTGCACGTCACGCCGGGCAGAGAGGTACGTCTGGGTAATCTGCGGATTCCGACCGACGCGGTCACGCAGATGCATACGTTTTTCTACGCCGGTCACGAAGGCAAACCGGCATTTCAGGTGGATTCCTTTTATGACGTGCTGACCGGAAAGATTCCGGTCGGAAAATATCAGGACAAAATTGTTCTGATCGGGGCGACCGCCTCGGGCGTGGGTACCACGCAGGTAACGCCGGTTTCCCCGGCAATGGCACCGGTGCTGACGCTGGCGCATGCCGTTTCAAGCATTCTACAGGAGCATTTCTTCATCACGCCCGAGTGGGGCGTCTGGGCCGGACTCGGCGCGTTCGTTCTGGTCGCCGCCTATTTGATTGCCTTCCTGCCCCGGCTGTCGGCGGGCGCGGGTGCCGTGGCCACGGTGTTGATTCTGGTGGCGCTGATTGGCGCGCACTTTGCCCTAATGGTGGGCAGTGGACTATGGATCCAGTTGATGGCGTCGGCGGCCTTGTTGCTGGTCGGACATCTTATGCTGACGACCAAGCGCTTCCTGATGACCGAGCGCGGCAAGGAGAAGTCGGATGCCGATTCGGCCGAATCGAACCGCATGCTTGGCCTCGCATTCCAGGGGCAGGGTCAGTTCGACATGGCTTTCGACAAGTTCCGCAAGTGCCCGCTTGACGACGCGTTGATGGAGAATCTCTACAATCTGGCGCTCGATTTTGAACGTAAGCGGCAGTTCAACAAAGCCGAAGCCGTGTTTCACTACATGGCGGATTACAACCCGAAATTCCGTGACCTCGAACAGCGTCTGAAACGCGCAAAGGCGATGTCCGAAACCGTCATGCTCGGCGGCTCGGGAGGACGTACCAACGACAGTACGATGATGCTCGGCGACGGCCAGGTCGAGAAGCCGATGCTCGGTCGATATCAGGTCGAAAAGGAGTTGGGCAAGGGAGCCATGGGCGTGGTGTACCTTGGTCGCGACCCCAAGATCAACCGTGTTGTGGCGATCAAGACCATGGCCCTGGCCCAGGAATTCGACGAGGACGAACTGGCCGACGTGAAAGAGCGATTCTTCCGCGAGGCGGAGACCGCTGGCCGCCTCAACCATCAGAATATTGTCACCATGTACGATGCCGGCGAGGAGCACGACCTGGCCTATATCGCCATGGAATTCCTCAAGGGCAGGGATTTGGTGCCCTACACAAAACCCGGGCAATTGCTGCCGCTGCCCAAGGTCCTGAGCATCCTTGCCCGGGTTGCCGATGCCCTGGCTTACGCCCACAGCAACAACGTCGTCCACCGCGACGTGAAACCCGCCAACGTGATGTATGAGCCGGAGTCGGATCAGGTCAAGGTGACCGACTTCGGTATTGCGCGTATCACCGATTCGTCGAGGACAAAGACCGGCATGGTGCTCGGGACGCCGAGCTACATGTCGCCCGAACAACTGTCCGGCAAGAAGATCGACGGGCGGTCGGATCTTTTCTCGCTGGGCGTTACGCTCTACCAGATGGTCTGCGGCAAGTTGCCGTTCGTTGGCGATTCGATGGCACAGTTGATGTTCAGGATTGCCAACGAGGCGCAACCCGATATACGCGGCATAAACCCGGAAGTGCCCGAAAGCCTGGCGGCCGTCGTCAATCGCGCACTGGAAAAGGACGTAACCAAGCGTTATCAGACAGGCGAGCAAATGGCAAGCGATTTGCGCACGTGTATTAACCAGGCACCCGCGCAACATCCCGATGTCGACATATTGTTATAGGGAGATGACGTGGTAAATACGCTGAGCAGCGCACTTGAAGTCGTTGTCCGTACCGACCCGGGGATGGTGCGCGGGCATAACGAAGACGCTGTATTTGCCAATCCGAATCAGGGCTTTGTCATTCTTGCCGATGGCATGGGAGGGTATAACGCCGGAGAAGTGGCCAGCGGCATGGCGACCATGTTGCTGTCGACCGAACTGGAAGCGGCGTTTGCCACCCGACCACCGTATGCCATCGACAGCTCGACCGGCCAGCCATACGCCCATCGCTGTCTCTTGGACAAGGTGGCGCTGACCAACTCGGCCATCCACAACGCCGCGGAAAGCCAGCCGCAGTACGCCGGAATGGGCACCACGCTGGTGGCGGCGCTTTTTTACGACAATCAGGTGACGGTGGCCCACATTGGCGATTCGCGGCTCTACCGCCTGCGTGGCGAAGAGTTCAGCGTCATCACAAGAGACCACTCGCTGCTGCAGGAACAGATCGATAGCGGGATGATCCTCGCCGAAGATGCAAAGTATTCCCAGAACAAGAATCTCGTCACGCGCGCGCTGGGGGTTGATCCGGTTGTTGAAGCCGAGATCAATGACTACCCGGTGCTGCCCGGCGACGTCTACCTGCTGTGTTCGGACGGCTTGAATGACATGGTCGAGGATGAGGAAATCCAGCTCACCCTGCAGATGCTCGCCGCCAATCTCGAACTCGCGGCAACTCAGCTCATACAAATGGCCAATGACAATGGCGGACGTGATAACGTTTCTGTAATTCTGGTCAAGGTTCTGAGTAAATTTCCGGCTGCCAGAAGCTGGTGGTCGAAATTTTTGGCATGGTTTAGATAAGGATGGAAGACAATGGCTAAGCTGATACTGAGCATGGACGGTCTGGTTCTGAAGGAAATTCCATTGACCAAGGAGCGGATGAGTATTGGCCGCAAAGCAAGCAACGACATTCAGATCGACAATCTGGCGATCAGTGGCGAACATGCAGCGGTCGTGACGATCCTCAACGACTCCTTCCTTGAGGATCTGAACAGCACCAATGGAACGCTGGTCAATGGGCAGCCGGCCAAGAAACATTTCCTGAAGAACGGTGACGTCATCGAGTTGGGCAAGTACAAGCTCAAATACATTGCCGAGCAGGTGCATCATGCCGAGGCAGCCGACTTTGAAAAGACCATGGTTTTGCGCCCGAATGCCATGAGACCGCCACCTGAAGCCCAGCCGCAGGCCGCAGCCCCGGTCGACGGAAAGAATTCGTTCGACGATACGCAGTCCGGCAAGCCGGAACCGGCGGCACCAACGGCACCGGTTGCGCCAGCGGCGGCCGCCGCACCGGCCGCCGGCGCGATCCAGATCCTCAACGGTGCCAATGCCGGCCGCGAACTGGAGCTGACCAAGACGCTAACCACGCTGGGCAAACCTGGCGTGCAGGTCGCTGTTATCGCCCGCAGGCCGCACGGCTATTTCATCACCCATGTTGAAGGCAAGCAGTATCCGGTACTGAATGGCCAGACGGTCGATGCACAGGCACACCAGTTGGCCGATCATGATGTCATTGAAATTGCGGGTATCAAGATGGAGTTCTTCCTGAAGAACTGATAGCTATCAAGGCCAATGGCGAATTGAAGAAGAACCTCATCAGAATCGCGCTCGGCCTGGCGCTGGCCCTGGTTTTTTTCGGCCATTCGGCCAAGGTATACCAGATTGCATTGCTCAATACCCTTGACGCATTCATCTACGATACGCGACTCCGGCTGACCACCAAAGGCGGTGTCGATGAACGCATCGTCATACTCGATATCGACGAGAAAAGCCTAGCCGAAGTCGGTCGCTGGCCCTGGAGTCGCGACACGATGGCCACCCTGGTGGCAAAACTGTTCGACAACTACAAGATTGCCTTGCTGGGTTTCGACGTGGTGTTTGCCGAACCGGACAAGAGTTCCGGGCTGTCTTCCCTGGAATCCATCGCGGGTGGCGTGCTCAAGAATGATCTGGCGTTCCAGTCGGCCTTGAAGGGGCTGCGCGGCGAATTGGATTTCGATCGGCGTTTTGCCGAATCCTTGCACAACCGGCCGGTAGTATTGGGTTTTTATTTCACCAACCTTGACCGGGTCAATCGAAACGGCGCTCTGCCGGCGCCGGTGCTGTCGGCGGGCACATTCAGGGGCAGAAACGTTGACTTAACTTCCTGGAGCGGATTTGGCGGCAATCTGCCTGAATTCCAGAGCAATGCCGTCAATGCCGGGCATTTCAATCCGATCGTCGATTTCGATGGCACCTCGCGGCGGGTGCCCATGCTGGCCGAACACGATGGCCAGTACTACGAAGCGCTCTCGCTGGCCATGGTGCGGGTATTGCTGGGCAAGCCGTCGATCATTCCCGGATACCCCGATTCGGGACCGAAGAGCGGTCTCGAGTGGCTCGATTTGCCTGCGGACAAAGGGGTGTTGCGTATTCCGGTTGACGAAAACGGCGCCAGCCTGATTCCGTACCGTGGCCCGCAGGGTAGCTTCAACTATCTGTCGGCGTCCGATGCCCTGAACGGTCGCTTGAAGCACGAACAACTCGCCGGGAAGGTCGTTCTGCTCGGAACAACCGCGCCGGGCCTGATGGATCTGCGGGTAACGCCGGTCGGCAACACCTATCCAGGCGTCGAGATCCACGCCAATCTGGTCGCCGGCATGCTCGATGCAGACATTAAACAAAAGCCATCCTATGTCCTTGGCGCGGACATCGTGCAGCTTTCGTTGTGCACGCTGGCGCTGGCTTTGCTGCTGCCGATACTCTCCCCTTTGCGCGCCACCGTGCTGGCCGCGGGCATGCTGCTGGTCGCAGCCGGTCTCAACTTCTATCTGTGGACTTCCGGTTTGGTGATGCCTCTGGCTACCGTTATTTCGGCCATTCTCGCGCTCTATGCACTGAACATGTCCTGGGGCTATTTCGTCGAGACGCGCAGCAAGCGCCAGTTTGCCGAGCTTTTTGGCCAGTACGTGCCACCCGAACTCGTCGACGAAATGGCGCGCGATCCCGAACGCTACAGCATGGAAGGCAAGAACGCCGAGCTTACCGTGTTGTTTTCGGATGTCCGCGGGTTTACCAGTATCTCGGAGGGGCTGGACCCCAAGGAACTGACGCAACTGATGAACGCCTATCTGGGTGCGATGACCCGCGTTGTCCAGAAGAATCGTGGAACGCTGGATAAGTATATTGGCGACGCGATCATGGCTTTTTGGGGTGCGCCGGTAGCCGACGCCGATCACGCCTGGCATGCCGTCTCCACGGCGCTTGAGATGCAGGCTGAATTGCGCACGCTCGACGAGCCTTTCAGGGCGCGTGGTTGGCCGGCGCTACGCATTGGCATAGGCATCAACAGCGGAACGATGACAGTGGGCGATATGGGGTCGCAAGTGCGCAAGTCCTACACCGTCATGGGCGATGCGGTCAATCTTGCTTCACGGCTGGAAGGGCTTACCAAGCAGTACGGCGTCGGGATTCTCGTCAGCGATGCCACCAAAACGCTGGTCAAGAACATGGTGTATCGCGAAGTCGATCGCGTCCGGGTCAAGGGCAAGGATGAGCCGGTTGGAATTTTCGAGCCCCTGGGGACGGCCGAACAGATCGACAAAGCCGTGCAGGATGAGCTTAAACTCTGGAATCAGGCCCTGCGCCTTTATCGCCAGCAGGATTGGGATCAGGCCGAACTGCAGCTATATAATTTGTCGCGCATGAGTCCGGGCCGCGATCTTTATCAGGTTTATGCGAAACGTATCACGCATTACCGCGCCAGCCCGCCGGGGGATGACTGGGATGGTGTAATGACGTTTGAAACAAAGTGAAGTTCGTTAAAACTCAGGCCTAACCTGATGGAGACGCAATGAAGGTCAGAATTCTTGGCTGTAGCGGAGGAATCGGTGGTCGCCACTTGCGCACCACCTCGATGCTCGTCGATCATGACATCCTGATCGACGCCGGGACGGGCGTGGCCGATCTCACGCTCGCCGAACTGGCCATGATCGACCATGTGTTCATTACCCATTCACACCTTGATCACATTGCTTCGCTGCCCCTGATGATCGATTCGATTGCCGACATGCGCGCCAAGCCGGTAACCGTTTATTCGACCGATGCAACGCTTGAAATCATCCAGAATCATATTTTCAACTGGGCGATCTGGCCCGATTTCAGCGAGATCTCGATTCGTGAAGAAGCGGTGATGCAATACAAGGCCATTCGTCTCGGAGAGAAAATCCGACTCGGCGATCGATCCATTACGGCCGTTCCGGCAGAACATACCGTTCCCGCCGTCGGTTACCATCTGGATTCCGGCGCGGGCAGCCTCGTCTTCACCGGGGACACAACAAGCAACGACGCCTTCTGGCCGGTACTCAACCGGATTGCCAATTTACGTTACCTGATTATCGAAACCGCGTTTTCCAATCAGGAGAAACGCCTGGCCGTCATGTCGAAGCATTTGTGCCCCAGCATGCTCGGCGAAGAGCTACTCAAATTGGCGCGTGACGCGGAAATCTACATATCGCACCTGAAACCTGGCCAGATCGAGCTGATCATGGGCGAAATCGAGCAATGTGCCGGCGATTACAAGCCAGGCATGCTGCAAAACAATCAGGTTTTCGAGTTCTGAGCCATGACGAACGAATCCAGGCCAACGAGTGCACCGGCGGTTTCCCCGAACGTGCTGCGCCGGCTGGAGCCCATTTGCGCGCTGTCCGCCCTGCGTTTGAGCGAGTTGGCCGGGATGTGCTCGACCGAGGCGGTGAATCGCGGTCTGGACCCTTTCCGCCTGCGCGGCATTCAGGGGCAGTCGGTCTATCTGTTGTCCGGCGAACTCAAACTGTCTTATGACGATGGATCCTCCTTTGTCCTCGTCGGGGGGTGTGAAGCATCGCTGTGGCCGCTGGGGAAGCGGCCGCCGCAAGTGACGCATGGCAAAGCCATCACCGACGTCGAATTGATTCGCGTCGACGATGAAGTGCTCGACATCATCATGACCTGGGACCAGTTGTCCGCCGGCATCGACCCCGCTGACAGCAGTCCGGAAGCCACCGACTGGCGCGTCATGTCCGGGGCATTTCGCCTGCAAAGCCTGACGGATGGCTCGTTGTCGCGCCTGCCTTCGGCCAGCATCGACGAACTCTTCAAGCGCTTCGAACGGATCAAGGCCAAGGCCGGTGAAACGATCCTGCGCGAGGGCGACGCGGGTGATTTTTATTACATCATCGAAAATGGCCGCTGCGTCGTGACGCGCAAGGTGGGCGGCGTCGACATGCCGTTGGCCGAGTTGAAAGCCGGCGACGCCTTTGGCGAGGAAGCGCTGGTTGTCGAGGGCACCCGCAATGCGACGGTTGGCATGAAAACATCCGGTGTTCTGCTGCGTCTCAAGAAGAGCGATTTCGTCGAGCTTCTGCGCGAACCCCTGCTCAAACGGATTTCATGGGCAGAGGCGCTACAGCACGTTTCCGGCGGTGCCCTGTGGATCGATGTCAGGTATCCCTCGGAATACCGCAATGATCGGTTGACCGGTGCGGTCAATGTCCCACTCAGTGAAATCCGTAACGCAATCGGCCTGCTCGACCGCGACCGCGAATACATCACGTATTGTCAAAGCGGACGACGCAGCTCGGCAGCCGCCTTTCTGCTTTCGCAACGGGGCTATCGCGCCTGTTGCCTGAAAGATGGCTTGAAAGGCCGAGAGGGTAGTCTGCCTTGAATGTTCGATTGATTTATGGATCAGGGTTGTTATAAGGCCAAATCGCCAATGGAAAATGTTGTTGCCGGTGACATGAACAATCGCCTGGAATTTCTCAAGAAACTCCAGATCGTCACCAACAAGATTCATGCTAAAAGCAACACGGACGAGATCATGCTTGAGATGTCGCAGGATATCTGCGATTTGTTCAGTTGCGACCGCCTGACCATCTACGCGGTCAGCGAAGACAAGCAGAGCATCGTCTCCAAGGTCAAGACCGGACTCAACTCGTTCAAGGATCTCAAGCTGCCGATTTCAGAGCACAGCGTGGCCGGATATGTTGCCGAAACGCGCAAGGTGGTCAATATCGACGACGTCTACGATGATGTTGAACTCAAAAGCTATAGCCCGGTGATGCAATTTCTCAAGGAAGTCGACAAGCGGACGGGGTATCGCTCCAAACAGATGCTCGTGGCCCCCGTCATTGATGCGCAAAGCGACGAGTTGCTCGGCGTGGTGCAACTGATCAACAGTCGCATGGATATGCCTTTTTCAGCGCTAGCCGAAGAGGGCGTGCATAGCCTGGCGCAGACGCTGGCCGTGGCTTTCGTACAGCGCCAGAAACCGGCCAAGTTGATGCGTTCGAAATACGATGGGTTGGTTACGGAGGCCATTTTATCGGCCGAAGAGCTCGATCTGGCACAGCGTTCGGCGCGGCGCAAGGGCATCGATCTCGAACAGGTTCTAACCAAGGAGTTCCAGGTCAAGCTGCCGGCCATCGGTATCGCCCTTTCCAGTTTTTTCAGTGTGCCCTACGAGCCTTTCCGGCCGGATCGCATCAAGCCGATGGACCTGCTGAGAAACCTCAAGCGCGACTACGTCGAAGCGAATCAGTGGTTGCCCGTAGAGGAAGGTCAGGAGGGGATCGTTGTTATTTCGATGGACCCCGAGCGCATCAAGGGCGCCAGGGTCGTCAACAATATTTTTCCGAAGAGCAAGATCGCCTACCGCGTCACGACCAATACCGAATTCCAGCAGACCATCGACCAGTTCTTCGGCGCACTGTCCGACCTGGGCTCGGTCGGCGATCTGCTCTCGGGGCTGGATGAAGGCGAAACCGGCGAACAAGGCAGCGGCTCGGACGAACTGACAGCCGCCGCAGACAACGAACTGGTGCGCCTGGTGAATAAAATCATCGTCGAAGCCTACCAGCAGGGCGCCTCCGATATACACATTGAACCGCGGCCGGGCAAGGAAAAGACCCTGGTGCGCTTCCGCAAGGACGGCGCGCTCGGCGCGTATATCGAAGTCCCGGCCTCGTATCGTAGCGCGCTGATTGCGCGCATCAAGATCATGTGCGATCTTGACATCTCCGAGAAGCGCCGGCCGCAGGACGGCAAGATCAAATTCAAGAAATTCGGGCCGCTCGACATCGAGCTGCGCGTGGCCACGCTCCCCACGGCGGGCGGGATGGAAGACGTGGTGATGCGCATCCTCGCCGCCGGCGAACCAATTCCGCTCGACAGTCTGGGCGTCAGCCCCGGGAATCTTGCGCGGCTCAAAGAAGTAATCAGCAAACCCTACGGCCTGTTCTTTGTTTGCGGTCCCACGGGCTCGGGCAAGACCACGACGCTGCATTCGATCATGAGCTACATCAACAAGCCGGAGACCAAGATCTGGACCGCCGAGGACCCGGTGGAAATCACCCAGAAAGGCCTGCGCCAGGTCCAGATCAACAAGAAAGCCGGGCTCGACTTCGCGACGGTGATGCGTGCCTTCCTGCGCGCCGACCCGGATGTCATCATGGTCGGTGAAATGCGCGACAAGGAAACGGTTTCGATCGGAATCGAAGCCTCGCTGACCGGTCATCTGGTGTTTGCCACGCTGCATACCAACAGCGCGCCCGAGTCGATCAACCGCCTGCTGGACATGGGCATGGATCCCTTCAACTTTGCCGATGCGTTGCTCGGCATACTCGCCCAGCGTCTGGCCCGGCGTCTGTGCAAATCGTGCAAGGAAGCCTATTCGCCGGCGCCGGAGGAAATCAAGCATCTGCTCACGGAATATTGCGAGGAACTGAGCAATACCGATCACTGGAAGAAGGACCCCAAGGCGGCGGCCAATGCCGTTCACCAGGAATGGCTCAAGCACTACGCCAAGGAAAACAAATTCACCCTCTACCGCGCCAAAGGCTGCGAGGCATGCAGCGGAAGCGGATACAAAGGCCGGGTCGGTTTGCACGAGTTGCTGGTTGGCACCGATCGGCTGAAACGGCAGATACAGGAGCACGCTCACGTGGCTGAACTGCTGGCCACAGCCCTGAACGAAGGGATGCGTACGCTCAAGATGGACGGGATCGAAAAGATCATGTCCGGCATCACCGACATCAAGCAGGTTCGTTCGGTCTGCATCAAGTAGGAGTGAAAGCCGTGGAGCCCATCAACGACTTATTTCAGCGCTTCGAGCAACTCAATGCCATTGGCGTTGCGCTTTCCAGCGAGCGGAACATCGATCGTTTGCTGGAAAACATCCTGCTTGCCGCGAAGGCGATTACGCATGCCGATGGCGGCACGCTCTACCGTGTCGGGGAAGACCGGCAATCCCTGCGATTTGAAATCGTGCGCACCGACTCGCTGAACATCGCCTATGGCGGAACCACCGGCGAACCCATTTCGGCCAAGTTTCAGGATCTTCCGCTGTATCGCGAGAATGGCGAAGAAAACAACACGCTGGTGGCCGCTTATTCGGCGATTCATGCCAGCACGGTCAATATCGCCGATGCCTATGCGGCCGAGGGCTTCGATTTTTCGGGAACGCGAAAATTCGATCAGGTGACCGGTTACCGCTCGCAGTCCTTTCTCACTGTGCCGATGAAGAATCACGAAAACGAGGTCATCGGCGTGCTGCAACTGATCAACGCCATCGATCCGGCCAGTCGTAATGTCTGCGTGTTTTCCGACGCCGATCAGCGGCTTGCCGAGTCGCTGGCTTCGCAGGCCGCCATCGCCCTGACCAACCGCCTCCTGATCAGCCAGCTGGAAGAACTGTTCGAGGCCTTCATCACGCTGATCAATCTGGCCATCGACGAGAAATCGCCCTACACCGGGGGCCATTGCCAGCGTGTTCCTTCGCTGACGATGATGCTGGCCGAGGCGGTGGATGCGACCCGCGACGGGCCGATGTCCAGTTTCAGGATGAGCGACAAGGACCGTTACGAACTGAAAATTGCTGGCCTGCTGCACGATTGCGGCAAAGTCACGACGCCGGTGCATGTGGTCGACAAAGCGACCAAGCTGCAGACCATTTTCGACCGCATCCAGATGGTCGATACACGCTTCGAAGTGATCCGTCGCGATGCCGAGCTGGCCATGCTGCGTGATGTGTCGGCCGGCGCCGACCGTGTGTCGGCCGAGCAGGCCTGGCATGAGCGGCAGCGCGCCATCGACGATGATCGAGACTTCCTGCGCCGCGTTAACGTCGGCGGCGAATCGATGAAAGCCGAGGACCAGGAACGTGTGCGACGCATTTCGAAGACCTACCGTTGGGTCGATGGCACGGGGACTGAAATCGATTTCCTGACCGATGACGAAGTCGAGAATCTGACCATCCGGGCCGGAACGCTGACCCAGGCCGAGCGGGAAACAATCAATTATCATATCGTCGCAACGATCAAGATGCTCGAATCGCTGCCCTGGCCGAAACACCTCAAGCGCGTTCCGGAGTACGCCGGCGGTCATCATGAACGCATGGACGGCAAGGGTTACCCGCGAGGCCTCAAGCGCGACGAGATGTCGGTGCAGGCGCGGATCATGGGCATCGCCGACATTTTCGAGGCGCTGACGGCGCGCGACCGGCCCTACAAGCCCGGCATGAAACTTTCGCAGGCATTGCACATTCTGAGCAACTTCCGCAAAAACGGCCACATCGACCCCGATCTGTTTGACGTTTTCATCAAGCAGAAGGTGTATCTGCGCTATGCCGAACAATATCTCGAAGAATCGCAGATCGACGATCCGGAGGCCTCGCTGGCAATCTGAGCGCCCGAGCGGGACGCCAGGGCGCACGACGGCCCCGGCAAATGCGCCTTTCGCGGTAGAATGCGAACTTCCTTCTTTCAATCACTTTCAGCCGCTTCTAGGCCGCCGCCATGTATTTCATTGCCCCCAGCATACTTTCTGCAAACTTCACCCGGCTCGGTGAAGAAATCACCAATGTCATTGACGCCGGTGCCGACTGGATTCACTTCGACGTCATGGACAACCATTACGTACCCAACCTGACTATCGGGCCGCTGGTCTGCGAGGCCATACGCCCGCTGACCAAGGCGGTCATCGACGTCCATCTGATGGTCAAGCCGGTCGATCGCATCATTCCGGATTTTGCCAAAGCCGGCGCAAACGTCATCACCTTCCATCCCGAGGCCTCGGAGCATATCGACCGCAGTCTTTCGCTGATCCGTGAATGCGGCTGCCAGGCCGGCCTGGTATTCAACCCGGCGACACCGCTCGAACACATGGATTACGTGATGGACAAACTCGATGTCGTGCTGCTGATGAGCGTCAATCCCGGTTTTGGAGGGCAGAAGTTCATTCCGGCGACGCTCGACAAGCTCAGGAAGGCCCGGGCAAAAATCGATGCCTACCAACGTGAGAGCGGTCGCAGGATTCGCCTGGAAGTCGACGGCGGTGTGAAGGTCGACAACATCGCCGAAATCGCCCGTGCCGGCGCCGATACTTTCGTTGCCGGCTCGGCCGTTTATGGCGCCGCCAAGGACAGCGATCCGCAGCGCTACAACAGCATCATTGCCGCATTGCGCGCCGAGCTGGCTACCGTTCCGGTCGCCGCGCGATGAAGCAAACGGCCACCACTGAATCCCTGGCCGTCGGCGCCGTTCTGTGCGATCTGGATGGCACGCTGCTCGACACCGTGCCGGACCTCTATGCCGCCGCCTGCGCCATGCTAAACGACCTCGCACGTCCCGCGTTGCCGCTGGAAGCGATCCGCAGCTACGTCGGCCGGGGCATTCCCAATCTGGTCAAACGCGTGCTGGCCGGTTCGCTCGAGGCGGCCGACAATGCCTCGGCGCCGCCGAAGGAAGCGCTGGACAGCTTCAGGCGGCACTACGCGCGGGAGAACGGCCGCAATTCCAAGCCGTATCCCGGCGTGATCGCCGGGCTGGACAAACTCAAGGCCATGGGCCTGCCGCTGGCGGTGATTACCAACAAAGCCGGCGCCTTTACGCTGCCCCTGCTGAAAATGACCGGGCTGGCCGCTTATTTCGACGTGGTCGTCAGCGGCGATCTTCTGCCGAAGCCGAAACCGGACCCCATGGCGCTGATCTGGGCCTGTGGGCGCATGGGCGTTTCCCCGGCGGACACATTAATGATCGGCGATTCGGTCCATGATTTTCGCGCCGGCCGGGCCGCCGGCTGTCATGTCTTCCTCGTCCCGTACGGCTACAACGAGGGACTCGACGTGCACGATCTGGAATGTGATGCTATAGTTTCCACCGTTGCCGAAGCTGCGCAACGTCTCCGGAACCTTATCACCGCACCACTCATTTCTTGCGCATGAACCTACTTCACGACAATCTGCATCATCAGCCTGCTCGCTGGGCGGAGGCATGGCCCTGGCGTTACTGCCAGTAGAACCCATGCCTCGCCACGTCACAAGCTATTGTGCCGTGCCTCTTGATGCAGTAATTGTTTGTGGAGTTTTTCATGACTGAAGCGTATTTCAACCGGCTTGCCGCTGCAGGCTACAACCGTATCCCGGTCACCCTCGAGACCTTTGCCGATCTCGATACCCCGCTTTCGATCTACCTGAAGCTGGCCAACGCCCCTTACACCTATCTGCTCGAATCGGTGCAAGGCGGCGAGCGTTTCGGACGTTACTCGATCATCGGTCTGGCCAGCCCGACGCGCATCGTCGTCAATGCCAACCAGGTCCTGGTGCTGACCGGCAACCGCATTGCCGAACGCGAAGACGATACCAATCCGCTTGAATTCATCGGCAAGTTCATGAAGCGTTTCCGGGCGGCGCCATCGGCCGGCCTGCCGCGCTTCTGCGGCGGCCTGGTCGGCTGCTTTGGCTACGATACCGTGCGCTACATCGAAACGCGGCTGACGCGCACGCGCAAAAGCGGAGAAGTCGCCGACGAACTCGGGACGCCCGACATCGTGCTTCTCCTGTCCGAGGAAATCGCCGTCGTCGATAACCTCTCCGGCAAGCTCACGCTGGTCGTGTTTGCCGAACCCGGCGTTCCCGGCGCGTACCATAAGGCGCAAGTGCGTCTCAAAGCCCTGCTCGCCAGGCTGCGCGAGCCGGCGAGCATTCCCGCCGAAACGCGGCGTGCGTCGCAACCCGCGGTGTCCATGTTCGGCGAAGCGCACTTCAAGCAGGCCGTGGTCAAGGCCAAGCATTACATCACCGAAGGCGACATCATGCAGGTGGTCATTTCGCAGCGCATGAGCAAGCCGTTTGCCGCCAGCCCGCTGGCGCTCTACCGGTCGTTGCGTTCGCTCAACCCGTCGCCGTACATGTTCTACTTCGACCTTGAAGATTTCCATATCGTCGGCGCCTCACCCGAGATTCTGGTGCGGCTCGAAAGCCAGGGGAGCGAGCGGCTCGTCACCGTGCGGCCGATCGCCGGCACGCGCCGACGCGGCACCTCGTTCGAAGAGGATCAGGCGCTGGCCGAAGAACTGCTGGCGGATGAAAAGGAGCGCGCCGAACACGTCCAGTTGCTCGACCTCGGGCGCAACGATGCCGGACGGGTATCGCAGGTCGGCACCGTCAAGCTCACCGAGAACATGATCGTCGAGCGCTATTCACATGTGATGCACATTGTTTCGAACGTCGAGGGCAAGCTCAAGGCGGAACTGGATGCGCTGGACGTGCTGAAAGCGACCTTTCCGGCCGGCACCGTGTCCGGTGCGCCCAAGGTGCGGGCGATGGAAATCATCGACGAACTTGAACCGATCAAGCGCGGCATTTATGCCGGCGCCGTGGGTTATCTCGGGTTCAATGGCGACATGGATCTGGCCATCGCCATCCGCACAGCCATCGTCAAGGACGGCAAACTGCACGTGCAGGCCGGCGCCGGCATTGTGGCCGATTCCGACCCGTCATCCGAATGGCATGAAACGGAGAGCAAGGCACGCGCCGTCCTGCGCGCGGCGGAACTGGCGGAGCAGGGGCTGGATACGCAGATGGATTGACTGGATTCCGTAAACCGCTTTCAACACAGAGATCACAGAGGCACGGAGGGCACGGAGTGGATGATAAAGAACTTTCCGGGGATGTGATTGGCGCAGCGATTGAGGTGCATCGCTTGTTGGGACCAGGGCTTCTGGAATCGGCTTACGAGTTGGCGCTGGAACGGGAGCTGTTGTTGCGCGGATCTTCCGTCGTGCGGCAGAAGTCCGTGCCGCTCGAATACAAGGGAGTGGCCCCGGGTGATGGTTTTCGGCTCGATCTTCTGGTTGAAGATCGTTTGCTTATTGAGATCAAAGCCGTTGATGCGTTGCTTCCCATACACATGGCTCAACTGCTGACTTATCTGCGCCTGACTGACCGGCGCTTTGGTTTGCTTATCAATTTCAACGAAAAGACATTGAAGGACGGGATCAGGCGCGTCACAAACGGCTATTGAAAGGAATCTCTCCGTGCCCTCTGTGTCTCTGTGCTTTCTGTGTCGAAAGAGGTAATAGACAATGCTGCTGATGATCGACAACTACGACTCCTTCACCTACAACATCGTCCAGTATTTCGGCGAGTTGGGGCAGGAGGTGCAAGTATTCCGCAACGACGCCATTTCGCTGGCCGAGATTGCCCGGCTCGACCCCGACTATCTGGTGATCTCGCCCGGACCCGGCACGCCGTCGCAAGCGGGGATTGTGCTGAGCGCGATCGGCGAGTTCGCCGGCAAGATACCGCTGCTCGGGGTATGCCTTGGGCATCAAGCCATTGGCGAGGCGTTCGGCGGGCGAGTCGTCCATGCCCGGAAGCTGATGCACGGCAAGGTGTCGGCGGTGCACCACACTGACGCCGGCGTGTTTCGCGGCCTGCCCAATCCGCTGGTGTGTACGCGTTATCATTCGCTGGCCATCGAGCGCGACTCCCTGCCCGATTGCCTGGAGATCACGGCGTGGACCGATGATGACGAAATCATGGGCGTGCGCCACAAGACGCTGGCCGTCGAGGGCGTCCAGTTTCATCCCGAATCCATACTGACCGAGCGCGGTCACGACATGCTGAAGAACTTTCTTGAGGAGCACGCCAAATGAAGCCACAGGAGGCCTTGACGCGGATCATCGAACACCGCGAAATCTTTCACGATGAAATGAGCTCGCTGATGCGCCAGATCATGGGCGGCGAAGTTTCGCCGGTGATGATCGCGGCGATCATCACCGGCTTGCGCGTCAAGAAGGAGAGCATCGGCGAGATCACCGCGGCGGCGCAGGTGATGCGCGAGCTATCGACCAAGGTCGCGGTGAAGGACGCGACGCATCTCGTCGACACCTGCGGTACCGGTGGCGACGGCGCGCAGACCTTCAACATTTCCACCGCCGCCATGTTCGTCGCCGCTGCCGCCGGCGCGCGCGTCGCCAAGCACGGTGGCCGTTCGGTCTCCTCGCAGTCGGGCAGTGCCGACGTTCTCGAAGCGCTGGGCGTCAATATCAACCTGACGCCGCAGCAGGTCGGGCGGTGTATCGACGAGGTCGGCATCGGCTTCATGTTTGCCCCCAACCACCACAGCGCCATGAAGCACGCCGCGCCGGTCCGGCGCGAGTTGGGTGTGCGCACCCTCTTCAACATCCTTGGCCCGCTGACCAACCCGGCCGGTGCCGCCAATCAGCTGCTCGGCGTATTCCATCCCGATCTCGTTGGCATACAGGTTCGTGTCCTGCAGCGTCTGGGCAGCTTGCGCGCGCTGACCGTGTTTGGCCGCGAAGGGCTCGATGAAATCTCGATTTCCGGCGAGACGCTGGTCGGCGAGCTCAACAATGGCGCGATCACCGAGTACGTCATCCATCCCGAACAGTTCAAGCTTGCCGTGCACGATCCGAGCGCCTTGCGCGTGGCCAACGTCGACGAATCGAAAACCACGCTGCTCGCCGCACTGGACAACCAGCCCGGCGCGGCGCGCGACATCGTTGCGCTCAACGCCGGCGCCAGTATTTATGTGGCCGGTCTGGCCGAAACCCTGGCCGACGGCGTCGACCAGGCGTTCGCAGCGATCGCCTCGGGCGCCGCACGCGCCAAACTCGACGAGTTTGCCGCGCTAAGCCGGCGAATTTCGGCATAATCGCTCTGTTGGCAATTACCTGAGCAAGGAGTTTCAACATGGCCCTGCCGAAAACCGAAGGCGGATTTGACGCCGCCGCCTATCTCGCCTGGGAAGAAGCGCAACCCGAGCGTAACGAATACATCGCCGGCGAGGTTTTCGCCATGGTCGGCGTGCGCCAATCGCATAACGTGGCGACGCTTAATATCGCGACGATGCTTCGCCAAGCGCTAAAAGGCAGCCCCTGCCGCGTTTTCATCGAATCGGTAAAGACGCGTATCGAGGCGGCGGACTGCTTTTTCTACCCCGACGTTGTCGTCACCTGCGATGCGCGCGACCGGCAAACACCGGCCTACGTGAGTTACCCGCTGCTGCTGGTCGAGGTGCTTTCCGATTCAACAGCCGCCTTTGATCGGGGCGTCAAGTTTGCCGCTTATCGCAAACTGGAAAGTTTGCTCGAATACGTGTTGATCGATGTGGCGCTACAGCGCATCGAGGTCTTCCGCCGCAATCCTGAAAACCACTGGGTGCTCTACGAGTACGGCCTTGGCGACTCGCTTGAACTCGCTTCACTGTCGCTGAACCTCGATGTCGGAGAATTGCTCGACGATACCCTGGAAGAGGCGCCAGACGACAGGCCGGAGGATCGTCCCCAGGTCGTTGATCGCTGAAGCAATTATCCATGAGCGACATCCTCAAAAAAATTCTCGCTGTCAAGCACGAGGAAGTGGCCGCAGCAGCAGCCATCAAGCCGCTCGCCGTGATTCGCGCCGAAGCCGAAGCGCAGCCGGCGCCGCGCGATTTTCTCGGCGCCATTCGCGACAAGATCGCTGCCGGCCAGCCCGCAGTGATTGCCGAGATAAAGAAAGCCAGCCCGTCGAAGGGCGTGCTGCGCGCCGACTTCAGGCCCGCCGCAATTGCAGCCGATTATGCCGCGCACGGCGCGGCCTGCCTGTCGGTCCTCACCGACCGGCAATTTTTTCAAGGCTCGCCGGAATTTCTCCAAGCGGCTCGTGCGGCGTGTGCGCTGCCGGTGCTGCGCAAGGACTTCCTGATCGACGCGTATCAGGTCTATGAAGCCCGCGCTCTGGGCGCCGACGCCATCCTGCTCATTGTTGCCGCGCTGGACTTGCCGACCCTGCGCCATCTGGAGGCCATCGCCGTCAGTCTGGGTATGAGCGTGCTCGTCGAAGTGCACAACCGCGCCGAACTCGATCTCGCGCTGCAACTCCAAACCCCGCTGATCGGCATCAACAACCGCAACCTGCGCAGTTTCGAGGTCAGCCTGCGCACCACGCTCGATCTTCTGCCGCGCATCCCGACCGGGCGCATTGTCGTTACCGAAAGCGGCATCCTGGGGCCGCAAGACGTGGCGTTGATGCGTGAGCACCGTGTTGATGCCTTCCTTGTCGGCGAAGCCTTCATGCGCGCCCCCCAGCCTGGGCCGGCCCTGGCCGCCCTGTTTGCCTGTGTAAGCTAAGCGGAGCGCTGCGCCAGCCGGCCTTTGTTGCATCAACACAACAAATCGGTAGGGCAGCACGCCCAATCTTCGCTTCAGGCTTGCCCCAGCCTCCGGCCTTTGCCATCATTCGTCCAGCTTCTCATCAATGAGAGGTCCAGTTTGGTGGAGCCTTCAAAAAAACCACCGATCTCAACCCTAGAGGAGATTCACCATGCAAAAGAAATTAATCGCCCTGGCTGTTGCCGGTCTGGCTTCCGGCGCCGCCTTCGCGCAAACCAACGTCACCATCTACGGTGTTGCCGATGCCACGTTTGAATCCGCTTCGGCTACGGGCGCCGCTGGCGCCCCGCACTCCAGCGCAACAGGCAATGATCTGGATCGCGGTGCGTTCACCCGTGTCAACACCAACTCTTCACTGATCGGTTTCAAGGGTGAAGAAGCGCTGGGCAATGGCCTTAAGGCTATTTTCCAGTTTGAATCCCTCGCATCCTTTGACAGCGCTGGCGCATTAAGCCTTGCTCGCGACAGCTTTGTCGGTTTGGGCAGTGACAAGTTCGGTACGGTCAAGCTCGGTAATCTGACCGCCCCGACCCGCGCTCTGGGTGCGGCTGTTGACATGAACGCTGGGGCTACGGGTCCCGGTGCCAACGCTTCATTGATTGGAAAGGTGTTGGGCGGTAACGCGATTATTGCCGGTACGTCGATACGTACGGTCGCCGGTGGCGGTTATGCGATTGACGATGTTTATAACAACGGCGCTGCGGGCTACAACTCTGGTTTCTTCGACACTCGCATGACGAATGCAATTGCCTACGCTTCGCCGGTGTGGTCTGGTTTTCAAGTTGGTGCTGCGTACAAGGCTGGTGAAGACAAGAGCCTCAACAGCAACGACAACACGACGCGCAAGGTCAATACCTATGGTTACGACCTCGGCGCTACCTATACCAACGGCCCGATCTTTGCTGGTTTGACCTACGGTAAGGTCAATTCACAGCGCGACCGCACCTATTACTCCGGTTGTGCTGCATCAGCTCCTGCTGCTACGATTTCTTGCGCTGCTGACGAGTCGAGCATTTGGCGTCTGGCTGGCAAGTACACGTTCAACGGTGGTCACCAGATTGCTGCTCTCTACGAGCAGAATAGGGCTGACTTGAACTGGGCTGCGGACGATCACTCCAGCATCAAACAACGCACTTGGGGTATTGGCGGCAAATTCATGGCTACCCCGGCTTTGGCGCTGATCGGCCAGTACTATAAGCAGAATGATGCCCAGATTAGCAATAATGATCCTGATGGCGATACCAGCGCCCATCTGTGGGAATTGGGGCTTGAGTACTCGCTGTCGAAGCGCACCATGCTCAAGGCTTCCTATAGCCAATTGAACAATGGTGCCGATGTGGCTAACGACTTCAACGTTGGTGCTGTCGGCGGTGGCTTCGGTGTTGGTTCCAAGTTGCAGGTTTGGTCCGCTGGTATCCGTCACACCTTCTAATATCGCCTGACCGCGGTATTCGAATTGAAAACGGGCACTTCGGTGCCCGTTTTTTATTGGGCTCGATTTCTGATCCGCCGGGAAGATGTAGAAAACCCCGCAGTCGCGGGTTTTTACTGGGCTGGTAATTCAGTTCAGGATCAGATTGTCGCGATGGATGATTTCCGGTTCGTCAACATAGCCCAGGAGACCTTCGACCTCCTGGCTGGCGTGGCGGGCGATACGGCGCGCATCGCTGCTGCCACCGCTGATCCGGCTGCGCGTGCAGTTTGCTTCGACTTTGACCTGGGCCATTGCCCTCGGATAGGATGAGGCACATGAGTTCAATCACCTTTGACACCCACAAATTTGTTCGCAAATTGCAGGAAGCCGGCTTTGATCAGAAGCAAGCCGAAGGTCTGACCGATGCGATGCGTGCTGCAATCGTCTTGTGCAGAACATGGTTGGGCTTATGCCGCCAATGGCAATTTAGGCGGCTGAATGAGGCTTTCGGCAGGAATGCCAAGTTCTTGGTGCAGTTTCCAGATCATGTTCAGCGTCAGTGGCCGCTTGCGGTTCAAGATCTCATAAACACGATTCAGCCTTCCGATACATGGCACCAGGTCCTTGGCCGTCAGCCCGGCCTGATCCATGCGGAATTTGATCGCTTCAACCGGGTCCGGTAGATCGATTGGGTAGTGCTTCGCCTCGTAGGACTGAACCAGCGTAAGAAGCACTTCAAACCGATCGCCTTCGGCCGAGCCGGGGACAGGTTCGTGATCGAAATAGGCAGAAACCTCGCGGAGAGCCGCCTTGTAGTCGTCTTCGGTCTTGATCGGGCGAATTTCCATGATTAATCCTCCATTCCGACTGTTTCAGCGTCTATCGTGTCATACGCTTTATGCGTACCAATGAATTTCACGTAGACCGCCTGAAATTGATACG
>WBZP01002371.1_pt1 | contig 21702 bp, 20 predicted proteins | sample 5204301 | NCBI WGS metagenome assembly WBZP01 (sample SAMN12412401, study PRJNA552823) | activated sludge metagenome | isolation source: activated sludge from nitrification reactor of wastewater treatment plant... | place: USA: Pennsylvania | collected 2017
CCTTGAATATTTCAAGGCGTTACAATCAATGTACCCGGGATCGGTCCCGTCAAAACTCAGTTTTGACGGGACGAACCGGCATGCCAGTGAAGGCACAGGTGTTTGATCCCGCAGCGATGCTGCGGGACAACGCGTCTACCATCCCGTCACATCAAACTTGTTTTGATGTGACGGGACCGCCACCCGGGCATCATGACAGGGCAATAATCTTTTTACGGAATGAATTCGAATTCACGTTCTTCAAAGAACGAATAAAGGCAGCACTTTTACGCTCTTTAATTAACTTCTCCGCCGCTCGTGCCTGAGTCTGAGTGAGGTTGCTAAGTTCAAAAAACAGCTCCCAGTCATCCGCTCTGGCCGTAAAAGCCCCAACAAAAAATTTCTCTTTATGCTGCAGCAATCGTTGCTGCAAATCATTGCAAGACCCAACATAAAACCGATTAAGTCTTTTTGAATGAAGAATATAAACTGATGCCATGAGTATAATTTTAAAAATGTTTTATTTAAAAAAGTAACGCCTTGAATATTTCAAAGCGTTACAATCAATGTACCCGGGATCGGGGTCGAACCGATACGATATTGCTATCATTGGTGTTTGAGACCAACGCGTCTACCTATTCCGCCACCCGGGCAAATATTTAAAGAACTAAGATGCCGCTTCTACCATCCCGTCATCAAACTTCGTTTGAAGACGGGTCCGCCACCCGGGCATCGTATCTTTCTCCCAAATCGTTTTCTGGGACTGCGAAGATAGTATAAAACCAATATTTGGTCGAAATAGAATTGAGCTTAGATTTTCCGGTTCGGGAAACAGAGAGGTCGGAAGTCCGGTTTTCAGGTAAAATCAGGTGCCGGATGTTAAATCAGAACGTCGTTATTGGCCTTTCAAAAGGCTGAAATTCATGAATTTGCCTTCTGAGAATGGGAGGTTGCTGATTTTCAACACCGATTTGTTTATTCATTTTGATAAACGGGTAATTTTTAGTTTCTTTGCAGCCCTTTTAGATAAAGGAAAAACTACTCTATGGCGCGTCAGGTCAAAATATTCTCCGGTACCGCATCCCGGTATCTGGCTGAGCAAATCGCTGATTGCTACGGTGCTCCGCTTGGAGACGTGAAAGTAGCCCGTTTCAGTGATGGCGAATTCTCTCCGTCTTTCGATGAGAGTGTGCGCGGCTGTGACGTGTTTATCATCCAGAGTACTTTTTCCCCAACCGATAATTTATTTGAACTGCTGATGCTGATTGATGCTGCAAAGCGCGCTTCAGCTCACTATATCACTGCGGTAATTCCTTATTTCGGATATGCCCGCAGCGACCGGAAGGATAAACCAAGGGTGGCTATCGCTTCTAAAATGGTAGCGAACCTCCTGAGTGCTGCCGGTGTTACCCGAGTGATGACCATGGATCTGCATGCACCGCAAATCCAGGGTTTCTTTGATGTGCCTGTGGATCATATGGATGCCTCAGCCATCTTCGTTCCTTATATCAAAAGCCTGAATCTCCCGAATATGATGATCTGTGCTCCGGATATGGGGGGAGTGCACCGCGCACGTACCTATGCTTCGTACTTCAGTGCCGATATGGCGATTATCGATAAGCACCGTAAACGTGCGAACGAAATTGAAAGTATGACCGTGATCGGTGATGTGTCAGGACGCGACTGTATCCTCGTTGATGATATTGTTGACACCGCTGGTACGCTTACCAAGGCCGCTTCGCTTCTCATGGATCGTGGTGCTGCCAGTGTACGGGCCTTCTGTACCCATCCTGTTCTCAGCGGACAGGCATATGAACGTATCGCCGACTCACAACTTACTGAAGTAGTGGTTTGTGATACCATCCCGCTGCGCAAGCAAAGTACTAAAATCCGTCAGCTTTCAACAGCTGCCCTCTTCGCAAAAGCAATCCAGAGAGTATATGCTTATGAATCTATCAGCTCACTCTTTGTAAAAGATTAATACAATTCTCAGCAATGAAAACGATTGAAATCAAAGGTTCTAAAAGAACGGCCCTCACCAAGCAATCCGTGAAAGCCATCCGTAATGATGAGCAGTCTCCCTGCGTTCTTTATGGTGGTAAAGAACCTGTTCACTTCTCTGTTACACTGGCCGATTTGAAAGGACTGGTGTATACTCCTGATGTTCACATGGTTAAATTGAATATCGATGGAGCAGAATACCAATGTATCCTTCAGGATATCCAGTTCCACCCGGTAACGGATATTATTCAGCACGTTGATTTCCTTCAGGTGTTTGATGATAAGCCTGTTACAATCAATATTCCGGTTCGTTTAACCGGTGCTTCAGAAGGTGTGAAGCAAGGTGGTAAACTGGTGACGAAGGTTCGTCGCTTGAAAGTGAAAGCACTCCCGGCTAAACTTCCGGATGCTGTGACCATCGATATCAGTCCACTGAAAATTGGTGGCCATATCCGTGTACGTGATCTGAACGTGGACGGTGTGACCTTCCTCGATTCACAGTCAAACGTTATCGTTGGTGTTCAAACTACCCGTAACGTAGTAGCTGCAGAAGCAGATAAAAAGTAATTACCGTTAGGTACTGAATAATACCGCCCTAAGGAACCTCATTTCGGTTCCTTTCGGCGTTTAATACAGGTACATCTGTGAAATATCTCATCGCCGGATTGGGAAATATCGGAACCGATTATGTCCATACCCGACATAATATTGGTTTTGATGTGGTGGATAGCGTTGCAAAGTCGCTGGAAGCATCATTTTCCAACGATAAAAAAGCCTGGGTGGCAGAAGCTCGCCATAAAGGCAGAACGCTGGTCTTGATTAAGCCAACCACCTACATGAACCTCAGCGGTGAGGCTGTAAGATATTGGCTCACTACGTTCAAAATCCCACAAGAAAACCTGTTAATTATCACTGACGACCTGGCCTTACCCTTTGGAACCCTCCGTATGAGGCCTTCGGGTGGTGCAGCTGGTCATAATGGCTTGACAAGTATCATTGAATGTCTTGGAAATGAGAAGTTTGCAAGATTAAGGTTCGGTATCGGAAGTAACTTCTCCAAAGGCCGTCAGTCAGATTATGTGCTGGGCCACTGGACCCCCGAGGAAGCAGCTGCCCTCCCTGAAAAAATTAAAACGGCTGAAGACATGGTGAAGAGTTTTGCCTCCGCAGGCATCCAGAACACCATGAATATGTTTAATAATAAGTAACGGCAGGGTATTTGCTACCGTACAAACATCCAAACTCCCCAAGGTGCCTATGAAACGCATCATCTACTCTTTCTTCCTCGCCATCTCTCTGAGCTTAGCAGTTGTTTCTGCCAATGCACAGGCCGATACAGGAGATAAATCCATTGCAGTAAAGGACCCTTCCGTTGCTGTATATCCAATTCCTACCACGGGCATCCTCCATCTCAATTTCAATAAAACAGTAACGGAGGATCCGATTGTGATCGTATATGATATGATCGGTAATCTGGTGGACAATGTTGTAATAGAACGTGAAAATCCGTCAACTTTCAGCATCAACCTGAGCGGTAAAAAACCTGGCTTTTATTTCGTAAAGGTATCCGGCGATCACATGACATTCTCCCGCAGGATTACCATCAATCCCTGAAACACAGAAAAATCAAAAATATCCGGGCTGATTCATTCGTGAGTCAGCCCTTTTTTTGTGGAGTTTCCAATGCTGTAAAATTGTTTAATTCCAACTGTATGGACTCTTATTACTTGTAAAGGGTGTTACTTATAGGCCGCATTCAATAGAAAAATGGAATCCTGTCAGTTGTTGTTTCTAAAACTCCGGACCTCGAGACGTTTGGTTTTGCAATCGGGCACTGAGGCTATTTCGGTGTCGGTATTGCAGAACGATGCGTCCCAGGTAATAAAAAAGCCGGACTTTCCAGCCCGGCTTTTTCAATTTGGATAAACCGATTATTGTTTGATCAGTTTTTTAGTAACGAAACCAGCTTCGTTCATAATGCGTACGGAGTAGATACCTTTTGCGAAGTTATGGGTATCAATTACGTTGTTAACGAGGTTAGTAACGCGTGAAGAATATACTACCTGACCCATAACGTTTACGATTTCAACAGAGAAATCTGAATAAGCAGATGAATTGCTGATAGTGATTTCGTCTGCGAAGGGGTTCGGGAATACGTTGAAGCTATTGCCGTTGAGTTCGTTCAATCCAACACCACCGAGTGCATTCAGGGTGAATTCGAACTGACCGGTTGAACCGCTGTAACCATCAACCATGATGTAGTACTGTGTACCTGCATTCAGTGGTACAGTATCAGCGTAAGGGAATCCCGGGTCCGCACCAATCAGACAATCAACATAAGTCAAAGGATCGGTGCAGCTTGGTGATTCAAATACCGCAAACCAAAGGCTGGCACCACCGGTTGTAGGAGAGTTGGATGAAAGTTCAAAGTCACCAGTGGCAGCAGGAGTGTATGAATACCACATTGTGTTATTAGGAGCAGAACAAGTGATACCTGAAGCAACAACATCAGCGTCACGTGGGTCAGTTGCTTCTGCCTGTGCAGTGTTGCCGGAATATGTTACGCCAAGTGTTACTGGAAGTGCGCCACAGATCGTGTCGTTTACAGGCAGCGGAATCGGAGTGCAGTTGGTAATAGAAGAAGCATTCACCAGTTTCACAGAAGATGTTCCGATTGGTGTTGAGCCTGAATTGATACAATTGTTGTCTGAATCATAAACGATATAGTACATTCCAGTGTATGGTGCAGTAAAGTTCAGCGTGTTTGGACAAGCAGCAGCAACGTAAGCACCTGCAATCGGAGTTCCAACACCGCCTGGACCGCCAGTTGAATCAACTACTGTGATGGAAGTCAATGGTCCGGTACAGCTATCAACATAGATAACAACCTGTGAAGTTGCGATCAGCTTGATCCAGTAACCATCACCATCCCAAAATGCCCAGCCGGCACGGGTATAAAGTGAGTCATGACCCTGGCACATGTAGCCGGTGTACGGCACGCCAGGTGCTGCTAATTCTTCCCAGGCGGAAGGAGTGTAAGTACTCATCGGTGCGCATTGTGAAAATGCTTTAACACCTGTAAGTAAAATAATTAATGCAATTAGAGTAGATTTTTTCATCATTGTGTTATTAGTGTGTTTCGACCTGTAAAACTAAAGATTGTACAGCTATTTTTCAGGGTGAATTATAAAATTTTACACAGGAGAATAAACATTCTCCTGTATTCACTTCTAAATCACTTATTAAGATCAGGAATGTCTGATACCCAATTCTTTCATTTGATCCTCATGGATCGATGATGGTGCATCAATCATCACATCCCGGCCAGAATTATTCTTCGGGAAAGCGATGAAATCACGAATACTTTCGCTTCCTCCAAACAATGAGCACAATCGGTCGAAGCCGAATGCAATTCCGCCGTGTGGAGGAGCCCCGTATTCAAAGGCATTCATCAGAAATCCAAACTGGTCTTGTGCTTCCTGATCGCTGAAGCCAAGGATACTGAACATCTTTTTCTGAAGTTCTTTGTTGAAAATGCGTATGCTGCCGCCACCCACTTCTACGCCATTAATAACCATGTCGTATGCATTGGCACGTACCTTACCGGGTTCGGTATCAAGAAGTCCGATGTCTTCAGGTAACGGGGAGGTAAAGGGATGGTGCATCGCAAACCAGCGTCCGGTTTCTTCTCCCCATTCGAGCTGTGGAAAATCCAGTACCCAAAGGCACTGATATTGGTCTTTGTCCCTCAGTCCAAGTCTGGTTCCCATTTCCAATCGAAGTTCGTTTAGGGCTTTGCGGGTTTTGTTTGTTTCTCCGGCCAGTACGAGTATCAGATCGCCTTCGGAAGCACCCATGGCATTTGCCCATTTTTTCAGCTCTTCTGCAGGGTAAAATTTATCGACGCTTGATTTTAGAGTGCCATCACTACCGTATTTTACGAATACAAGTCCGGAAGCTCCTACCTGCGGACGTTTTACAAATTCAGTAAGTTCATCGGTTTGCTTACGGGTGTATTCACTACAGCCCTTGGCAACGATTCCTACAACCAAATCGGCGTCATCAAATACTTTGAATCCTTTTCCTTTAACGATCTCATTGATCTCTGTAAATTTCATGTCAAAACGAAGGTCCGGTTTGTCGCAGCCATAATACTTCATTGCATCAGCATAACTCATGCGCGGCATCTGTCCGGGATCAATGCCCTTAACCGTGCGGAACAGATGGCGTACCAGCCCTTCAAAAGTCTGGAGGATATCTTCTCTTTCAACAAAACTCATTTCACAATCAATTTGAGTGAATTCCGGTTGACGGTCAGCCCGCAGATCTTCATCCCGGAAGCATTTTACAATCTGATAGTACCGGTCGAACCCTGCTACCATCAGTAATTGCTTGAAGGTTTGAGGAGATTGAGGTAAGGCATAAAACTGCCCCTGGTTCATGCGCGAAGGGACAACAAAATCCCGGGCTCCTTCTGGGGTTGATTTGATCAATACGGGTGTTTCTACTTCGAGAAAACGCTGTTGATCCAGGTAGTTACGGGTTTCAATGGCTAATCGATGGCGTAATTCGAGATTGGCTCTGACGCTGGCCCGACGAAGATCCAGATATCGGTACTTCATCCTCAGGTCATCTCCGCCGTCTGTTTGTTCTTCGATGGTAAAGGGTGGGGTGATGGCCGGATTAAGAACATCGAACCAACTGACAATGATTTCAATTTCACCCGTAGGCATTTTGGCGTTTTTACTCTCCCGCTCTTTCACAATCCCTTTAACCTGGATCACATATTCACGGCCAAGCTCACGTGCTGCTTTACACATACCCGGGTTACTATCCATGTTAAATGCCAGTTGGGTGATGCCATATCGGTCGCGTAAGTCAATGAATGTCATGCCGCCCAGGTCACGCGAACGTTGAACCCAACCGCTAAGGATTACTTCTTTTCCGGCATCTGTGAGCCTCAATTCTCCGCAGGTATGTGATCGTAACATATTACTGATAGTTCAGGCCACGAATTTAACAGGATTCTGCCAAGGACCCATATCCAATCTTCCTGAGTTTCGGGCATTTTATGATCTTTGAACCGCAATAAATCAGCCGCAGAGGAGTTATTACTCTCACTACAACCATGCAACATAAACCCACCTTTCTTTTCTTTCTTCTCTTCTTCCTGGCTTCAACAGTCATTCAGTCGCAGCCGTTTCCGATTGGAAACTGGCGTGAACATCTACCGTACCTGCAAGGTAAATCGGTGGAGGTTACTGCGTCCCGCATTTATTGTGCAACACAGGATGGCCTGTTTGCACTGCGACTTGACGATAATAGTGTTGAGCGTTATTCAAAACTCAATAAGCTGAACGACTTCGGTGTAAATACCATTGCATATAACAGTTTGCAGCATGTGCTGATGGTCGTGTACAACAATACCAATATCGACTTGTTGTATGATAATGGTTCAGTGGTTAATCTGAGTGATATAAAACGTAAAAATATCCCGGGTAATAAATCAGTGAACCGGATAACATTTCAGGGGGATCTGGCTTATTTGTCCTGCGGGTTCGGCATTGTGGTGGTGGATCTCTCACGACGTGAAATCAGGGATACCTATTTTATTTCAGCTTCAGGTGCTGATGCTGACATTAATGATGTTGCGGTAGATGCTACTTATATTTATGCAGCGTCCAACAACGGGATTTTTCGGGCTGCCCTTTCAGATCCATTATTGAATAACTATACAGCCTGGGTGAAAATAGCAGATGATACAGCAGGAAGAGGTGATTATACACAGGCCGAATTTTTTAATAATCAGATTTTTTTTAATTACTCGTTGAGTACAGGCGATAGTATGCTTGCCTGGAACGGAGCCTGGGGCGTTTCTTTGCCATCCGGCATGTTGTCGAATTCACGGAAACAGGCACTTTCAACAGCTAACAACAGATTGTATCTTACCGAAAGTTCGGTCTTTACGGTATTTGACGCATCCTTGCAGACTGTGCTGACGGTGGATGGAACTGTTGTGCCTTCTCCCGGTTTTAATGAAGGGGCGGAGGCTTCCGATGGCACCATATGGATGGCGGATGCAACCAGAGGCTTGCTGAAGATTAACGGTGGCGCATATGAGAAAATTCAACCGGAAGGACCTAATTCAAGTTTGTGCGCATCTATGATGGCAGAGAACGGCAGACTTTGGGTGATTCATGGTCCTCGCACAAAGGGCTGGAATAATCAATACCGTTTAGATGGATTCTCTACGTTTTCTGGTGGCGACTGGAAAACCTGGGATGGGTATGCCGCTGCAACACCATTTTTCTCCCAGTACGGCTTCTATGATAATTTCACAATTGCAGTGGATCCGGTGGATAAGAAGCGCGTATTTATAGGATCCGGAGGAGCAGGATTGCTGGAGTTGTATGATTTGAATCCGGTCACCTTGTACCGCGATACCAATTCCACCTTGTTGCAACAATTCGGGAATCCCGGACAAGTAAAGATTCATGGTATCGCCTTCGACACGGACCGTAATTTATGGGTTTCTAATGCTGGGGTGAACAGTGTGGTGAATGTATTGAAACCGGACGGCACCTGGCGAAAATTTACGTTCCCGGGTAAAATAAATTCCAGTGCAAAAACCGGCGATATGGTGATCGATAATAATGGTTATATCTGGACAGTGATATTCGAAAACACCGGTGGTAAAGAGGGGATTCTTGTGTTCAATCCGAACAGAACCCCGGATATAACAGCAGATGATCAATATGATGTGGTGGATATGGGAACGAGCCGTGTTCGCAGTATGGCTCTTGACAAGGATGGAACGATTTGGGCAGGTACTGAAACCGGCATTTATCTTTTTTATCCTCCCTCTGTCACACCTCAAAGAATCCTGATCCGGCAGGATAATCAGTATCAGTATTTACTTTCAGGAGAAGTAGTGACAGCTATTGCCGTTGATGGTGCGAACCGAAAATGGGTTGGTACAGAGAGTGGTGGCCTGTATCTTTTTTCAGCCGACGGACAGTCGCAGATACAGCATTTTACTGCTGACAACAGTCCCTTGTTTTCAAATAGTATAACTACTCTTTCAATCAATGCAGCTACAGGCGAAGTTTTTATCGGCACAGATAAAGGATTGGTCAGTTATCAGAGCGATGCGATAGAAGCCGGAGCATTGGTATCCGGATGTGCGGATGTAGTGGTTTATCCGAATCCTGTTGAAAGCGGATACAATGGTCCTATTGCAATTAAGGGTGTAGTTCCCAATGGAATTATAAAAATTACCGATGTGAATGGAGGGCTTGTTTATCAAACCACCTCTTTGGGTACACAAGCGGTATGGAACGGCGTTAATTTACAGGGTGAAAATGTAAATACAGGTGTTTATGTTGTTTTTTCTTCCGATGCTACTGGAGACAATTCCTGCATGACAAAGTTAATGTACTTCAGATAGGAAGATTGCAAAAAAAAAGAGGAAACCACAGCATCTGCGGTTTCCTCTTTTGTTTATAAGGGGAGTAGAATTATCCTTTTTTTGCCATGTAATTTGCACCACCACGACGCACTTTGGCATCATACCAAAGCCAGTAAATTGTACCAACGGCAATGGTTATTCCAAACATCCAGTTAGCAAGTGCTCCGATTGGAGGCAGGATGGAGAACAGAGATTCTGAAGCAGTAGCAATACCTTTGAATAGCGCGGTCATATTTTTAGCTTAATTTGGCACAAATTTAATTTAAAAATTATCCAATCCAAGGATCGATATGCTGATTCGTATCTTCCGATCAACCCAGTTGTTACCACTGATATTGCTGGCGATTCTCTCCGGTACAATGTGGATGGTTTCAAAATCAGATAGTTATCGGGTTGTGGAGGCAAATGGGATGCCTTTGTATGATTTAGTGGTTGCCGTTTTAGGAAATCTGCCGATCTGGGCCGGGCCACTTATCGGTTTTGTTCTCACCTTTTCACAGGCCATTCACTTGAATCTGGTTCTGAATAAACATGAAGTTTTGTACAAAAATTCCTGGTTGCCGGCTTTGCTTTATGTGGTGTTGATCGGTATCCTGCCACCCTTTTTGTGGTTTCATCCACTGTTGTTCGTGAATAGTATTCTGATTTTTGTGCTCGACCGGATCTTTGGCCTTTATAAAAATGAATCATCAATGGCGCTGGCTTTCGATTCAGCGTTTATGTTGTCACTCGCGGCATTGTTTTACCTGCCGGCTGTTGTGCTTTTTATTTTCTATTTCTTAAGTATGATGATCCTTCGCCCGTTTTCCTGGAGAGAATGGATGGTAGGAATTTTAGGGATGTTTCTTCCTTTTTTCTTTGCCTTCCTCTTTTATTTCCTCAAAGATGAATTGCAGTTGTTCTACGAGCGTGTATTTGTTTCGGGTATTAAAAGACAAATTGATCTCCAGCACAGTTTTACCTTAGAGTATACCCTGAGTCTGGTGTTAATCGGAGTTTTTTTTCTTTTCTCACTCCTTCGTCTTCAGGTAAATTATTTCAAAAATGTAACGAAGTCAAGGTTAATTCAGCAGTTGCTGGTATTGATGATTCCTGTCTGTCTGTTGTCTGTTCTGGTTTCCAGAGATGAGTTACTTTTTCGGTTCAATACAATACCGTTACCCTTGTCTGTGTATCTTTCCTACTATTTTCTTTCAGGAAAGAAAATGTGGCTCATGGAGCTCATGTTTTTGTTGTTGCTTTGCAGCTGGGCTTATAACTATTTTATTATTCGTTAGCTGAAACCGGTCTTTTCAGTTCACCCCATGCCCAAACCAGTCGTTCAGGTTCGTCAGGGCTTATAACAACTGGTAGGGCGAATTTTCGTTCAATGATCACCTGTCGGTCCCGGCGGGAGCAGAACCAGATCATTGAACCAATATGTTTGGCATAATAACGACCGGTATAGCCGAAAAGTCCACCATTTCCCAATGTTCGTATCGGCCATTGTAGTTCTTTTTCTTCCGGTTTTCTGATTTGCAGAATGTCTTCAAATCGGATGTGTTTGGATTTCCATTTCCGTTCAATAGTCAGTCCTTCCTGTGAAAGCCCGTACGAGGATGGTGAGAAAAGATAAGATGTCAGTGTTATCAATAACAGAAAACCGCCAATAGCCATCAGTGCAAGATATCCGTTATCAGTTTCCTGACTGTTCAGTAGTGGTGGAAATATCAGCAGGGCAATACCAAATAAAACCAAATAGGTCGAGATGAGTTTGGAGAACTTATCAAGACTACATACAAATCGATGGGTTTTCATGGCTGATCAGGAGATTGTTCAGTGACTGCCGCTGTTGTAGATTTTCAATAGCATTTCGTTGGTTTCCTGCTGCTTTAGGGCATTGGTAAATTCAATGGTTGTTGAACGGTCATGTTCCCATTTAGCAGCCAGTGCTGTGTCACCGGATTTTGAGGCTGTTTTGGATTGTTCGGCACAATAGTTTCCGAATTCCGTCAGTGACTGAACTGCTGCTAACCGCACAACCCAGTTCTCTGAATTGCGGCCGGTTTCAAAAATCCTGGATATGCCAGCACTGATATTTAATTCCTGCCTGCAACGCTGCAAAAAACGTGTGTATTGTTGTAGACGGCTATAGGTTGAAAAACCCGTACTCATCGTCAGGGCTTTATTCATATAAGCCATTTGTGCGTCACTTCCGTATTTAGAATACAGGGAGGCAAGTATGGCCGTCATGCGCTCATGTGTATCTTTTTCATATTCATAGGCCAATCGTAATGCAACCGTAGGTTCTTCACTGGCCAGACCCATAAATGCGGATTCAACAACATCGAAAGAACTATCGCGCGTTGCATTCTGGAAGTAGGGGATCAGGTCATCGCCGGAATAATGTTCGTCCAGCATACTGATTGCTTCCTCGCGCACGGAGGCTTTTTGATCATATACTCCGATATCCATCAGCTTTTTCTGAATTGCAGCACTGTTGGTTCCTATGCAAAGTTTTTCGCATGCCGCAACTGCGTTCTCTCTGATTTTCCAGTTTTTATCATCCAGCGCAGATCTTATAATTTCGGCCTCAGGTGTTTCTTCGTTATAATCTTTGGAGAGTGCAATAAGTGCTTCAAAGCGATCCTGAAACAAGGGTGCCATTTTGTATAGTGCCCGCCATTCTGATTTGCTGTGTTTGTCGTTCTTTACTCCGGTAATCATTTTTTCAGCATCGAAATTTATCACGTCAGGAGCATTTGTACAGTCGAATGAAAAGTTCTGCTCTTTCTTTCTGATGGTGATATTTTCTCTTCGTGATTTCCCGTTTTCGTAGATGTCAACTGCAACCGGCAGGATAAATAAGGGTTCTTCGGACAAGTTCTGTTCCTGTTTTACGGTGCATGTGGCTTTGTGATTGGTTTCATCCCAGCCGTAGGTGATCGTTAATACAGGATGTCCTTTGCTGAGGAACCATTGGTTAAAGAACCAGTTCAGGTCCTGTCCGGTTACTTCTTCAAAAGCGAGACGTAACTGATGAACTTCAACCGGACGATAAGCATTGGTACGGAGATATAATTTCAAGGCGGAAAAGAACGCGTCATCACCAACGGTCTTTCTTAACATATGAAGGATGCATCCGCCTTTTTGATAGGAGTGTCGGTCAAACATGTCTTCCTTGTTTTCAAAATGAAAACGGATCAGATCGACTTTCTTGGTTTTTGATTCCCGGAGATAAGCATTGAGATCGTTGAGACGATCAATGTCGGCTTCCTCTCTGCCGTATTTGAATTCATTCCAGAGGTATTCTCCATACGTGGCGAAACTTTCATTCAATGGGATATTCGACCATGATTCACACGTTACATAATCGCCGAACCAGTGGTGAAACAGTTCGTGAGAGATCACATCTTCGTTGGTGCCGTCCAGCAGTTCGCGCTCGTCTTGTTGAAGAAATTCACCATGCAAGGTGGCCGATGTATTTTCCATAGCCCCGCTTACATAATCTCTCACAACCACCTGTGAGTATTTAGCCCATGGATAATCTACGCCGAGTGTTTTGGAAAAAAATTCAATCATTTCAGGTGTATTGCCGAAAATTTTACGGGCTACTGATTCGTATTTCGGTTCTACATAGTAATTGACATCAATATTGCGCCATTTGTCGCCTACCACTTTAAAGGGTCCGATGGCCATCATCACCAGATAAGGCGCATGCGGAAGATCCTGGCGCCATACATCGGTACGGGTTCCGTCCGGATTGTCGGTTGATTTGATCATTAAACCATTGGAAAGTGTTTTGAATTCCTTGCCGATGGTGATGCTGATCTGGTGTGTGAACTTCTGGTTGGGTGCATCGATAGTCGGGAACCATACAGAGCTGGCCTGTGTTTCACCTTGCGTCCAGATCTGCATGGGTTTCTGCGGGTCTTTGCCGTCGGGGTTGATGAAGTAAAGTCCTTTGTCGCTGCTGATGGCCTGACTTCCGCCAACATCTTTCAGTTCGTCGGGGCGTGAAACATAGTCGATGAACAGCTTAATGATTTCATCTTTCTTATAGGTTTTCGTAGCGATAAAAAGGCTATCGTTTTGATAGGTGTAATTGAGATTCGTAGTGTCGTTGCCGTCGATCAGCGCAAGGCGGTTGATCTGCATTCCACGTGCATTCAGGATGACCTGATCTTTCGGATAAAAATGCGGTGTCAGCTGAATCGTTGCCTTTCCATAGAGATATTTTTTGCTCCAGTCGAAGCTAACCTCCAGGTCCATATGCCGCAGATCGTGGTTGCGGGTAAACGAAGCGCGGTATGCATCCGCATCTTCGGCAGAGGGGGTGATATGGATTTCCGGAAAATCTTTTTTTACGGTTTTAGTCTGGCTGTTGTTTTTACAACCGGCCTGCAGGATCAGAGCGATGACCAGCATCGCGGGAATGGAGTTTTTCATGGCAATCGTGAATCAAAAATAGCAGGAACATGGTGATTTCCCTAAACTCTTAGACCAAATCTGAAATGCAACCGACCAATCAGGGTTAAAAGAAACACGACATCCCGGTAACCAGCCGGAATGCCGTGTAAAAAGAGGAGAGGAGATTATTTGAGTTTGAAGGTAACCGGCAGCGTAAACTGCACATTGACAGGATTACCGTTTTGCATCCCGGCGTTCCAGGTTGGCATTTTTTTAATGACTCTGATCGCTTCTTCTTCACAGCCGCCACCAATTCCACGAAGTACATTTACCTGTGCAATTTCTCCGGACGCAGTGACCACGAACGAGAGATAAACAGTGCCATCAAGTCCGATTTCACGGGCTTCAGCCGGGTAGCGAATGTTTTTTTGCAGATACTTCAGCATTTCAGCTTCTCCGCCGGGGAAGGAAGGCATTTTTTCGGCCCATTTTATAACATTTCCGGAACCGTTTCCTGCGGGTTTCGGATCGACAGGTATTGGATCCACTACTTTGACAGAGTCTGATTTGATGGTTTTAGTGCCGGTATTCATCGTCAGCAGCTGGTCCTGTGTTTTGACATTGCTCGAGTCCTGATCCTTCACTTTTAGATTGGTAAATTGCTCACTGCCGGCAGGCTTTGATTGCTGCAGTTTTTCGTTTTTCAACTCCTCCGGAAGTTTGACGGTTTCCTTTTCGGGCAGTGTGACTTCAATGAATTTAATGATGGTTTCACCGGGAGATACAAGTCGTACCTGTTGTTCGGGGTGCAGGAGATTCCAGATGTACGGAGCGCCGGCAAGAATAAAGGCCAGTGCAAATGTGCTGAGGAAGGCGATGAGTACGGTGCGGGAATAATCTCTTCGGATAGGATAGGCACCATAATCATGGTTTCTGTTTTCGAAAACGAGCTCCAGTCGTTCTTTTGCCATTGGGTTGTCCCAGTTGTTTCGGATGAGTTTCATAGCCGTTTATTTGTCAGGTTATATTGAACAAACGATGCAGCGTGTTTTTAAATTCCACAGCCGGGTCAGTGATTTGTCAAAATGCTTGCAAATGGATTACAATCCGGATATCAGCGGATTGACCGCCGGGAGTATCAACCAATACTGATTTGTCGTATTTTTGGCACACCAAACCAACAACTATGTTAATCGGACTCCTTCACTTCCATAGCCTCCTGCGCTGGATCTTACTCCTGCTCCTCATTACTGTCGTTATTAAAGCGCTTCAGGGGCGTTCCGGCGGAAAAACCTTCGAACCGGGCGATCGTAAACTCAGTCTCTTCACGTTGATTTCTGCCCACCTTCAGCTGGTGCTGGGTGCATTCCTCTATATGGTGAGTCCGACCGTTCAGCAGGCGCTTCAGAATATGGGAGCAACCATGAAGGATGGCATCAATCGTTTCTGGGCGGTGGAACACATCACCATGATGATTCTGAGTATTGCCTTGATTACCATCGGACATATCAAAGCCAAAAAAGCCACTACCGATCAGGATAAGTTCAAAGCACAGGCTTTGTATTTTACCATTGCCTTGTTATTGATTCTGGTTGCAATTCCCTGGCCGTTCAGAGAAGTAGGGATGGGTCGCGGCTGGTTCTGATCGGCTGCATTATTAAAATTGCGAATAACACACATTGCCACATACACCACTCGATTTAAAGAAAGTACCTGAACGTGTCATCCTCGTCGGATTGATCACACGTGATCAGGATGCAGACAGAGTCACTGAGTACCTCGACGAACTCGAGTTTCTGGCAGAGACGGCCGGTGCGAATACGGTCCGCCGCTTTACACAGAAACTCGACAGGCCGGATATCCGGACCTTTGTCGGCAAGGGAAAGATGGAGGAGATCATTGCGTTTGTAAAAGCGAATGAAATCCAGATTGCCATTTTCGACGATGAACTAACGCCATCGCAGTTACGAAATATCGAGAAGGTGATCGGCTGCCGCGTTTTGGATCGCACCACGTTGATCCTCGACATTTTCGCGCACCGTGCACGTACCGCTCAGGCACGTACACAAGTGGAGCTGGCGCAGTACAAATACCTGCTTCCCCGTCTTACCCGCATGTGGACCCACCTTGAAAAACAACGTGGAGGTATTGGTATGCGTGGTCCGGGAGAAACGGAAATCGAAACCGACCGGCGGGTAATTCGGGATAAGCTGGCGCGCCTGCGTGAACGTCTCGCTGAAATTGATAAGCAAAGTTTTACGCAACGCAAGCGAAGAGGGGAGATGGTGCGTGTGGCTTTAGTCGGATATACCAATGTAGGTAAGAGTACACTCATGAACCTACTCAGCAAGAGCGAGGTGTTTGCGGAGAATAAATTATTCGCCACACTGGATACCACCGTCCGCAAAGTAGTGATTGAGGATATTCCGTTTTTGTTAAGTGATACAGTCGGATTTATCCGGAAGCTTCCTCATGATCTGGTAGAGTCGTTTAAGTCCACCCTGGATGAAGTCCGCGAAGCCGATATCCTCTTGCACGTCGTTGATATTTCCCATCCGAATTTTGAAGAACACATAACAGTCGTCAACGAAACGCTTCAGGAAATCGGTGCGCTGGATAAGCCGGTGTTACTCGTTTTTAATAAGATTGACGCCTATAAAAATCCGGAGCCAACCGAAGGTGAAATTATTTCAGAAGTACCTACGCTTGATGAGCTGAAGAAATCGTGGATGGCCCGTGGTACGAACCCCGTTATTTTTATCTCCGCAGTAAAGAAGCAAAATATTGCTGAACTACGTGCTGCAGTGATGGGGTTAATTAAACAAATCCATTTTTTACGTTATCCCAACAATCAACAAACAGAAGAGCCATAGGCTGCCGTCCCGCAGCAAGCTTCAGGCTTCAGGGGCCACAGGAGCCACAGGAGCCACAGAGGCCACAGGAGCCACAGGAGCCACAGGCTTCAGTGCTACAGGTTACAGTGCTTTAGGCTTGTGGTTTGCGGCTTGCAGCTTGCAGAATGCATCCTGCTTAATCGTTTTTATTCGTTTGTAAACGTTTGTATCCGTTTACTGAAGCGTATTTACTTGCACGACTTTAATTGATGGATAATTTTGTAAGAAAAATGATATGCAGAATTATCGAAAATTAAACGTCTGGCTAAATAGTATGGATATTGCAATTGAGCTGTATAAAATTGTTGATGAGTTTCAGGTTAAAGATCAGATAGCGATTGGAACTCAAATTAAAAAATCTGCGGTTTCAATTCCATCAAATATAGCTGAAGGTACTTCCCGCAGGTCGTCACGAGATTTCTCAAGATTTCTTGAAATTGCACAAGGTTCGGCATTTGAATTAGAAACACAATTAGAAATTGCTAAGCGTTGTGACTTGATTGATGCTGAAATCGCAGAAAAATACTTGTTTCAACTGGCTGGCCTGAAAGCTGGGATTTATAAGTTGAATGAGTCTGTACTTCGAAAAATGAATTCATTAGGGGTGCTCACCATTTGTGTTATGACCGCCGCATTGATCACTATCTTACTTAAATCTCCTGCCTAACATTTACAGCACACTGTGTTATTGGTAAATCTTCAAACCTACCACCTACCACCTACGACCTACCACCTACCACCTACAACCTATAACCTATAACCTACAACCTACAACCTACAACCTATAACCTACAACCTACAACCTACAACCTATAACCTATAACCTATAACCTACAACCTATAGCCTATAACCTATAACCTATAACCTATAACCTATAACTTACCACCTGCCCCATGTTACCTAAATTCACTTCCTTTCTCTCCCTACTGGTCCAGGACCTGCTTGATTTTTTCTTTCCTGTATTGTGTGCAGGTTGTGATGAACATTTAGTAAAAGGGGAAGAAGGAATCTGTACCGTTTGCCTGATGACGATGCCGCATACTGAATTTGAAAAGTTACCGGAGAACCCTGTCATCCGTCAGTTCTGGGGTAAGGTGCCTGTGCATGCTGCAATGGCTTATTGCCACTTCAGTAAAGGAGGACGTATTCAGAAACTCATACATAGTCTCAAGTATGAAGACCGTCCGGATATCGGAGTGAAACTGGGCAAACTCTGCGCACATCGTTTGCTGCAAACACCGGTGTTCAGCAGAGCAGATGTGATTATTCCCGTTCCGCTGCATAGCCATAAGCTGCGCCTGCGTGGATATAATCAGGCTGCCAGTTTTGGTTACGGACTGGCAACGGTGATGGGCGTTCCACATCTCGAAAACGGGTTGAAACGGACAAAAAACACCTCTTCACAAACCCGGAAATCCAGATTTGAGCGTTCGCGGAATGTGGCAGAAGTATTCGTGATCGATGATAAAGAAGCCTTGAGAAATAAAATGGTCATTCTGGTGGATGATGTAATTACCACAGGCTCAACTCTTGCAGCAGCGGCCGAGACCCTGCTGGCCATTCCCGGCGTACGGGTTTGTATTGTTACAATTGCCTTTGCCCGCGCCTGAGTTCCTCTTATCTTTGCCTCCCTATGGCCGAATCATTAGCAGTTGCTCCTTCCTCCGCCGGTAAGCAGGAGAAATATGAGGTGTTGATTCCTCAGCTTGTTGCGTTGACGGAGGCAGAAACGGACCTGATTGCGAATATCTCCAACATCATGGCCGCATTGAAAGAAAGCTTTGGCTTCTTCTGGGTAGGCGTTTATTTTGTGAAAGCGGAGGAATTGGTGCTCGGGCCATTTCAGGGACCCTTGGCCTGCACACGTATCGGTTATGGAAAGGGTGTATGCGGTGCTGCCTGGAAAGAAGGGCGAACGCTCATCGTACCCGATGTGGATCAGTTTCCCGGTCATATTGCCTGTAGTTCCTTGTCGAAATCAGAGATTGTGGTTCCGGTGTTTGTGGATGATCGTGTGCGGATGATTCTGGATGTGGACAGTGCCGAGCTGAATGATTTTGATGAAACAGATGCACACTATCTCAAACAGGTAGCCATGCTCATATCTGATCTCCTTAAAAATGCCATGAGCGTATGAAACAGTGCGCCTGGTTATTGCTGTTGCTGATGGCTGCTTCCTGCGCGAACCGGGTAGCACCGACGGGTGGTGAAAAGGATACGACTCCCCCGAAGGTTCTTGAATCCGTTCCCGAAAATTATGCATTGCATTTTTCAGCAAAGGAGATACGAATAAAGTTTGATGAGTATGTTTCGGTGAATGATCTGCAGAATCAGCTTATCGTTTCACCGCTGACTGTCAAGTTGCCTGTGGTGAAAACCGGGAAGAAGGAGCTGGTCATTGAAGTGCCTGACAGTCTCAAACCGAATACTACTTACACGTTTAACTTCGGGAAGGCTATTGTGGACGTTCATGAATCGAATCCGTTGGAAGATTTCAAATTTGTTTTTTCTACGGGCGATTATATTGATTCCTTGCAGTTGTCTGGTGAAGTACGGGATGCGCTTTCCGGTTCCGGAACCAAGGGTGTAACGGTGCTGGTGTACCGCAAAACAGGCGAGGCAGCCGATGATTCACTCCCGCTCAGGCAACGGCCTTTGTATTTCGCACGAACCAATGATAAAGGAATGTTCAGGATTTCCAATATAGCCGAAGGCGAGTATTTTGTTTTTGCGGTGGAGGATAAAAACGGGAATTACTACTGCGACCGTCCGTCGGAGGAGTCCTTTGCATTTTTACCTCGTGCTCTTCATGTTCCAGCGGATAGTGTAGTGCGGTTGAAAACATCGCTGGAGTATCCGGCTGCACTGCGTATGGTGAAGATGTCGAGGGTAGATCGTCGTGCCATACAGGTGTATTTCAATAAGCCCGATCAGGATATCCGGATCATGGGATTTGATGGTGTTGTGCTGAAAGAGGATCAGTTGAGGTGGAGTCCTGCCCATGATACAGTTACCGTTTTTGATATGGCGGGTGCAGATTCGCTGAAGCTGGTGATGAGTTCGAAGGACGTGGTGTTTGATACGTTGCAGGTGCGGATGATTGCCGATAAGGGAGATAAAGAGAAAGAGTTGATCAACCGGATTAAAATAATCTCCTCTCCGCAGGATAAAGGACCTGCAGGAGTGCTGAGGATCCAGAGCCAGCATCCGCTGAAGACAGGTGCTGCTGAAATTCAGTTGCAGGAAGACAGTTCGAAAGTGATCAGCGTTCCGCTTATCGTGGAAAATGCAGCCTACGGATTGTTAAGAGTAGATTACCTCTGGAAGGAAGGAGCGAACTATAAGCTGGTGTTGCCTCCCGGACACATCAACAGCGTGTTTGATGCAAGGATGGACACGGCACGGTTCAGCTTCAGAGTGGCCGATGAAAAAAGCACCGCCATCCTCTCCGTAAAACTGGAAGGGTTGAATGCAGGGGGAAAGTATATCTTTCAATTATTGAATGAGAAATCAGAGTTGTTGCAGGAAACGAAATGTACCGGCGATACAACGATCAAGTACACCTATCTGTCGGCTACATCGGCAAAAGTACGGGTGATCCATGATCTGAACGGCGATGGCCATTGGACACCGGGATCATATGCCGCAAGGATACAACCTGAACCGGTGTTTAACGCACCCGATAAGCTGACACTGCGAGCAAACTGGGAACTTGAAACCATCATCAAACCTGAATTCGAATAATTCAATCTAATTGATAAATTTGTTCATCTAAATCATCACCTCATGTCGGAAGATAAAATCAATTCATCGAAAGCGCCGGAACCGGTAGGGTTATATCCCCATGCACGCAAGGTTGGAAATTTGTTGTTTCTTTCCGGTGTGGGTCCACGCGAAAGAGGAACGAAGAAAATTCCGGGAGTGGAGTTGGATGAAAACGGGAATATAGTTTCCTATGATATCGAAGCGCAATGCCATTCCGTGTTTCGCAATATCCGATATATCCTGGAAGATTCCGGCAGCAGCTGGGATAAAATTGTGGATGTAACGGTTTTCCTTACCAACATGAAGGATGATTTTAAAACGTATAACCGTATTTACGCCGAGTACTTCAAGGACAATCTGCCCTGCAGAACCACCGTGGAGATAAATTGTTTGCCGACACCGATCGCCATTGAGTTGAAGGTGATCGCGACGATTTGATGTGGGTATGGGAATTTGAGGTGCGTTTTTTGAATCGCGTATGTTGATGTTTGGTGTGCTTTATAGTGATATTCACTGGTAACTTTTAAGTATAAACCGCGATTAAAAAAAAGGGGCTAATGTTCTTTTTATGAATCATTTGTCTATGTAGCTGTCGCCCCTACGGGGCTGGTATTTCAGGTAAACGGAAATTCCTAATTATCGAGACATAAATTTAACCAGGAAAAATCCCAGCCCCGTAGGGGCGACATCTGACTAGCACCGAAGGTGCGTTCATAAAATCATCAAGCCCCGTAGGGGCGGCATCTTTGGGCATCGAAGTCCCGGCGGAGGAAGCAAGACGATGAACAATTTTGACGGACCAATTCGTTGACGAAAAATTTCATGTACGTTTCAAAGCCATCGTTCGCCGCCATCGTTCGCAGCCCGTGTTTTCGTCGCCAAAGCTATCGCCCCTACGGGGCTAATGTTGTGTTCTTGAAAAATTTGTCTATGCAGCTGTCGCCCCTGCGGGGCTGGCATTTCAGGTCACCGGAAATTCCTAATTATCGAGACATAAATTTAACCAGGAAAATTCCAAGCCCCGTAGGGGCGACATCTGACTAGCACCGAAGGTGCGTTTAAAAATCATCAAGCCCCATAGGGGCGGCATCTTTGGGCATCGAAGTCCCGGCGGAGGAAGCAAGACGATGAACAATTTTGACGGACCAATTCGTTGACGAAAAATTTCATGTACGTTTCAAAGCCATCGTTCGCCGCCATCGTTC
>WBZP01001719.1_pt1 | contig 21700 bp, 18 predicted proteins | sample 5204301 | NCBI WGS metagenome assembly WBZP01 (sample SAMN12412401, study PRJNA552823) | activated sludge metagenome | isolation source: activated sludge from nitrification reactor of wastewater treatment plant... | place: USA: Pennsylvania | collected 2017
CGGAAACCAGATCATAGGATCCCAGCGTCCAATAAATGTGCGTCATACTTACGCCAAACTTCTTTGCCGCCTCCTTGACGGCATCGGCGCGTTTCGTGCTGTTCTTGACGTCGCGAATTCCTTGATCGGTAAAATTGGAAAGTGCAATGTATGTCGCCATGGTTGTTCTCCTTGTGGTCGAGGATCCGGACACATCGATGCGGCTGGCGACTGTTCCGCCGCACCGGACCAATGTCCCGGGTAGCGCAGCTTAGATCGGTCTGGTGTATCGCCTTGTTGTGCACTCAGGCCCGATAAGCCACATTACTTCTTAGCCAATGAATATGGCAGTGTCAAGGTCTTCCTGTCGGTTCGTCGGGGTCTGCGGTTGAATGCGGTGGCTGGTTGATCCCCGGCGTCGCGTCGGCAGCGCTCGGTTGGTCGTCGATCCAGCGCGACCCGTAAACGTTGTCTGCTCGTCGCTTCTAACGACAGCAAGAGCTGTTCGATCAGCGTCCGGGCTGAGGCAGCTATCGGGTCGACAGCGCTCAATTGGCTTGCTGCCTCGCCAATCTTGATGGCAAGGCAATCTGATCGGCGTTATACCAGCACCGGCTTCCGCGTGAAACGAGGGGAGCGGCGACTCCCGTCCGGTCTCAGGCCGTCTCTTCGCGGCCGGCGCGCTTGCGCTCGTGCCCCTTGAGCAGCCGCTTGCGCAGCCGGATCGACTTCGGAGTGATCTCGACCAGTTCGTCGTCGGCGATGAACTCAACAGCCGATTCGAGCGTCATCAGGATCGGCGGCACCAGGCGCACGGCTTCGTCGGTGCCCGAGGCGCGCACGTTGGTGAGCTGCTTGCCCTTGATCGGATTGACCACCAGATCGTTGTCGCGGCTGTGCATGCCGATGATGATGCCTTCGTAAAGCGGGTCGCCCGGACTGACGAACATGCGCCCGCGGTCCTGTAACTTCCACAGCGCGTAGGCGACGGCGGCGCCGTCGTCCTGCGAGATCAGCACGCCGTTGCGGCGCTCGGCCATGATGCCGGCCTGCGGACCGTAGTCGTCGAAGATGTGGCTGGCCATCCCGGTGCCACGGGTCAGCGTCAGGAATTCGCCCTGAAAGCCGATCAGGCCGCGCGCGGGAATGCGGTATTCAAGCCGGGTCCGGCCTTTGCTGTCCGATTCCATGTTCAGCAGTTCGCCGCGGCGGCGGCCGAGTTCTTCCATCACGCCGCCCTGGTGATCGTTCTCGATATCCACGGTGAGCAGTTCATAGGGCTCGCACTTCTCGCCATTGATCTCCTTGAACAGCACGCGCGGACGCGACACGGCGAGTTCGTAGCCTTCGCGGCGCATGGTCTCCAGCAGGATGGTCAGGTGCAGTTCGCCGCGGCCGGAGACCAGGAACACGTCGGCGTCGGCAGTATCCTCGACGCGCAGGGCGACGTTGGCCAGCAGCTCCTTCTGCAGGCGTTCGCGGATCTGCCGGCTGGTCACGTACTTGCCTTCCTTGCCGGCCAGCGGCGACGTATTGACCTGGAAGTTCATGGTCAGCGTCGGTTCATCCACCACCAATGGCGGCATGCCGACCGGAGCGGCCGGGTCGCAAAGGGTGACGCCGATGCCGACTTGTTCGATGCCGGTGACCAGCACGATGTCGCCGGCTTCCGCTTCGGCGGCCTGTTCGCGCTCGAGGCCGGTGAACATCATGATCTGGCCGATCTTCGATTTGCCTTTGGTCTCGTCGCCATACATCACGGCGACTTCCTGCCCCGCCTTCATGCGGCCCTGCTTGATGCGGCCGATGCCGATGCGGCCGACATAGCTGTTGTAGTCGATGGAACAGATCTGCAACTGCAGCGGCAGTTCCACGTCGACGTCCGGCTGAGGTGTGTGCTGGATGATGGCCTGGTAGAGCGGGGCCATGTCGCTGCCCGGCTTGCCCGCGTCGAGCATCGCATAGCCGTTCAGCGCCGAGGCGAAGACCACGGGGAAATCGAGTTGTTCCTCGGTGGCGCCAAGCTTGTCGAACAGGTCGAAGGTATGGCTGATGACCCAGTCGGGGCGGGCGCCGGGGCGATCGATCTTGTTGACCACGACGATCGGCTTGAGGCCCAGCGCCAGCGCCTTGCGCGTGACGAACCGGGTTTGCGGCATCGGTCCTTCGACCGCGTCGACCAGCAGCAGCACGCCGTCCACCATCGACAATACGCGCTCGACCTCGCCGCCGAAATCGGCGTGTCCCGGGGTGTCTACGATGTTGATGCGGGTGCCCGCATAGTCGATGGCGCAGTTCTTCGACAGGATGGTGATGCCGCGCTCTCTTTCGAGATCGTTCGAATCCATGACCCGCTCTGTGATGGCCTGGTGGGCGGCGAAGGTGCCCGACTGGCGCAGCAACTGGTCGACCAGGGTGGTCTTGCCGTGGTCAACGTGGGCGATAATGGCGATGTTTCTTAGGGCGCGGGACATAGTGGAGGCGGCATTGCTGCGATGCAAAACCGCGCACTATAGCACGCCATCGGCGCCATCCTGCTTGGATTTGAAAGGGATTTTGATGCTCGGCATCATCGGCGGCAGCGGCCTGACGCAGCTCGCCAACCTCGACGTATCGCATCGCGAAGTAGTGCGCACGCCCTATGGCGATCCCTCCGGTCCGCTGACTTTCGGACGCATCCGCGGCAAAGATGTGGCCTTTGTTGCCCGTCATGGCTACGGACATACGATTCCACCGCATCTGGTGAATTACCGCGCCAATATTTACGCCCTGGAAATCTCCGGGGCGACCCAAGTCGTCTCGGTGGCTTCAGTCGGCGGCATTCGGGGCGATCTCGGTCCCGGCTGCCTGGTCGTGCCGCATCAGATCATCGACTACACCTGGGGCCGTGAGATGACCTTCCAGTCAGGCATCGACGGCCCGGTGATTCATGTCGATTTCACCAAACCTTATGACGCGTCTGTGCGCGAGCTGCTGCTCGACGTGGCGCGCCGAATCGGCGAGCAAGTGCTTGACGGCGGCGTATACGCCTCGATGCAGGGGCCGCGCCTGGAAACCGCCGCCGAAATCGATCGCCTGCAGCACGATGGCGCAGACATGGTCGGCATGACCGGCATGCCGGAAGCCGCGCTGGCGCGGGAACTGGATTTGCCTTACGCGGCGCTCTGCGTGGTGGCCAATTGGGCGGCGGGTCGTGCCGATTCGGCGCACGGCATCAAGTTCGACAGCCTCGAAGCGGTGCTGCAACTCGCGATGGCCCGCGTGCGCCGGATCATAGAAGGGCTTTGCGAAGAATGATGGCTCACTTGGCGAATAGATGCCGTCTGCTGCCCTCCGGCGGGTGCTGTAGCCTGCCGTGGTCCGGCCCGGCGACGCAATGATCCGCGAGGTGCTGCGCATGGGCGATCCGCGCCTGCTGCGTGTGGCGCGGCCGGTGACGGCCTTCGCCACGCCGCAATTGGCCGCCTTGCTGCACGACATGCGCGACACCATGGCGCATCTGGATGGCGCGGGACTCGCCGCGCCGCAAATCGGAGTCGACTTGCGGGTGGTGATTTTCGGCGGCGTGACGAATGCCCGTTACCCGGACGCGCCCCCGGTGCCGGACACTGTACTGATCAATCCGCAAGTCGTGCCGCTTGGCGCCGAGGAGGAGGGTGGCTGGGAAGGCTGTCTCTCCGTCCCAGGATTGCGCGGCTGGGTGCCGCGCTGGAGGTATCTGCGCTACGCCGGCTTCGATGAAAGCGGCCGGGCCTTTGAGCGCACGGTGGAGGGCTTTCATGCACGGGTGGTGCAGCACGAATGCGATCATCTGGATGGGGTCCTGTACCCGATGCGGATACGGGATTTCACGCGCTTCGGTTTCACCGATGTCGTGAATATTCCAGGCAGCGTGGAGGAGTAGGTGTCCGCGCCGGGCGCGCAGGGCAATCTGATCGGCAAGTACTCAACCCGGAAACCGCAACCACGGCTGCAAGCGGAATCTTCGCCACCGCGACGCCGGGTTACATCTGCGTGTAGATCGGCCCCTCGCCGCCCTGCGGCACCACCCAGTTGATGTTCTGCGTCGGGTCCTTGATGTCGCAGGTCTTGCAATGCACGCAATTCTGCGCGTTGATCTGCAGGCGCGGATTGCTGCCGTCATCGTTGCGCAGGATTTCGTATACGCCGGCCGGACAGTAGCGCTGCTCGGGGGCGTCGTAGAGCGCCAGGTTGGTCAGGATCGGCACGTCGGCGTTCTTCAGTTGCAGGTGGCAGGGCTGGTCTTCCTCGTGATTGGTGTTCGAGAGGAAGACGGATGAAAGGCGGTCGAAGGTCAGCGTGCCGTCGGGTTTCGGGTAGTCGATCGGCTGGCATTCGGCGGCGGGCTTGAGCTTCAGGTGGTCGGCCGTGTTGTGCAGGGTCCACGGCGCCTTGCCGCGCAGCACGACCTGGTCGATGCCGAACATGATCGAACCGGTCCACAGCCCCTTGGCCATCCACGGTTTGAAGTTGCGCGCGGTGTGCAGCTCCTCGTACAGCCACGAGTCGCGGAAGGCTTGCGGGTAGGCCGTCAACGTATCGTTGGCGCGGCCCGCGGCCAGCGCCTCGGCGGCGGCTTCGGCGGCCAGCATGCCGCTCTTGATCGCGGCGTGGCTGCCCTTGATGCGTGAGGCGACCAGCATGCCGGCGTCGTCCCCGATCAGCGCGCCGCCGGGGAAGTCGAGCTTGGGCAAGGACTGCAAGCCGCCCGCGGCGAGAGCGCGCGCGCCGTAGGCGAGGCGCTTGCCGCCCTTGAACAGCGGGGCGATCTGCGGGTGGGTCTTCATCCGCTGCATTTCCTCGAAGGGAGCGAGGAAGGGGTTCTTGTAACCCAGCCCGACCACCAGGCCGGCGGCGACCAGGTTTTCGCCGAAGTGGTAGAGGAAGCCGCCGCCATAGGTGTCGGACTTCATCGGCCAGCCGAAGGTGTGCATCACCAAGCCCTTCTCGAACTGCTCGGGGTCGACCTCCCACAACTCCTTGATGCCGATCGCGTAGGTCTGCGGGTCCGACGCGGCGCGCAACTGGAACTTCGCCTCGACCTGCTTGCCCAGGTGGCCGCGGCAGCCTTCGGCGAACAGCGTGTACTTGGCCAACAGTTCCATGCCCGGCTGGTGGTTGGCGGTGGGCTTTCCGTCGTGGCCGATGCCCATGTCGCCGGTGGCGACGCCGCGCACCGCGCCGTTGTCGTCGTAGAGCACCTCGGCGCCGGCGAAACCCGGATAGACCTCGACGCCGAGCGCCTCGGCCTGCGCGCCCAGCCAGCGGCACAGTTGGCCCAGGCTGATGATGTAGTTGCCGTGGTTGGCGAAGCAGCCCGGCAGCAGGATGACGGGCAGATCGACGAAGCCGTGCCGCGTCAGGAAGGCAAAGCGGTCGCGGGTGACGGCGGTCTCCAGCGGCGCACCCTGCGCCTGCCAGTCCGGAATCAATTCGTTCAGCGCGCGCGGGTCCATCACCGCACCGGAGAGGATGTGGGCGCCGATTTCAGAGCCCTTCTCGATCAGGCAGACGTTGATTTCGGCATTGATCTGCTTTAGCCGGATCGCGGCGGCAAGCCCGGCCGGACCACCGCCCACGATGACGACGTCGAACTCCATGGCTTCGCGTTGCATGCTGACCTCGATGGCTTGGAATGATCGGCAGATTATAATCGCGAAGTCGATTTCGACCCGCCCGCCGTCCCTCATGGAACACCACCGCAAGCTTGTTTACAGCAATCGGATGCCCATCCGCTGGGGCGATCAGGACGCCATGGGGCACGTCAATAACACGGTCTATTTCCGCTACATGGAGCAGACGCGGGTCGAATGGCTCGAATCCTTCGGCTTCGGCACTGCGCAAACGAACACGGAAGGCCCGGTCATCGTCAACGCCAGTTGCACCTTTCAGATTCCGATCAGCTATCCGGGCACCATCGACTGCCGGATGTTTTGCGGCACTCCGGGACGCAGCAGCGTGCCCACCTATTACGAACTGCGCCTGGTCGGTGACGAGCGTATTTTTGCCGAGGGCGCGGCCAAGCTGGTGTGGATCAATCCGTCGACGGGGAAGTCGATTCCGTTGCCTGCCGCCTTGCGCGTGAGTTGCTCCTAGCGCAGCCGGGATTCAATCAGGGGATATTCCATGGACACGCTCACCGCGCCGATCTGGCAACCCTCCGCCGAGCGGATTTCCGGCACCCGCCTGACGGCCTTCATCGCCGCGGCGGACCGACGCTGGAATCGCCGTCTCACCGGCGCCGGGTACTCGGCCTTGCACGCCTGGTCGATCGACCATCCGGAAGAATTCTGGGTGTCGGTCTGGGACTTCGGCGAGGTACGCGGCGAGATGGGCGCCACCGTGGTCATCGACCGCGAGAGGATGCCCGGCGCGCAGTGGTTTCCGGACGCCCGCCTGAACTTTGCCGAGAACCTGCTGCGGCGGCGCGATGAGACAGATGCGGTGGTGTTCTGGGGCGAGGAAAAGGTCAAACGCCGGCTCTCGCACGCGCAGCTTTATCGTGAGGTCGCCGCCCTGGCGCAGGCCATGCGCGAGCTCGGTGTGGTCGCCGGCGACCGCGTCGCGGCCTACCTGCCCAACCTGCCCGAGACGCCGATCGTCATGCTCGCGGCGGCCAGCATCGGCGCCATCTTCACCTCCGCCTCGCCCGATTTCGGGGTGCAGGGCGTGCTCGACCGCTTCGGCCAGTGCGAACCGAAGTTGCTCTTCGCCTGCGACGGCTACTACTACAACGGCAAGACCATCGACTCAATGGCCAAGGTGGCCGAGATTGCCCGCCAGATTCCGTCGTTGCAGAAGGTGGTGATCGTGCCCTACGTGCATCGGCAGCACGATCTGGGCGGTCTGTCGAATGGCGTGATGCTGGACGAGTTGCTGGCGCCGCATCGGCAGGTGGCTACGCTCGAGTTCGCCAGGCTGCCCTTCAATCATCCGCTGTACATCATGTATTCGTCGGGCACCACCGGCGTGCCCAAGTGCATCGTGCATTGCGCGGGCGGCGCGCTGCTGCAGCACCTCAAGGAGCATCAACTGCAGGGTGATGTGCGCGCCGGCGACCGGCTGTTCTACTTCACCACCTGCGGCTGGATGATGTGGAACTGGCTGGTGACGGGTCTGGCTTCCGGCGCCACGCTGCTGCTCTATGACGGGTCGCCCTTCGTCCGGCGCGGCAGCATGCTTTTCGACTATGCCGATGCTGAGGGCATGACGCATTTCGGCACCTCGGCCAAGTTCATCGACGCCATCGCCAAGATTGAATTGCGGCCGCGGCAGACGCACAGGCTGGAGCACCTGCGCGCGGTGTTGTCGACCGGAAGCCCGCTGGTGCCGGAAGGCTTCGACTACGTCTACGCCAACATCAAGCAGGACATCCAGCTGGCCTCGGTGTCCGGCGGCACCGACATCATTTCCTGCTTCGTCATCGGCAATCCGAACGGCGCGGTGTATCGCGGCGAGATCCAGTGCGCCGGACTGGGCATGGCGGTCGACGTCTTCGACGATGCGGGGCGGCCGGTGCAAGGCGAAAAGGGCGAACTGGTGTGCACGCGGTCGTTTCCGGTGATGCCGATCGGATTCTGGAATGATCCCGACGGCGCACGGTATCACGCCGCCTACTTCGAACGCTTCGACAACATTTGGTGCCATGGCGACTTTGCCGAACGGACCGCGCACGATGGCTTCATCATTTACGGCCGTTCGGACGCGACGCTGAACCCCGGCGGTGTGCGCATCGGCACCGCGGAAATCTACCGTCAGGTCGAAAAACTCGGCGAAGTGGTCGAGTCACTGGTGATCGGCCAGGACTGGCCGCCCGGCAACAGCGGCGACGTGCGCGTGGTGCTTTTCGTCAAGCTGCGTGAAGGACTGGCGCTCGACGAGGCTCTGGACAAGCGCATCAAGACCGTGATCCGCGACAACACGACACCGCGCCACGTGCCGGCCAAGGTGCTGCAGGTCGCCGACATCCCGCGCACCAAGAGCGGCAAGATCGTCGAACTGGCCGTGCGCAATGTGGTGCACGGTGTCGCAGTGAAGAACCTCGAAGCGCTGGCCAATCCGGAGGCACTGGAGAATTTCCGCGATCGGGTGGAACTCGGAAGCTGAGGGTCTGCGCCGGCGCTACGCCGGTTTGTCGGCCGCCGGCGACGATGGATCCGCGCGGAGCGCGATCCGGCAGGCTTCGTCGATCAGATGGCGGGCGATGCTGATCGGGCCGGGCAGCACAGGCAGGGCGTTTGGCGAAAACCATCCGGCGGCTTCAATTTCCGCCGGGTCGGGACTCAGGTTCCCGCCTGCGTAGTCGGCCAGGAAGGCCACCATCAGGGAGTTCGGGAAGGGCCACGACTGGCTGCGAAAGTAGCGCAGATTCGTGATCTCGATGCCGACCTCTTCGCGCACTTCGCGCTGCGCGCATTGCTCCAGCGACTCGCCGGCTTCGACGAAGCCGGCCAACGCACTGAACATGTCCTTCGGAAAGCGGGGGCTGCGGGCCAGCAAGAGTTGGTCGCCGCGCGTGACCAGCACCATAACGGCCGGGGAAAGCCTCGGATAGAACAACAGATTACAGGCGGCGCAGGCCATCGCGAATTCCCCACTTTTCGGCGTCGTGGGCGCGCCGCAGCGGCCGCAGTGGCGGTGATCACGCCGCCAATCCAGCAACTGCGAAGCGCGTCCGGCCAGCGCAAAGGCTTCGGCGCCGGCCACGCCGAACAGTCGGCGCAGCGGTGTCAGTTGGCCGACGACATGCCCCGGAAGCTTGTCGACTTCCGCCGCATAGCAGGGGAGCCCCAGCCACTCGCCCACCCGCAAGGGATCCCCGGGGTCACCAAAATCCGCCGCGGCTCCCGAGGGGAAGACTTCTTCCGGAGTCGTTCCGGGAATAACCAACACTGCGTCGTGGCAACGCAGCAGCCAGTAGCCCGGTTGTTCCATCATTGGTCCTCCGGAAAATCGCGGGTCAGGGTTCCGCAGCGACGCGCGAGTGGGTCGCTACGGCGCAATGGTTCGCTCGTCATGTGTTCAGGCTTTTCGTGACTTCGCCGCATCGCCGTCGGCAACCCGCAGTTCCCACGCGGCGTGCTCGTCCAGCGCGAGGCTTTGCGCCAGCCAGGGCAGGCATTCCTCGAGCGCGGACTTCAGGGTCCATGGCGGGTTGACGACGAACATCGCGCTGCCGGTCATGCCGCGGCCCTCGGCAGCCGGGGCGCGCACGGTGAGGCCGGCGTAGAGCCAGTCGACGGGGAGTTTCCGCAGCCGGTCGGGCAGGGCACGGGCTTCGAGGGTTGCCAGGAAGGGCAGCCAGACCAGGTAGCTTCCGGTGGCGAAGCGCATGAGGGCATCCTTCAACGCGGCGAGCACGCGCGGATAATCGCTGGCGACTTCATAGGATGGATCGATCAGCACCAGACCGCGCCGCGACGGCGGCGGCAGGCAGGCCTTGATGGCCTCGAAGCCGTCATTCTGCTCGACCTTGACGCGGCGTCCGGCGTCCTTGAACTGTCGTCGCAGCAAGGCGAAGTCGGTCGAATGAAGCTCGCAGAAGCGCAGCATATCGATCCGCCGGGCAAGGTGCGCGGCGATCCAGGGCGAACCCGGATAGCGCCGCAGTTTCAGGCCGGCATTGCAGTCTTGAACCACGGCCAGGTAGGCCTGCAAGGCCGGCGGCAGGTCACCGCGGTTCCACAGCCTGGCGATGCCATCGATGTATTCGCCGGTCTTGCGCGCCTGTTCGGAGTCAATCGCGTAGCGGCCCGCGCCGGCATGGGTGTCGAGCAGCAGGTAGGGCTTGTCCTTGGCATTCATGTGCCGCAGGCACAGCGTCAGGACCAGGTGCTTGAGGATGTCGGCGTGATTGCCGGCATGGAAGGCGTGGCGATAGCTGAGCATGGGGGCGGGATAGAATGCGCGACCATGAATGATACGCAGGGCGTCCGCGTTTCCAAACTGTTGGCCGAGCGTGGCTTCTGTTCACGGCGCGAGGCCGATGCCTTCATCGAGCGCGGTCTGGTGTTTGTCGATGGCCAGCGGGTGACTCAACTGGGCACCCGCGCGGCGCCCGATGCGGTGCTCAGCCTGGCCCCCGGGGCGCGCGCGACGCAGGCGCGGCAGGCGACCATCCTGCTGCACAAGCCGATCGGCTATGTTTCCGGCCAGGCCGAGGACGGCCACCAGCCAGCGGTGGCCCTGATCTCCGAGCACAGTCAGGTGGCCGGGGATCGCCAGCGATTTCAGCGATCGCACTTGCGCGGCTTGGCGCCGGCGGGTCGGCTGGACATCGATTCGACCGGCTTGCTGGTGCTGACCCAGGACGGCCGCGTGGCCCGCCAGTTGATCGGCGACGATTCGCAGGTGGAGAAGGAATACCTGGTCCGTGTCGAAGGCGCCGCCGACGAGAGCACTCTGGCGCTGCTGCAACACGGTCTCGAACTGGATGGCAAGAAGCTGCGTCCGGCCAAGGTCGCGCGGGCCAATCCGGACCAACTGAGCTTTATTCTCACCGAAGGTCGCAAGCGGCAGATCCGCCGGATGTGCGAACTGGTCGGGTTGCGCGTTACCGGGCTGAAGCGAGTGCGTATCGGCCGCGTCCGCCTGGGCGACCTGCCGTTGCGCCAGTGGCGTTTTCTGGGCCCGAACGAGAGGTTCTAGATCGAGAATATCCGCTGGTAGGCCAGCGCGCCGCCATCCAGCAGCTTGCCCGAGGCGCTGTCGATCCTGGAATTCTGCGCCGCGAGATTCTGCTGCGCCGCGGCCTGAACCTGTTGCTCCGTCTGCCGGTTGTCGGGGTTTGCGGCGCTGGCGCCCGGCACGTTCTCGGCACCAGGACTGGCGCCATGCTCTGCCAGTCGGGTCGCAGCGATCTGATCGACCTGTTGGCCGGCCCGGGAAAGCGTCGTGCGCAGCGTGTCCGGCGCGGCCTGGAGCGCCGCATCGAACTTCCTGGTGTCGATGGCCAGCGTGCCATCCTTCTGGCCGGTGATGCCGATGCTCTTCAATTCGGATGCGACAGTACTGTCGGCGCCAATCGCGGCAAGGGAAGCTCCGTCGCGACTGCTCGCGGCGACCGAATCCCGCGAACCACCGGCCAACGCGCCTGCCTCGGTCGCGCTATTGAAAGCCTTGACAAAATTGTTGGCGGCCTTTCGCACGTCGCCGGCGGAAGACGTTTGCCTGTCATCGCCGAGCGCCCGCGCGGCGATCTGAACGTTGGACAATGAGGACTTGATCCGTCCCGGCGCGGACAACTCGACAGTGGTCTCCTCGCGGCGCTGGCGCGCAGCGCTTGTCGCCGTTGCGGCAACCGGCGCGGCGTCGACCTTGCCGAATGCGCCGGTCGCGGAAGTCGCGGCAATATCCGTAACGGCGCCGAGACCTGCTGCATCCATTTGATGCCTCGCTGCTCATACGATCAGCTCACTATAGCATTCGGATCAATTCGCGCAATCCGGCTGTCTGTCGGACTGCCTGTCGGACTTGACTTGACGGGCGCGCTTGCCGAGTATGTGCGGATGGATGCCCCCGATCAAATCGTACGCAGCGCCGTCCGGCCCCCGTTGTTGGCCATGATTCGGTCGCGACGCGCGCTGTGGACACTGGGCCTGCTGGCCCTGGCTGCGGTTGTGGTGCTGGCTTTCGGCGCCTATCGGCAACCGGACTTGCTGCTGAATCTGATCGGACTTCGCTACTGCGGTTAACCGCCGGCCGGCCCTGAAGCGCGGGATGCGTTGGCGCCAAACGCGCGCGTCACAAGGCGGCGGAATTGCGTTACGCACCCACCTGCCAGTCGGCATATACTGACAGCATCGGCTGCCGCCGCATTGTGCGAAGGACGGTTCATGCTTGCACCGACATTGCCGTTCAACGAAGGCCAGCGCTTGGCGGCGCTGCGCTCGCTGGACCTGCTCGATACGCCGGCGGAGGAGCGCTTCGACCGCATCACCCGCGTCGCGCGACGCCTGTTCGGCGTGCCGATTGCGCTGGTCAGCCTGGTCGATCGGGACCGGCAATGGTTCAAATCGGCGCAGGGACTGGCGGCCTGCGAGACGCCCCGCGATATCTCATTCTGTGGCCACGCGATCCATGCCGCCGCGGTGTTCGTGGTGGAAGACACGCTGGTCGATTCACGTTTCGCGGACAATCCCTTGGTGGTCGGCCCGCCCGGGATCCGCTTTTACGCCGGCGCGCCGCTGGCGACGGCAGGCGGCTTGCGCATCGGGACCCTATGTCTGATCGACCGCCAGCCGCGTTCCTTCGATGCCACCGAGCGAGGGGCGTTGCGCGACCTTGCCGACTGGGTGCAGGAGGAAATCGGCCGGCGCGACGAGGCGCGGTATCGCAGGATCGGCAACGAGCAGGAAGCCTTGCTGCGGGCAATCCTGAACACCGTGGTCGACGGCATCATCACCATCGACGAGCGCGGCACGGTCGAAAGCTTCAATCCCGCCGCCGTTCGCCTTTTCGGGTATCCGCCCGAGGAAGTGATCGGGCACAACATCAGGATGCTGATGCCCGAGCCGTATCGCGGCGAGCACGACGGCTATCTGGCGCGCTTTCTCGAAACGCGCAGTCCGCGCGTGATCGGCATCGGCCGCGAGGTGACCGGTTGCCGCAAGGACGGTTCGAACTTCCCGATGGAACTGGCGGTCAGCGAAGCGGTGGTCGCCGGGCGCCGCTTTTTCACCGGCATCGTGCGCGACGTTAGCGCACGCAAGGCCGGCGAACGTCAGTTGCGCGAAACCACCACCTTGCAGAAGGCCATTCTTGACGCTACCACCTACTCGATCATTTCGACCGACCTGGAGGGAACCATCCTGACCTTCAACCGCGCTGCCGAAGAAATGCTCGGGTACCGGGCCGAAGAACTGGTCGGCCGCGAGACCCCGGCGCTGTTCCACGATCCCGAGGAAGTGCTCGAACGCGCCGGCACGCTGTCCACGGAACTCGGAGAAGTCGTCGCGCCGGGCTTCGAGGTCTTCGTCGCCAAGGCGCGGCGCAACAAGATCGAAGAACGCGAATGGACTTATGTCGGCAAGGACGGCCGACGCATTCCCGTGTCCCTGTCGGTGACCGCCCTGCGCGACAGTGGGCAGCAGATCAGCGGTTTCCTCGGCATTGCCCATGACATCTCCGAGCGCAACAAGATCGACCGCCTGAAGAAGGAGTTCGTGTCCACCGTCAGCCACGAACTGCGCACGCCGCTGACCTCGATTCGCGGCTCGCTCGGTCTGCTTGCCGGCGGCGTCGCCGGCGCGCTGCCGCCCCAGGCCGCCAAGCTGATCGAAATCGCCAGCAGCAACAGCGAGCGACTGGTGCGCCTGATCAACGACATTCTCGACATCGAGAAGATCGAAGCCGGGCGGATGGAGTTCAAGCGCGTGGCTCGGCCACTGCGTGCCCTGGTGCTGCAGGCGATCGAGGCCAATCGCGCCTATGCCGCGCAGTTGCAAGTGGGCATCGTGCTGGATTCCGGCGACGTGGATGGGCGGGTGCGCGTCGACGATGACCGGATGATGCAGGTGATCGGCAACCTGCTGTCCAATGCCGCGAAGTACTCGCCCAAGGGGGGCAGTGTCAGCCTTGCGCTCGAAGATCGGGGCGAATCGCTGCGCTTGTCGGTCAGCGACCGGGGCCCCGGAATCCCCGAGGAATTTCAGCCGCGCATCTTCGAGAAGTTTTCGCAGGCTGACGCTTCCGACACCCGCCGCAAGGCGGGCACGGGCCTGGGCCTGGCGATTACCAGGTCACTGATCCGGTCGATGGACGGGCGCATCGGGTTCGACACTTCGCCGGCCGGAACAAGCTTCTGGATCGAACTGCCGAAGGTCCCCGAGGACGCTTTGCTCCATACCCGTCCGGCGGCGGATCCCGAGCCGCGCGCTGTGCTGATTTGCGAGGACGACAGCGAGGTCGCCGAGTTGCTGCGGCGGATGCTCGACGCAGGAGGTTATCGGCCCGAGATCGCGCGCGACGTGGCACAGGCCAAGGCGATGCTGGCGACCGGACGCTATGCGGCTCTGACCCTCGACATTGCGCTGCGCGGCAGCGACGGAGTCGCGCTGATTCGGGATCTGCGCAAGGAACCGCGGGCCCGCGACCTGCCGATCATCGTCGTTTCGGGCGCCGTCCCGGCTGGTCAGAAAGCATCGCTGGGCGGCGTGCTCGTAGCCGACTGGCTGGAAAAGCCGATCGACCAGGAGCGCCTGCTGGCCGTTCTGCGCTCCAGCGTCCGGCGGGTGGGCTCACGGCGGCCGCGCATTCTGCACGTCGATGACGACGCCGATATTCTGAGTGTGGTGGTGGCGATTGCCGGCGACGTCGCCGACTTCGACCATGCGGCGGACCTGAGGACCGCCGGGGAATTGCTTGCCACGCGGCAGTATGATCTGGTGATCCTCGATCTGGCGCTGCCCGACGGCTGCGGCAGCGAATTGCTGCCGATGATCTCGGCGCTGCGCCCGGAGCCCCGCGTGCTGGTGTTTTCGGCCAGCTACGTGCCGCGCGAGGAAGCCGAGCGCTTTGCCGCCTGTCTGGTCAAGTCGATGACGGCCAATGAGGATTTGCTGAGTATCATCAAGGCGCAGATCGGCCGCTGAGCCGCGCGCGGGGAGAACAACGTGACCACCAAGACACTCGAAAAAGTTCTGTACATCGAAGACGAAGCCGATATCCAGACCATTGCCCGGCTGGCGCTTGAATCGATTGGCGGATTGGTCGTGGAGACGTGCAGCTCGGGGCGCGAGGGTCTGGATCGTGCCGCCGGCTTTTCCCCTGACCTGATTCTGCTCGACGTGATGATGCCCGACATGGATGGCCCGGCCACCTTGCGCGCGCTGCGCCAACTCCCGGGCATGGCCGACGTGCCGGTGGTCTTCATGACCGCCAAGGTGCAGCCGCAGGAAGTGGCCGGGTATCGCGCCCTCGGTGCCCTCGACGTCATCGCCAAGCCCTTCGATCCGATGACGCTGGCCGAGCAGGTGCGCGAGATCTGGGCGCGCCGGCCGTGAGAGAAAAGAGTCATGCCTGACAAGCGAATATCCGAGGAGTTGGCAAGCCTGCGAGAAGCTTTTGTCGCGGCGCTTCCGGCGAAGATCCAGCGGCTGGAGCAACTACTCGCGGAATGCACCGACACGTTGCCGGCGGGCGCAAGCTTGCCCGGCGAGGCGTGGCAGGCCATCAACCTCGCCGTGCACAGCCTGGCAGGGTCGGGCGGCACGTTCGGTTTCAAACAGGTCGGTGAGGCCGCAAGCGCCCTGGAACAGGTGCTCGCTCCATTGCTGAACGGCGCAGCGCGGCCGGATCCGGACATTCTGCAACGGGTCCAGGCGGGTGTCGCGGCGATTCGCGCGGCCAGCCGGGAGCCGCCGACCGGCCTGGTCCGCTTAACGCCGCCGACGCGGCCGGGCGATAGTGCAAGCGGGGACGAACGATTGATCTATCTCGTCGAAGATGACGCCGAACTGGCGGACAGCCTGGCAATCCAGTTGCGGCATTTCGGTTATCGCGTGCGCGTGTTCCGCAGCCCCGGCGACGTTGCAAGCGACGCGAACGAGGGTCTGCCGGCGGCGATCCTGATGGATATCGGCTTTCCCGAAGGCCCGCTGGCCGGACCCTTGGCTGTAAGGAACGCGTTGCGGCAGAGCTTTCACGGCGTGCCGGTGCTCTACATCTCCGCGCGCGGCGACTTCAGCGCGCGCCTGGAGGCGGTGCGCGCCGATGGCAAGGCCTATTTCACCAAGCCGATCGACATCGGTGCGCTGGTCAATGCCCTCGATGAATTCTCCGGCGACAGCCGGGCCAGCCCCTATCGCGTGCTGATCGTCGAGGACTCCGAGTCGACGGCCGCCTTCTATCGCCAGGTACTGCTCGCCGCCGGCATGGAACCGATGGTCCTCCTCGATCCCACCCAAATTCTTGTCCCGCTGGCCGAATTCGGACCCGACCTGATCCTGATGGACGTGTATATGCCGGCATGCAACGGTATCGAGCTGGCGACGCTGATTCGCCAGCAGCCGATTTTTGTCGGCATTCCGATCGTGTTTCTATCAACCGAGACCAACATCAATCGGCACCTGGTCGCCATCCGCCAGGGCGGTGACGATTTTCTTTCCAAACCCATCGATCCGGCGCGCCTGATTTCCGTGATAACCAGTCGAGCGGCCCGCGGGCGGGTACTGCGCGCCCACATGGCCACCGACGGGCTTACCGGGCTGCTCAACCACAGCCACCTCAAGGAGCAGCTTGAGACCGCGCTGCTGCGTTCTCAGCGGCAGGGCAATCCGCTGGTCTTCGCGATGATCGACGCCGACCATTTCAAACGCGTCAACGACACCTGGGGACACGCCGCCGGCGATCGGGTGCTGCGCAGCCTGGCCAAGCTGCTGCGCGAACGGCTGCGGCGCACCGATGTCGCCGGGCGCTATGGTGGCGAGGAATTCGGTCTGATCCTCACCGACATCGACGCGCATACCGCGCTGCCCTTGCTCGACCGGATTCGCCGCGATTTCGGCGCGTTGCGCCATGTCAGCGGCGACGCCGAATTCAGCGTGAGTTTCAGCGCCGGGATCGCCGAGTTTCCCCGCCACCAGCAGGTGGACGCGCTGATTGCAGCGGCCGATGCGGCGCTTTACCGCGCCAAGCTGGTCGGGCGCGACCGCATCGCGCTCGACGGCGATTGAGCCAGGCTTGCGGGGGAGCACAGCGAATGCCGCCCGACCATCCCGCCACAATCCTGATCGTCGAAGACGATCTGTCTCTGGCCGCCTATCTCGATCTGCATCTGCGGCAGCACGGTTACCGCATCGCCGGGATTGCGCACAACGGCTTTGAAGCGCTGCGACTTGCCGAAACGGCACGGCCCGACGCGATCATCATGGACATCGTGCTGCCGGGCGAAATCGACGGCATTGAAGCCGCCGACCGCATTCGCCGACACCGGCAGGTGCCCGTTCTCTATCTGACCGCCTACGCCGATCCGAAGCTCTTCGCGCGGGCGAAAATCAGCGATCCGTCAGCCTATTTGCTGAAACCCTTCAACGAGCGCGAACTGCATCTGGCGATCGACCTGGCGATCCAGCGGCAGCGGCTCACAACGCAGCGCGAACAGGCGTTTCTGACGCGCATCGGCAACCTGCTGGAGACGATGACCGATGGTTTCATCGTGCTCGGTCCCGACTGGCGGTTTGTTTACGTGAACCAGCGGGCTGGCGAACTTTTTAACCGGACGTCGTCCATGCTGATCGGCACGGTGATCTGGGAGGAATTCCCCGAAGCGGTCGGCGATGCGTTCTACCACAGCTTTCAGCGGGTCATGCGGGAGCGCGTGGCGGGGCAGATCGAGGGCTATTTCAAACCATGGGACCGCTGGTTCGAATGTCGGATTTTTCCGTCGGACGACGGGATCAGCGTCTATATCGTGGAGGTGACCGAACGCAAGCTGGCCGAGCGCAGGCTGGCTCAGGCCGGCAAGCGTCTGCAGGCATTGTCTGCCCGCCTGCTGCGGGTGCAGGAAGACGAGCGCCGCGCACTAGCCCGCGAACTGCATGACGAGCTCGGTCAATCCCTGACCGCGCTGAAGATCGTATTGCAGAGCCTCGGCATGGGCCCGGAATCCAGACCTTTGCAGGAGCAGATCGAAAGCGCTGTAAGTATCGCCGATGCCGCGCTGAAGCAGGCGCGACAGATGTCGCTCAATCTACGCCCGCCGCAACTGGATGACCTGGGTTTGTCGGCCGCGATCCGCTGGAATCTCGGGCGGCAGGCCGCACTGTCCGGATTGACCGGGCATTTTTCGGCGATCGACGTGCCGGATGAACTGTCGGAGGCCGTCGCCATTTCCTGTTACCGAATTTCACAGGAAGCACTGACCAACGCGCTGCGGCATGCCCATGCCAGGAATCTCTGGGTTCGCCTGCGGCATCAGGCAGGGCAGTTGTCGCTCGAAGTACAGGACGATGGGGCTGGCTTCGACACGGTGCAGACGAGTGCCGGAGCGAGCAGCATGGGAGTGCTGGGCATGGAGGAACGCGCCGCCCTGGTCGACGGCACCCTGACAATCGAATCCGGACCGGGCCGGGGTACTCTGGTGCGCGCAGTGTTTCCACTGTCCGGTGGCACTGTCCCATGAATCCGCCAAGCGAGTGGCCGGCGGCACCGGTCCGGGTGTTGCTGGCCGATGATCACACGCTGGTACGGGCGGGCATTGCCGCTTTGCTCGCCGGAATGCCGGAGGTCGAGGTGGTCGGTCAGGCGGTTGACGGCGAGGAGGCCTTGCAACTGGCGCTGCGACTGCAACCCGATGTCGTGTTGATGGACATCGCGATGAAGGGCATGAACGGACTGGAAGCCACGGTCCGTCTGCATCAGCAACTGCCCGCCACCCGCGTGATCATTCTCTCCATGCACGCTACCGGCGATTATCTGCAGCGTGCGCTGAGTGCCGGGGCCGCCGGTTATTTGCTGAAGGACGCGGCAACGATGGAACTGCGCTTGGCGCTGGCAGCGGTAATGCGCGGCGACACCTTTCTCAGCCCGGCCGTTTCGGCGCAGATCGTCGAAGGCTTCCTGCAACCCGACAAGCCGGGCGGGGAGGTGGCGCTGACGCCGCGGCAGCGCGAAATTCTCGGCCTGATCGCTGCCGGCCAAAGCACCAAGGAAATCGCCTTCCGCTTGAAACTGAGCGGCAAGACGGTCGATACCCATCGCGCCCAGTTGATGGGGCGCCTCGGCATCCACGACGTCGCGGGTCTGGTGCGTTACGCGATACGAATCGGGCTGATCGACGCGGAAGGCTGAGCTTGCTCTCGGGAATTTCCGTACCCCGACTCGGGAATTGCCCGATAGCGCAGGTCAATCGACCCAACTAGCATGGACCCGTAGCGGGAACGTAGGGCGCGGCGCTTTGTCGGCTCCGTTCCTGGCAACGGAGAAGGCCATGTTGCGTGTGCTGGTCGTCGACGACAGTCCTCTGTTTTTGGAGTCGTTTTGCGCTTTGCTGGAGCGCTATCCGGGGGTCGCGGTCGTCGCGACAGCCCCCAACGGCGACGACGGTTTGCGCGCGGCGGCGGCCTTGGGACCGGACCTGGTCTTCGTCGACCTGAGCATGCCCGGTCTCGGCGGCCTGCGGATGGCGGCGCAATTGCGCGGACAGCACCCGGAGATGCGGGTCGTCATGGTTTCCTTGCACGACGATGAGGAGTACCGCGCGCAGGCGGCCGTCGTCGGTGTCGAGCGTTTTGTCGGCAAGTTCGACCTGTTCAAGGATCTGCCCTCGATTCTCGCCGATCCGCCGGCTTTGCCGGAAGCCCACGGAGCCATCTGATGAACGGACAGCGCCACCCACCCGCCGTGCCACATCCGCAACTGGTCGAGGCCTTGGCCAGGGTGCCGTATGCCGCGCTGGTTACCGATGGCGACGGCATGATCATCTACGCCAACAACCCGCTGCTGAAACTGTTCGGCTATGAGGCTGACCAACTGATCTTCGAGTCACTTGAGAGCCTGTTGTGGGGCGCGCAACCTGCACTGGACGAATTCAAGCGTGCCGAGCGGGCGGCGCTGTTCCGCACGGACGCGAACGCGCGCGGACTGAGAATCGCGGGGCGGCATAGCGACGGCAGTGAAATCCCAATGGAATTCCTGTTGCAGACCAATGAAACCGAATTCGGGCGCCTGACCGTGGCTTTTGTCAGCGATCTCAGACAAAATCAGAGCGGTCGCGTCGGGCTGGACGAAGTGAATCGCGCCCTGCGGCTGGTCCACGATTGCAACGAGGTCCTGGCAGGGGCCGCGGGCGAACGGGACCTGCTCGCCGGGATCGCCAAAGCCATTTCAAAAATCGGCGCTTACTCGCAAACCTGGATTGGCTTGCTGCCGATCACCGGGGGTTTTCGCGGCAATACGACCTGTGTTCGTCATGGCGAACTTGCGGAATGCGCCGACGTCACCGGCGCGGACAATATCGCGCTGCGGGCCATCGCGGGCGAGGCGCCGCTGCTGTTGTCGGCCGCCGAACTGAACCTGCTGGCCCCGAATTTCTGCCCGACATCGTCCGCCGAGGCTGCGCCTGTCGGTTTGGCCCTGCCGCTGGTGACGGCCGAAGGCGTTCACGGATGCCTGTGCGTGATCTCGAACGCCGCGGGTTCGTTCTCGATGGCGGAAATGGATCTGCTGCGGAATCTGGCCGACGATCTGGCGCTCGGACTCGATGCGCTGCATGGCCGCCGCCTGCAGCGCCTTGCCCAAACCCGCTTGCGCTTGTTCGAACGCGCTGTCGAAGCCAGCGCCAACGCGATCATGATCACCGACGCGCACGATCGCTCACAGCCGATTTACTACGTGAACCCGGCCTTCGAGCGGATGACGGGTTACTCGGCGAGCGAAGTCTTGGGACGCGACGCCAAGTTTCTGCTCGGCGACGATCTCGCACAGGATGCGCTGCAAGCGCTCCGCGTAGCCTTGCACGACCGCCACGAGGCGCGCTCGCTGCTGCGCAATTATCGAAAAGACGGCAGCCTGTTCTGGAACGATCTGACGGTGGCGCCGGTGCGCGATCAGGACGGAGGAGTGACCCACTTCGTTTCGGTGATGAGCGATGCGACGGCAATAAGGTCGCAGGACCAGCAGTTTCAGGCGCATTCGCTGTTCGATACGCTGACCGGTCTGCCGAACCACCACTCGCTGTACGCGCACATCGATCATGCGGTCGGCGCCGCGCGCCTGGCGGGCCTGACCCTGGGCGTGGTTCTGGTCGCGCTGGATCGTTTTGCGATGGTCAACGAGGCTTACGGGCACGATGCCGGTGACATTCTGCTGCGCGAAGTAGGTGCCCGGCTGCTGGGCACGGTGCGCGTACGCGATACCGTCGGCCGCCTCGGCGGCGACGAATTCGTCGTGCTGCTCACGGCGCTGGAGCCGGACAATGCCCTGATCGTGGTCGAAAAGATCCGCGTCGCGATGACCCTTCCGTTTGTGCTGGCCTTCGGCGAAGTGATGATCAGCGCCAGTATCGGCGTGAGTTTCGCACCGCGCGACGGCAGCGATGCGCAGTTGCTGATTCGCAACGCCGAGGCCGCGATGCACGGCGCCAAGACCGCCGGCTGGAATTCCGTGCGCTTCTATGCGGAAGAGATGAACCGGCGCACCGGTGAACGACTCGAAATGGAATTCGACCTGCGCCGCGCCCTCGAACGGCGCGAATTCGAGATCCATTACCAGCCGGTTGTCGACATTGCAAGCGGACGCATCGTCGAAGGCGAGGCCTTGCTGCGCTGGAACCACCCGCGCCAGGGCCTGGTTCTGCCGGACGCCTTCATTCCTCTGGCCGAAACTACGGGGCTGATCGTGCCGATCGGCAATTGGGTGCTGCAGGAAGCCTGCCGGCAACACGGCGCCTGGCGAGGCGCCGGTCTGCCGCGGATCAGCGTCGGGGTGAATCTTTCGGCACGCCAGTTTCACGAACCGGGGCTCGACGCTCTGGTGGCCGACGCCCTGGCGGCACACGGTTTGGCGGGCGGGGATCTCGTGCTGGAAATAACCGAAAGCCTGCTGATGAGCGACATCGAGGCCGCCAGCGCAACCCTGCTGCGGCTCAAGCGGCTGGGCGCGCATATCTCGCTGGACGATTTCGGAACCGGGTATTCCAGCCTGTCCTACCTGAAGAGCCTGCCGCTCGACACCTTGAAGATCGACCGTTCCTTCGTGCGTG
>WBZP01001796.1_pt1 | contig 21693 bp, 19 predicted proteins | sample 5204301 | NCBI WGS metagenome assembly WBZP01 (sample SAMN12412401, study PRJNA552823) | activated sludge metagenome | isolation source: activated sludge from nitrification reactor of wastewater treatment plant... | place: USA: Pennsylvania | collected 2017
CTCGTCTACGAGGGTGTCGCCCGGAGCCAGAAGGAGGCGGGACAGCAGGCGCTGCGGGCCGGCCTCGACGTCGGCATCTCCTACGAGAGCGGCTTCCTGAAGGACCTCGTGGCCTCCGTGCGCGAGGGCGCCGTGCCGGAGACGCTCGTCGACCGTTCCGTCCGCCGCGTGCTGCGCCAGAAGATCCGCCTCGGCCTCTTCGAGCGCCACCAGGCCGACGTCGAGCGCGCGGTCCGGACGGTCCACTCGGCGGAGCACCAGGAGCTCGCCCTCGAGGCCGCCCGCGGGGCCGTCGTGCTGCTGAAGAACGAGGGCGGCCTCCTCCCGCTCGACCGCGCCCGCGTCCGGCGCATCGCGGTCGTCGGCCCGAACGCCGACGACGCGCTGAACCAGCTCGGCGACTACACCGCGAAGAAGGTGCTCCAGCCGGTGACGACGGTTCTCGCCGGGATCCGGGCCGCCGCGCCGAAGGCGGTGGTCACGCACGTGAAGGGCTGCGACGTGGTGGGCGACGCCGTCGACGAGATCGCGAAGGCCCGCGCGGCGGCCGCCGTGTCCGACGTGGCGGTCGTCGTGGTGGGCGAGAACGAGTGGCAGAAGCAGAGCGGCGGGAAGCCCGTCGGCACGTCCGGCGAGGGGCGCGACGTGGCGACGCTCGAGCTGACCGGCCGCCAGGAGGAGCTCGTCCGCGCCGTCGCGTCGGCGGGGAAGCCGACGGTCGTCGTCCTCGTCAACGGCCGCCCCCTCGCCACCCGCTGGATCGCGGCGAACGTGCCGGCCATCGTCGAGGCGTGGGTGCCGGGTGAGAAGGGCGGGCAGGCGGTGGCCGAGATCCTCTTCGGCGACCGCGACCCGTCGGGCAAGCTGCCCGTGAGCGTCCCGCGCCACGCGGGCCAGCTGCCGGTGACCTACGACCAGCCGCCGTCGAAGGCGTACTGGCTGAAGGACGGCTGGGGCAGCCGGTACGCCGACCTCGAGGCGACGCCTCTCTTCCCGTTCGGCCACGGCCTCACCTACACGACGTTCGAGCTGGCCGGGCTCCGGCTCTCCGCCCCGGCCGTGCCGCGCGACGGGTCGCTCGACGTGACATTCGACCTGCGCAACACGGGCCGCCGGGCGGGAACCGAGACCGTGCAGCTCTACGTCCGCGACCTCCTCTCGTCCGCCACGACGCCCGGGCAGCGGCTGCGCGGGTGGAAGCGGGTGAGGCTCGCCCCCGGGGAGAGCACCCCGGTCACCCTCACGCTCCCGACCCGCGACCTCACGCTCGTGAGCTCGGCCATGCGGCGGGTCGTCGAGCCGGGCGAGTTCGAGGTCATGGTCGGAACCTCCTCGGCCGACGTGCGGCTGCGGGGGACCTTCCTCGTGCGCTGAGCCCGGCCGGCGGCCGGATCGGAGGATCGGATGAGACGCGGCCCCTGGTGGTCCCTCCTCCTCGCGCTGGCCGGCCTCGCGCCGGCGGCCGCTTCGGGGCGCCCCCAACGCACCCGTGCACGGCCAACTTCGCCTTCTCCCGCGACAACGCGCTCGAGGACTACTCGATCGAGCGCATCCGGGGGGAGATGGAGGAGACGAGCGCGTTCGTCGCCCGCGAGCTCGGCCCGCGGCCGGTGAGCTTCGCGTACCCCTGCGGCCAGACGTTCGTGGGCCGCGGAGCGGAGGTGCGCAGCTACGTGCCCGTCGTCGCCCGGGAGTTCCACTCCGGCCGCCTGTACCTCTCCGAGGACGCGAACGACCCCGAGCGGTGCGACCTCGCGCAGCTCCTCGCGGCCGGCTTCGACGGCCTCTCCTTCGAAGACGTCCGGCCGCTGCTCGAGAAGGCCGCGGCCGAGGGGCGCTGGCTGATTCTCGCCGGCCACGACATCGGGACGAGCGGTCGTCAGGCGACCCGGACCGACACGCTGGAGGCCGTCGCGCGGTACGCGGCGGACCCGGCCCACGGGCTTTGGCTCGACACGGTGGGGGCCGTCGCCGCGCACGTGCGGGCCGCGCGACCCGCGGCCACCGCGAAGTAGGAGGCGCCATGGCGGGACCCGGACGCGAGTGGATCGGGCGGGAGGAGCGGGAGTCGGTGCTCGAGGTGCTGGAGACGGGCTACCTCTTCCGCTACGGCGCGCCGGACGACCCGGCGTTCCGGCGCAAGGTGTACACGTTCGAGCAGGAGCTCGCGCGCGCGTGCGGCGTGCGGCACGCGGTGGCGACGACGTCGGGGAGCGCGGCCCTCGTCGCGGCGATCCTGGCCGCCGGCCTCGGTCCGGGCGACGAGGTGATCGTCCCCGCGTACACCTTCGTCGCGACCTACAGCTCGCTCATCTTCTGCGGCGCCGTGCCGGTGCTGGCGGAGATCGACGACTCGCTGACCCTCGACCCGGCCGAGCTCCCGAGGCGCCTGTCGCCGCGGACCCGCGCGGTGATGCCCGTCCACATGCTCGGGAACGCCTGCGACATGGACCCGATCCTGGCGTTCGCGCGCGAGCACGGCCTCGCCGTGATCGAGGACGCGTGCCAGGCGGCGGGGGCGTCGTACAAGGGGCGGCGCCTCGGCTCGCTGGGGGCGCTCGGGGCCTTCTCCCTGAACGTCTTCAAGACGATCACGGCCGGCGACGGCGGGGCGGTCGTGACCGACGACCCGCAGCTCTACGAGCGGGCCTTCGCGATCCACGACCAGGGCCACCGGCCGAACCGCACGGGCGTCGAGGTCGGGGCCCGCTGCCTCCTCGGCCTCAACTTCCGCATGAACGAGCTCACGGGCGCGGTGGCCCTCGCCCAGCTGCGCAAGCTCGACGCGATCGTGGGCGCGCTGCGGGCGAAGAAGGCGCGGCTCGAGGAGCGCATCGCCGGGATCCCCGGGGTGGGCTTCCGCCGGCTGCCCGACCCGGCCGGAGAGTGCGCGACCATCCTCACGGTCCTCTTCGACGATCCCGCGCGTGCGGCGCGGGTGGCCGCCGCCCTCGGCACGACAACCGTCGACCGGAGCGGCTGGCACGTCTACGCCAACATGGAGCACGTCGGCCGGTGGCTCGCGGAGCGCGGCCTCCCGCACGGGAAGGGCGCCTACCCGCGCACCGACGACATCCTTTCGCGGGCGGTGAACCTCAGCGTCGGCGTCGTGGACGCCGGGCTCGGCGCGGCCTTCGGGATCCACGTGAAGTCGACGGACGACGAGATCGACCGGGCCGCGGAGGCGTTCCGCCGCGCCTGCGGGGCCTGAGCCGCTCCCGCCGGCTCCCCGGGAGCGGGCGGTCCCTCGGGCGCATTGACGCCGGTTCGCGCGGCGGCGTATCGTCCCGGAGCCCGCGCTGACCACCGGAGGAGCCCATGCCCGTCGCCGCATTCGAGCCGAAGTACATGAAGATCGGCGTGCTCACCGCCGCCCTGCAGGAGCTGACCCCGCGCGAGAAGCGCGATCCCGACCCGGACCTCGCGGTCGAGGAGTGGGCGGCGTTCGCGCGCGAGGTCGGCGCCGACAACATGCAGCTCTCGGCGGCCCTGCACCCGACCGAGACGGACATCCCGGCCGAGGCGATGCTCGACCCGGTCGCGAACACCCTCGACCTGCGCAGGCCCTTCGACAAGGACCGCGCGAAGCGGGTGCAGAAAGCCCTGGACGCGAACCGACTGGGGCTCTCGGACGTCGCGTACTTCGACAACATGCTGGTCGACGACCCGGCGAACCGGAAGAAGAAGCACGACTTCATGCGGCGCGTGTTCGAGGCGGCGAGCCTTCTCGGCACGGGCGCGGTCTGCGGCTTCGTGGGCCGGAACCAGAAGCTGTCGATGGACCAGAACCTCCTCGACTTCGAGGAGAGCTTCGTGCCTCTCCTCCAGGAGGCGAAGGCCCGAGGCCTCTCGTACCGCGTCGAGCAGTGCCCGATGCCGGGATGGACGACGGGCGACAACTGGCACAACAACATCGCCTACGTGCCGGGGACGTGGATCGCGCTCCACCGCATCTGCGAGAAGCACGGGGTCGGCGACCAGTTCCGCATCCACTACGACCCGTCGCACGCGATCCTGATGGGCCAGGACACGCGCTCGATCTTCCAGTACCTGAAGGACGAGGGCTACGGCTTCCTGATCGGCGGCTTCCACGTGAAGGGCCAGGTCACCGACGCGAAGGGCGTCGCGGCGTGGGGCTACGGCGGCCAGACGGTCGAGCGCGGGGACTGGAAGAACGGCCAGCCCTCCCCGAACCCGGCCGACCAGGGGAACGCGTGGAAGAAGCAGGTCGTCCTGTGCGAGCACGAGCTCCCGGGCACCGCGAGGCACGACCCGCTCGCGTACCTGCAGAGCCGCACCGTCGACTGGCTCGATCACCAGCTCGCCGCCCGAGAGCTGCTGCCGCTCGACGTCGCGAACACGCACCTCGTGGTCGAGCACGAGTACCCGAAGGCGCGCATCCAGGACAAGGCGCGCCTCGCGCCGATCCTCGCCGGCTCGATCGCGTTCACGCGCAAGATCGACGAGGCCGCAGCCTGCATGTACGCGCTGCAGCACGAGGTGCTGAAGGCCCAGGGCATCCCGGTCCAGGGCCACGGCCGCCAGGCCTACCGCAGCTAGCCGCCGCTCTCCGCGACGGCGCCGCTCGCGCCCGGACCGCCTCGCACGAGGGGCGCCCTGGCGCGAGCCGTTTCCGGCGGACCTCAGCCGATCGAGCGGGCGGCCGGGCTCTGGGGGTGGAGAGAGAACGCCTCGGCCGCGGCGCACCCGGCCTCGAGGCCGCGGAAGCGCTGCATGCGGTCGTGCGCGCCCCAGAACTCGTCGGGGTCCTGGCTCGCGTGCGCGTAGCAGGCCGCCTTCTTCTTCTCCACGGCCGCCGAGACGTCGACGCGGTGCGTCGGCGCGAACTGCTGGGTCTGCTCGCCGGTCATGACCTCGCCGTACCAGAGGTCGAAGCGCCGCCCGAGCGACAGCCACGCGTCGTAGGCGAGCACCGAGGCGATGCGGTGGTCGCGGTGCGTGTCGACGGGCCAGTGGGCGAGCAGGACGTGCGGATGCTCCTCTTCGAGCGCGGCGCGGGCCTCGGCGTAGCGCGCGGGCGTGATCTCCGCCGAGCCGTCCACCTGCGAGAGGAAGCGCGGCCGTGCCCCGAGAAGGGCGCAGGCCCTCTTCGCTTCCTCCGTCCGGATGGAGGCCGCCTGCTCGTGGGACCTTCCCTGGATGCCGGCCTCGCCGCGCGTGAGGTAGAGGCAGACGACCTCGTGCCCGAGGGCCGCGAAGAGAGCGGCCGTGCCGCCGGCCATCGACTCGGGGTCGTCGGGGTGGGCGCCGAAGACGACGATCTTCAGCCGGGCCGCGGTCGCTCCGGCGCCAGCGCCGGCGACGGACAGCGGCAGGCCGAGGAGGCCGGCCGCGCCGGCCGCGGTCGCGCCGAGCACCTCCCGCCGGGACCGGGCCGTCACCGCGCGACCCGCAGGGCGTCGTCGCCCGTGAAGAAGGTGAGGGTCCCGAGGACGACGAAGAGAAGGGCGGCGATCCAGCGCATCCACTCGAGATTGACCCGGTGGGCCAGGGCCTCGCCGAGGTAGACCGCCGGCACGTTGGCGATCATCATGCCGATCGTCGTGCCGGCGACGACCAGGGCGAGCGCGTGGTACCGCGCGGCGAGGGCGATCGTCGCGAGCTGGGTCTTGTCGCCCATCTCGACGACGAAGAACGCGAAGAGCGTCGTGAGGAAGACGCTGCGGCCGGCGAGCTTCCGGTCGTCCTCGAGCTCGTCGGGCTTGAGCGTCCACAGCCCGAACACCACGAAGGACGCGGCGATCGTGAGGCGGAGGGTCGACGGCGAGACGAGCGTGGCGAGCCACGCGCCCACCCAGCCGGCCAGGAAGTGGTTGGCGAGGGTCGCCACGAGGATGCCGAGGGCGATCGGCAGCGGCCGCTTGAGCTTCGCGGCGAGGACGAACGAGAGGAGCTGAGTCTTGTCGCCCATCTCCGCGGCGGCGACGATGGCGGTCGAGACGACGAGCGGCTCGACGCTCACCGGCCGGCCTCGGGCGGGCGGATCCCGCTCAGCAAATGAAGCCCCCGTCCACGATCAGCGTCGAGCCCGTGGTGAAGCCGGAGTCGTCCGAGGCGAGGAAGAGGTACGCCGCCGCCATCTCCTCGGCCGTGCCGAGCCGTCCCATCGGCTGGCGCGCCACGAGCGCCTTCATCGCCGCGTCGGGGTCGGGCGCTTCCTTCAGCCGCTCGCCGATCCAGGGTGTCATGGTCGTGCCGGGGCAGACGGCGTTCACGCGGATGCCGTCCCTGACGTGGTCGAGGGCCATCGCCTTGGTGAGGCCGACGACCGCGAACTTCGTCGTGACGTAGGCCGCGCGGTCGGCCACCGCGCGCACGCCGGCGATCGACCCGGCGTTGACGATCGCTCCCCGCTTGCGGGGCACCATCACCGCGAGGGCGGCGCGGGACATGAGGTACGTGCCGCGCACGTTCACCGCCAGGAGCTTCTCGAACGTCGCCTCGTCGGTCGTCAGGACGGTGCCCGAGGCCCCGATGCCCGCGTTGTTGACGAGCACGTCGAGGGGGCCGAGAGCCGCCTCCGTCTCGCGCACGGCCCGCTCGCAGTCGTCCGCGCGGGACACGTCGCAGTCGATCGGGATCGCCCGGCCGCCTTCAGCCTGCGCCTCGGCCGCGACGGCGGCTGCCTTCTCCCGCGACACGTCGGCCGCCGCGACGGCGGCGCCCTCGCGGGCGAACGCGAGCGCGGTCGCCCGCCCGATGCCCGAGCCCGCCCCCGTCACGAGCACGACCCGCCCGCGAAACCGCTCGCTCACGATGCCCTCCCGTTGGACGGCCTTCAGTCGGTGTGGAAGACCTCTTCCATGTTCGCCCACCACTCGCCGGGCGCCCGCCCCTCGACCGGGCGCTGCATCGCGTCCATGAGGTCCCACCACTCGCGCATGCGGGGGGCGCGGGCGAGGGCGCGCATGCGCTCGTCGAACTCGCCCTCCGGCCCGTGGTACTCGAAGTACGCGAAGAGCTTCCCGTCGAGGTGGTAGATCGAGTAGTTGCGGATGCCGGCCTCGCGGATGGCGCCGAGGATCTCGGGCCACACCGCGGCGTGGTGCCGCCTGTAGTCCTCGAGGACCTCCGGCCGCAGGCCGATCAGCTGTCCGAAGCGCTTCATGAGAGCCCTCCCCGCGGCCCGCGAGAGACTAGACGGAAGCGACGACCTTCTGGCGCTGCGCTCCGAGCCCGTCCATCCCCAGCTCGACGACGTCGCCGACCTTCAGGAAGACGGGCGGCTTGAAGCCGAGGCCGACGCCCGGAGGGGTGCCGGTGCTGATGACGTCGCCCGGCAGGAGCGTCATGAAGCGGCTCAGGTAGGCGACGAGGGCCGGCACACGGAAGACCATCTGCCGCGTGCGGCTGTTCTGGCGCACCGTACCGTTGACCTTCAGCCACAGGGCGAGGTCGTGCGGGTCGGCGATCTCGTCGGGCGTCGCGAGGAACGGGCCGAGCGGGGCGAACGTGTCGTGGCTCTTGCCCTTCGACCAGTTACCGCCGCGCTCGAGCTGGTCCTGCCGCTCGGAGTAGTCGTTGTGGAGGGCGTAGCCCGCCACGTGGGCGGGGGCGTCCGCCTCGGAGACGTAGCGGGCCCGCTTCCCGATCACCACCGCGAGCTCGACCTCCCAGTCGGTCTTCTCCGAGCCGCGCGGCATCACGAGGTCGTCGTCCGGGCCGCACAGCGCCGTCGAGGACTTGAAGAAGATGATGGGCTCCGTCGGGATGGCGGCGCCCGTCTCCTTCGCGTGGTCCGCGTAGTTGAGGCCGATGCAGACGATCTTGCTCGGCCGCGCGACGACGGGCCCCCGGCGGACGGTGTCCGGCACGACCGGCGCCGAGGCGGCGTGGGCCTTCGCCCAGGCGGCGAGGCGCGCGAGGCCGTCCGAACCGAGGAACGCCTCGTTCCAGTCCTCGCCAAAGGCCGAGGCGTCACGCCGCGTGCCGTCCGCGAGGAGGAGGCCCGGCTTCTCCTGTCCCGCCGCTCCGAACCGGATCAGCTTCATGATTCGCTCTCTTCCTGCTGCGCGTGGCGCCAGCGGTCGACCGCCACCGCCACGACGATGATCACGCCGATGAGGATCTCCTGGACGTACGTCGGCCAGCCCATCTGCTGGCTGCCGTTGCGCAGGAACGCCATGACGAGGGCGCCCACCATCGAGCCGAGGACGGTGCCCTCGCCGCCGTTGAGGCTGCCGCCGCCGATGACGACGGCGGCGATCACGTCGAGCTCCGTGCCGGCGGCGACCGTCGGGTCGCCCTGCCGCAGGCGGGACATCTGCACGACGCCCGACAGCCCGAAGAAGAGTCCGGCCACGGAGTAGATCGCGACCTTCAGCCGCTCGACGCCGATGCCGCACGCCCGCGCCGCCGCCTCGCTCGAGCCGAGGGCGAAGACGCGCCGGCCGAACACCGTGCGGCGGAGGACGAACGCCATCAGGAGCGCGAGGCCGAGCGCGAGCCACACGCCGGGCGCGAACACCATCCACGCGGCGGGCGGGAAAGTGACGGCGAGCTCGTTCACCCAGGTCGGGGGCGGGTTCACCATCGTCTGGCTGGCCAGCCACTTGGCCACCCCGCGCGCGACGCCGAGCGTGCCGAGGGTAGCGATGAAGGGCACGACCCTGAGGCGAGTGATGGCGAGGCCGTTCACGAGGCCGACGAGCGCCCCGGCGAGGACGCCGACGAGGACGCCGGCGAGCGGAGGCCAGCCGGCGCGGAGGGCGAGCGCACAGAGCACCCCGGAGAGGGCGATCGTCGACCCGACGGCGAGGTCGATCCCCCCGCCCACGATCACCAGGGTCATGCCGGTGGCGCCGATCGCCACGATGACGGTCTGGGCGAGGACGACCCGGAGGTTGTTCGCCGAGAGGTAGCGCTCCGGCGCTCCGCTCGCGACCGCGAAGAAGCCGACGACGAGGAGGAGGCCGAGGAGCGGGCCGAGCCGCATCAGCCGGCGGCGCCAGAGGCTGGTCATGATCCGATCGCGGCCTCCAGGATCGACTCCGGCGTCCACTCCGCGGCGGACCGGGCGGGGGAGAGCCGGCCGCGGCTCATGACCGCGACGCGGTCGCACACGCCGAGGAGCTCCGGCACGTACGAGCTGACCATGAGGACGGCGCGGCCGGCGTCGGCCGCCGCGGCGATGCCGCGGTAGAGCGCGGCCTTGCTCGCCACGTCGACGCCGCGCGTCGGCTCGTCGAGGAGGAGGACGTCGGCCTCCTGGTGGACGAGGCGCGCGAAGGCGGCCTTCTGCTGGTTGCCCCCGGAGAGCGTACGGGCGGGCTGGTCCAGGCCCCGCATCCGCACGCCGGCCTCCTCGGCGCGGGCCGCCGCCTGCCCGCGCTGCCGGGCGAGGTCGAGGACGCCGCCGCGGGTGCAGGACGAGAGGCGCGTGAGCGTGACGTTGTCGGCCACCGACAGGGCGAGCGCGAGGCCCTCGCTCTTGCGGTCCTCGCTCAGGAAGCCGAAGCCCTCGCGCAGCCGCTCGGCCGGCCGCGCGCGGAGGCGCGAGGCGGGGCGGCCCGGCCGCGTCACGCGCCCCGCGCGGGCCGGCGCGAGGCCGAAGAGCGCGCGCACCATCTCCGTGCGGCCGGAGCCCATGAGGCCGAAGATCCCGAGGATCTCCCCCCGCCGCAGCGTGAAGGAGGCCTCGTCGAGCCCGGGGGCGGCCAGGTCCTCGACCTCGAGCGCCGGCTCGTCCGCGGGCCGCCCCGACCGGCGGGGGAAGAGCTCCGTGACGCTGCGCCCGACCATCATCGCGATGATCCGGTCGTTGGTCGTGCCGGCGAGCGAGCCCGCGTCGACCGTTCTCCCGTCGCGCAGGACGGTGTACGCCGAGGCCACGGCCCGCGTCTCCTCGAGGAAGTGGCTGATGTAGACGACGGCCACGCCGGCCGACGCGAGCCGCTTCACGCGGTCGAACAGGCGCTCGACGTCTCCCCGGGGCAGGCTGCTCGTCGGCTCGTCCATGAGGACGACGCGCGCGCGCGCGGCGATGGCGCGGCAGATCTCGACCACCTGCCGCGCGCCGATCGGGAGCTCGGCGACTTTCGCGCCGGGGTCGATCTCCGGGTGGCCGAAGTCCGCGAGCACCGCCGCCGTCGCCCGGCGGGCCTCTCTCCGGTCCCACAGGCCGCGGCGGGCCGGCTCGACGCCCATGAGCACGTTCTCGGCCACGCTCAGGTGCGGGAAGAGCGACAGCTCCTGGTGGATGAGGGCGATCCCCGCGGCCCGGGCGTCGCGCGGGTTGCGCGGCGCGTACGGCCGGCCCTCGACCTCGAGGCGGCCCGCGTCGGGCGCCAGGAGGCCGCCGACGATCGAGAGAAGCGTGCTCTTGCCCGCCCCGTTCTCGCCGACGAGGGCCATCACCTCGCCCGGCTGCACCTCGAGCGACGCGCCGTCGAGGGCGTGGGTCGCCCCGAAGCGCTTCACGACGCCCGAGAGGCGGAGGGCGGGGACCGTCATTCGCCCGGCTTGAGGTACCGGTCGACCGGCGGGTGCAGGAGCGCCAGCGTGTCGGGCGCGTCGAGATTCTCCGCCGTGACCACCTTCACCGCGGTGTCGACGCGCTTCGGGACCGTCTTCCCCTGGAGGTGGTCGACGAGCGTCTCGACGGCGAGGCCGGCCATCCGGAACGGGTCCTGGAGGACGAACGCGTGGAGCTGCCCGCTGCGGATCGCTTCCTGGAACTCGGGGTTGCCGTCGAAGCCGACGAAGGCGACCTTGCCCGCGAGCCCCGCGTCCTGCAGCGCCAGCAGCATGCCCGTGACCGCGGTCTCGTTCACCACCATCACGCCCCCGATGTCGCGGCCGAACCGGTTCAGGAGGCTCTCGCCGGCCCGCTTCGCCGTCTCCGGCGTCGGGCCTGCCCGCTGGTCGGTCGGGACGAGCTCGAGGCCCGGCCAGCGCTCCCGGAGCGCCGCCTCGAAGCCCTGCTCGCGCATCGTCGTGCTGGCCGAGCCCTCCTGGTAGCGCAGGAGAAGGACCTTGCCCTTGCCCTTCATCGCCCGGCCGAGGGCGTCGGCGCCGAGCCCGCCGCCCGCCACGTTGTCGGTCGCCACGAAGCTCACGATCGCGTCGGAGTCGAGGGCCGAGTCCATGACGACCGTCGGCGTGCCGAGCCGCTTCGCTTCCTCGACGGGGCGGACGAGCGCCTTCGCGTCGAGCGGGGCGAGGACGATGCCGTCCATGCCCTGGCTCGCGAAGCTCTCCACCACCTGCACCTGCTGCTCGCGGTCGTCCTCGCGGAGGGGGCCCTTCCACGTCAGCTCGACGTGGACGCCCTTCGCGGCGAGGTCCTCCTTCGCATTCACCGCGCCGGCGTGGATCGTCCGCCAGAACTCGTGCGTCGTGCCTTTCGGCACGACCGCGATGCGGAACGGGCGCGCCGCACTGCCCTTCGGGGCTTCGGCCTTCCGGCAGGCGGGCAGCGCGACGACGGCGAGCGCGAGGAGGAGGGGCAGGGACCGGCGTCTCTTCCAGGGGCGCGGGATCTCGGCCATGGTGAACCTCCTCGGCTGGACCGCCGCGGCGCGCCTGGGCGGTGCGCCGCATTATGGGCCGGCGTCCCGGGTTTCCAAAGGAGGCGCGGGGTATCATTCGAGGCCCCCGGGACGGTTCGTCGGGGCGGTGGACGCCACTCACGATCGAGCGGAGGAGCGATGCGCTGGGAAGGCCGCGAGACGAGCACCAACATCGAGGACCGCCGCGGCCTGCGCGTGCCGGGCGGGCCGGCCGGCGGCGTCGGGTGCGTCGGGCTGCTGATCGTCCTCGCGATCTCCGTCCTGACGGGCGCCGACCCGCGCGCCCTCCTCGGCATCCTGGGCCTCGTCCAGCAGGTGTCGCCCCCGGCCCAGACGGAGCAGGCCCCGGTCGGCGCGCCGAGAGCGGGCGACAAGACGGCGCAGTTCGTGGGCGTCGTCCTCCGGGACACCGAGAACGCCTGGGCCTCGGTGTTCCAGAAGATGGGCCGTTCCTACCAGGAGCCGAAGCTCGTCCTCTTCGACGGGCGGGTCTCCTCGGCTTGCGGCATGGCGTCGTCGGCGGTGGGGCCCTTCTATTGCCCCGGCGACAGCAACGTGTACCTCGACACCGCCTTCTTCCGGGAGCTGTCGCAGCGCTTCGGGGCGCCGGGCGACTTCGCCGCGGCCTACGTCGTCGCCCACGAGGTCGGCCACCACGTCCAGAACCTCCTCGGCATCTCCGACCAGGTCGAGAACGCCCAGCGGCGGGCCCGCTCCCAGGAGCAGGCGAACGCGTACTCCGTCCGTCTCGAGCTGCAGGCCGACTGCTTCGCCGGCGTCTACGGGCACTTCAACCAGCAGTACCTCGATCCCGGCGACGTGGAGGAGGGCCTGCGGGCCGCCGCCGCGATCGGCGACGACAACATCCAGAAGCAGGCCCAGGGCTACGTGGCTCCCGAGTCGTTCACCCACGGCTCGTCCCAGATGCGCGTGCGCTGGCTGAGGCGCGGGCTCGACACGGGCGACCCCGGCGCGTGCGACACGTTCAAGGCGCCTCAGCTCTAGGCGCCTCAGGTCTAGGCGCCGCCGACCGTGGCTGACGACCGCTCGCCCGCCGCGCTCAGCCGCCGCGGCGCGCTGCGGCGGATCGGGGCGACTCCGCTGGCGCTCGCCGGTGCGCGGGCGTGGCCCTCGCCGGAGCCGGCGCCGGCCGCGGTCCCGCCGCCGTCCGAGAAGCCCTACTGGATCGTGCGGGCCGACGGCTCGTTCGACCTCGTGACCCCGGCCATCCAGCTGCGCCAGTGCTACCCCGCGTTCGACGGCGTGCCGATCCGGCCGGTGTCGGTGAAGGTCGCTCCCGGCCCTCGCGGCACGACCGAGGCGACGTACCGCCTCGCCGACGGAGCCACGGTCCTGCTGCGCTTCCGCGAGACGGCCGAGACCCTCGTCCTCGGCGCCCTCCTGCGCCGGATGCCGAACGCGCCCTCGGTCGTGCAGCCGCTCGTCGGGCGCGTCGAAGGCGCCGCGCGGCTGTTCCGCCAGGGCCTCGGCTTCTCGGGCCCGAGCGGCTTCGTGGACCTCGCCGGGGGACCGGAGCCCTGGGCGCACGACAGCTACCTCGTGACGGCCTTCCGGTCGGCGGGCGGGCCGTCGCTCGCCCTCGCCGCGCGGGACCACGGGCGCTTCCTCCAGAAGGCGACGGTGTCGAGCCGCTCGACGCGGCGCGGGCTGACGAGCCGGCACGTCGAGACCGACCCCGTCTGGATCGAAGCCGGCTTCTCGACCGAGCGCGTGCCCGGCGGCGACGAGCTCGCGCTGCCGAACCTCCACTTCTTCTACCGTCCGACCGCCTGGCAGGCGTGCCGCGACGCCGCCGAGGACCTGGCCCGGGCGGCGAAGGCCCGGGGGGCCGCGTCGCCGCCTTTGCACTGGTGCTCCTGGCACGACAAGGGCCCCGCCTTCGGGGCCGCGGACCTCCGCGAGCTGCTCGACGGGCTGGAGGCCCTCTCGCCGAGGCCCCCCATGACCGCGATCCGGATCGACGCCGGCTACTGCACGTCTCCCGGCGACTGGCTCATGCCGGGGCCGCGGTGGTCGGACGGCGGCCTGCAGGCGGCGTTCGACTCCATCCGCGCCCACGGCCTCGCCGCGGGCATCCAGGTGGCGCCGTTCATGGTCGGCAGCCGCAGCCGCCTCTTCCGGGAGCACCCCGAGTGGGTCCTCCGGACCCTCGACGGGCACCCGCTCGTGCAGTCGCGTCACTACGGCCCGGACGAGGCGCTCTCCGATCCCGAGCACTACGCGCTCGACGCGAGCCATCCCGAGGCCGTCGAGCACCTGCGCACCGTCTTCCGGACGCTCCGGCAGTGGGGCGCGACGGTCTTCGCGACCGACTTCCTCGACTGGGGGCTCGCGGACGGCGCGCACCTCGCGCGGCACGACGCGGCGAAGACGTCGGTCGAGTCGTTCCGCGCGGTGCTGCAGGCGATCCGCGAGGAGATCGGGGACAGCGCGTACTGGATGGCGGGTCACGCGCCCTATGCCCCGTGCCTCGGCTCCGTCGACGCCGTGCGCGTGGCAAAGGACGCCTCGTCGGCCTGGAGCGAGGTGGCGGCGGGCGAGATTCTCCGGGAGACGGTCGCGTCGCAGTACGCCAACGGCGTTCTCTGGCGCAACGACCCGGACGCCGTGATCCTGCGGGAGGAGCGGACGTTCCTCTCGGACGACGAGACGACGGCCCTCGCGCTGTGGGCCGGGATCCTCGGCGGTCCCGTGACCGTCCCGGACGTGCCGCTCCGGCTGACGCCGCGGAGGCTCGCGCTCTGGCGCTTCCTCGAGCCCGGAGACGGCGGCGTCGCGTCGTTTCCCTACTGGGAGCGCGAGCGCCGGGCCCTGCGGGTGGCGGTGCGCCGGTACGAATCGACCGGCGGACTCGCCGTCTGCGCCCTGAACCCGCGCGCCGAGCCGGTGGTCGATCGCCTGGAGATCGCCGACCTCGTCGGCCTGCCCGAGGCCCACGCGTGGGAGTGGGGGCCGGGGCGCGCCGAGCCGCTCGGCCGGAGGCGCGATCTCGTCGTCGAGGCCCGTCCCCACGCGGCCGCGCTCTACTACCTGAGCGCGGCCGACGCGCCGCCGCCCGAAGGGCTGACGCTCGGCGGCAAGCTGCGGTAGCCTTCGCCATGCAGATCCTGACGCCCGGGAAGACGTGGGACGTGTGCATCGTCGGCTCCGGCGCCGGCGGGGGGATGGCGGCGAAGGTGCTGGCCGAGGCCGGCGCCGAGGTGCTGCTGCTCGAGGCGGGGCAACCCTGGGACGCGGCGAAGGACGGCGCGATGTTCGCCTGGAACTACGACTCGCCGCGCCGCGGCAAGGGCCACCGCGGCCGGCCGTTCGGCGAGTTCGACGGCTGCGTCGGGGGATGGGACATCGAGGGCGAGCCGTACACCGTCGCGCCGGGGAGCCGCTTCCTGTGGTTCCGCGGGCGGATGCTGGGCGGCCGCACGAACCACTGGGGCCGCATCTCGCTGCGCTTCGGCCCGTGGGACTTCAAGGCCCGCAGCCGCGACGGCCTCGGCGACGACTGGCCGATCGGCTACGACGACATCAAGCCGTACTACGACCGCCTCGACCGCATGGTCGGCATCTTCGGCTCGAACGAGGGGATGGAGAACGAGCCGGACGGCGTCTTCATGCCGCCGCCCGCGCCCCGCTGCTACGAGACCGCGATCCAGGCCGCCGGCCGACGCCTCGGCATCCCGGTCATCCCGTCGCGCCTCTCGATCCTGACGAAGCCGCTCGGCGACCGCCCGGCCTGCCACTACTGCAGCCAGTGCGGCCGCGGGTGCTCGACGGGCTCGAACTTCTCGACGCCTTCGGTGCTGCTGCCGCCGGCGCTCGCCACGGGAAAGCTCACGATCCGCACCGGCGCGATGGCCCGCGAGGTCACGACCGACGCCGAGGGCCTCGCCACCGGCGTCGCCTACGTGGACACGGCCACGGGGGAGGACCGCCACGCCCGGGCGCGAATCGTCGTGCTCGCGGCGAGCGCCTGCGAGTCGGCCCGGCTCCTCCTCAACTCGAAGGCGAGCCGCCACCCGAACGGCCTCGCGAACTCGAGCGGGGCGGTCGGCCGGTATCTCATGGACACGGTCGGCACGAGCGTCTCCGGCTTCGTGCCCGCCCTCCAGGACCTCCCGCCGCACAACTGCGACGGCGTCGGCGGCATGCACGTCTACATCCCGTGGTGGCTCGACAACCGCGCGCTCGACTTCCCGCGCGGCTACCACGTCGAGCTCGGCGGCGGGAAGCGGATGCCGGGCTACGGCTTCGGCGCCGGCATCGAGCAGGTCCAGGGCGGCGGCTACGGCCAGGCGCTGAAGGAGGACTACCGCCGCTTCTACGGCGCCCACGTGAGCTTCTCCGGCCGGGGCGAGATGATCGCGAACGAGAAGAGCCGGTGCGAGATCGACCCGGCCGTGGTCGATCGCTGGGGCATCCCGGTGCTGCGCTTCCACTGGCAGTGGTCGGAGCACGAGCTCGCGCAGATGCGGCACATGCGGAAGACCTTCGCCTCGATCGTCGAGGCGATGGGCGGGACGGTGCTCGACCGGCGGGGCCCGAGCGCGCGCACGGTCGCGCCCACGGACGACGGCATCTCGATCGGCGGGGAGATCATCCACGAGGTCGGAACGACGCGCATGGGAAAGAGCCCGCGGACGTCCGTGCTCAACGAGTGGTGCCAGGCCCACGACGCGAGGAACGTGTTCGTGGCCGACGCGGGGCCGTTCGTCAGCAACGCCCACAAGAACTGCACCTGGACCATCCTGGCGCTCGCCATGCGCACGGCCGAGCACATCGCCGACGAGCGGAAGAGGGGGAACCTGTGAGCGGGATCGACCGTCGGGAGATGCTCCTGCGGGCCGGCCTCGCGCCGCTCGCCGGCCTCGTGCTCTCGCCCGCCCAGGCCGCCGCGGCCCACGAGCACGTGGCGAAGGCGAAGGCCGGGCCGGCCGGCCGGCCCGGCGCCTACGCGCCGAAGGTGTTCGACGCGCACGAGTGGGCGACCGTCCGGGCGCTCGCCGACATGGTCATCCCGAAAGACGCGCGCTCGGGCAGCGCCACCGACGCGGGCGTGCCGGAGTTCATCGACGCGATCGCGGGCGACGTGCTCGCGACCCCGCGGGAGCGGGAGGAGATGCAGACCCGCCTCCACGGCGGCCTGCGGTGGCTCGACCGCGAGAGCCGCGCGCGCTTCGGGAAGGCGTTCGTCGACGGCTCCGAGGCCGAGCGCCGCGGGATCCTCGACGCGATCGCCTGGCCGGAGCGCGCGGCGGCCGGCCTGGAGGCCGGGGTCGCGTTCTTCTCGGCCTTCCGCGACCTCGTGGCCTCCGGCTTCTGGTCGAGCAAGGTGGGCTTCGGGGACCTCGGCTACCAGGGCAACACGTTCGTGGCCGAGTGGAGGGGCTGTCCGGACGAGGTCGTGGCCCGGATCGGAACGGCGACGGCGAAGCCGCGGTAGGCGCTCAGCTGCTCTTCCCGGCTCCGCGCCGCGCGTCGAGCTCCTGCAGCGTCCTTCTCGCCCGCTCGAGGTCGGCGGCGCGGCCCGCGCGCGCGTACGCCTGCGCCAGGGCGACGTAGGTGTCGCGCGCGGAGGGAGAGATCGCCGCCGACCGCTCGAGCTCGGCGATCGCATCGTCGACCGAGCCCGTCGCGAGGAGGGCGCGGCCGAGCGCGAGGTGGCTCGAGTGCGAGTGGGGTGCGAGCTCCACCGCCCGGCGGGCCGGGGCGAGCGCCTCGCGCGGGTCGCCGCGGTCGAGCAGCTCGAAGGCGATCTCCAGCGGGGCCTCGGCGTTGGCGGGGAAGAGCTCGGCCTCGCGCCGGAGCTGGGCCATCGCCGCCCCGGGATCGTCCCGGGACAGGACGAGGGCGTAGGCGAGGCGGACGCCCTGCCGCGCCGGGTAGCGGGCGATCATTTCCTCGAACCGCTTCCGCGCCTCGTCGATCCGCACCGCGAACGTGGCCTGGGCCGCGCGCCCGGCGAGCTCGACCATCTCCCGCTCGTCGGGCGCCACCTCGGCCGGCGTCTTGCGGATGCGCAGCGTCATGAGGCCCGCGATCGCGACGAGCTCCGGGTCGTCCGGGCGGCCGCGCATGAGCATCGGGAGAAGCTGCACGGCGGCCGTGTAGTCTCCGCCGCGGACGAGGACCGCCGCGAGGGCCGCGAGGGCCCGCTGGCCGAGATCGCCTTCCGGCAGGCCGAGCCCCATGGCCCGCCGGAGGTGGGCGAGGGCCGGGCCGTGCTCGCCGAGCCGCAGCTCGCTCACGCCCATCAGGGCCCAGCCGCGGCCCGACTGGGGCTCGAGCGACACCAGCCGGCGCAGCGCGTCACGCGCCTCGAGAGGGCATTCCGCGTCGGCGTACAGGGTGGCGAGACGCCACCAGCCCTCCGTCCACAGCGGGTTGAGCTCGAGCCCCGCCCGCGCGAAGCGCGCCGAATCCGGCGCGTGGCCGCCGGCGGCGGCCGCGTCGGCCTGCGATCGCAGCTCGTCGAACGTCACCCCCGGGGGCCGCTCCTCGTCCGCCGCGGGCGCGAGCGAGCAGGGAGCCTCCGCGCGGAGCGGCGGGGCTCCCGCGATCCAGGTCGACGCGGCGGCCGTCAGGGCGAGGGCGGTCCTCATTTCCGGAAGGGCGATTCTATCGTGCGCCACCCGCGCGCCTCGCCGCGGGCCCGGGCGAGGACGCCGCTCGTATAATCCGCCCGTCGGCCCCGCCGGGCCGGCCTCACCGGAGGTGATGCATGAAGAGGCTCGCGACGCTGCTGTCGGCCGTCCTCCTCGCGGCGCCGGCTCTCGCACAGGAGGGCTACCAGCCGGCGCCCGACAACCTGAAGGCCCGCCAGTGGTTCCAGGAGGCGCGATTCGGCCTCTTCATCCACTGGGGCGTCTACGCCGTGGCCGGCGACGGGGAGTGGGTGATGCACCAGAAGCGCATCACCATCCCCGAGTACGAGCGCGACTTCCCGCCCGCGTTCAACCCCGTGAAGTACGACCCGGCGGCGTGGGTGGCGATGGCGAAGGCGGCGGGGATGAAGTACATCACGATCACGTCGAAGCACCACGACGGCTTCGCGATGTACGACTCGAAGGTGAGCGACTACGACGTCGTGGACCGCACGCCCTACGGGAAGGACGTGCTGAAGATGCTGGCCGAGGCGTGCCGGAAGGAGGGTATCAAGCTCTTCTTCTACCACTCGCAGCTCGACTGGCACCACCCCGAGTACTTCCCGCGCGGGCGCACGGGCCGCTTCGCCGGCCGCGACGAGACGGGCTCGTTCGACAAGTACCTCGACTACATGGACGCCCAGCTCAAGGAGCTCCTCACGGGCTACGGCGAGGTCGGCGGGATCTGGTTCGACGGCATGTGGGACAAGCCGGAGGCGAGCTGGCGGCTCGGGCAGACGTACAAGCTCATCCACGACCTCCAGCCGGCGGCGCTCGTCGGCAGCAACCACCACCGCAAGCCCTTTCCGGGCGAGGACTTCCAGATGTTCGAGAAGGACCTGCCGGGGGCGAACACCGCGGGGTTCAACGACAAGTCGGAGCTCGGGACGGTGCCCTTCGAGATGTGCGACACGATCAACCACTCGTGGGGCTTCAACAAGAACGACGGCAGCTACAAGTCGACGAAGGACATCGTGCACCTGCTCGTGAAGGCCGCGGGCTACGACGCGAACTTCCTCCTGAACGTCGGGCCGCGGCCGGACGGCACGATCCAGCCGGAGTTCGTGAAGCGCCTCGCCGAGGTCGGCGACTGGCTGAAGGCGAACGGCGAGACGATCTACGGCACGCGGGGCGGCCCGATCACGCCGCGGCCCTGGGGCGTCACCACGCAGAAGGGCGACCGCGTGTACGTCCACGTCCTCGACTGGAAGGACGGCGTCCTCGCGCTGCCGAAGCCGTCCCGCGCCGTGAAGTCGGCCTCGCTCTTCAAGGGCGGGACGCCGCTGAAGGTCACCGTCCAGCCCGACGCGCTCCTCGTCCGCCTCGACGCGGCGAAGCTCGACCCGGTCGACACGGTCCTGGTCCTCGAGCTCGGGAAGTGATGCCGCCGGTGTCGCGGCGGCCACCGGTGGTGGCCGCCGCGACGCTCGCCTCCGTCTTCGCCCTCGCCGGGTGCGGGGGCGGAGGCGGCACCGAGCCGTCGGCCGTGCCCACGGCCGCCGCGACGCCCACCCCGGGACCGCCCTGGAACGAGGTGACCCCGCTGCGCGACGCCTCGGCCTCGGCCGGCCGTCTCGTCGGCGCGGCCGTCTACTCGTCGGGCCTCGCCACGGACGCGACCTACGCGGGCGCCGCCGGGCGCCACTTCGACTACCTCACGGCAGAGTGGGAGATGAAGTGGGACCCGGTCCAGAAGACGCAGGGCGTCTTCGACTTCGCCGGCGCCGACGCGATCGTCGCGTTCGCCGAGGCGCGCGGCGCGCAGGTGAAGGGACACGCCCTCCTGTGGCACGGCGCCACGCCGAAGTGGGTCGAGTCCCTCTCGCCGCCCGAGCTGCGCATCGCCGTCGAGGACCACATTCGCACCGTCGCCGGCCGCTACCGTCGTCGCGTCCGCGCCTGGGACGTCGTCAACGAGGCGATCGACGACGGGACGTACGGTCTGCGGAGCACGGTGTTCTCGCGCGGCCTCGGCGACGACTACGTGGCCGTTGCGTTCCGCCTGGCCCGGAGGGCCGACCCCGACGCGGAGCTCATCTACAACGACTACGGCGGCGAGGGGCTCAACCGGAAGTCGGACGCGATCTACGCTCTCGTGAAGGGCCTCAAAGAGCGCGGCGTGCCGATCGACGGGGTGGGCCTGCAGATGCACGTCAACGCGGCGAGCTACCCCTCGGCCGCCGACGTCGCGGCGAACATCCGCCGCCTCGCCGATCTCGGCCTGCAGGTGAACATCAGCGAGATGGACGTGCAGGTCCGGAACGTCCCCGGCGACGCGGCGGCGAAGCTGGCGCGGCAGCGGCAGGTCTACCGCGAGGTGGTCGCGGCCTGCCTCACGGTGCCGCGCTGCGAGGCGGTGACCCTCTGGGGCTTCACCGACGCCCACTCCTGGATCGACTCGTTCTTCGGAGCCGACGACCCGCTGGTCTTCGACGAGCAGTATCGGGCCAAGCCGGCCTTCTACGGCATGCAGGACGTCTTCCTCGGGCGATGAGGCCGCGGGGGCCGCGCGGAGGGGCCGCGGCGGCCCCGGCCAGGGGCGATTCGGGGCCGATCTCATGTATCGTTGCCCCGGTATCATTTGCGGGGGAGCCGGCGCGCCCGGCTCGAGGAGAGAGGACATCATGAAGCGGCACGTGATCGCGAGCCTGGTGGTCGTGCTGGCGCTCGCCGGGCTCGGCCGGACCGCCCTGGCGGCGACGGCCGGCATCCGCGGACGGGTCATCGACAAGGACGGGAAGGCCATGCCCGGCGTCCAGGTCGAGATGGAGTTCAAGGGGGAGAGCCGGGTCAAGATCGTGAAGACCCAGCTGACCGACAAGCAGGGCGGCTTCGTGCGCATCGGCATCCCCGACGGCAACTGGAAGATCACCTTCACGAAGGAGGGCTTCAAGCCCTACGTGATGGAGATCTACCTCTCCCTGATGCCGCTCGGCAGCTTCTCGACGATCGAGGACGTGGTGCTGCACGAGGGCGCGGCCGCCGCTGCCCCCGCCGAGGGCGGTCCCGCCCCCGAGGCGGTCCTGCCGGCGGGCGCGGAGTCCGAGAAGACGGGCGAGCAGTACGCCGCCGCGGTCGAGGCGGCCAAGGCCGGTAACTTCGACGAGGCCGAGACGGGCCTCAAGGCCATCATCGAGAAGTTCCCGAACCTCGCCGGCGCCCACTTCAACCTCGGCTACGTCTACCGCATGAAGAAGGACTACAAGGCGGCCGAGGCGGAGTTCTCGAAGGTCACCGAGATCGAGCCGGCGAAGCCGGACGCCTTCATCGCCCTCGCCGGCGTGCGCGAGCTGGACGGGCGGGGGGCCGAGGCGGCCGACGCGCTCGTCGCCGCCGGGGCCCCGTTCGAGCAGGACGCCCGCTTCCAGTACGTGCTCGGGCTCACCTGCATCAACGCGGGCAAGAGCCCGGAGGCCGAGGCGGCGTTCCGGAAGGTGCAGGCGCTCGACCCGGCGAACCCCGAGCCGAACTACCACCTCGCGACGATCGCCGTCGGCCAGGGC
>WBZP01001026.1_pt1 | contig 21692 bp, 20 predicted proteins | sample 5204301 | NCBI WGS metagenome assembly WBZP01 (sample SAMN12412401, study PRJNA552823) | activated sludge metagenome | isolation source: activated sludge from nitrification reactor of wastewater treatment plant... | place: USA: Pennsylvania | collected 2017
ACTTCGCGACGAATCGAGGCAACCCGTTCAACGTGGCCAACTGCATATTGAGGAAGCCCATCGATCCAGCGCTGCATATGCCACGCCGTGGGCCTCACACTGATACCAACGGCGTCAGCTAGGTCACTCAGTGCCCGCTGGAGAAGTTCCTCATCTGTGGCGTTCAGGAGGTGTTCTTCTCGGAAACGCCCGATCGAGGCGCGCATGATGCTCAGCCCCTGCGCCTGGCCCGCCTCCTTGACCCATTGCCACTTGTTGAACGAGAAGGTGGCCGCCTTGACCTGGCGACCCTCGACTGGAGGCGTCAAGAAACCTGACCCAACGATCTGCGGCAAATCACGCGTCGGGAACGCCAAGGTCAACACCGCCATGGAGGCATACTCGATGCGATCGAGTTCGTGGGCGGCACGTGGGGCCACCGCGGTCAGCAAAGATGCTGCGGGACGCGCTTGGGTTGCGATGATGACCGCATCGGCATGCAACGGTGCCTGGTCAGAGGAAAGCCGCACCTGCCAACCATCACCATGGCGAGCAAGTTCCTCGACTGTGGTGTTCAGTAACACGCGGGCGCCGCTGGCCTGCGCCACGGCACCTGGCATCTCACCCATGCCGCCTCGGAGCCCCGCAAAGATCGGCACGTCGCCAGCAGGACGCGACATGGCCCGGCTCGCGATCTGGGTCAGGGTGCTGGATCCGTCAAGCGCCATAGCCAATTGAGGCACTGTTGCTCGCACCGAAAGTTCCCGTGCATGCCCCGCATAGACCCCACCCAGGAGCGGTTCGACGAGGCGATCGACGACCTCTTTGCCAAACCGGTCCTCGATCAAGGCCCCGACACTCAGGTCATCTCCTGGCTCCAAGAGCATCGGCGGCATCCGTGCTTCCATCGCAGCACGAGCCACACCTTTGGTCGAAATGACTCCTCGAATAGCGCGCAGGTCATGAGGCACGCCCATCATGGTGCGAGGCATCGGTTGCACGACACCCCGACTCCACACATTTGCGGCGGTAGTGGCGGGATAGACCAGGGAATCTTCAAGTCCGCCAGCCCTGGCTAACTCCACCGCCTCCGGGCGCAGGTTAAGCACCGCCTCGGCTCCGGTGTCGACCTGCACTCCCCCAACCTCTGCCAGCGCCAACTTGCCGCCCAGTCGCCCGTCACGTTCGATCACGGTGATCTGGGCAGAGTCGTCGATCTGGTGCACGCGATGCGCGGCGGCCAGACCAGCGATTCCGCCGCCAATAACCACCACCTGGAGCGGCACGGCTGAGTTCATCGAGCACTCGCCTCATGAACAAAATCGGTCAACCTGGCCAGTTGGTCAGGGTTAGTTGAGGGGATAACCCCATGCCCCAAGTTGAAGATGTGACCCGGTGCCTCGCGGCCCGCCTCCAACACCTGCGCGGCCCGCTCGAGCATCACCTCTGTTGGGGCGAACACCAGCGTGGGATCGAGGTTGCCTTGCACACAGCGGCCCTCGACTCGACGTACTCCTTGTGCCAGGGGCACACGCCAGTCGACACCGACGACATCCGCTCCGGCGCGACCCATCAGTGTGAGCAACTCTCCGGTGCCCACCCCAAAGTGGATGCGAGGCACGCCCTCGACACTGCTAAGCACCCGAGTCGAATGCGGCATCACGAAACGCTCATAGTCGTGCGGCGTGAGCGCCCCAGCCCAGGAGTCGAAGAGTTGGATCGCGCTGGCACCTGCATCGATTTGGACCTTCAAGTACGCCGAGGCGATGCCGGCGATCTTGCGCATCAACGCATCCCAGACATCGGGCGCCCCGAGCATGAGCGCCTTGGTCTTGGCGTGTTCCTTCGATGGCCCACCCTCGACCAGATAGGAAGCGACCGTGAACGGCGCCCCGGCAAATCCGATGAGCGGTGTGTCGCCCAGTTCGCCCACCAGGGCACGAACAGCCTCGGTAATGAAGGGCACATCATCGGCACTCAGATCAGGGATTGCGGCCACGTCTTGGAGCGTGCGCACTGGGTGCGCGACGACTGGCCCGACCCCAGGAACGATGTCGAGATCGACCCCGACTGCCTTGAGTGGCAAAACGATGTCGGAGAAGAAGATGGCCGCGTCGACGCCGTACCTGCGCACGGGCTGCAAGGTGATCTCAACGATCATCTCTGGCCGCATGCATGAGTCGAGCATCGTGACGCCTTCGCGGATCTTGAGGTACTCCGGAAGGGATCGACCTGCCTGACGCATGAACCACACTGGAGTGTGGGGCACAGCCTCGCCGCGGGCAGCTTTCATGAACGCACTGTTGTGAACCGACACTCGATGATCTTCCCAGGTCGGGGCGGCGCGTCGTGACTTGGCCTCCTGACACAGCCACCTACTCTGACGTCATGGCTTCACCGCAGGAGCATCGCCTAGATCCGACACAACTCCCCAAGGAGTTCCAGGTCGCTCTTTCGCAGATCACCGCAGCCCGGCTGCGCCCTGAGGTGACCATCGACGAAATGCCGGCACCACAGCGCATCGCCCCTTACGCCACAGCCATGAGCGCTGAAGTTGTCGTGGGCGACGATGAGGTGGCTAGTGGTCGGCTCGTCGTCCTTCACGACCCGCGTGGCAACGACGCGTGGGGTGGCGACTTCCGATGCGTGGCCTATGTGCGTGCCGAAGTCGAGCCCTCGATGGCCAGTGACGACATGTTGGCCGCCGTCGGCTGGTCGTGGCTGGTCGAGGCCTTAGCTAGCGAAGGCGCTCAGTACATCGCACCCTCAGGCACGGTGACCTGTGTGTACTCCGCCAGCTTCGGTGCCTTAGCCAAAGAAGATCCGGATGCGCAGATTGAGATTCGCGCCTCGTGGACTCCTACTGATTCATTGACCGCACACGTCCAAGCGTGGACCAACGTGATGTGCGAGGCCGCTGGTCTTCCGCCGGTGCCTGAAGGGGTCGCGGTGTTACCCCGCAGCGGCAACCGGAAACGATGAGCGAAGCGCCCACCGAACTCCCCCTTCTCAGACTCAGCGATGGGCTGCCCCCATTGGTGGATACCCCTGCTGAGCTAGCCGAAACGATCGCTGCACTGGCCAACGCAGAGGGTCCAGTGGCCATCGACGCCGAACGCGCCAGTGGCTTTCGCTACTCCGCACGCGCCTACCTGATCCAGATCAGACGCGCAGGTGCCGGCACCCATCTCATCGACACCGGCGTGCTCACCGACCTGTCGGGGCTAGCTGCCGCCATTGATGATGCCGAATGGATCTTGCACGCGGCGACTCAAGATTTGCCGTGCCTGCGCGAAGTCGGTTTGCACCCCACCAAGCTTTTCGACACCGAGCTCGCGGCCCGCTTGTTGGGATATCCGCGCGTCGGTCTAGCCACGCTGGTCTCGGTCATCTGCGGACAGACCATGCGTAAGGAACACTCGGCGTCGGACTGGTCGATTCGCCCCCTGCCGCACGACTGGCTGGAGTACGCCGCACTCGACGTCGAGGTGCTCGACGTGATTCGTGAGCACCTCATCGCTGACCTTGAGAAGTCCGGAAAGACCGAGTGGGCTCGCCAAGAGTTCGAGCATCTGTTGGGTTTCGAGCCGACGGTGCGTGCTGAGCCCTGGCGTCGTACATCCCAAATCCAACGAGTTCGCAGTCGTCGAGCGCTCGCCGCCACCCGCGAGCTTTGGCTGGCACGAGACCAACTGGCACGTGAGCGAGATGTGGCGGCAGGTCGCCTGCTGCCAGATAGTTCAATCGTGGCCGCAGCCAAGGCGTTGCCGACCTCGAGGCGCGCGCTGCTGGGCACCCCTGGTTTCCAGGGACGCGCAGCCAAACCGCACGCTCAACTGTGGGTGGATGCGATCGCGAAAGCTGCCAGCCTTCCAGACACTGCCTTGCCCGTGCCGAATCCACGAGGTGATGGCCCGCCGCCCCCACGAGTGTGGGCCGACAAGCACCCTGCTGCGGCAGCACGACTTGATTACGCCCGCAACGCCATTGCTGCGTTGAGTGTCGAACTCAGCGTCCCGGTCGAGAACATGATGACTCCCGACACGGTGCGCCGAGTGATGTGGCAACCTCCAGCCGAAGGCGAGAGTCTGCATGAGATCTTGGCCGACTACGCAGCACGTGAATGGCAAATAGAGCTACTCAGCCCCGTCCTTGAAGCAGCAATCGAAGCCGGCGCGGGGATCTAGGACCTGTCAGCTAGCGGGTTTAACGAAGTACGTCGCGGCAAGAGCGTTGATCTCGACCATGCGTGGTTTAAGCGGCGCGATCACAGGTTTAACCAGTAACTGCCCCACAGGGAGTTGTGTTGCGGCAACCACCTGATCCCAGGCGGGACCAGCTGGCATCGGCATAACCGACCTCATTTGATCAGTGAAAGCTGCCGAGCCCCGTGGGTTGCCGCCAGGTTGCGCGAAAGCTGTGGACCTGAGGGCAGCAATATTGGTGGGAACGATGTAACCGGTCCTAGCCAGAGCCTTCGCGGAGTCCTCGCTGGACAAAAAGGCCAGAAGATCTGCGGCTTGATCTGGATGCTCGCTCTTCTTGGCCAAGCAGAAGCCCTTGATCATTGCGGTTGTCGCATTGCGGCTGAGCTTCGGCATCGGCATCGTGCCGAACAAGAACCCCGGCTTTTCCCTGATCACCGGGGTGAGTGTCCGATCGCCCACCAGCATGCCAAGTCGGCCATCCATGAACCGTTGAACGGCGCCGCGTTGAGCCAACTCACCTGCTGTGTAAACGTGCTCGGGTCTGCGCAGCAGTCGAAGGAGTGGGCGAAGACCTGCTAAGGACTCAGGGGTTTCCAAGCTGAGCTTGGTGGGTTTAGCGGGGTCATCAACTAGCGAGCCTCCAGCGGACAAAATGAACGGCGCAAAGTGGTTCAGATCACGCGGCACCTCAACTCCCCGCGAACGCTGCGTGGATGCCCTGCGTGCCGCCTTCGCAAATTGCTGGAAACTCCACCCTGATGAAGCATTGGGTAGCCGGTCGCCTGGGGGAACCAAGCTGCGCAACTTGACTAAAGCCGGGTTGTAGTAGACGACCAGAGGTGAGACTTCGGTCGGCATACATTGCAGATGGGCATCGGCGCTGTAGCTCTCGAGAGCGACGCGCTCGTAACCGTCACCGAAGTCGAGGTGACGCTCGCCGAGGAGTTCATCAACGGGTCGACTGATGCGTTCGCTGCGCAACTGGGGCAAGTCAGCTTGAGTCACCATGAACAAGTCTGGGGTAGCGTCGGCTTTCGCCTGGTCCACAACCGAAGCCATCGCTTTGGCGTGATCAGAGAAGGTCTGAAGCTTCACCCTGACCTTGGGATATTGCACCTCAAAGCTCTTCACCAACTCGACGTAGGTGGCAAGCACTGGCTCCGAACCGTAGACCGCCAGCGAAATCGTCGCCGGCATTGGTGGCTTGGCTGACTTAGTGGGAGCGGGGGCCGACCCTGGGGCGGTGCAGCTGGTGAGTCCGAGCGCGATGACTCCCACGGCAGCCGTGACGCTCGAGCGCAGCATGAGATCCCTCCCGATAGGCATGTGTACCGACACCCTAGCCCGATCTTCAATCACGCATGTCGTGTTCGGCGCACGTACAGTGCCGTGCATGGATCGATCCCGTCGCCACCATCGCCCCGCGCTCCCGGGGGCTGAGATGTTCGAGGCCGTTGTCGGTGGAATTGATCCTGCCCTCATGAGCGAGGCAGCCGAGCGTTGTGCCACGGCCCTGGTGCGGGGAACTGGACCAGGCGATGACGACGTCGTACGTCGACTCATCACCCTGGCTGACTCTGAGGGTTTGGATTCATTGGCTCAGGTGTGGTCGCACGCACCTGCAGACTCAATCGCCGGCGCCCTATGGCGGCTGTATCTGCTGCGCACCTTCGTCTATAACTCCCCCAACCAAGCCTCCGCTGAATATGCCGCAGGGCGACCCAATTCAGGGGCCGCTGACGTGGTGGCAGGTGTCGTCGACCCGCCTGGGCCCGAGGAAGTGAAAGCGCTTGTCGACACGGTCCTCAGCGGAGTGGCACAGGCAGACTTCGCTGACGCGTTGTTTAGAGGAGCAGCCTTCGCACACGTGGTCGCTCTGGGCAGGGCACGGCTCAATGCTGCCGACGCCCAACAATCTGCCCGGTTGGCCACCTTGGCCGACCAACTCCATCACGCCGGGCGTTTGGAACTCGCCGGTCATCTAGGTGACATCAGTTAGCCTTACCCACGCGTCGGGCTGTGGCAGCCCCGGGTCCCAAATAAAGCCGCTACGAGCGGCCACGCGCCGTGAGGCGCTCCCAGCCCGACGCACCTAACCATGAGGAGGTTCTGGTGAGACTGCCTCGCATCCGGTTGGTGTGGCCACATCGCTGGCTGCCACGCCGCACACCGGCCCAGGCTCCTACAACGGCTCCTACACCCACGCCTGTCCCCACGCAGGTCCCAGTGCTCGGCGATGGCGTGGCCGAACCTGGCGAAGTTGTGTGGGCCTGGGTGCCTTACGAAGAGGACCCCACCAGAGGCAAAGACCGTCCCGTCCTGGTGATCGAACGCACCGAAGACACCGTGTTGGTGCTACCTATGACCAGCGTCGATCACGATCGCGATGCTGCCCAAGAGGCTGCCGAAGGCCGCTTTTGGATGGATATTGGCACCGGCAATTGGGATGTGCACCACCGACCATCCGAAGTGCGCCTAGACCGGATCGTTGAGATCGCTGATGCGGATGTGCGCCGCGAGGGCGCCACCCTCGACCCGCTCTTGTTTGCCCAGGTCATCCAGGCCGCGGCGGCCTACCGCTAGGCATCAAGCAGGGCCCGAATGCGCTGATCAGAGACCTTGATGGGCGTGCCCAACTGTTGGGCCCACAACGACACCCGGTACTCCTCAAGCAACCAGCGGACTTGAGTCATACCCGCACCCACCACAGCGGCGTCCTCCACTCGGTGTGACCAGGCACTTTGGAGTGGGGAGATCCGATCCATCAGTTCGCGGTCTTTCGCGACCTGCCCGCTCAATCGCTGGGCCCGTAGCTTCAGCGCGGCTAGATAGCGTGGGTAGTGCACCAACGCCGACCCTGCCTCGGCAATGAATCCAGGTTTGATCAAGCCGCTCAGTTGCCTAGCCATATCTGTGCGAGCGGGCAGTTCGACCATCTCTGCTCGGCCACTGAGCGCCTTATCGACCTCACGCCATGCAGCCAAGATGTCGATGACCAGTCGCAGCACCTGATTGCTGCGCTCGGACACCTCAGACCTTGCCCGAGCAAGGGCACGATCAAAGGCTGCCTCGTCACGCACGTCGGCTAGTTCAGCTGTGTCGAGAGCGTTGAGAACGCAGTCATCAAGCAACTCCCCCACCGAGGAGTACGGCGATCCAGCCAGCACCAACTTCTCTGTGTTGGAGAGCCCACTGGCCAAGTCAGGAGCGGGCGTGTTGATCGCGAGGAGGCGGCGTACTCCTAGCCGGTGGCGGGCACTTTGTTCATCAACGCTCGTGGCGATGACGACTCCAACGCCGTCACCTTCGTCGTCCAAGGCCGGAAAGCCCAGGACTTCATGACCGGCCCGCACCTGTCGAAACGTGGGTTCCAAGGTGCCGAAGGCCCAGTGGCGTTGCGCAGAGCTGGTGATGCCAGCGTGCTGGGCCACATGAGCCACTGCTTGTTCAAACGAGGCTCGCAACGGTGCCTTGAGGGCTTCCAGGTCGCGACCTGTGGCCACCACCTCCCCCTCGCCATCAATGACGCGATATCGAGGACGCAAGTGGGCCGGCACAGCTTCGTAGTTCCAGGCATCGGCTGGCACATGCACCCCAGTGCGCGATCGTAAGTAGCTGCTCAATGCGGTGGTGAGCGGCTCATGACCTGGGGTGACATCGGCTAGGAACCTGCGCGCCATGTCGGGCACAGGGACGAAGCTGACCCGCAAGTGTTTAGGCAGCGACCTGATCAATGCGATGACTAGTTCTTCGCGAACTCCAGGCACATGCCAGCTGAAATCTGCCTCACTGACTTGATTCAGAGTCGCCAAGGGCACATCGAGCGTGACTCCGTCACGTTCATCACCGGGTGAGAAGTGGTAGCTCAGCGTGAGGTCCCAGGTGCCTTGGGTCCAGGTGCTGGGGAACTGGGCAGCGGTGGGGCCGACCCCTTCGCGCACCAACATCGCCGGGTCAAAGGTGAGCAGATCGGGTTGAGAGCGTCGAGTCTTGCGCCACCAGGAGTCGAAATGCGACCCGCTGACTACCTCGGCAGGCACCTTGGCGTCGTAAAAGTCGAACAAGGTGCCCTCATCAACCACGATGCCTCGACGTCGGGCGCGATGCTCCAACTCTTGAGCCTCATCTAGCAAGCGTCGGTTCTCTTCGGTGAATCGGTGCTGGTTGTGCCACTCCCCTTGGACCAATGCGTGCCTGATGAACAGTTCGCGAGCTAACTCTGGATCGTGCTGAGCAAACGACGCGAGTCGTTGGGCGACCAGTGGCACCCCAAACAACGTCACGCGTTCATAGGCCATCACCTGAGCCCGCTTGCGTGACCAGTGCGGTTCTGACCACTGGCGCTTGACCAGGTGGGCACCCAGCCGCTCGGCCCAGGCTGGATTAATCGCTGCTACTTGTCGCCCCCACAGCCGGCTGGTCTCAACCAGTTCTCCAGCCATCACGAAATCCGGTTGGCTGCGATGCAGCGCAGAGCCAGGAAAGATGGAGAACTTCGCGTTGCGCGCTCCGAGGTACTCCTTACGGCGCTCATCGCGCAGGCCAATGTGCGAAAGCAGACCGCTAAGCAATGCCTGATGGATCGCGTCCCCATCGGGGGTGTCGGCAGGGTGCCCAGGTCGCAGACGACTTTGGCGAGCGACCTGACGAATCTGAGTTTCAAGTTCTTGCCACTCACGGATGCGCAAGTAGTTGAGGTGCTCCTCTTTGCACATCCTCCTGAAAGCACTGGAGGAGAGTTCACGCTGTTGGGTGCGCACGTGCTGCCACAGGTTGAGCCACCCAATGAAATCTGAGCGGGGGTCCTTGAAGCGCGCGTGAAGTTGGTCTGCGCGCGCCCGATGCTCCACTGGGCGCTCGCGCGGGTCCTGGATCGACAACGCAGCCACGATGACCAACACCTCGCGTAGACACCCGAGCCGATCGGCCTCCACCACCATGCGCCCGAGCCGTGGGTCGATGGGCAATCTGGCCAACGTGCGGCCCAATCGAGTGATGTGACCAGCACTCGAAAGCGCAGCCAACTCCTGAAGTGTTTGCTGACCCGCCTTGATGTTGCGCGAATCGGGTGGCTCCACAAACGGGAACCTCGCCATCTCGCCAAGCCGCAAGGCGGCCATCTGCAAGATCACGCTGGCCAAGTTGGTGCGCAGGATCTCGGGCTCGGTGAAGTCAGGTCGTGCTTCGAAGTCAGCTTCGTCGTACAACCTGATGGCGATGCCTGGCCCCACTCGGCCACAGCGACCGGCCCGCTGATTGGCCGAAGCCTTGCTCACGGGCTCAATCGGCAAGCGCTGCACCTTGGTCCGCACCGAATAGCGAGAGATGCGTGCCAGTCCAGAATCAATCACGTAACGAACACCAGGCACAGTCAAAGACGTCTCGGCAACGTTGGTGGCCAACACCACGCGACGGCGCGTGTGAGCAGCAAAGACGCGGTGTTGCTCGGCTGCTGAGAGCCTGGAATAGAGCGGGACGATGTCAAATCCGCCGCGAGAGTTCGCGGGTCCTTCGCTCAAATTGCCCAGGGCCTCTGCGACGTCCTTGATCTCGCGTTCGCCAGGCAAGAACACCAAGATGTCGCCAGTGCCTTCTGCGCACAGTTCTTTGACCGCTTCGAGGATCGCCTCCGTCTGATCGCGTACGACGACCTCACCTTCCTCATCGAGGTCATCAGGCACCTCGGTGAGCGGGCGATATCTCACTTCGACTGGATAGGTGCGGCCGGTGACTTCAATCACCGGCGCGTTGTTGAAGTGTTCGGAGAAGCGATCCACATCGATTGTGGCCGAGGTGATGATCACCATGAGATCAGGTCTCTTGGGTAGCAAACGCTTGAGGTATCCCAAGATGAAGTCGATGTTGAGGCTGCGCTCGTGAGCCTCATCGATGATCAAGGTGTCGTATTTGCGCAACTGTGGGTCGTGTTGAAGTTCGGCGAGCAAGATTCCATCGGTCATTACCTTGATGGCACTGCGTGCGCTGGTGTGGTCGGTGAATCTGACTTGATAGCCGACCTCCTCCCCCAGCTGCACACCAAGCTCTTCGCTGAGGCGCTCGGCCACGCTGCGAGCCGCAATTCGTCGGGGTTGCGTGTGTCCGATCAGCCCAGATGAGCCTCGACCAAGCTCGAGACAGATCTTGGGTAGCTGGGTCGTCTTGCCGCTGCCGGTCTCGCCGGCCACCACCACAACTTGGTTGCCTCGTAGCGCCGCGATGATGTCATCGCGGCGCTGGGAGACGGGGAGTTCAGGCGGGTAGGTGATCTTCACAGCGGCGTACAGTCTGCCCGACCCGAGAGTGCTTGCCGAATTAGTTTGCCTGCGCGTGAGTGCGAGCGATCAGGTCATTGAGCAAGGCTGCACCGGTGTGAGCATCGTCGATGGTGACTGCATAGACCGACCCATCGGTGCGTTGTACGACGATGCCGTCCCCACCGCGTAGCACTGAAGCGGCCTTGCCGAACATTCGAAGGCTGCCGCGGTAACCCCAGCCACCCCAGTCTCGAGGGCGAATGAGCTCCGCGCGGGCACTGGCAAGTTCCGATAGCGGCACGTGCAACTGCGGCCATCCCAACGGCCCCCACGATGTGATGAGCCCGCGGGCGTCAACACTCACGCGAAGCCCTGACGTGGTGATCCCCACGAAGGACAAGCACACCAACAGTGCCGCAGGAACCCAGTAACCCAAGACCCCCGCCACCGCTGCGCCTGCGAGTGCTGCGACCACCAGTAGCCACGGCCACCACACTCGCACCTCGTGACTCCACGAGGCGATTTCGTGCGGGCCAAGGCCCAACCCAGCTCCGGCGCCCGGGTGTGGATCTGGGAGAACGCCTCCCGATCGCGCGGCTACCAACGCCGCGACCACTAGGGGCACTCCGACAATCAGGGTTATCGCGACCACAGAGGGACCGTGCGCGTCTTGGGTTGAGGTGAGGCCGGATTGAGTCACCACAGTCCAGACAGCGATGCCGGTCGGTAGGGCCGCAAAGAAGGTCCATAGCCACAGCCACATCGAGCGCGATGCCTTTGTGGAGAGCCTCCAGGCGCTAAAGAAAGCCAGCCCAGCAGCGGTGACGCTGCAGGTCATCACGATCCACCAAAACACATTCACAGGGACCCATGAGTTGGCCACTCCATCGAAGCCAAAGTGTGTGGCGACCGAGTCAGGCATGGAAGGTTTGGCGAGAACACCGAGTAGGACCGCGGCTAGGGCACTTGCCAATGCCACACATGCAGGTAGAACTTTGCGAGTCATAGCGCCTCCTGAACGAGTCTGAGGATCTCGGAGTCGCTCTTGCCCACGTGCCGGGCCGCGGCGACCACCGAATGGATCTGCTCATGCAGTTGAGCCACCCCTGGCACCTGTGCAACAACCGTGACATTGCGCCCACGACGCATGTCAACGAGTCCTTCATCGCGCAGTTCGGAGTAGGCCGCGCGCACGGTGTGCATGTTGACTCCCAACGCCGCTGCCAACTCTCTAACCGTAGGCAAAACGTCACCTACGCCAACCTCTCCTCGCCCGATGCTGCCGCGCACGCTGGCGGCAATCTGGACGAAGAGAGGTTGGCCTGAGGTGGGATCAACCCTAACGAGCATAGTTCTATTTATAACAGAACTATGCTCGCTTTGCTAGGAGGAATGTTTAGTTGGTTGAGGGCGAAGCTGAAGGCTGCGCAGGCTGCACCGGGGCAGCGGGTTGACCCTGCTGTTGAGGCTGGCCCGGATTGCCCATGCAGCCGCCCATGGGGCCTGACCCAGGTTGGCCCATCTGGCCCTGACCCATGCGCCAGCGACCGTCCTCACCAAAGCCTCCGTGATGCCTCATCACAAAGTCGTGGCGACGATCCATCATCCGGTGATGAGCTGTGGCGGCCCCCACACCTGCTCCCATCAAGCCACCAAGGATCAGTGTGATCAGGGCAGTCGCAAGCAGCGCCTTCCAACTCCACAAGCGATCACGCCACGTGGGCTTCGTCGCAACTGGAGTTGCGGGTTGGGCCTGAGCCTGTGCCGGCTCAGTGCCTTCGGTTGGTTCGTTCGGGTTCTCGTCAGTGCTGACGTCTTCAGTGCTCATGGGCTTCACTGTGGCGGACCAACCTGTGCCCTAGCTGTGCGCATCATGTCGGTTTGCCAGCAGTTCATTGTGGATCATTCACAGGGTGCACACAGGGACTGCATAGCTGGATCTGCACCGCGTGAGGCAGGCTAGAGACATGCCCACTCCTTCGCACGCGCCGCTCTTGACCCGCGCTGATGGCTCTCCCTTGCGGGTCCTTGTCGTCGATGACGAGGCCAACATCGCAGAGCTACTTCGCATGGCGTTGCGCTACGAGGGCTGGGACGTCGACACGGCGCTGACTGGCGCCAAGGCGGTCGCGAGTGCCCGAGCCAATCGTCCCGACGCGGTGGTGCTCGACATGATGCTTCCCGACTTCAATGGGATGGAAGTCCTCGCCAAGCTCAGAATCCAGCACCCCGACGTGCCGGTGCTGTTCTTGACTGCCAAGGACTCCGTCGAAGACCGAATCGCTGGGCTGACTGCTGGCGGAGATGACTACGTGACCAAGCCCTTCTCACTGGAGGAGGTCGTGGCCAGACTGCGCGGGCTGATGCGTCGTACTGGAGCCAGCGACGCGGCGTTGGAGAACTTGCTCACTGTTGGCGACCTAGTCATGGATGAAGACGCCCATGAGGTACGTCGAGGCGGGGAGGACATCGCCTTGACCGCCACTGAGTTCGAACTGTTGAGATACCTCATGCGTAACCCGAAGCGAGTGCTGTCCAAGGCCCAGATTTTGGACCGGGTTTGGAACTACGACTTTGGGGGCCAAGCCAATGTCGTTGAGCTCTATATCTCCTACCTTCGCAAGAAGGTGGACGCTGGCCGCGAGCCCATGATCCACACCATGCGTGGTGCCGGCTACGTGTTGAAGCCCGTCGAATGAACGCGGTTCGCGACCTCCCCCGCACCTTGAGCTTTCGGCTCATCGTCACCGCCGTCGCTTTGGTGGCACTGGTGAGCTTGCTATTGGCCGGAGTCACAACGGTGCTGATGCGCAACTACCTGGTGGGCAAATTGGATCAACAGGTGATGGCTGTGGTTGGCGCACATGACGTTGACCGCGACGACCACGGCCCCATGCACGGGAGGCCCATGAGCGAGGGGCCTATGGACGCTGAGCCATTGCGCTGTGGGCCCGGCCCTAACTCCCGCGCACTCAGGGTGACCTCATTGGGGGTTGGTGGAGTGCTCAATGAAGCCTGCGCCTACACCCCCATTAACTCCCGCAATCTGGCCCAACTCCTGCGAGTGCCTATGGACGGTCGCGCCCACAACGTCAACCTTCGCGGCACCGGGCACTACCGGGTGATGGCTGGCAAGAACCCCGCGGGCCAGACCGTCATCGGGGGCTTGCCGATGAATGACATCACCGACACGATTCGCAATCTGCTTGCCTTCTCAATGGTCCTCGCGGTCGGGGGAACCGTGCTGGCCGGCGTGTTGGGCGGAGTGTTGGTGCGGCGACAACTGCGTCCGCTGCGGGCAGTAGCTGCGACCGCTCACGAGGTCACCCGAGTCCCTCTTGATGAAGGCGATCAGTCCACGCTGGTGAGGGTGCCAGCCGCCTTAACTGATGAGCGCACCGAGGTTGGCCAAGTTGGCTCCGCACTCAACACACTGCTCGATCACGTCGATGCGGCATTAGATGCCCGACACCGAAGCGAACTGCAGGTGCGCCAATTTGTGGCTGACGCCTCCCACGAGTTGCGCACTCCCCTCTCCACGATTCATGGGTACGCCGAACTGTCTCGACGTACTCCTGATGACGCGAACGCACTCAGCCACGCCATGACCAAAGTGGAGACCGAAGCTCACCGGATGTCTGGCCTTGTTGAGGACCTGCTGTTGTTGGCCCGGCTTGACTCCGGACGCCCACTTCAACGCGGAAGCGTTGACCTCACCCGGCTGCTGCTTGAGGCAACAAGCGATGCCCAACTTCTGGGGCCAGAGCATGTGTGGCGACTCGATCTGCCTGCCGAGCCAGTCACCCTCACCGGAGATGAGCAGCGATTGCACCAGGTGATTACCAACCTGATGAATAACGCTCGCCAACACACGCCGGCTGGCACTCAGGTGACGGTTGGCACTCGTGTCGACTCGGGCACCGTGTTGCTGTGGGTACACGACAACGGCCCCGGCATCCCCACCGAACTTCAGCCAACGGTCTTTGAACGCTTCACACGCGGCGACTCTTCGCGCACGCGCTCCTCGGGGGGCGCTGGGCTGGGACTCTCGCTGGTCCACGCGATCGTCGCCGCCCATGGGGGCACCGTCGAACTGAGCAGCCAACCCGGCGACACGACGTTCACTGTGAGGCTCCCGGATCAGCCATGAGTTAAGTGGCACGAATCATTCGGCCCAGGTCAGTGAAGTCTGCGAAGATTCCCCTCATGCCTACCGATCGCCAGTGGATCACCTTCTTGGTGGCCTCGTTCCTGTTCATTCAGGTTCCTGGCCCGAGCCTGCTCTTTGCCATCGGTCGAGCGCTCACTGTGGGTCGTCGCGATGCCCTGTTATCGGTCGTCGGCAACGCCGTGGGCATGATCGCCCAGGCCGCTCTCCTTGCTGTGGGGCTCGGCACCTTGGTGGCCACCAGTGTCACCGCATTCACGATCGTGAAGTTCATCGGCGCTGCCTACGTCATCTACCTCGGTATCCAAGCGATCAGGCATCGCAAAGACGCCTCCCTGGCTATGGCCACCACCCAACCCGCCACGCGTGATCACCATCCGGTGCGCACTGGATTCACCGTCGGGGCCACCAATCCCAAGACCATGGTGTTCTTTGCCGCCTTCTTGCCCCAGTTCGTCGACCCATCTCGGGGTCACGCAGTGCTGTGGACCGTCCTGCTTGGGGTGGTTTTCGGAGTGATGGCCGTGCTTTCAGATTCCGTGTGGACCTTGATGGCCGCCCAAGCCAGGTTGTGGTTCGCCAAGCAGCCGCACCGACTCGACCACCTCAGCACTGCTGGCGGCGCCATGATGATCGCTCTAGGCGTGGCACTGGCCAGCGCCTCAGCGGAGTAGTAGCTAAGCAAATCGAGGCGTGGGCGGGTGTGGCCAGTGCGGACCACCCACCCTGCGGCCGGTGAGTTCACTCCACGCCAACATCAAGATCACGTGACGGTCTCCCCCAGCCCAAGGCTCAGGAGCCCACTGAGCACTGGCCCAATGCAGCAGGTCTGGATCTTCAACGACCGCACAAGAACCGTGCGCGATCACACTCCAGCCACGATGATGCACCGGGTCTAGGTGGTCTGCCTCAAACGCGATCGGCTGTCCCTTGGCGTAGGTGGCCAGTTCGGAGTATGCCGCGGTGCGGAAAACAATGCGGTTCTTATGAACCGAATAGTTAACCGGGACGATGCGAGGTCCTTGCGGAGTGGTGACCGCCACGCGACCGACCACCATCGTGGTGAGCAACTCACGGCACTCCGCCTCATCAAGCACCACCAACGCATCCATGGGGTCATGCTGCTACCGATCACGTAGTTCGCGCTAGCGTCAGCGCGAAATAGCGACCTAACGACAAGGAGACCCAGATGCACCTGCATGGGGCGGTTGTAGCGATCACTGGGGCCGGCTCGGGCATCGGCCGGGCTTTGGCGCTCGCCTGCCAGTCACGAGGCGCACGGGTCTCGATCTGTGATCTCGACGAGGTTGGCCTCGCCGAAACACAGTCTCTGCTCGGCGCGGGGATTCATGCCCAGGTGGTCGATGTGAGTGATCGCGTCCAGATGCGCGCATATGCCGCCGCAGTGGCGGAGCTTTTTGGGGTCGTCAACGTCATTATCAATAACGCCGGGGTGACCTATTCAGGCCCGATCACCGACGTGGAGTACGACGACTTTGAGTGGCTCATGGGCATCAACTTTTGGGGTGTGGTCTACGGCACCAAGGAGTTCCTTCCTTACCTGATCGAGTCAGGCAACGGGCACATCGTGAACCTGTCCAGCCTCTTTGGTCTTGTCTCAGTGCCTACTCAAGCGGCCTATAACTCAGCGAAATTCGCCGTGCGTGGCTTCACCGAATCGGTTCGCCAGGACCTGATCGTCGCCGGGCTACCGGTCGCCGTGACCTGCGTTCACCCAGGCGGGGTTAAGACCGGCATCGCTCGCAACGGTCGCTCGACCCAGGGGCAAGACCATCAGGCCAACAGTCGTCGTTTTGAGGAAGATCTGGCCCGACTGACGCCGGATCAGGCAGCCCAGATCATCGTGAAAGCCATTGAGCGAGACAAACCCCGGGTTCTGGTGGGCATCGACGCGCACATCTTGCACAACCTGGCGAAGTTCATAGGAGCCAGATACCAAGGGCTCTACGCCAAGGTAGTTTCGCGCTCGAATTAGAGGTCAGCGAGCGCCCGAAGCCAACGCATCGAAGCCTGCTCACTAAATGCACCCGTGCGACCGCTGAGCCCGCGCTGCACCTCATCGAGCGCGTGCAAGGCGTTGGTCACCACACGATCGGGGTAGCCGCCACGACGTTGGGCGAACTCATCTTCGTCCTCTACCCACACCCGCCCACTGGGCCCGCGGAGTACGTCGAGATCGAGGTCGAAGTAGCTGACTGTGGCCTCGTCCCAGTCTGGCGGTGTGGCGATGTCGACGTACGCATTCACAACGCGTTCATCGGCGAAGAACCTGGCAACCCACCAGCCCTCGTGCGGAGCCAAGATCACCTGGTCGCAATGGGCGTTCAAACTGGCTCCTGGACGGGCGATGTGGGTGCCTTGGGAGACTCCGAGCCACTCACCGTGCGCATCACTGCCGAGGTATCTCGCGTCGTACTCCCAGTGCGGAGTCTCGGGCCACTTGTGTGCCATGACTCGAAACACTCGCGCGCTCATGCCCGACACCGTTTCACCACCCTCGCAGGGTACCCAGCCTGCGGCTAGGGTTTGGGTCACGACCTGCAGCAAAGCCTGTCGAATCTCGCGGGGAGATTCGGGCAGCCTCTAGGAGGAACTCCATGACTCAAGCGCCAACACCGCTGACCCCACCTGATGCGTCACTCACGCTGAGCGCGGCTGAGGCGCCGGCACCTGTCGTGGAGACTCAGGCACCGGCGATGGCTCCCCAGATTGCCCCCGAGGCAGTGCCAGCGCTCGACCTCAAGGTTGAATCGTTCATGGAGGCCCTTGCCAGTGCGGCACCCAAGAGCCCCGAATACGCGACGCAAGCCGAGAACGTTCGCACGATGGGTGATGCAGACATCCGCGCGGCGGCTGAGACCAGCAACCGGATGTTGAACAAGCCGGTCAAGGCGCTCAAAGAAGGCGGCCTCGCCGAAGGGTCCATGGTCGGCCAGACCTTGCTGGAGTTGCGGCGCACAGTCGAAGACCTCGACCCCAGTGGTCAGCATGGGGCTCGTAAGTGGCTTGACTGGCTGCCCTTTGGCGACAAGGTCACTGACTATTTCCGTCGCTACCAGTCAGCTCAGACTCAGCTCAATGCGATCTTGCATGCACTTCGCAACGGTCAAGACGAACTCACCAAAGACAACGTCTCTCTCAACTTGGAGAAGACCAACCTGTGGAACATCATGGGGCGGCTCAACCAGTACATCTACATCGCCGAGCGCCTCGACGCACGCATGGCAGCCAAGATCGCTGAACTTCAAGTCACCGATCCAGAAGCAGCTACCGCGCTGTCTCAAGACGTTCTGTTCTATGTGCGTCAAAAGCACCAGGATCTGCTCACTCAACTTGCGGTGTCCATCCAGAGCTATTTAGCCATCGACGTCATCATCAAGAACAACATCGAGTTGATTAAGGGTGTCGATCGCGCCACCACGACCACCGTGTCCGCGCTGCGCACCGCGGTGATCGTCGCTCAAGCGTTGGGCAACCAGAAGTTGGTGCTCGACCAGATCACGGCGCTCAACACCACCACGTCGGGGATGATCCAACGCACCTCCGAGATGCTGCGCGACAACTCCGCCAAGATCCAGGAGCAGGCAGCGTCCTCGACGATTGGCATGGAGCAACTTCAAGCTGCGTTCCAAAACATCTACGCCACCATGGACTCCATCGACCAGTTCAAACTCAAGGCTCTCGATTCGATGGCCGAGACCATCGGTGTGCTGGAGACCGAGGTCGACAAATCGCGCGCCTACCTTGACCGGGTGCGTGCCCAAGACTCTCGTTCTGCTGCTGGCGCGCTCGACCTTGAAACCCCACCAGGATCGAGCCGTTAACCAAGGTGGGCATCGGCGACTGGTTCGGATTCGGCAAGGAGAAGCAAACTTCTTCTCCTGATTTACCTGCGCCTCCCACGGAGGCTGATCTTGAGAAGGCGTTGGAGCGGGTTGCCGCGATGTGCCGGGAAGGCAACGCGCCTCCGGTTGTGACGTCTCGAGTGAGTCGAATCAGCAGCACCATCCGACAAACACTCCCCCGACTTCATCAGATGGGCCTGGGCAGCATGGACGCCTATTCGGTGATGGCCACGGCATCTGACTACCTGCCCGAAGCCGTGGGTGGTTATCTACGTCTGCCTCGAGACTGGGCCGACACCCGGCCTGTCGATGGCTACAAGACCTCGTTGATGCTGCTGGTGGAGCAGTTGGAACTGCTCGGCTCGACGATGGACAAGATCTTCGACGCAGCCAACCGAGCCGACGCACAAGCGTTGATTGCGCACGGAAAGTTCCTTCAAGCCCGCTTTGGCACTCACGATTCCCTCAATTCCACCGCCCCGGTTCCGGCCGAGCCCACGTCATCCTTGGATCTTTAGATGAGCCACAACCTCGCCGAATCGATCGCCGCCCTGCTCGACGTCGCTTCCGCAGCGGGCATTTCAGAAGACGTCGCACGGGCCGAGGCCGAGGCACTGGCCGCAACCGTTGCCGAACCTGCCACCGGCGCCTACCTCGACTGGAGCGCACAGACCGGGGGCGGCCGCTCGGCTCGAGAATTTGCTGACGCAGCATCGCGCGGCCGCCGGTTCCGCACCTCACCCACCCCCTCGATGGCCGCTCTTTCTCTAGCCAAGAGCGCGCAGGCTGCCGACTACGCACGTGCGCTTGCTGACGTCGCCACAGCCGCGTGCGGACTGGGCGAGGAGAACCCCCGCAGCGTCGGAAACGCGACCACCGCTGCGGCATCGCAACTGACCGGCATCAGTGCCCCCGCACCACTCACTCCTGCCTCCTCCTCACCGTCGGAAAGTCTCGAACAGCGCGCTGGCGCGGTGTTGGCCGGGGTTCTTGCCCAGTTGGGCGAGGTACGTCGGCGCATCGACGACATGCGGGTCACCCCTGGATCGAGCTTGGATCTTGGTGAGGTTGACGCACATGCCCCCGGCGCCTTCCCGGGACTCACCTCAGGCACCCCCGGGTCCACCCCACCACCGCAGCCGAACCCCAGCGCACCGCAGTCCGGGCCAGCCGATGCTGCCACGCAAACTCAAGCCGACCCCTCAACGCAGCCGACTGCACCACCTGAGCCCGAGCCCACCAAGAGCGTCGAAGAACTCCTCGCCGAGCTCGATGCGCTCGTGGGCCTCACCGAAGTGAAGGCCGAGATCCATCGCCAAGCGGCGGTGCTGCGTGTGGAGGGGATGCGAGCGAAAGCCGGATTGAAGTCACCCACCATCACCCGGCACCTGATATTCACCGGCAACCCTGGCACCGGCAAGACGACTGTGGCCAGGTTGGTCGCTGGGATTTATCGAGCCCTCGGTCTGCTCAGCAAAGGTCAATTGGTTGAGGTTGACCGTTCGGAGTTGGTGGCTGGCTATCTCGGACAGACCGCCATCAAGACTGCTGAGATCGTCGCGAAAGCCGTGGGCGGGGTCTTGTTCATCGATGAGGCCTACTCACTCGCCGGTGACCAATACGGCACCGAGGCCGTCGACACCTTGGTCAAGGAGATGGAGGATCGCCGCGATGACCTGGTCGTGATCGTGGCGGGATATCCGGTGCCAATGGAGTTCTTCATCGCACAGAACCCTGGTCTCGCCAGCCGGTTTCGAACCACGATCGACTTTCCCGATTACACCGACACGGAACTAGTGGAGATCTTCACCGGCATGGCTCAAGGCGCTGATTACGACGCTGGCCCCGAGGTCGAGGCCGCCGTACTAACGATTGTGAAGAGCACGCCTCGAGGCCCGACCTTCGGCAATGCCCGAGCGGTGCGCAACCTGCTTGAAGCCGCAGTGGGTCGCCATGCCTGGCGCTTGCGCGACATCGAGGCACCCACAGTGGCTCAACTTCGCACGTTGTTGCCGCAAGACTTTGAAGCCAGCGATGCTGCAGCCCCTGAGGCGGGGGAACCAAGCCAGCCCGTCGAGGCGTTGGCTGCAGTGAACTCAACTGTGACATCAGCCGGGGACTCCCAACCCGCCGGCGCTAAGCCCGAGCCCGAGCCCGAGCCCGAGCCCGAGCCAGAAGTTTCAGTACAGACCGACCAGGAGGGCACATGAGCGCAACCAGTGTTCAAGCCGCACCAAAGCCTGCATCAAAGGCAGCGCCAAAGTCGGTGAGCAAGGCCCCTGCGGCATCGAAAGATCTAGCGGGACAAGACACGCCCGCCTTGTTGCGCCGCTGGCAAGGGATCGCCTCGATTGCGTGCGTGCTGTTCGCCGTCCTCACGTGCACCGGCTTGCTACTCACGTGGCAGGCCAACACTCGAGCAGCAGCCGATGCCGATCAGGTGAGTCGAGTCCAAGATGTGCAGAGCGACCTGTTTAGGGCTGACGCGCTAGCAACCAACGCGTTCTTGGTTGGCGGACTCGAGTCTCCCGCGCACAGGCAGTCCTACGACGAGGCGATCGCCAGCGTGACCGAAGGCATCGCCGCAGCGGCCGCCGAACAACCTGCGGACCGCGATGCCCTGGCTGCGCTCAATTTGCGGGTTCTCAATTACGCCCAAAGCATCCAAGAAGCTCGCGCCAACAACCGGCAAGGCTTCCCCGTCGGAGCGCAGTACCTCAAGCAAGCCAGCAGCGACTTGAGATCTGCAGCGCTGCCGATCGCGGCTGCACTGGTCCAGGCCAACCAAGACCGTGCCACCTCTGAGATCCACGGGGCTTGGACCCTGATCTTCCTCGCTGCGGGACTACTCACACTTGCGGTGCTGTGGTGGGTCAACCGCCGACTGGCCACAATGTTTAAGCGTCGATTCAACCTTGGTGTGCTGTGGGCTGCGATGGCTGTGCTTGGCCTCACCATCGCTTCGACCGCACTTGGCTTCACCGACTCCTCAGCCCGATCGAGCCTCTACCAAGACTCGTTCGTTCCCGGCGTGGCCGCTGCGCAAGCGCGTACGTCGGGCAACGACGCCCGATCCAACGAAGCCTTGCGACTTATCGCACGTGGGTCGGGAGCCGCCTACGAAGCTAGTTGGACCACCGCCAGCACTCTCACCGATACTGGGCTTGGGGCGGCCGGTCTGGGGGGTTTGAGATCTGATTGGGCCATCTACGCCAGC
>WBZP01002098.1_pt1 | contig 21692 bp, 20 predicted proteins | sample 5204301 | NCBI WGS metagenome assembly WBZP01 (sample SAMN12412401, study PRJNA552823) | activated sludge metagenome | isolation source: activated sludge from nitrification reactor of wastewater treatment plant... | place: USA: Pennsylvania | collected 2017
CTTCTTCAACTCGTCGTTGCTGTAGTAGCGGATATTGGTTCCGGTGCGGGAAGGCTTCAGAAAGGTATAGCGCTGTTCCCATATCCGGATGGTATGGGCCTTGATGCCCGATAGGTTTTCCAGGTCTTTGATGGTGAACGACTGCATGCTTCCGAGTTTCAGGTATTACAAATACTGCCCGCCAATTGTTTGCGGCGGGCCAAAAAAGTTTGGAAATTGGCTAAAAGCTACGCGACGGCAGGTCTTTAAATACCTTGTTTACCAACTTGTTTTCGGGGAAAAGGATCGACCAGGCCGTCAGGAAAATGATCATAAAATCCGTGTACAGCGAGGCATTCTTCTGATACCACAATTCCAGGGCGCCTTTATAGGGATAGATGGCCGCGTACATGGCCTTGGGGTCGGCGGCCTCCGAAACAATCTTTTCTTCGTCGCGGAAGATCAGTGAGCCGATCCCGGTCATACCCGGCCTGCAATTATAAATCACCCGCTGCACGTCTTCGGGGTATAGTTTAAAACTCACTTCCATCAGCGGCCTTGGCCCTACGATACTCATATCTCCTTTGAACACATTGATGATCTGCGGCAGCTCATTGACCTTGGTCATGCGCAGTATCTTACCAAACTTCGTTACCCGCGGATCATTGCGCAGGGTGATTTCACCGGTGCCTATATTCGGACTGTTCTTCAGCATGGTGGCGAACTTCCAGATATCGAAGGGCCTGTTCTTATACCCGATGCGCTTCTGGAAATAAAAAACCTCCCGCTCGCCGGTAACCAGCAGAATCATGATCGAGGGAATGAGAATGGGAGAAAGCAACACGAGGGCAATGCCGGCGATGAGTATATCAAAGATGCGCTTAAGTATGGGATACATGCGTCATGGTTTCCGATACGGGATACCGGATGCCGGATAAAATCGCTCGTCGCTGGACTCCGGTACCAGGTATCCGGTATCCGTTAATAAACTTCTTTTATCTTTTCGCAAACCGCTTTCAGCTGTTCATCCGTGATATTGGTTGAACAGGGAATGCTCAGACAATGTTTGTAAACAAAATCGGAACGATCGGTTTTGTTATAATAAATATTGTCTTTGAACATACGAAGCTGGTTCATGGGCACCCAGAAAGGGCGGCTCTGCATTTTGTGATCATTTAGAATTTTCAATACATCCCGTTGCCGGTTTGTTTTGATGGTTGGTAACCACCAGTTGGGATTCACATCTTCCGCTACTTCCTGGAAGCTGATATCGCCAACACCCTTTAAAGCATCTTTGTAAAAACTGATGATTTCCTTTTTTCTTTTGATGAAAGAGGGCAATAATTCCATTTGTGCTACCCCCATGGCCGCCGCTACGTTCACGAGGCGGTAGTTGTAACCTATCTCATCATGAACATATTCAAACGGATCGCTCTTGGCCTGCGTAGTAAGATGCTTGGCTTTTTTGGCCAGTGCTTCATCATCTGTTACAATCATTCCGCCACCACCGGTAGTAATAATCTTGTTTCCATTGTAACTGAAAGTTCCCATCAGTCCAAAACTTCCTGCATGCTTTCCTTTATAATAACTGCCCAAAGCTTCTGTTGAATCTTCAATAACAACCAGGTTATGCTTTGCAGCCAATGCCATCAACCGGTCCATGTTACATATATTACCCAATACATGAACTGGCATGATCGCAGGAATCCGTTTGCCATCTTTTTTATAATAGCATACGTTTTCACGCTGTTCTGTTTCTGTTTCCAGGAATTCTTCCAACAGGTCCAGGTCCATCTGCCAGGTATACTCATCTGTATCGATGAATATTGGGTTAGCGCCTGTGTATTTGATAGAATTACAGGTAGCGATGAATGTAATGTTGGGCGTGATCACATAATCGTTTTGATCAATGCCTGTCATCAACAGGCATATATGCAATGCTGTAGTTCCACTGCTGGTAGCCACTGCATATTTTGTACCGGCAAACTCAGCACTCATTTTCTCAAACTGGTCAACATAAGCACCCACACTGCTCACCCAGCCTGTGTCCAGGCAGTCTTTTACATACTTCCACTCGTTACCGCACATGTTGGGGCCTGATAATAACAACATACTGATATGAAAATTAGTGTATGAAAATACAGAAATGTAAAGATGTGAGGAAGAATGTTTTTACAATGCCGGTTTACTCAGCCGGCATTTTCACAACTTCACAGCTTATTGTATTAGATATTCCTGAACTTCTGTCCGAAAGGATCTGTAACAATTCCTGTTTTTATAAGTGAGTATATTTCCTTTACGCCGTTGGGAACTTTTTTGGTGATCGTATATCCCAACTCTTTTTTGATCTTATCAAAGTTAACACGGTAGTCGCGTGGATCCTCACTGCTTTCTACATAATGTACCTTTACGTTGGGTACTACTTTGCATACTTCTTCAATGATCATTCCTTTATTATAATTCTCTTCCGTGCTTCCTACATTGAATACATTGGCTCTTACTTTTTCCTCCGGGCTTTCAAGCACAAGCACCACCGCCCTTGCCAGGTCTTCTACATGGCAATAAGGCCTCCAGAATTGTGCCCCCCATATTTCCTGCTCGCCATGAATGGCGGCATTTCGTGTAAATTCATTTACGGTAAGATCGAAACGGATGCGTGGAGAAAATCCATATACTGTACTGAATCGGAGCGATGTGCTGCACATCTTCGTATCTTTTCTTTCTTCGAGCAGGTATTTCTCAAATTTCACTTTTAATTCAGCATATAAAGAAACCGGGTTAAGCGCTGATGTTTCCGTAACAAACGAATCGGGGTCCGGCATTTTACCATAGTTGCTGCAGGTACTTGCAAAAACAAAACGTTTAACTCCGGCTTTTTCTGCTGCCTCAAAAAGCGCTACACTTCCGTTCCAGTTTGTTTCTTTCGCTTCATCACTGAACTTTTTACAGGCAGGATCGCCTACAATAGCTGCCAGGTGTGCAATGGCATCTATTCCTTCCAGCGCTTTTTCCACTTCTTCGCTATTTCTGACATCTCCGAGCATGAATTCAAAATCGGGGTTGAGCATTACATCATACAAAGCATCTCCCCCGAATTTCAAACTATCGAATGCCCTCACCTTAAAACCCTTTTGTAACAGCTGGCGAACCAGCACTGAACCGATATACCCTGCACCTCCTGTAACCAGTACCTTCATATTACTTGTTTTTCTGTTTATTAAATTTTAAATAGGTATCAAATATATGTTGTTCCGAAGAACGTGGATAAGCCATTTGCTCATCTGCCCGCTGAAATATAAATTCATCGGTGAGTGCTGGTTTTCTTTTTGACTCTTCATCTTTAAACTGCAACATCCAGCCATCATAATGATTAAGTAATTCCACACAATCATGCTGTAGTTTATCCGGAACCAGGTGAATTTTCTCCAGGATGAGCTGATAGATCATTTCATTGGCTTTCCTGATATTCAGGGCGTGAAGGTAAATCTTATTGGCCATGTATTTCTCATAAGCCCTGCCCGAAAGTTTGAGAAGGAAGTTTACGGGAGCAAGGAACTCATCCATTGCCCGGGTTTCACTCGGTTTATTTTTTCTCATCTACTAATTTAAAGATATTATCCCCTACCTGCATGAAAGCCCAATGCTTTACAAAATTGGTTGCTTTGATACGGCGGTTGATCTCTTCCAGCGGCATATCGGGAGTAACTTTACAAAGCGCATTCAGTTCTTTACGTAGGTATGGACGTCGTTTCCATGTTTCCGCAGAAACCGGGAGTGGTTTTCCCTGTATGATTGTATCAAAAACTTCGTAAAACTGGTTCAGGATAAGTGCATAGCATCTTTGCGTAATGGCAAACACTGAATCCGTTTCATATACTGGGAAGCGTTTCACCGATATGATCCTGCCGGTATCTACTTTGGCAAGCATGTGATGACAGGTTACGCCATACTCATTTACCCTGTCATATACCGCAAAATTGGTGCACCCGATACCAGGATATTCAGGTGGACCGGGGTGAAAATTGATTGCCATGAGCGTAGCCTTTTGCAGCACTTTTTCAGGAATGATCCACTGCGACAGGTATGAAACAATGATATCACCTTCCCAGTCGTAAGCTTCTTTGGGAAACTGCTCTCCTCTTTTACCATAAATGGTTAAAGTGTTTGGAAAGTGGAGGCTGGTAAACTCCCCGGCATATTTAGAGTATTGATCATCGGCTTTCCCAATGAAGAGTACTTTTAATTTCTTATGAGCAGGAATTTCTGCTTCTTTTTTTTCTGATTGCTCCGGCATTAATTCCGGGCCCTTCCGCACCTGCTTTAATTCAAGGTCACGTGACGGATTCCCGGCAACAATCGTATTATCCGGAACATCTTTTATTACAACAGCTCCTGCGCCAATTGTACAACGCTTCCCGATGTGGATTCCCTGCCTGATTACTGCGTTGGCGCCCACAAAACTTCCTTCTCCCACTGTTACATTTCCGCAAAGCACGGTTCCGGGGCCAATGTGTACAAAATCTCCTACTTCACATTCATGCTCTATTATGCAACCGGTGTTACAGATCACACCATTCCCGATTTTCGACAATGCATTTACTGAAACATTCGAACTGATCATAATGCCATTACCGATCAACTGTGCACTGGTATCTATTTCTGCGGAAGGATGAATGGCATTTACCGGCAGGCATCCCTGGGCTTTAAAGCTCTCGTAAATTTTCTGCCTGATATTATTGTCACCGATGGCAATGAAAAACTCATCACTTCGCAAAACCGTAAATGCCTCTTCAGAAGTTTCTTTTCCGAAATATTTAAGATGATAAGGGTTTAACGCTTTCTCCTCGTTATCAAAATAACCGACCACTTTTTTTCCCAGCGCCTCGAAGATGCCATGCACCACGTATGAGTGACCGGAATACCCTATTAATATCATGTGCTTTTTCTTTTAAAGGTTTTTGAGCCGGAACACAGGAAGCGATATTCTTTATGATAAGATCGCATACTGGCTTACCGGTTATTTTCTTGCAATTGTTGCCCAGCCTCCACCAATGCGGATGACCTCCAGGTTCTCTCTGGGAATACCGGCTTTCCTGTGCAGGTCTATGATCTGCTGCTCGGTGTAATGAAAAAGCGGGCAGGTATAGCGATACCTTCGCAAAGCCATACGCAAGCCATCCTCGGGCCAGGAGGCCATGATTGACTTATTGGCCAGTGAGCACATCCTGCTCAGCAAAGCCTGCGCATCCTCTACATAATCAAATACTCCAAGGGCATAGGAGTAATCAAATTTTCTGTTACCGAAATCATAAGTGAGAACATCACCCAAAACAAAAGTGCACTTGTCTGCAACAGCTTCTTCTTTGGCGGTATTGATTGCATAGTCGATCATGTGTTGAGCGAAATCCACACCAAACACATGCGATGCTCCGGCATTTTTAATCAGTGAAACACTGTTTACGCCGGGGCCTGAGCCGATATCCAATACAGTTGCATTGGGAATTTCTTTGCAGGCTTTTACAGCAATCGCCTGGCGCTCATAAACGCCTTTTCTGAAGATACGGTCGAAAGTGGAGGGCTTTTTGTAGTAGTTTCCGAACAACTCACTTCTTGCGTCCCAGTAACTCTGTACTGTTTCCGTTTTCTTTGACATAATTTGCTTTTTGTAAACAGGTAACGAACTGGTTTTTTTGAAGCAGGTCCCTGATCTTACCTCTTACTGAATTGCGAAATAAATTCCAGCGCAAATTTAGGGCAAGTACTTTTAATTTAGAATAGTTGGCCGATGGAGGATAATTGTCGGCTACACTGATGAATTCTGTATCAAATTCATAAGGGTGCATGTAGATCATGCTGTCTTTTCCCTGTTTCTTGAAATCACGAAAAACTTTATTTACAAGCATTTTTGGCATGAGCCGGATATAGCCTCCCCCTGCAACAGGCCATGTACGATTAAAATAATTGGCAATCGTTAAGGGAAGTTCAACGATTTGTTTTCCGTTTGGAAGATTGTACAAAGCATCCTTATCACTGAATCCCTCAATGCCATAACGCGGCATTTTTTTGGGAAAGATGCTGCTGTCATATATCAATCCCAGGTCAGTTAATATTTCGAGCACATACAGGTTTGTTTCATTCACGGAAAAAAAAGGCGCACGGTATCCATAAATTTTTTCACCGGTAATGTTTGAAATTATGTCTACACTTTCTTTCAGGTCTTTTGCCGCCTGTTCGGGTGTGAGTGTGAACATGGCTTTGTGGTTCTGCCCGTGAATACCGATCTCATGCCCACGTGCTGCTATATTCTTTACAAGCTGAGGCCTGTATTTTGCCAGCATACCCAGTATAAAAAAAGTTGCTTTGTTATTGGTTTCATCAAGCATATCGAGCATGATATCTGTCTGCCTTTCTATGGAACCTTTCACCGGCTCGGTTATCTCATTAAAATGATACATACCGAACAGCTGCCCGAAATCTTCCCAATCTATCGAAAGTGTACTGTAACTCATTTGTGTTTTATAATTTTTTCGATCGCCTGCTGATATGCATTTATTACAATCTGCTTGTCAAATTCCTTCACTACTTTTTTGCGGGCGGCGATTCCCATTTGAATGCGCTGCGCTTCCGGCAACAGCATCATATCTTTCATTTTAGCTGCAAGGTCGGCAGCATCCTGTACTTTACAAAGCATTCCTGTTACTCGTTCCTCCACGATTTCCTTACAGCCAGTGGTATTGCACGTAATAACAGGCCTTTCCATGGCAGATGCCTCCAGCAGCACATTGCTTGTTCCTTCCCGGTAAGAAGGCAGTACAATACAATCTGCATCTGCAATAAAAGACCGTACATCTTTGGCTTCACCTGTATATTCAATAATCCCTTCTTTCTCCCATTGGTCGATCTCTTCTTTTGTAACAGTGTTGTCTTTCAGGTTCTGTGTCCATATCGGCCCCAATACCCTGCATACCAGTTTCGGGTAAAATTGCTTCAGTACCCTGGCAGCTTCCACATATTCAACAATTCCTTTGTCTCTCACTAACCTGCTTATGAAAAGAAAAACAAATTTATCATCAGGTTGCCTGCGGGGCATAGGCTTGTAAAATTCATGATCTATCCCTGAGCCGGGTATCCTTGCTGCATGTTCCGGTTTTACAAATCCCTTCTCCAGAAAGATGTTCATGTCATCATAATTCTGGAAGAAGATCATGGCAGTTTGCTGCAGTACAAATTTATACAATGTCCGGGCGCCGCGATATGCAATATTATTCCTTGCAAACAAGGGGCCTATGCCGGTTATATTGGTAATAGTTGGGATTTTCAACCGCCGTGTTACCATATTACCCCAAATAGCCGGGCGGATGGTAAAGGTGAGACAAACATCAGCTTTCGTAGCTTTCAGCGCCTTGCGCAGGTTGCGCATGTATTGGTAAATGTCTTTCGGATTCTGTGTACTTCCTTTTACATCTATTACCGCAAAACCTTTTTGCTTCGCCTGGTTTATATCTGCTGCTGTGCCTGTGGTCAACACAGTCACCACATAACCTTTTTCCATCAGCGATCTTGTTAGTTTTTCGCGGATGGTATTGGTAGCGATAATATTGTTTTCTATAATGGCGATGTTTGTCATAACATTCAACGGGCATATACTTTCCTGTACCAAACTTCCATGCAAAAAAGCATCCACAGGATCTTTGCTCTTTTTTCAGGGGCCACCGCTACTTTATTTTCAAGCAGGCTGTTTATAAATTTCCTGTTCACAAAATTATGGCTCAATGCATTGGGGGAAGCGATATAGTCATGTATTATGCTTTTTAATTCCTGGTCTACCCAATTCTTCAATGGTATTTCAAAACCCCTTTTTGGTTGGTTGATCAACTGTTCTGGCAGGTATTTCTTTGCCAATGTGCGTAACAGGTATTTGGTTGTACTACCGTTTATTTTGTATTTATCATTCATGCCCGGAACATATTCAAGGAGTTCTTTGCAAAGGAATGGACTCCTTCCTTCCAGCGAATGTGCCATAGTGGCTATATCCATTTTAACCAGCAGATCGCTGAAGAGATTGGCATCAAAATCCATGTTCATGAGTTTCTGAAGTCCTCCAAGACCTGGGCCGGCTATCAGGTCAAAATCCTGGCGCATGGGTTTCATATAATCGAAAGCGGGGTCAATGATCTCCGATTCATGATCTTCCATAATATCAATACCGGCCGACAGGTAAATATCAATACTGGATTTGGATGCCAGCGAAGCCAGCCTGTATAAATAGTTGTACGTTGATTTTTTTTGTTCCGGCAATGGCAATATTTTTTTGAGCGCCGATGCTGTATGTTTTACAAACAGGTTCTTCTTAAAGAAATCATATTTTGAAAAAGGAACGTAGCGCCTGTAACCACCAAACAGTTCATCAGCACCATCCCCATTTAAAATAACAGTAAGGTGTTTTTTAGCTTCCCTGCTTACATAATAAGATGGGATGGCAGAGCTGTCGAAAAAAGGTTCTCCGTAATTGGCAAGAATCTGTTCAACATCATCCTGCAGGTGTTCGAATGAAATGCTGATCTCGGTGTGATCGGTATTGTATTTATCCGCAACCAGTTTTGCCAGTGGCGCTTCGTTGTATTCACCTTTAAAGGAAACTGTAAAGGTTCTTAATTTTTTATTATGTGCTGAGGCAATGGCCGTTACCAATCCACTATCTATGCCTCCACTTAAAAAACATCCAACTTCCAGGTCACTTGAATCAATTCTGCGCTTTACTGCCTGTTGAAGAAAACCATCTACCTGTTGAAGGCTTTCATCCAAAGAATCTTTTCTCCTGCTTAAATAGTGATCATGAATATTCCAGTACCTGGTTTCTGTGCAGGACAGGGTTGTGCAATTGATCTTTAAAAAACTTCCCGCAGGCATTTCTTCTACCTGCCGGTATGGGGTAAGCCGGCGGTAAAAAGTCCCCATCCGGCAATAATGATAAAAATTAGCCGGCTCCATTTCCAGCGGAAGCAATGCTTTGAGGCAATTCAGTTCAGACGCAAAAACAAGTTTTTTTCCATCATTGAAAAGGTACAATGGCTTTTTCCCGGCACGGTCCCTGGCTATAAAGAGTTCTTTTTCCTGCCTGTCGTAAATAGCAAGTGCAAACATTCCATCAAGATATTGGAGCATATCGCTTCCCGACAGCCTGTATAACAATAACAGGGTTTCAGTATCAGAATGAGTTTTACCAGCCAGGCCGAACCTGGCCCTTAGTTCTGCGTGGTTATAAATTTCTCCATTGAAGATGATACTGTAACGGTCATCAAGATGCATTGGCTGAACACCTCCTGCAATATCCAAAATGGATAGCCGAAGATGATAGAAATCGATATTATCGTATGAAAAACCATGCTGCCCATCCGGCCCCCTGTGATGCATGGATGCATCAATCGTTGAATATGATAGCTTATAGTTTACCGAGCCGGCAATTCCGCACATGTACTATGATTTACGGCTAACAAAATAACTGCATATTGTTGAATGCCCGCTGATATTTTACGATAAATTTGTTGCGAACCTGATTAATTCTATTTTTACACATATCACCATCAATAACTGCGGATGAACCTGCTCGACTTTATATTCTTCTTCATCTATGTGGTTATTTTTTACATCATATTTGCGATACGCAGGAAAAAGTACACCGACCCCCTCTTAAAGAAATACCATCGCCAGTCATTCTGGATAAAAGTATTCGGTACTTTTTCTTTCTGCATATTTGTAGTTCATCTTTCCCCGGGCGACACCAATGGGCTTTATTACCCGGAAGGGATCAATATTGCCAAAATGATCACGAATGATTTTGCAAACATCAAACTGATCCTGCAAAAGGGTGAGGAGTTTGACCAGGCACTGCTCAATGATATTGCCAATGCCGGTTATTTCAACGAGGAAAGTAATTTCATGGTTACAAGGCTGGTAACGATCTTCAGCTTTTTTACATTCGGAAAATTCATGGCCATCAACCTTGTGTTTTCGATGATTTCTTTTACCGGTACCTGGCGGCTGTACCGCTTCTTTTATGAGCAGTATCCACACATGCACAAACAATTTGCTATTGCCATTCTGTACCTTCCCACGTTTGTATTCTGGAGTTCGGGTATTTTAAAAGACCCTATATGTACCGGTGCACTTGGCTGGATCACGTACTCGCTGTACAGCATCTTTTATAAGAAGAGTAACCTCATAAAAAACCTGGTTCCTCTATTGCTCTTTTCTTATCTTATTATCGAATTGAAAGTTTATATCATAGTAGCTTACCTGCCGTTTTTCATCTTATTCCTGTTGTTGAAAAATGTGAACCTGATCAGGAGCCGTGCGGTAAAAGTGTTCATTGTATTGGGATTATTTGCCGGAAGCATCATGGGATTTGTAAAGATAACAAGCAGTATACAGGGTGCTTTAAGTAAATACGCAGCAGAAGGACTTTCAAAAGGTATTAAGAATTACCAGGTGAACTACCAGAACCAGTCCAACTTTGTAGAATCCAATTTCTCCCTCGGAGTCGAATTTGACGGAAGTGTTTACAGTCTTGTGCGTATGGCGCCGGCAGCCATTGTAGCTACTTTGTTCCGGCCTTTCCTGTGGGAATCCAAAAAAGCATCCACTTTTTTATCATCGCTGGAAAGTCTTACAATCATGCTGTTCAGTTTATATGTATTGAAAAAAGCGGGCATTGTCGGCTTCTTTCGGTCGCTTATCAAGAACCCCCTGGTTTTATACTGCTTCTGTTATTCTATCATCTTTGCCCTGTTTGTGGGTGCCACTACGCTCAATTTCGGCACATTGGTGCGTTATAAGATTCCCGGCACACCTTTTTACCTCATTGCGCTTTTCATGATCCTTGATCTTTCAAAGAGAAATAAAAAAAGCCCGGATACGAATATCCAGGCAATTGCGGTTTGAGGGGTTTATTAGTTTATCGTTTAAATATTTGCTGTATTTCTTGTGCGTTGAGGATTGACTGAATCCAGGATGGAATGCCAGAATTGTTTTAATGAACTTCCATTGTTCATTCTGTATGTTACCGAATCATTCAAGCGGCTTACAATAACAGGTGGTGTAACAGAAAAATTATTACTGATGGCATCACCTGCCGGCCAAAGCATAAAGCTGAGTTTTTTTCTTCTGTCTGTCTTCTGGTATACCAGTATTACCGCTGCGAAAGCAAGTAAAAAGAAAGCGTAATTGACAATCGCCACTGCCCTGTTGGCGAATTTTGCCTGGTGAACATGTAGCCGGTTTCTCACATAGAAATACATCTTCCAGGAGTTTTTATAATCCCAGTCTTTTTTAAGTGAAAATGCTGCAGCGGGATGATAGTGTATGCTTGCAGGAACGGTGTACACAGGAAATTTATATTGCTTCACGATCCTGTAGTAATATTCTGTTTCATCTCCCCAAAGAAATAATGCAGATCTCGGCACACCTACTTTTTCTACAATAGACCGGTGCAGTAATGTTCCATTGAATGGATGACCTATCCCTGGGATGATATCAACATCTACTTCATCAATTGTTTTATATTCTCTCGTTTTCCAGACGAATGATTTTTTATCTTCTTTATTAAGCACAGCGCAATTGAGCAGGCTGCGTTCATTTGTTTCTGCTTTTAATAATTGCTCAAGTGCATCCTGTTTTGGATATCCATCATCATCCATGCACCATATCCATGAATAGCCATGTTTATATGCCCAGGTGATGCCTGTATTAAAACCACCGCTTGATCCCAGGTTTTTTTGTGTGAGGAAGAATACATCCGGTTGCTGTTGTAACCACTCGGCTGTATTATCAGTACTGCCATTGTTCACAACAAGAATTGCATCGGGTTTGCGGGTTTGGTTCCGGAGTGCTTCGATACATTCGGCAAGAAGTTTTTGCCTGTTGTAAGACACTACTACCACAATGGCTTTCTCCATAAGGATGAGATTTGGCTTTTAAACAGATGTTGGATGATTGTTTAACGCCCAATCGGTTGGTTTATTGCGAAAAAGAAGATGTTGCGTAGAACTACGATAGTAGTTATCGGGAAAATACGAATCCGGCATTATAACAGGAGAAATATGCCGGTGGCAGGGCTTAAAGAACCGGTTGATCTCTATTTTTTACAGGCCCCGTTGATGATAGAAAGATATATGGGGGCATTGGCATGTATGGAGTAATGTGCTTCCACATTTTCGCGGGCAGCGATTCCTATATTTTTCCTGAGTTGAGGATCATTCATCAGTTTAAGCAGGGCCTCAATCCACTCTTCTTTTGTTTTAACAAGAAAACCCGACTTCCCATTTTCAATAATTCGGTAGTTGGCGCCGATAGCTGTAGCAACAACGGGTAACCCAACTGCCATATATTGTAAGGCCTTCAATCCGCTTTTCCCCAACACCCACTGGTTATCGATGGGCAACGGGTAAAGCCCGATATCAAAACGCTGAAGTGTTGGCACTTCTTTTTCAACACTCCACGGAATGGCTTCTACATCCAGACCATCGATATTAAAAGAGGCATCCCCCATCACCAGCAGTTTAAAAGGATGCCGGGCATTTAATTCAAGCAAAGCATCTTTCAGCAGGTAAAGAAACTGGGATGTACTATGGCTCCCACTCCAGCCCAAAACCATTTTATGTTCATTCGAATAACTGTTAACCGGGAGGTAGGTTTCCGTATTAATGGTAGATGAGATATCGGTAACGGCTTCGTTATAGGTTGCGGCAACTTCTGTAAGAAAAGGAGTGCAGGCGATAACATGTTTTGCCCTTTTCATCAGGAAAAAAGGCTTGCTCCTTCCCCTGATAAAATCCATTGACCTGTTCATCACACTCTGAGCCTTCATGAAGATCGCATCATCAATATCATACACCATATTCGGATTCATGGCCAGGTACAGTCTTTCCATCATTGGATAACCAAATGGTGTTACCCAAAGAAAAATATAAACCAGGTCGTATTGCTTTAAAGTAAACGCAGTGATGAATCTTTTAAGGTAGGCCCTGAGTACCCAGTAAATTTTTTCCGGCTTTCTTTTCGGACTGTAAAGGATGCTTTGCATGCGTTCTGAGAAAAAAGGGGAAACAGTTACTTCATATCCATGTTTTCGCCAGTCGGAAAAATATTGTTCGTATTTCAGCCGCTGCCCGGGAGCTATATTCTCAGGGTGCGGACAAATCACCAGTATTTTCTTTGCAGATGGCATGAATGCAAACTAAAAATTTTCTTCGTTTGGAAATACAGGTGGCTTTGTTTTGTTCTGAAGGCTGTTAACAAACACTTCAGCAAACTGCATCGCTTCCCCTATAACATGGTGCATATCCATATAACGATAGGTGGCAAGCCTTCCTAAAAAAGAAACATTACTTAATTGTTCTGCCTGCACCCTGTATTGCAGCAGTATTCCTTTATCCGCAGTAAGCCTCTTGGGATAATACGGCAAATCATTCTCCCCGGTTTCCTTGCTGTATTCCTTAAAGTAAACCGTTTTCTCATGTTGTTCCCAGGGTGTAAAATGTTTGTGTTCTGCGATCCGGGTATAAGGGATATCCTCATCACAGTAGTTCATCTGGGTTAAGCCCTGGTAATCCCCTTTGGCATAATGCTGCTCAAACGTAACCGTTCGATAGCCAAGTTGCCCGGCATTGTAATTAAAATATGCATCGATTGGACCCGTATAGAAAATATGGTCAAAACCATTCACATCATCGCCGGGATGATATTTACAATTAAGCAGCAATTTAATATTCGGTTTATCGATCATTTTTTCCATCACCGCTGTATATCCATCTACAGGAATACCGGTATACAGGTTATTATGGTAGTTGTCGTCGTAATTGAAACGAACCGGGATACGCTTGAGAATGGATGCCGGTAAAACCGATGGCTCACATCCCCATTGTTTTTTGGTATAGCCGTAAAAAAATGCTTTGTACAGATCTGCTCCTATAAACTTTAAAGCCTGTTCTTCGAAATTCTGTGCTTCCCCGATAGACTTATCTCCTAATGATTCGAGAAATGATTTGGCTTCATCCGGGGTGAGATTTTTATCAAAAAACTGGTTGATGGTTAAGAGATTTACGGGCAGGGGGTATACTTTCCCTTTGCTTATCGCTTTTACCCGATGTACATAAGGCCTGAATTCCCCGAAACTATTCACATAATCCCATATCTCTTTTTTGTCGGTATTAAAAATATGCGGTCCATACCGATGCACCATTACGCCTGTTTGTTCATCCCGGCTGGTATGGCTGTTGCCACCCGGATGATCACGCTCATCCCGGATCTCGATATTACAGTCTAAATATTCAGACAATCTCTCTGCCAGCACACAACCAGAAAATCCCGAACCGATGATTAAAAAACGATAAGCCATGAAGGGAGGCATTTAGCATTGAATGTTGTAAAAATAAACTTTCATATAGTCATAAGCCAAATAAAAATGCCTGTTGCAAATAACGTTATCCTTATTTTTGCCCACCCGAATGATGAAAGCCGCATATAATAAGGAACCGATCAAATACATCAAGGCCAGCAACCGTGATATTGCGATTTTTTCTACTGAAGGGGAAAATATCGACAACGAGGTAGTTGAATCTTTCGGTGATGAATGGCTCAAGTTTCATGATTTTTCCGATGAGATCATTCATGACATTGCCAAAGAATATTTCGACCTGCTCAATGACAAAATTGTAAACAAAAACACGTATGCCATTGATATCGGTTGCGGAACCGGCCGCTGGACCAAATACCTCACCGAAAAAGTTGGTTTTGTAGAAGCCATTGATCCCAGTAACGCTATTATTGCTGCAGATAAATTGTTGGGAAAGATCGAAAATGTAAGGCTCAGCAAAGCAAGCACCGAAACAATTCCCTTTAGTGATGAAACATTCGATTTTGCCATGAGTGTTGGCGTACTGCATCATATACCGGATACGCAGCAGGCAATGAAGGATTGTGTGAAAAAGGTAAAAAAGGGTGGTTATTTCTATTGTTATCTTTATCACAACCTGGAAACAAGAGGCTGGTGGTTTAAAACACTGTACTGGCTGAGTAATCAATTGAGGAAAGTCGTTTGTAAACTGCCTTCAAAACTGAAGAGATTTGTTTGCGATATTCTTGCCATCGTTATTTATATGCCGCTGGTATTGTGGGTTCGCTTCCTGGTTTTGATCGGCCTCAGGAAGATTGCCATTAAGATGCCTTTGAGTGCCTATAACAACAAATCTTTCTTTGTAATCAGGAATGATGCTTTGGATAAATTCGGAACCAGGCTTGAACAGAGATTTTCAAAAAAGCAGGTTGAAACCATGATGCTGCAATGCGGGCTTGAAGATATTTTGATTAGTCCCTTATCGCCATTTTACCACGCCATCGGGAGAAAGAAATAAAGTTACCCTCTCTTCTTAACCAAGAATAGTTTTATATACCTTCCGGTAACGTTCTATAGCTTCCGGTAAGGCATAGAATTCAACTGCACCTTTTCTTATAGCTGCTTTGTCAAATGATTTTCCGGATGCAACAATATTTGCAACTTCTGAAAACGATTTATCGGAAAAATCCTTAACAATAATGCCGCTGTTGTATTTATTAACGATCTTCTCCACATCACCCACGCCACTGTTCGTGATAACAGGAATTCCCATGGCCATGATCTCACCATGCTTTGTTGGTGATGATGATAATTTGGAATAACAGGGCTTGATGAAAAAGATGGAATAACTACTGAACGATAACAATACAGGAACTTCATGGCGGGAAGCATGGCAAGTGATAATTCTATCCGCCGGCAATCCTTGTTTTGCTGCTGCTTCCTCAATTACTTCATGCCGATGGGGCGAGATGAAAAGGAATTTTGCATTTGGGATTCTGACAGCAATCAACTTACAGAGCCGCATCATTTCACCTGTCAGATACCAACCTCCTATAGAACCAAGATAAGAGAAGATGATATCGGTTTCGCTGATCTTCAACTCCTGCCTGAACTTATCTTTTAGCTGTACATCAATATTTGATGGATCAAAAAGCTCTATATCAGCGGAGCAGGGTATTACTTCTATATTCAGTGGTTGCTTTTTGATATGCGTCCAGGTAAGCATTTCTGTTTTTGCAGCGTACGTGAGACATGTAACATGATCTGCCTTTTCGAGACATTCGTTTTCATGTTTTTTAAAAAAACCATATACCGCCTTAAAAAGAGGATTTCCCAGTTTCCACATTCCGCCATCTACCCTTTCATCTGCCCAGAAACCTCTAACATCATTCAAAAATTTTACAGCATATTTTTTCCTGAGCCAGAGCGCTGCCAGAGTAGGTAAACCGGGTCGGGTATGTACCATCTCAAAAGGATCATCCTGGTATATTTCCTTTGCCTTTGCCCTGAGTTTCCGGTAATCATATATTGAAGATAATACAGGAGGGCTTTTATAAGGTATGCTGATCCATTTAATCGGCAATCCCTGGAGCAGTTGTTCTACATAAGTTTTACCGGATGCATATTTATCGGGCTTATCGCAACTGAGTATGGTAAACCTGTAGCCGTATTTTGTGAGGCCTGATAAATAAGGAATCACCTGGCTTTGGCCGAGAGGATCCGTCATACCATCATAAGAAATGAAAAGTATATGCTTCATCAGGAGTTATGGTTGTTATGCCATCCACTTTTTATACCACATCTGGAACATCAGCAGGTACCAGAACAGGTTGTTGTAATTACGGTCGCCTTTGAAAAAATGCTGAATGATGTGATGTACTCCATCCATTTTAAACAATCCATGTTTGGCAAAAGCAGCGTCGTTCATGTATTCATCTGCATAATAGGCAAGATCCCCCCTGAGCCATGCAAATACCGGAACGCCGAAACCCATTTTGGGGCGTTCCATCATCTCCCTGGGAAGATAATCATGCACAATATTTTTAAGAAGTATTTTTTTATTGACAGTATTCATTTTATAATGCTCGGGTAATCTTGCGGCAAATTCAATCAGCCTGTGGTCCAGTAATGGCTCCCTGCCTTCCAGCGAGGTACTCATACCGGCCCTGTCTACTTTCACCAGGATATCATCTGGCATATAAGTCTTATAATCTACGGCCAGCATCCTGTCGATCTCCCCCAATGTATTATTCAGCATTTTTTCTGAATCAAAGAAAGACTCAGGTTTTATTACGTTTTTCGACAGCAGATCTTCCAGTTGGTCACTGGTATAAACCTGTGAAAGCAGCACATCCATAATGGCCGGAGCCGTTACAACGGGTTGCTGAAACAGGTCGGACAAACGTTGCTTTTTTATGGCAACTGCTGTATTACCTGAGATCTGTTCTAATACTTTATTCGGAATGAAATTGAGAATTTTACCTGCAGGTTTTCTTAAAGGCCCGGGCACCTGGTTTATTTTTTTCAGGAAATCCATTGCCAACGGGTATTTATTATAGCCCGCAAATGTTTCATCCCCTGCATCCGCACTCAATGCCACGGTTACTTCTTTTCTTGCAAGCCTGCTTACCAGTGTTGTTGGAATGATGGATGAATCGCCAAAGGGTTCATCACAATAGAATGGTATATCCGGAATAATTTCCTGGGCTTCACTGGTGGTACAATAATGTTCTGTATGATCTGTCTGAAGAAAGGAAGCTACTTTTTTTGCCCATACAGCTTCATTATGGTCTTCTTCAAAAAAACCGATAGTATAGGTTTTTAATTTTTCCTGCTGATTGGCCTGCAGCAGTGCCGTTACTGCAGTACTGTCATAGCCTCCGCTGAGGAAAACTCCAACCGGAACATCCGCCACCATTCGGTACTGGCAGGCAGATATGAGCAATTTTTCGGCCTCCTCCTTTGCTTCTGTTTCTGAAATATTCAGTTTCGGTTTATTGTAGAAATCATAAACATCCCAGTACTTATGGATAGTGAATTTCTTTTCTCTTGTTGAGAATTTCAGATAGTGGCCGGGTATAAGTTTATGCGTGTTGGTAAAAATGGATAACGGCGCCTGTATGTACCCATATTGCAGGAATTGATGCAATGCCTGCTGGTTGATTTCCTTTACAAACCCCGGATGCTGATGAAAGCTCTTTAATTCAGAGGCAAACATGAACAATCCATCGTGCCAGTAATAATAAAATGGTTTCACCCCTGCACGATCACGAAAACAGTTCATTTCATGTTTTTCAGTGTCATATATGGCAAAAGTGAACATGCCGATAAAGCGGTCGATCATAGCGGCGCCCCATTGCTCCCAGGCATGCAGGATAACTTCCGTATCAGAATGGGTAATAAAATTATGCCCGAGTAACTCAAGATCCTTTCTTACTTCCGCATAGTTATACATCTCCCCGTTGAAGATGATTACGAAATGCTTATACCACATTGGTTGGGAAGCTGCGGCACTCAGGTCGATGATTGACAGCCTGCGATGGCCCAGGCCCACCTGGCAATGCTCATGCTGAAAGAATTCGTAGCCGCTTCCATCCGGCCCACGATGAGCCAGTACATCCGTCACCTTAACAAGCTGATCTTTTGAAGAGTTGTTTTTCAGATCAATAAATCCTGCAATACCGCACATGACCAGTTTTTTAGCAGAGCGAAATTAGCGAATTAAGCAACCCAACAGCCAGATGCAGATAAGGGTTGTTGTTATGCATATGTTATAGCCGTACGGTTATAACTTTATTCTTTTCCCTTTTATATTGCTCAGATTGAATACAGGCTCCCAGGTTGGCAAAATTCTTTAACAGGGAGCGCTTGGCTTTCCTGTTCCATTGCCTGTTGTAGTAAGTAATCCCGGAGGAAATGGATGATTGCTTAATTCTCGGACATCCCGGGAAGTCATCCTCGATTTTCTTTGCAGCCGACATGTATAAACTATGTGCATGTTCCATTACTTTGATATGAAGCGCTGTCAAAGACTCTGATCCATCGAATGGGGTTAGCGCTGTAGCTATCAGGTCCCCGCTGTCAATGCCTGCATCAATCCACATCACGGTATTTCCGATGAAGTGTATTTTATTTTCAGCTATACACCAGTTGGTGCAATTGGGGGCCCCTTTGATATAAGGAGATAAACCCGTGTGCAGGTTGATGATACCATACGGAATTTGCAATGAAAGCAGTTTCTTCTTCAACATGGATGTGCCCGACACCATCACCAGGTCGGGTTTCAACTTTTCCAAAAACTGAACAGTTGTATCATTATTAATATTATTGACTATTATTGAAGTCACTGAAGGAAAGTCCGGGTAAAGTTTTCGGAAATGTTCCAGCATACCGAACCATGCATTCCGGATGGCAGCAAACAAAGTCCTGTTCAGAATTTTTTCTACCAATCCGGTAAAGGAAAACTTTTGAGATGTGGCAGCTGAGCGCTCTATAACAATTCCGGCCAGTTCAAATTTACCGGCAATTTTATTGGCCAGGGCCACCTGGTTAGGTTGTGCACCGCAAAGCAGAACTATTTTCATCAGCGGCGGAATTTGTTTAAAAAACTTACGGTCCCATTAATCCGCATGCGGGTCTTCAACCAGGTTTCGTTGTATAATTCTATTCTCGGAATTTCAAACATATCCTGTTTTCCCGGATTATAAGTGGTTTTATTTACTGCCAATGCAGCACGATAACCGGCCTTCTCCGTCAATTCCTTTACATGAGCATTGTAACTACCGATCGGGTATGAAAAGACCAATGGGGTATGACCGATATTTTCTTTAATACATGCTGCGGAATGGCTCAGCTCATATTCAACAGTTTTATCCGATTCAACTGTGGCCAACGTTGCGTGGGTAACAGAATGTGATCCTATTTCAAAACCTGCCTGCTGCAGTTCCCTTAACTCATTCCAGGTCATCATCAGGTTGCGTGGAAAAGCTGTATCGCTGAAATTCTCTTCCAGGCTTTTTATGAAACTATCTCTTGTTGATGCAGGTATCCATTTCATGTATTGCTTGAACTGCCTGCAGTAATTAATTTTTTCATCTTCTGTTCCCCAGTTGGTGTTCCTGAATTTTTCAGGCAGTGTTTCTGTTCTTACATTATCCCATTTCATTTTGGAAGAGTTGGAAAAAAGATAATCCACAATGAAAGTCCAGGTTGGTTTATTTTCCTCTATACAATCAGTTACTACAAACATCGAAGCCGTTAACTGATGCTTCTCCATTACCGGGATGGCGCATGTAATAAAATCCCGGTAGCCGTCATCGAATGTGAGTGCTGCCAATGGTTTTCCAGCGTATTTATTGTCGCCGAACAACAGCTCATGCAGTGATATAATGTGAAATTTCCTTTTTATGTAACCAAGTGTCTGATCGAACAGAACAGGATCAATAGGGTCCCACATCGGGTCTCTTTCCGGGAGAATACGATGAAAAAGTAAAACAGCCTTGTCTTGCCTGCCGTAAAAGATCATATCAACACTTAATAATTACTGAAGTTTCCTGTAGAGTGTGGTATAGTAATCGAGAGAAGTTCTGATGGTAAATTTTTCTTCCACAAAATTCCTGGCAGCTTTCATTTTAACCAACTGCTCCTCTTCATTCAAAGATAATATGGAAATGAGCTGATCAGCAATATCATCCGCCGAAAATTGTTCGGGAACATAATATGAAAAAGAAGGAGCGGCAATCTGCCTGGTTGTGCCTACATCGGTAACTACTGGAATATTTCCTGCCGACATGGCTTCCAGCAGGCTTTTAGAAGGATAATTATTACGGAGCTGTACGGAGAAAAATACTTTTGAGGAAGCCAGTATCTTTTCGGGTGTGCTGCTGTATGTAATATTTACCGGTAACTCTTTGTATCCGGGTTTCTTTAATATATCCATCAATTCCTCCTGCTGCTGCCCATATCCCAGGAATGTAAATTTAAAATCATGAAAGCCTGCTGCGTGAAGTCTCTTACAAACCGCCGGAACCGATTCAAGCAACCGTATCACCTGTTTCACATAAAAAAACCTCCCGAGGAAAACGAAATGGTTTTCCTTTTTATAATCCGCTACCGGTCTAAAAAAACCGGTATCGGTAAAGCTACCGGGCGTATGCTGTATCCTGTTTCTTTTAAAGAAAAAATACTGCCTGAGTTTTTTATATACAACAGGATCGAGAATATCACTGTAAGCTGAACGAAGCACACTCAAGAGGTAAAGCATTCTCCCTTTTATATTTACATTATCCAGGCTGCTTTCTGTGAGTGAATAAATCGTTTTTGAATGCTGCAATGGAACAACATAAGCAGGATAGTACATGATAAAATGCAGTATATCTTCCCGCATGCTGTGCTGCTTTACAAACCCATACAACTCTTTTTGAAACCTTGTTACCGGAAGCGTTTGGTCAATCGTAAATACACTGATCCTGTTTTCATAGGGCTTAAGTTTTGCATACAATACAGGCTGTTGCTGTATCACCAAATACAATTGTTCTGAAATAATAAGTTTCAGATCAAATTCCTGCTGCATTGTTTGCAGTTGGCACCAGATTTCAATAAAACGCTTTTCCGCACCGCCGATATTTACTGTAGGTATGATATAATGAACAGATGGCATTCAGCAGGTATATTGAATTGCGGTTACTTAAATATTTTCCTGTTCAGGTTGAGGATGAAGTGTTGATGTCTGGTGATGGCATCGAAAGTGCACAAACGACCTTTCCTGAAGGGCATTTTGAAATCTCCCTCCATTTTACACCAGAAGGCGGAAAGCTTTTTG
>WBZP01001755.1_pt1 | contig 21687 bp, 12 predicted proteins | sample 5204301 | NCBI WGS metagenome assembly WBZP01 (sample SAMN12412401, study PRJNA552823) | activated sludge metagenome | isolation source: activated sludge from nitrification reactor of wastewater treatment plant... | place: USA: Pennsylvania | collected 2017
CATTCAAAAAATGTTGGGCTTCTAATCTTTCAATGCCGGGGATAGACTTTAACCGACCCTCATAAAATTGTTGGTTGACAAATTGCATGATATCCCGATGCATCCTTCCTTGCTGTGTCAACACATCCCAACAGTGAAACCAGTCTTCCTCACGGGCTTTGAGCAACATTCTTTCAAATAACGAGGTTCGGGCGTCAGAAAATTGAAGTGTTGTAAGCTTTTCGTCTCTTATTTCTGTCTCGCTGGGTCGCTGTACCACTACGGCAGGAAGCTGTTTGTGGTCGCCAATCAGGATAAATTTTTTAAACCTGCTCAGTATGCCACAAAGATTGGGTTCGAGGATCTGGCTTGCCTCGTCAATGATCACGGTATCAAACTCCAGAAGATCCAACAACGAAAGTTTACCCATCAGGGAGGAAACCGTCGAAAGGTAAATGCGGGTATGGGTCAGGTAATCAAGTATTTCTTTTCTTTTATGCATACCACCCACCTGATTTTGCATCAAGGTATGCGAAAATCGGGGGTCAATGGCATACGAGCTTCCCAATCGGGTAAGGGCAGGCTCAAGTCCTTCAGCTGCCAGACATTCATTGATCTCATCAACGGCTCTGTTGGTATAGGCAAGGAGTAAAATCCTTTCCCGGCTGGTCTCATACAAGGTGCGAACGGCATGACGGATGATGATACTTGTTTTACCGGTACCCGGTGGCCCCCAAAGTAAAAAGTAGTCTTTGCAGCTTACAATTTTACTGATAAGGTTTTTTTGTTCCGGGGTGAGGTGGTCGGGCAATCGATCCAGCCAGGTTACCTCCGAAATGGAAGGCCTCTGCCTTCCCATGATCAGTCTTCTTTTTTCTGCCGGAGCCTGGATAAACATAAACAAATTGCGATACATATGCCGGAATCCACTGTCCAAAACATCTCCTTCCAGGTTCCACAAATCGTGTAAATTAAATAGCTGTTGATTTCGTTGTGGACTTCTCAGCCTTAAAACAATTTGGTTTTTATCGATGCTCAGCAAATTGCATTTAAAAACCTGATGGCTCAAGGCATCCTGGGGCTGCCCAGTGTGGGGATACAAAACCACTACGTCTCCCTTCCTGAAATTGGACAGGGCATTGCTAAAATGGGTGGGTTCAAGGGTAAGCAATGCTTCTTCGGTATTACTTTCATTTTTGACAATGCGCAGGTGGCTTAGGATCGAGAATCGCTCGGCCTTTGCTTCAATGTCCTCGAGCCAGAGCGAAGCCAAGCCGTTGGTACTGTCAGGCCCTGCCTCTCCGGTTTTAGCCAATACCTGTTCTCGGGCGGAAAAGGAGAGAAAATGGTGGTAATAGCTGCGCTCGGTTTCATCCAGCGAAAGATAACAGTCCTCAAAACTTTTGAGATTGGTGTGCAGGTACCCTTTTATGTTCTTGAATTGACTGACTTTCATAAAAGCACAAAGCCTGGCCGTTGTTTCAGCAGAATGAGCAAATGCATGCTCTATCAGCATGATTTCATTGCGGGTACGTATCAATTCCAGCTGGCGGGTACGGGTTGCAGGGGCGTACTTCAGCGCCTCTTTTTCCAATCTGGAATAAAGGATAAAATTTCTTGTTTTTAATTTGCCACCATAGGTAGCCTGTACAATCATATCATAAAGCAAGGTCTGCAAATAGTGACTATCGGTAAGCCCATATACATTGGGCATAAAGGGTTGTGAACTTTTAAGCTCTATGATATCTGCCTGATCTGCATGCAGGTCGTGGTGAAAAAAGTCCAAACGACCCTGGATACCATAGGTCCTGCAGTAAAAGGACGGCTCCAGGTAGATGTTGTTTTTGGAAATGCCTTTGGACTCCATCTCATTCTTCAATACCTGTCGGATGTTGTTGAAATGCGTCCTGAGTTTTTCCAGGTTTTGTATCACTTCTTCATCCTTTTGCAAGCACCAGGCAAGTGCATCCTGGTGAAAAAAGGTGGAAATAAGTGATTCAAAACTTTGGTCTTCATCATTGACGAGGTTGTCCAGGATGAGGTTGGCCAGATTTCCGACCAACACCGCCTGACCTGTTTCTTTGGGAGCCAGCTTTTGCAATGCATATAGCCAATATTCGCCATTCGAACCGGGCACTGCATTGGCTACCGCAGTGACATCCACAAGATAATCCGGGTTGATCACAAACGCAGCAGGTACAAGACGGTCCGGAGCATGCAGATCTACATCGACTAAGATAACGGGTATAGGAAGGGTTAATAATTTAAAAGCTGCCTCGATGTTGGAAGTAAACATTTCGTTTTTGTCCGAAACATCAAATTGCACCTTCCATTCTTTTCCCCCGGTTTTATCTTCCAAAAAGACAAGGGTCTTGGTTTGAAAATCGATTGCCTGGACAATGCCGTCCATCGTTCGATAAAAGCCTGATTTTTTTTCATCAGAAACAAACATGGCTGCTGCGAGTTCTGCAGAAGGCTCTGCTGCTTCGGGGGCTTCCGGCCAAATTTTGGAAAGCAGTATATGGGCCAAAACCCTGGCGCTCTCTGTTAAAACCGCTGCGTTTTGAGCTGTGATTTCATTTCGCTCAAATGCCCTTCGGTAGGACTGCAGAATGAAGGTGGATCTACCGGAAAGTTTCCAGCGGGTAGCAATGTAGGCTATCTTGGCAAAAAGGGTGGTAAATCGCAGGTTTTCATCAGCAAGCAATACATCGATTAAAACATGAAGGCCTTGAAATCCCTCTCTTGCCTTTCTTTCCTGAGTAAAACCGGGATCATCGAGTAACTTCTCAATGGAATTTACCAATTGTTTGGCTTCATCTACATAGCCGGATTTTATCGGTGTGTTTTCTAATGACATGGTGCGTTGGGGTATGGGTAAACAAAAACAACAGAAACTAATCGATAATATGGAGCTCTAAAATTCATGTGATTTTGCAAATATCTGCACTTTTGGCCATGCTTTTAACACAAATTTATGTTTGTCGCTCCGGTAGGGGCTTAAAACAGAAAAAGCCGGCTCTCTTTAGAGTCGGCTTTTCTTGTTTAATTAATTAGGTCTATTTTGTAAAAACTACATTTCCGTTTATTTGGCAAGCATCATTTTGCCCGATTTGAGTGTGCCGTTGAATTCTATCTGGTAGAAGTAAACGCCGGCTCTGTCACTTAAATCCTGGCGGTGGATGGTCACCTTGTTGTTGCCCGGTACAAATTGATTTTGTTGTGTAAATACAGTTTTACCGGTTGCATCAGAAACCCATAGGGTAGCAGTCCCTTCTGTTTGGCTTCTGTAAAGGATGGTAGTGGCCTCACTGAATGGGTTTGGTTGGTTTCGCAATTCGTTATTTACTTTTTCAACCAATTGAGCATCAGCGATTTCGATATTTATAGATCTTGCTTCAAGATTTTCATCGTACAATTCTGCATGAAGTGCATGCTCATCAATTGCCAGATCCAGTGAATTGCCTCCTTTTCTGCTTTCCAGCACCAATTGGAACAATACATCGCCGGCTTGGATCATTTGCGCTTCTCTGCTGTCAACACTGATTTTCAACACTCCGTTGCTGTAGTGGTAGTGGTCACTTCCAATTTTCAATACATCGCTTTCTATTCCTTTGAATAAAAACTTGCTTTCGTCAATTTTAACAGCAAATTGCATGCCAGAAACCTCCATTGTCTCACCAGAGCTGATAGGTGTATGTAGGGTTTGTCCTGCTTCAAAAGACTGATCTGTAATCAGCAGTAGGGCAGGGGCAGTACGATTCTCCGATACGATGCTTTTCACATTGTAAGTAGCTGAGTTGTTGACGTCACCCGTTTTTACAGCTGTAAAATCCAGGTTCTCCATGTTCTGACTCAATTCGCTGATATCGATTTTCGATAAATTTCATTCCCAGAATATGTCTTTGAATCAATACAAGATCCAAAGTAGACAGACCGTTCAATATGTCGTCGTTTTTGGCTGCTTTAAGCTGGTACACATTGAAGAAAGGAACTTCTTTGAAATCGAACTTACCTTCTTGTGCAGTGGTGCTTTGCATGCTGCTTTCGTCGGTCATATTTTTCAAATCCACAGCAATGTTTTCAAATCCGGTTGCTGTTTTGTTTACTACTTTACCTGAAAGTGTAGCTGTAAGATTACCGGTATTGGGACAAGCATTTTTGTTGGGTGAATCTTGCAAGATCAATCTGACATCGCAGAACTCAGAATTGCCGTCTTCATCAATCACATACATTTTCAAAGGTATGATGGCAGATACACCGTTGGGAACATCAGCACAGGTAAAGTTTCTGGCTGGTTGGCTACCGCTGGCATTGAAGGAATACTTCAGGCTGCTGCCGTCGCAAAGATCTTCTGATTTGAGGTTGAAGTCACTCGCCCAAACTTCTGCCTTTCCATTTTCATCCAATACCCATACCACTTCTGAATTGCAAATTGGGGTAGGGGGCTTGTTGTCTTTCACATGGAAGATGTATGAACAGCTGGTGGTATTTTCACACAAATCTTTTACGGTAAAGGTCATTTTGTGTTTTCCGGCAGGATAAACTTTTGCATAAAATGAACCGGTTCCCGTTTGATCAATGGTTCCATTGTTGTCTTCATCATATTGCCATGTGTAACGCAACAATGCAGCGGGTGTACAATCATCGGTAGCTGTAACGGAATGTTCAACGTATTCCTCACAATCACTGTTGATGGAGTTGATGGTTTTGTTGCTGCAACCGGCTACAAATACAGGTCTTTCGGAATTCTTCAATACGATTTTCTGAACATAAGTAATAAACTGCGGGTTTTGCGGATTGGCATCACACCAGTTGACTACTCTCCAGGTTCTCAGGATTTTCAAACATGCACCCGGAATGGTGAATGATTCATCATCCCATGAAATGGCTATGTCTGCACAGTTGCTATTGGTATAAGTTGGTTTGCTGTTCAACAGCTCAGGTGTTGCATCTGCTGTGCTACATCCATTGATTTCAAGGTCAGCCGGCCATTTAATATCTTCAGGTCCGAAAGGATCAGAATCTTTGATGACAATGATTTGTGTTTTGGAATCGCTCAATCCTTGATTGTCAGTAGCTTTCCAGGTACGTGTAATTGTACCCAAGCCGCATTTCAAAGTACCTGCATCGGTAAAAGTAATTTTTACAGAACAGTTATCTGTTGCAGTAGCTACGCCACCGGTATTATTGGTGTTTTTGTAGTCTACATCACAATCGATGGTGATGGCAGGTGGAACGGAAATGACAGGTGGTTTTTTATCCTGTGTTTTTACATTGGCTACACAGTCCGCAAAATTTCCTGATTTGTCGTATACCCTGAGTACTACTTTTTGATATACAGTTGGGTCACTGCTAACATCTTCACAACAGAAGTTAACTTTTTCTCCAAAGTTGAGGTCATTAGGTCTGTTGCAGTTGTTGGTTAATCTTTTGATTTCGAATTTTTCTATTCCACAGTTATCTGAACTTCCATCGTCTATGGACGCTGCATACAAATCAGCCCAGCCAGCATCTTCCAAAGAAACTACTGTAAATCCTTCGCAAACAGGTGTGGGAGATTCATTGTCTTTAACGATTACTTCTGTAAAACACATGGTTGAGTTTCCACATCCGTCTACAATGTTGTATACGATCCATGATGTATCGGCAGGCAAGCCACTGATGGTATAGAAATAACTTCCATCCGGTCGCGTGGTCTTTTTAACATTATCGTAAATTGGATTAACAAACGGTTGACCGTTGGCATCTCTCAATTTGTATCCTACTGTATAATCCCAGTTACTACATTCAAAAACAACATTGGGAGCAGGTACTACAAAGGTACCCGTACACTTACCTTCGTCGGTATTGATGTCAAAGGCAAAATCAGGAGGAGACACACAAACGGGTGGATCATTATCGATGATTTTGATGATTTGAGCACTGATCGTATCTCTGCCTGTACACCAGTCAATGACTGTCCACTGACGTAAAACTTTTCGGGATGCCCCGCAAATATTGAAGATCACATCATTGTAAAAATACATGATATTAGGACAATCCGTACCTCCCGGATAGCCGGTTACATCAGGATGCGGTGCTCCGTTTGGCAACAACTTGATGTTGGTAGTACAGGAAAAAGCCGGCTTGTCGTGATCATCATAATTGGATGGAAATACCACATCGTCGATGGTTGGCCTTGTGATGTTAATAATTTGCTCACAAGTCGTTTTGTTGCCGTATGCATCGGTGGCTGTCCAGGTTCTTGTGATTACTTTTACGAATTGAGCACTACACTGTGAAACCACTTCTTTATCAATGGATGTCAAAGTTACACTTGAGCATGCATCCGATGCAGAGGGTCTGGGTACAGAAGTACCCGGTGTGGTTGGCTGTCCACATTGCAGTGTTACACTTGGGCAATTGGTAATCACCGGTGGTAATTTATCTTCCACTGTGATATTGCCCCAGCAAGAAAGATCGCAACCATTCAGGGTTACATTTACCTGATAGGTTTTGCCTATGTTGGCTTTTGTCAACAAATTACCCGGTATAGGTGTGCCATTAGCGGTCGATACTACAACATTATAGTATGAATTGGGATACACTTGTCCCTCGAGGATCATATCCGCTACCACTATCTCAGTGCAGTTGGTACCCAATGAAATTTGTACCTGATCGTTGCAGGCCATGATGGCATTGCAATCTACTGTTTGCGCCTTCATTGTTGCATTCATCGCTACCAGGATGGCAATCGTCAACAGATTTCTCAAATGTTTCAATCCTTTGAAACTGTTGAGTTGTTGAATGAGTAAGGATTTGTTCATCTTTATAAGATTTAAATCGGTTTTTTATTTTTTAATGTTTGTTATTTCGGCAGGAGAGTGGGAGTACACATTTTTCAATGTGCACTCCTCGTATCCTAAAAAACCGTTTATTTTATAACAATCATTTTTTTGTTGGCTGAATGAGTTTTTGAGTCGAGTTGGTAAAAGAGTATGCCCGCTTTGTTAAATTCTGAAACATTGAGTTCAATGGTATTATAACCTTTCTCGTAATGTTTCCTGAATTGTTTTAAAACGGTCCCATTGTAATCGTACACTTTAAAGGATACTTCTCCTGATTCCGGAATGGTGAATCCTATTGTTGTGCTGTGATTGAATGGGTTTGGCATGTTTTGGTACAATTCAAATACAGGGATCTGATTGTTTTTTCCTCTCAATTCCAAGTCTATGGATGCAGCATTGATGTTTTCGTCTTCCTGGAGATACATTTCTGATTTAAACACTCTGTCATTGAGGTTAAACCACTCTCCGGCCGCGAGGTCTTGCTTTGATACAAACGTCAAACCAAATAATTTGCCGTTGAATTCTGTCTCTTTTCGGTTGTCTACCCAACTCATCAGCAATGAATTGTCCATCAAATAGATGTCATCATCACTTACATTAGCAGATCCGGATGCAACTCCTTTGAATTCCAGCTTGCTATCGTCAAATACCATGGCCAGCTGTAATCCGGACACATTTTTCACATCGGCTACTTCGAATGGAATGGTTATTTCTTCACCTGCTTTTACAGCAGCGGTTGTATATTGAATGGTGTTTCGCGATCTGTTATCGGCTTCCGTTCCGTTTACATTCCTTTGGTAACTTCCATTGATATCACCCACTTTTACAGCTACAAAATCGCCGTTACTTACGTTGTGCTCAAGGCTCGACATACCTATTTTTGTCTGGTATGGGAAGGGTTTGGTTGGGTCTGCAAATACCTGTGCTTTATCAACAAATTTCCAACTTTCGCTGTTTGGCAATTTATCCGTGAGACCAAGAATCAGTTTTCTGAGGGCTACAAGGTCAGCAGCTGTAACTTTGTCATCTGATGTTGCATCAGAAGCGATAATCTTATAAGGACTTTCCAATTTTTTAACTCCCAGAATGTGACGTTGAATCAATACAAGGTCAAGTGTTGAAAGTCCATTCAGATAGTCATCATTTTTGGAAGGTGTAATGGTGTAATCGTGTAGGCTATTGAGGTCATTAAATGTATATTCACCTTGCTCGTTGCTGGAAACATATCTTGGGAATTCAGGTTGCTCTGATTCAAGAGCTAGTGTAACGTTCTCAACGGTTTCATTGGTTTCCATCCTAATGGCTCCTGATACCACTACTTTACTTGAACTCTCATCTTCATTATCATCTTCGTCGATATTGCCGAAGCCACAGGTATTGTTGTTGTCCTGTACATTGATATGGGTTGTACAGTAATCCTGGTTGCCGGCATCATCGGTTACATATATTTTCAATTCAAATCGGGTAACATTGTCCGTCATATCGGCACATCTGAAAACCCTTGAACGTTCATTAATATTGCTGGAGAAAGAAAACTTAAGATTTGGATTGGGTGAACAGTTGTCGTAGCTGCCTGCATTGAAGTCTGATGCCCAGATTTCAACTGTTCCATCTTGTTCCATGATCACAGTTGCTATCTCGCTAAGGCAGTAAGGTGTTGGTTTTTTCTGGTCTTTTACCTCTACTGTGTTGCTGCAGGTCTTGCTGTTGCCGCACTCATCGGTTACTGTCCATTTGATGGTATGTTTTCCAAATGCCACAGTCCTGCTGATGGTATTGGTATTTCCGGTGAAGTCAATGGTTCCGTTGTTATCTATATCCAATGTATAAGACCAAACAAATTTGTCGGCTTTGGTACAGTCATCGGTTGCTGTGGCCGTCGCTTCAATCAAAGCCTGACAATTGTCTACCTGAGTGATTTTAACATCTGCCGGCAAACATCCTTTGGTAATGGTAGGTGCAGTTGTATTTTGCCCCTTTATTACCTGTGTATAGGTCCATTTACCTGCATTAGGCACCAACGGATTGAACTGACACCAGTCAATTACTGTCCACTTTCTCAATACTTTGAAACAAAATCCTTCTACATATTGGAATACTATATCTTCGTGTTCAATGGCAATCTGACTACAAGGTTTAACTGTCCAGGTTGGCTTTTGCTTACCGGCGGGCATGTTTTCAGGCTCGATTCCGGTGGCTAAACATCCGTTAGGGAAAGTATGATCTTGTGGCCAGGTAATGTTATTTCCATTAAATGGATTGGTAGGCCTTACTGTAATTACCTGCACACAGGTAGATTTGTTTCCAAAATTGTCAGTGGCAGTAAATACCCTTGAAATGCTGCCTCTTCCGCAATCATCGAAGCCATTGTCTTTCACTTCCTCTGTAAGATTGGCCGAACAAACGTCACTTGCGGTTGGTTTGCCATATTGATTCAAGCTCAATAAATCAGCACTGCAATCAACCGTAATGTTGGCAGGGCAATTGGTAAGGGTAGGAGGGGTGTTGTCCTGCACGCGTACTTCTACCATACATGTATTGGAATTTCCCGCTCTGTCTACTACTCTAAGCTGAACCATAAATGATTTGCCGGCATCTTCACAGCAGAATTTTATTTTTTGTGCCCAATCATTGGTAATACCACAAGATGAGGCTTCCATTCTCCTTGCTTGTAAATAATCTACTCCACAATTGTCCCATGATCCGTCATCCAATGATTCTACGGTTACGTAACCAACTCCATCGTCGTTTAAGCCGGCAAATGAAAACTGATCACACACAGGGATTGGTGGCGTACTGTCTTTGATATCAATTCTGGTGGTAGCTTCACTGGCATTGTCGCAGTCATCTACAACCAGGTAGGTCACCCAAAGGGTAGTAACACCGGAAGGAATTGTTTGAATGGTATAAGTGCCATCTGCATTTTTTACAACACCTGTGTTACTTCCCGGTCCCGCTTCAGGAGCTCCGGTCAGATCTGGAACTTTGTAAGATACATAGTACTGTGTATTGCTGCAATCTGTGATGGTTGGATGCGGCAATTTTATCTGTGATGCACAAGTAAGACCGGTAGTTCCTACGGTAAAGTCTGCAGGGGCTACCACAACCGGTGCATCTTTATCCATTACGGTAATGGTTTGATTGCGGATAATCTGGGTGGCATTACACAAATCGGTTACAATCCACTTTCTCAGTAATTTGAAGGATTTTTCTCCTCTGCATTTGGGGATCTTGGTGTCCTGAAAGTCAACGGTTACATTGAGACAGAATACACCTTGAGGTGAACCTGTAACACTTGGATCGGGATGGCCGTTTGCCAATTTTTTCCAGTTTCCACAGGCAGGAAGGGAGCCGTTGGGTCCCAAAACATCATCGTAGTTGGAAGGAAATACAATGTCTGCAACATCTGCCTTCCTAATGTATATATCTGAAGAACATGTGCTGGAGTTACCTGAGATATCAGTTACCAACCAGGTTCTGGTTACCACTGAACTAAAATCGCCGACACAATCACTCTTTGTGATGGCATCGAAATATTCCAGAATTACATCAGAACAGTAATCGAAATTTTTAACAAGATATTTATTGCCCGTTAACGGTGTAACGATGGCATCGGGTCTCAATGGGAATCCTGTCACCTGAGGCCCTGAAAGTTGGTTACAATCTATGGTTACATCCGGATTACAAATCAAAGAAGGAATAGACTTATCTTCCAGTTTGATCAAACCCCAGCAGGAGTTTTGACTGCATTCCTGAACAATTCTTGCCTCGATTGTTTTACCAATGTATTTTTGAGAAATTCTGGTGTTCGGTATTATGGTGTCTTTCTCCATGTCCCTCAATATTACATCATAGGACGATGCAGTAGTTGGTGCCAGGATGGTCTCTAATACCATTTCAGGTTTTACACTGAGTTCACACCTTCCATTCATTGAGAGGTGAATTAAATTATTACAAGCCAGCGCTATAGGATTTTCGTCTGCAATATCAACATCTATGGTGTCGCTGATGGTACAGAACCCTGAAGTTTGGCCGGCATAAGCTCTGGCTGTTCCATTAACACGCACTTCATAAGAACCCACCGTATTTCCCCAATTTACAGTGAGGCTGTTGGTAGTGAGGGCTCCTACAGTAGCACCCCCGCCACTGATGGACCAGGTTACTGAAGGTAACATGTTGTTGGCCACATCGATTCGATATAGCTTGTTATCGCTGTCAACACAGGCTCCGACGTCACCAAGGATTTCGTTCCTGGGATAACGACAAGTTCTAAGTGAATTGACTGTATATTCATTGGTGCCATTGTTGACAATCAATGAATAATTGCTGTTGTCCACCCTTCTTGCATTCAAAACATAGGTACCTACCGGACCTTCTGTAATGATGGTTCCGGAAGGAATGGGAAGCGGTGCTGCCGGAGGAGCAGGAGATGCCGTGCTGTAAAGACCATTGGCCGCTACGATTGTCCAGGTAAGACCCGGAGCACTGGTAATGGTAATAGTCTCCATAAACTGGCCATTTCCCCACGTTGTCTCGTTGTTCATACACCCACATTCATTCCGTGTAAATGTCGGAGTTTGTGCAGATGCCGTAATCAATTGGAAACACATCAGTATGGCAACCAGGATCAGTGGCCGGTGATGTTTCCATCCTTGATTCGATCTCAGTGAATGTAAAAAGTTCTTCATCGAATTTTGTGTTTTTTGTAATATTCGTTTCACTACAATGATTTTAACAGGTAGAGTATGTGAATTCACACACCTTTCCCTCATTTGACTTACTTATGCCAAATTCTACACCAAAAGGAAATTCATATTATCACCAATTTTAATATGATGAAATATTAAAAAAATGAATAATGTGTAAGAACTTTTATTTCAATTTTCAATGGAAGTTTTTAGCCTACATTTTTTTTACAACTTTTTTTTTATCATATTAATAAGATTTTTAATATGATAGTCGGATCACTGCTTTTTACCTGTTTCTGCACTCAAATGCCGGCTTAATAAATTTTTTTCAGGGCTTTTCATATTATTGAAAAAAATAATGTAATTTTACCTGATAATTACCAAAGTCTGTAAATGCCCATGGCCAGAATATTGATTGTTGACGATGATGCCAGCATCCGCAGAACGCTGAGGGAAATCCTCGAGTTCGAAAGTTATCAGGTTGATGAGTCGCCCGATGGCCTGGATGCCCTCGTTAAAGTAAAACAACAGGCATACGATGTCATTATCCTGGATATAAAAATGCCTAAGATGGATGGCATGGAAGCCATTGAAAGAATTCAGGTCTTGTGTCCGGATGTGCCCATTGTGATGATTTCAGGTCATGCCAATATCGATACAGCCGTAGAAGCAGTAAAGAAAGGCGCCTTTGATTTTATCCAAAAACCACCCGATCTCAATCGATTGTTGATTACAATCCGAAATGCCATGGACAAATCTTCACTCATCACTGAAAAAAAGGTGCTGCAGAAGAGAGTCCACAAATCCATGGTCCAGGAAATGATTGGCGAAAGCAAGGCGTTGGAGATGATAAAACAGACGGTTGAACGCATTGCCCCTACCGATGCCCGGGTTTTGATCAATGGTCGAAATGGTACCGGCAAAGAGTTGGTTGCCAGATGGATACACGAAAAATCAAACCGCGTTGAAGGCCCTATTGTAGAGGTAAACTGTGCTGCCATTCCATCGGAACTAATAGAAAGTGAATTGTTTGGACACGAAAAAGGCTCTTTTACTTCCGCACATAAAATGAGATTGGGCAAGTTTGAACAAGCCCATGGAGGCACCTTGTTTCTCGATGAGATCGGAGATATGAGTCTTTCTGCTCAGGCAAAGGTTTTGCGTGCATTGCAGGAAAACAAAATTACAAGGGTAGGAGGGGAAAAAGAAATTGCCGTTGACGTTCGGGTAATAGCTGCTACCAATAAAGACCTCAGAGCTGAAATCAACAAAGGTAACTTTCGGGAAGACCTTTACCACAGACTTGCCGTAATCGTGATTGAAGTTCCCTCTCTGAACGAAAGAAAAGAGGATATTCCATCGTTGGTAGAGCATTTTATCAACCGAATATGTGATGAATACGGCATGAACAAAAAGCCAATTGACAGCGCTGCCATGAAAATGCTCCAGCAATACAATTGGACAGGAAACATTAGAGAGTTAAGAAACGTTGTAGAGAGATTAATCATCCTTAGCAAGGATAAAATCACCAAGGCAGATATTGAAAATTACGTCAATACCAGCAATTCAGAAAGATCAAAGCTGCAGGAAATTTTCGACCAATTTGACAGCGCCGAAAAACTGCAGAAGTACATTCTGAAAGAATATGAAGCTTACAAGGGCATCCTTGTCTAACTTTTTTTTTATTTTTGTGTTTATAGGATTTGCCCGTCATTCAGTATGGCGGGCTTTTTTTTCGCCCGTAGGTTTCATTAAATTTGACTATGATCAGGAAGCCGGGGCATTCACTAAATGTTAATTCAATGGAAGAAAGAAAATTGAAAGCGGCAGCCGTGCCAACGCGGCAGATGAAACAATGGTCTGAACTCAAAGGTGAGAATTCCTGGACCATGTTTAAAGTTGTCGCAGAATTTGTAGATGGTTTCGAAAAGCTGAACCGCATAGGACCTTGTGTATCCATTTTTGGCTCTGCCAGAACACAGCCGGATAACAAATACTATCAACTGACAGTAGATGTAGCCAAAAGGATTACGGAAGAAGGCTTTGGTGTGATTACCGGCGGTGGACCGGGTATCATGGAAGCGGCCAACAAGGGAGCCTATACCCAGGGCGGCTTAAGTGTAGGACTGAATATCAATCTGCCCTTTGAGCAATCGCACAATGCTTATATTGACCCGGATAAAAATTTGGATCACCGTTACTTTTTTGTGAGAAAGGTGATGTTCGTTAAGTATGCGCAGGCCTTTGTTGTCATGCCGGGCGGCTTTGGTACCCTCGACGAAATGTTTGAGGTCCTCACCCTGATTCAAACCAAAAAAATATCCAAAGTTCCTGTCATCCTGATGGGGGTAGAATTTTGGTCGGGACTTAAGGCCTGGATCAAAGAAGTAATGCTCCAGCAATTTAACAATGTATCTGAAAAAGACCTTGATCTTTTACCTGTGACCGATGATCCGGAGGAAGTGGTCAAGTACATTGCAGATTTCTACAATATGGGCACAGAAGGACACGCCATTAAGCCAAATTTGGAACTGTAATTGTTTTTGGATAAGCATACGATCGTTGAACAGCTAACACCCCTTTACGGTGAAAGGGAGGCAGGGCTCATCGTCCACAATCTTTACCTCGATCTTTTTGATGGAAGGCAGCAACTGACAGCTGAGGATATCCGGATCCTGGAGTCCTCGGTCAAACGCCTGCTGCAGTATGAGCCATTGCAATACGTCACCGGCAAAGCCTTTTTCAGGGATTTTGTCTTATCCGTTGCTCCCGGGGTGCTGATACCCAGACCGGAGACTGAAGAATTGGTCGACATTGCCATCCGGGTGGCCAAAAATAAAAAATGCCACCATGTCCTCGACATCGGCACGGGCAGTGGGTGTATTGCTTTGGCGCTGAAAAAGGAAATACCTCACTTAAAGGTGACAGCTATTGATAAAAGTGCAGAGGCGCTGACCATAGCCAAAGGAAATGCCCAAAAATTGGGACTGGATATAGAATGGCTTTCCTGCGATTTTTTGGATGAAAAATCCCGCTCTGCGCTTACCCCATCGGACCTGATTGTTAGCAACCCTCCCTATATTGGTAGGGAAGAAAGTCACACCCTGGCGCCCAATGTGCTCAGTTATGAACCGGAATTGGCATTATTTGCTGAAGGAGATCCGCTTGTTTTTTACAAAGCCATAGCCAGGTTCGGATTTTCTGCGCAAATACCGGTGGTTTGTGAAATCAACGAAAAATGGGGGAGTGAAACGCGCACCTGTTTTTTGGATGCCGGATACAGCAATGTTTTGATTCATCAGGATTTGCAGGGCAAAGATCGGTTCGTGATCGCAGATTTCGGGTTGCCCATAACAATTGATTCCTAAAATAAAAAAGGGATTAAAATAATTATATTTATTTTAATCCCTTTTATCAAGTAGGTGCTGAATGAAAATTATACGTTGAATCTGAAGTGCATAATGTCGCCGTCATTGACCACATATTCTTTGCCTTCTACCCCCATTTTACCGGCTTCTTTTACGGCTGCTTCTGACCCGTATTGAATATAGTCTTCATACCTGATAACCTCGGCGCGGATGAATCCTTTTTCAAAATCGGTATGGATTACGCCGGCAGCCTGTGGAGCTTTATCTCCTCTGTGTATGGTCCAGGCACGGACTTCTTTTTCTCCTGCAGTGAAATAAGTGATGAGGTTGAGCAATTTGTAGCAAGCTCTGATGACTCTGTTAACACCCGGTTCGTCGAGACCCATGTCTTTTACAAATTCCATGCGCTCTTCCTTGCTCTCCAGTTCGGCAATGTCGGCTTCAATGGCCGCTGATATTAAGATTACCTCTGCATTTTCATCTTTGACACTGTCCATAAACCTGCGGGTGTGTGCATTGCCTGAGTTCACACTTCCCTCATCTACATTGCAAACATATAGGACAGGTTTATCCGTAAGCAACCATGCATCACGAATAAATTCACGCTCATCATCCGTAAAACCAAAAGCCCTGGCACAGTTGCCGGCTTCCAAAAATTGAAAAAGTTTTTCTAAAAACTCAACCTTGGCCACATCGTCCTTAGATCCTGATTTTGCCTGCTTTTTTTGCCTGTCTATTCTTTTTTCCAGCGTTTCCAGATCTTTCAAAATCAGTTCATTGTCAATGATACCTTTGTCTCTGATCGGATCGACGCCGCCTTCTACGTGGATGACATTGTCATCTTCAAAACACCTTACAACATGGACGATGGCGTCCACTTCACGGATGTTGGCCAGAAACTGGTTACCCAAACCTTCTCCCTTACTGGCCCCTTTGATCAATCCGGCTATATCTACAATTTCAACAGTAGTGGGTTGGACCCTTTGTGGTTTAACAATATCTGACAATCTGTCCAACCTTTCATCCGGAACCGTGATCACACCCAGGTTGGGATCTTTGGTGGCAAATGGATAATTGGCAGCCAGGGCTTTTGCCGATGTCAATGCATTGAAAAGGGTTGATTTACCAACATTGGGAAGTCCCACGATACCACACTGTAACGCCATCTCTTAGTTTTAGGCCGCAAAAGTAAGGAAAATGTGGCTAAAAACCTGCATCCGTACTAAGTTTTGCCTCTCCTGTTTGAGTTTGGACGAATAAGGGTAGGCTGATTTAATAGAACTGTTTTGGAGATCAGACTTTTAGCGGCCTAACCATAACCGTTAATCTTGAAGTGCAGATCAACTGTCCTTCTTCATCTGATATTTCAGTGTTCCACACATGGATGGTCCCACCTGTTTTGACTGGACGAACCACTCCTGTCACCAGACCGGATTTGGCAGATTTGAGGTGATTGGCGTTTACTTCCAGACCCACAGCACTGTATTGACCAAAAGGACCTGCTGCCATGAGCGATGCCACACTGCCGAGGGTCTCCGACAAAACCACCGATGCTCCGCCATGCAAAAGCCCCATGGGTTGTGTGGTTCTTTGATCTACAGGCATGGTTGCTCTGATGTAGTCAGGACCAATCTCCGTAAACTCTATACCCAAATGAGCGCCCAATGTCTTTTGGTTAATTTGATTGAGCATACCGATATCGGTATTTATTTTCCAAATCATAGGGACGAATTAACAGGTCTTATGGTTTTGATCTTTTGTATTTTTTCCAAACGTCCACAAAGGCTTTGGCATGCATTTTTGCCGTGTTGGGACTGTATTGAATGACCTCATTTGGATCCTCAGTTGGCGGTGTAGATACGGAAACAGGATGAGTGGACCCATTGTATATTGCCAATTCATTGATAAAAGGCATGAAGTCTGTTTCCTGGATAAAGCAGAACATGTTTTTGACTTCATCCTCACTGACACCGAAGGCTTTTTTGTATTTTTCTATATTGGTTCTGATTTCTTTGGAAGCCGGTACAATGTATCTGTATTTCGTCTTTTGCCCCAAATTGACACTGACCAATTCGGTAAAATTTTTGTTTTCCAGATCATAGTGAAGACCGGGTGTGATAACCCAAACTTCTTTGGCCTTATCCTCCAATTTGATTACGTCTTTTAATTTCATTTTTTATGGTTTTAATTGAAATTTGACAAACACCTTTTTAACCGGCTAATGGCTTCAATGAGGTCGGTTTCAGATGCCGCGTAAGATATGCGAATGCATTGCTCAGCACCAAAGGCAGAGCCACTCACAGTACCTACATGTGCCTCAGCCAGCATGATTTCTGCAAAATCATCTGCATTGTGAATGGTATGTGTGCCATCTGATTTTCCAAAATAGTAGCTCACATCGGGAAATACATAAAAAGCCCCCATGGGGTTGTTGACAATCAGTCCAGGAATTTCCTTCAGTCTTTCGATTACCAGATCTCTTCGCTGTTTGAATGCTTTGGTCATCTCATGGGTTGGGCCCATATCGCTGTCGAGACCAACGGCTGCAGCATGTTGACTAAATGAAGCCGCGCCGGAAGTTACCTGTCCCTGCACTTTGTCGCAAGCAGAAGCCAGCCATGCCGGGGCAGCCATAAATCCCAGCCTCCAGCCGGTCATGGAAAATCCTTTCGAAAATCCATTTACTACGGCAGTGCGTTCCTGCATACCCTCAACACTGGCAATACTCGCATGGTGTCCCTGAAAATTGATGTACTCATAGATTTCATCCGAAACAACTACAATGTTATCGTGCTGCTTAATGACTTCTGCTATGGCGTTCAATTCTTCACGGGTAAAAACAGAACCTGTGGGATTGCATGGAGATGAAAAAATCACCATTCTTGTTTTATCGGTAATAGCCCCGGCTACCTGCTCTGCACTCACTTTAAATTCCCGGTCGATCCCCGCAGAGACGATGACCGGCTTTCCCTGGCAGAATTTGATAATTTCATAGTAGGATACCCAATAAGGTGCAAAAACCACAACCTCATCTCCCGGATCAATGATGGCCGTACAAATGTTGAAAATGCTTTGTTTCGCACCATTGGAAATCACAATTTGATTGGGTTGATAGTCCAGTTGACTGTCCCTTTTCATTTTGCGGATGATGGCATTTTTCAATTCCATGGTACCTGATACGGGTGTATACTTTGTCATACCCTTGTGCAGGCCATCGATGGCCGCTTCTTTTATGTGTTCCGGAGTATCAAAATCAGGTTCTCCCAGACTCAAGGAAATCACGTTGATGCCCTTTGCAGCCAATTCCCGCGCTTTCTGTGCCATGCGAATGGTGGCCGATTCTGTCATTTCCTGAATTTTATCGGCTACCATCAATTTTAAATCAAATGCCATATCTCGTTAAAGTTATGCACAAAAGTAATAATATGAATCGAGGAATTTTAGGCGATTTACCAGAAAATCAGTGAATAAAAGCTATAATGAAAAAAAGAGAGCCCTCTGCGGATTTGTTTTATCCTTTTTCGCAGCAATTGTAAGGCGAAAACAAGCCTTTAATAGGTATGTTTCTTTCTAAAATTCATTGGCATTTTTGGCTAACTATCCCACCTTTTTCAACAGAATCGTCATCTTTTTGCCTTATATTTACACTCTAATTATTCAGACCCATGCAAGAACTCATCCATACTCTGTTAGATAAAAAAAATCAGGCTTTATTAGGCGGTGGCCAGGAACGAATTGATAAGGAGCATAAAAAGGGTAAACTCACAGCTCGCGAAAGGCTTGAACTTCTTTTGGACCACGGTACTTTTGAAGAGCTTGATATGTTGGTAGAACACAGATCCTTTGATTTTGGTATGGAAACCCAGCAGGTTCCGGGTGACGGGGTGATCACCGGATTTGGAAAAATGCATGGCAGGCTCGTTTATGTTTTTGCACAGGATTTTACAGTATTTGGAGGCTCACTTTCCGAAACCCACGCAAAAAAAATCTGCAAAATTATGGATCTAGCCATGGACAATGGGGCCCCTGTTTTCGGACTCAATGATTCAGGCGGGGCAAGGATTCAGGAAGGGGTAGACTCACTGGGTGGATATGCCGATATTTTTTACAGAAATACGGTATCTTCAGGTGTTATTCCCCAAATCAGCGCTATTATGGGCCCATGTGCCGGTGGTGCCGTTTACTCACCTGCCATTACAGACTTTATTATGATGGTGGAAAATACTTCCTATATGTTTGTTACCGGACCGAATGTGGTAAAAACGGTAACCAATGAGGACGTAACTTCAGAAGAATTGGGAGGTGCTATGACCCACGCTCAAAAGAGTGGAGTTGCCCATTTGACCGCCTACAACGATCTCGATGCGATTCGCAAATTAAGGATGCTTTTAACGTACATCCCACAAAACAACAACGAAAAAACACCTGTACAACCTTATGAATCAGGAGACGAAAGCAGACCTGCACTTAACCAGGTTATCCCCGCCTCTGCCCAAACACCTTACGATATAAAAGAAGTCATTTTACAAGTCTGTGATCGGGATTCTTTTTTTGAAATCCATGAACATTACGCAGAAAATATTGTAGTTGGTTTTGCCAGGCTGGCTGGCAGGAGTATTGGAATAGTAGCCAATCAACCCCAGGATCTGGCCGGTGTGCTGGATGTTAACTGCAGTAAAAAGGCCGCAAGATTCGTTAGGTTTTGCGATTGCTTTAACATTCCATTGCTGGTTTTGGTAGATGTACCGGGTTTCTTACCGGGTACAGACCAGGAGTGGAATGGCATTATCACAAATGGTGCCAAATTGTTGTATGCTTTCAGTGAGGCAACGGTACCTCGTATTACCGTCATTACCAGAAAAGCTTATGGCGGGGCGTATGATGTAATGAACAGTAAACACATCAAGGCGGACCTCAACTTCGCCTGGCCAAGTGCTGAGATTGCGGTTATGGGAGCCAAAGGCGCCAGTGAAATTATCTTTAAAAAAGAAATTTCCAGTGCCAGTGATCCGGAAGCCAAATTATTGGAAAAGGAAGCTGAATACCAGGAGAAATTTGCCAACCCATACAGGGCTGCTGCCAGAGGATTTGTAGACGAGGTAATCATACCGTCAGATACCCGAAAAAAACTGATCCGAGGCTTCGAAATGTTGGAAAACAAGAAGATTGTCCGGCCCTATAAAAAACACGGCAATATTCCTTTGTAATTCAAACGAAGATTCTAAAGATTTTGTTAATTTATCGAGAGCAGTGGTAGAATTGCCTTGTGCTTTCGTATTATAGTATCATAGTGTAAATAATGATAAAAATGAAACGCATCATAAAAATTGCCGGTATTTTGCTGGCAGGCATCTTTCTGGCTTTGTTGGTGGCACCATTTGTGTTTAAAGATAAGATTCTGGCTGAAATTAAAAAATTTGCCAACGAACAAGTCAATGCAAAAATTGACTTCCGGGATGTGGATGTTTCTTTTATCAAGTCCTTTCCTGAAGTTTCAGTGGCTATCAAAGACATTCAGGTAGCAGGGGTAGATACCTTTCATGGCCAAAATCTGCTTTCTGCCAAAGACCTCATCCTCGATTTTTCACTCATACCCTTGTTTAATTCAGAGGCACCTAAATCCATAAAGTATGTTAGCCTGGAAGACGCCAATATTGATATTGTAGTACTCAACGATTCATTGGCCAATTACCTGATTTCCAAGCCCGGTGGCGATACAACAGGAGTTTCTTTTTCGCTGGAGGGCTATGCGTTGAAAAATTGTAATCTCACTTATAAAGACATATCCTTGCCCCTTGAATTGGTACTGAAGGGCATTCAACATGAGGGTAGTGGAGATATTGCAAGCAATGTATATGACCTCAAAACCACTACAACAGCAGATAGTATGACGGTTGTTTTTGATGGTTTCTCCTATCTGAAGAATGTGAAAACAGGCTTGGATGCTATTTTTCATATCGACCTGGATAAACAGCTGTTCGAACTCAAAGACAATAGCCTTTTCATCAATCAACTCAAGGCCAAAGGGAATGGTTCGGTTCAATTTATCGATAAGGAAACCATGCGTATCAATGCGGATCTTGCCACACTTGGCAATAGCTTTGGTGAATTGCTCTCTGTGTTTCCTTACTTATCTTCTTTTAATACAGTTAAAGCTACAGGGTCAGCAACTTTTGCTGCAAAAGTATTGGGAGACTTTAATGCAAGCCAATCTAAAATGCCTGCCTTTGATTTGACGCTGGATATTAGAAACGGAGCCGCACGATACCAGGGGCTGGATGCAGATATTCACCAGGTGAACGCTTTCATTAAAATAAAGTCAACTCGCTCAGATATGAAAGATATGGAGGTTGATATCAATAAGGCATCAGTTGCCGTTAATCAGGAAAAAATTGCGGGTAGTTTTAAAATCAGGAATGGTCTCACCAATCCGCACATAACAGGCAATATTAAAGGAGGTATAAGTCTTCAAAATTGGAGGAAGGCAATCCCTCTGCCGGACCTTGTTCAGTTACAAGGTAAGATCCAGGCGGATCTGAGCTTCGATGCAACTAAGGCAGATATAGATAAAGAAAATTATGCTGCCATCGGATTCAACGGCAACGCGCTCATAACAGATTTTGTGTATCAGACAAAAAACAACCCGGTAATAAAGGTAAGCAAAGCTGCTTTGGGTGCTTCACCGCAAAAAATTTCCATTCAAACCGAGTCGATAAACCTGGGCAAGAGCGATCTGTCCGTCAATGGTGAAATTTTACATCCCATGGCTTATTTTTCTGAGCATAAAAGTATTACAGGTAAAGTGAATCTGACTTCTCAGCT